>WNFV01003040.1_pt1 | contig 25375 bp, 29 predicted proteins | sample 5400101 | NCBI WGS metagenome assembly WNFV01 (sample SAMN13153361, study PRJNA577476) | soil metagenome | isolation source: 115 cm soil or saprolite under grassland replicate 1 | place: USA:California | collected 2016-06-15
TCGGAGAACGCTTCGGACGGATCGACGCCGTTTGCAACAACGCGGGCATCGAGCTCCCGCACGCGCCGCGGCTCGACGAGGTGACCGACGACGAGTGGGAGAGCATCTTCCGCGTCAACGTCACCGGCATGTTCTACGTCTGCCGCGCCGCGCTCCCCCTCATACCGGACGGCGGCGCGATCGTGAACCTCGGCTCGATGAACTCGTTCGTCGCGTGGCCGAACGACGCGCCGTACACCGCGTCGAAGGGCGCCGTCCTCCAGTTCTCGCGCGCGCTCGCGCTCGACCTCGCGGACCGCAATATCCGCGTCAACTGCGTCTGTCCGGGCATCATCGACACGCCGCTGACGCGGTCGTTCATCCACACTGCCGAGGCTCCGGACGCGGTTGTGGCCGAGTACGAGGCCGTCGCGCCTCTCGGGCGCATGGGAACTGCACGAGAGGTTGCGAATTGCGTGCTCTTCCTTGCGTCGGATGAGGCGTCGTTCGTCACTGGCGCGGCGCTGCTCGTGGACGGCGGCTCGACGGCGGCGGCGTAGTGGGAGCCGTCAGATTCTTGCTGCTCGGGGTCGGTGACGTCGCGCAGCGCGACTACCTGCCCGAGTTCCACCGGCTCGGCGAGCGAGCGGAGATCGTCGCCGCGTGCGGCAGGTCGGCGGAGCGTGTCCGGAGTGTCGCGGAGTCGTGCGGCATCCCTCTGTGGTATACGGACTACGAGCGCATGCTCGGCGAGGCGGACGCCGACGCCGTCATCAACCTGACGCCCATCCAGCTGCATGCCGAGACGAATCTCGCGTGCCTGGAAGCGGGGAAGCACGTCTACAGCGAGAAGCCGCTGGCGGCGACCAGAGCGGAGGCGCAGCGGCTGCAGGAGGAGTCCGAGAGACGCGGGCTGACGATCGTCTGCGCCCCGTGTGTCGCCCTGTTCCCGCAGGTCGTGGCGGCACGGACGCTGGTCGAAGCCGGCGCGGTCGGCCGGATCTGCGCCGCGCGCGCCGTCGGGCACATGGGCGTGCCGCCCTGGGAGGGGTTCCAGTCGGATCCGACTCCGTACTTCGCACCGGGAGCGGGGCCCGCGCTCGACATCGGCGTGTACCCGCTCCACACGCTCACGCATCTCCTCGGGCCCGTGCAGCGGGTGACGGCGATGGTCGGCAAGGTGATGGACGAGTTCACGATCCGGGAGGGACCATACGCGGGCAAGCGCGTGCCGGTCGAGGCGCCCGACAACTGGCAGCTCGTGCTGGACTTCGGCGGCGGCACGCTCGCGACGGTCTCCGCCGACAGCTGCGTCGCGGGGACGCTGGCGCCGGAGGTGGAGCTGTACGGCCTGCGTGGGACGATCGCGCTCGAGCCTCTCGACGTGAGTCAGCCGGTTCGGGTGTTGCGGACCGGCGGCTGGGAGGAGGTTCCGCGTGCGAGGACGGGGAGAGAGAGCGGGCCCGACCACCATCTCGGCGTCGAGCACCTCGTGGACTGCCTGGAGCACGGCGTGCAGCCGGTGTTGAGCGCCGCGCAGGCGGTGCACGTGCTCGACGTGATCGAGCAGGCCGAGCGCTCGTCGCGTGAAGGGCGCACGATGGAGGTCCGGTAGTGGCGGTCTACATCGAATACATCAGCCGGCGCCCGGGAATTCCGCTCGAGGCGTTTCACGCCGTCGCCGGGCCTGGCCAGCCGGCGTGGGCGACGCAGTACGGCGACGACAAGCTGATCCTCAACATCGGACGTACCTGGCGCCTCGGAGGCGAGCCCGAGTATCTCGCCGTGGCACACGCCGGGGAAGGGCGTTGAGCGGCTGGGGGAGTGGGCGGCGATTTTCGCCACCGGCGAGGCCGACCACCTCGAGGTTCCGTTCGGCGCCGTCGGACGCATCGACGTCGCCGGGCTCTACGAGCCGCTGCTCGAACCGGTGCCCGGCACCGGGCCGCTCTACTACGCCGAGTTCTTCGACCTTTCGTCGCGCGACGACGCGAGGGCGCTGTACGAGCGGCGGGCGCGGGAGCATCTCGAACTCGTCCTCGTTCTCGTCGCCGACCGGATCGGCAAGCTCGGTCCCGACCCGCGCGGGGTCGCGTTCTGGCAGCTGCCGGGATACGACGCGATCGAGCCGGTCGCCGTCGAGCTGGACGGCGTCGAGACGCCGGTCGAGCTCGTTCGCGCCGGGCTGTACGCGGACATCGGTCGCGAGATCCTCTAACGGCAACCAGGTTGCGCAGCGTCGCCTGGCCTGGGCTTCGGCAACCTGGTTGCAGCCGTTCGATCCGCCTGCGCAGCGGAGCCGAACGGCGTGCGACCTGGTCTTCGACCAGGTCGCGTTCGGCAAGCAACCTTGGTTGTGGCCGTTCCATCCATCAGCGCGTTGGCAGCTCGAACGTCGTCGCCAGCTTCTGCGTCGTCCCGGACTGGGCTGCGCGGTAGGCGCTCTCGATGATGTCGATCACGTGACGCGCGTGCTCTGCCGTGACCGGCGACGGAACTCCCTCCTCGACCCAGCGTACAAGCTGCATGACGTCCTCGAAGACATGAGCCTCGGGAAGCTCGCGATGCACGCCCGTGACGTGCGGGAGGACGCGCATCTGCGCGTCCCAGTCACTCGGCGGCGCGTCCGCGGTCAGCTCGCGCCCCGTGAACTCGAACGGCTCCCCGTTCAGCAGGACGCCCTCGATCGTCCCGCGCGTGCCGAAGTAGAGCGCCGCTCCGAACTGATCGGTAAGCGCACCGGCGACGGTGCCGAAGCCGATCGCGAAGACGCTCTCGCCGAAGTCGAGCAGGATGATCGTGTTGTCGTCGGCCTCGGTCGCGATCCTCCGGCCGAGGAACGACCGCTCCGGAACCAGCACGCCCGAGAGCGCCGTCACCCGGCAAGCTGGCCCGAGGACGCCGGTCAGCTGATGGAGGGCGTACACCGTCATGTCGTACAGCGGCCCGCCGCCCGGCTTCCGGAAGTACCACCCCGGATCGATCGGCGTGCCGCCGACCTCGCCCCGGCGCTCGGGCTCGTCGGCCTCGTGGTAGCTCTCGAACGGCGTCCCGCAGATCGCCCACGAGAGCCGGCCGATCGCGCCGTCCTCGATCAGCTCACGCGTGCGCGAGATCTGAGGGCGGAGGATCTCTCCCGGAGAGGCGACGACGCGCAGGTCTCGCTCGCGCGCGAGCGCAATCAGCGCATCCGCCTCCGCGACCGTCGTTGTCATCGTCTTGTTCACGTGGACATGCTTCCCGGCCTTCACGGCGAGTCTCGCGTGCTCGTAGTGCAGTCCGATCGGCGAGGCGATCGTCACCGCGTCCACGACGTCGGCCGCGAGCAGCTCGCGGAGATCGGAGAACGTCTCCCGCACGCCGAAGCGCTCCGCGGCCGCCTGCAACCGTTCGGTCACCGGGTCGCAGAGCGCGGTCACGACCACCCGGTCGCCGACGTCGGCCTGCGTCAAGTGGGGCAGGATTCCGCGGAGCGCGAGCGCACCGACGCCGACGACTCCAATCCGCAGCGGATCAGCTGCCATGCCCCGACCTTACCGAGTCGTGAGCGACGCCAAAGGCGCTCATGATCTTGAGCCCGGGCGCGCGAAGAGCTCGACACGGACGCGGCGCGGTGTGTGGGGCCGTCGCCTCTTCCGGCCTATAGCCAGCCGATCACGCTGTTGAGAGCGTTGTTGATGCCCCCGGAGAGAAGACCGAGCGTCACGACGACGCCGAGCGTGATCACGGCGAGAACGACGCCGTACTCGGCCATCGTCTGGCCTTCCTGCTTGCGGTAGCTCGCGCGTACGACGTTGCACCACTGAGAGAACGTCATGCGAACCGTCGACCCCCTCCACGTTTTAGGAGCGAGGCCAACGGGTGTCGTCCCAGCGGGGGCAAGTGAGTCGATCCGCCAGGCGCTAGAATCGCCGCACGCTAGCAGGCGGAATGTCGCGACGATCTCACCCGACCACTTTCGAATTGTCGCCTCCGCGCTGCTCAAGGGGCGGCTTGTTCCGTTCCTCGGCGCGGGAGCAAACCTCGGCGGCCGACCGGCAGGGGAGACGTGGCAGCCGGGCGGCCCGTACATGCCGAACGCGCGCGAGCTCGCCACGCATCTCGCTGAAAGGTTCAGGGTCGAGCATGGGCCGTTGATCGACGTCGCGGACGTGATCTCGATTCGTGTCGGCGAGGCTCCACTTACTGAAGAGTTACGTCGCGTCTTCGACTACGACCACCCGCCGACCTCGCTGCACCGGCTGCTCGCCGCTATGCCCGCGCGGATGCGGGAGCGGGACGGGCGCTGGAGCCGGCCGCTCTTCGTCACGACGAACTACGACGACCTGCTCGAGGCCGCGTTCAATCAAGTCGGCGAGCCGTACGATCTGGTCTCGTACTCGGCGAGCTTCCGCGGCGAAGCGCCGTTTGTCCACGTTTCGCCCGGCGGCGACAGGACCGCGATCGAGCATAAGCGCGCTCTGGATCTCCTCGACGAAAGGCCAGTGATCTTCAAGATCCACGGCTCGATCGATCGCTTGGACCCCAGGCTCGACACCTACGTCATCAGCGAGGAGGACTACATCGACCTCTTGTCCGAGGACACGTTGGACGAGATGCCGATTCCGATCAAAGCGCGTCTCGCACAAAGCGACATGCTGTTCCTCGGCTACGCGATGCGTGACTGGGACGTGATGGTCGCTCTGCGCCGGCTCCGGAGGGAGCGCGACCGCGTCGGCGGCTTCGCAGTCGAGCTTCCGTCGACCCCCGAGCGCGAGCAGGTTCTCGAGCTGCGCTGGCGCCGGCTCGGCTTCGAGGTCGTCTTCAACGACCTCGCCGGCTACGTGGCCGAGCTGGAAGAGGCGATCAGTTCGGTGGAGCAACCTGGGTAGCGTGTGGGGTGCCAAAATTAGCGTCCTGCCTGCAAATCCCTAATTTCTCGGTAGGCGCACCGAGTTTTGGCACCCCACGCGCACGGGAAGGGGCGTCAACGCCAAGCGTGCCGGCCTCTGCCAGCTGCGAGACCTGCTGATCACAACCCCCGAACCGCTGCGCAGCCAGCTGCGGCCACTCACCCGTGCTCGGCTGCTGCAACGCACGCACACTCGGGTACATCGTGACGATGATGTAAGGCGCGGCGTCGTGCGGCAACCAGCTTGGCGCGGTTGTCGCCGGGTCAGGACGCTCTCAGCGACTCTTGCATTGCGACGCCGTAGACCGAGACGCGGCCGCGATGCGCTGATGCTTCGAACTCAGACTCCGCTACGGAGCGGTCTTCTTCGCTGTTCCAGAACGTCACGCTTAGAACTTCGCCCACATCACGATTGACGAGCACGTAGCCGCCCATGTTCCCAGGCAGTGTCCGTACGAGTCCAACGGTGTGGTGATACGAGGAGATCACCTCGTTGATCTCCGATGGCTGGGCAGTGGACGTTTCGATGCGCGCAAACATCTCAGGCGCTTGTTACCCCTTGCACACTGACCGAAAACGTCAAGGGAGCTTACGTCTCACCGGCGTGTGGGGTGCGTTAACTCGGTTTCGGCTCGGGGGTGCGTAGGTGGGCCGTACAGTCGTGCGCCCGTCCCGCTGACTCGGAGGAGCTGTTTTTGTTCTTGTCGTTCTGGTATCTCGCGTTCCGCTGCGTGCTCCAGCTCGTCCTGCTTCGTCCTCGCTGAACCGAGTTCAAGGAGCTGGAGATCGTCGTGCTACGGCATCAGCTGGCCGTACTTCGCCGGCAGACACTCGTCCCCAGCTGACGACGACTGATCGTGTTCTCCTGGCTGCAGCGAGCCGACTGCTGCCGCAGTCGCGCTGGCGGTCGTTTCTGGTCACGCCGGCGATGCTCCTGCGCTGGCATCGACGGATGGTCGCGCGCCGCTGGACCTACGGTGGTCGAAATGGCCGGCCGCCTATCGGCCGGGAGATCCGCGAGTTGGTGTTTCGCCTCGCACGCGAGAATCCGCGCTGGGGCTACCAGCGGATCGTTGGCGAACTGAATGGCCTCGGCATCGCAGTCTCCGCCACGACCGTGAAGAAGATCCTCCGCCAGGCCGGGCTCGGTCCGGCCGGCTCGCGAGGCGGGCTCTCCTGGCGCGCGTTCCTACGTGCACAGGCACAGAGCATGCTCGGAGTCGACTTCTTCACCGTCGAGACGATCGCGCTGAAACGGCTGTACGTGCGTCGTCCGCACCGTCCGCGCGGAGTGTCTGGACTCGCTGCTAATCGTGAACCGGAGTCATCTCGAGCGGGTGCTCCGCGTCTTCGCCGGCCATTACAACAGCCACAGGCCACACCGCGCACTCAATCTGAAGCCGTCGGATCCTGCGGCCCGGAAGCTGCAGGTCATGCATTCGCCGACGAACCTCGTCGAGAGCCGAGATCTGCTCGGGGGACTCATCCACGAATACAGACTCGCCGCGTGAGACCGACTTTGCGTACCCCACACCCTCCCTCGATGAGTCCTGCCGGTCCCTGAGAACCCCGAGACCTGTCCCCAAGACCTATCCCCAGATGAACGCCCACGCCACCTGGGGGCCCCGTCGTATGTGTCGTCTCATGCTCGGCGTGGGTCTGGAGCGCGTGACGCGAAGAAGCGCTCGACCGTGTCGAGCGGCTCGATGTTGCGTTGCGCGCGCGCGAGTATGAGGGCGCCCTCGAGCGCTGCCATTAGCACTGTCGCGTGTGCTTCGGCTTCCGCCTGCGGCGCCCCGAACCTGGTGTAGGCGTGGGCGACTGGCGCTCGCCACCGTGCGAGCGCCTCGTTGACATGGCTGCGGAGGCTGTCGTTGTCGGCCGCGTCGCAGATGGTCGCGGCCAGGGGGCAGCCCAAGGCGAAGTGGTGGTCGACGAGCAGGCGCCGCCATGGGGTCACGATCACGCCGATCGCTTCGGGGAACGTCTCGGCTTCGCTGAGCGTACGCCCGAGATCGTCGAAGAGGTCAACGAGCGCGACATCGATCGCTTCGGTCACGAGCTGCGTCTTGCCGCCCGGGAAGAAGCGGCCGAGCGAGCCGCGGGGACCGCCGGAGTGGGCGACGACCTCGCGGAGTCCGGTGCCGTGGATGCCACGCTCACGAATGAGCGTCGCGGCACTCTGCACCATGCGCGCGCGAGCTGGAGACCGCCGGCGATCGCGGGCCGGGTCCTTCGTTTCGTTCTTCGCAGCCATAGCTGCAGGGTAGGGCATATTCGATGGCGACCGTCATCGCTTCTGCTAGGGTCTGACTCCGATGACGACTGTCATCGAATGCCGAATCGGACAGGCCGATTGGGACTGAAGGAGGAGAGTCAGATGAGCGCAGAGGCGGGTTCGCCGATCACTACCTACTTCCGAGTCTGCGACGGAGTGCGAGTGCGGTTCGCCGATACCAAGGCAGACTCGGACGTCACCGTTCTGCTGCTGGCGCCGTGGCCCGAGAGCCTTTGGGCATTCCGTCGTATCTGGGACCGCGTCTCGGCAGTCGGGCGGGTGGTCGCCATCGACATGCCGGGATTCGGCCACTCCGACGGTCGCCTGGAACTGATCGCTCCGGACGCCTCGGGAGCGTTTCTGGCCGGCCTGATCGCCGATTGGGACCTCGGGGCTCCGCACGTCGTCGGCCCGGACGTCGGCACGGCCGCAGCGCTCTTCCTTGCCGCGAAGGCTCCGGAGCGCGTAACGAGCTTGACCGTCGGCGGCGGCGCCGTCCGCTTCCCGATCGAGGCAGGCGGCGCGCTCAAGGACATCATCGAAGCGCCGAGTCTGGACGTCGTGCGCGGGCTGGACGCCAGAACCAACATCGGCTACGCCGTCGAGTCCGCTGCCGCGAGCGACAGCGAGCCCGACGTCCACGAGGACTATGTCAGCGCCTACGACCTCGGGCGGTTCGCGGAGTCTGCGCGGTTCGTGCGGCATTACCCCGAGCAGAACCCGGTGTTGCGCGATCTGTTGCCGACGATCAGCACGCCGACCCAGATCGTGGCGGGGCGCGACGATGACCTCGTGCCGTGGTCGAACAATCAATACCTGCACGACCTCCTCCCCAACAGCGAGATCCACCCTCTGGACGCCGGTCACTTCGCGTGGGAGCAAGCGGCCGAGGAATACGGCCGCCTCGTCGTCGACTGGGTCAGCGGCGGATACCGGCGCGTCGGAGCGAGCTAGGGGGCCAGATCTCGCCGCAGTGTGACGCGCCGGTGCTGCACGAACGACTGACTAGCGCAGCTGTTCGAGCGCTTCCGCCACATGACGGTGGCCTACCGTCTCATACCCCACCACGGTCACGACCGGAGCGAGCATCAGCACCAGCAAGCACGCGGCGACACCGACACCCACAGCGGCGAGTGCGACGGAGAGCACGAGCACGGCCGTCGTGCCGGCCAGAAGTGCTAGATGGAACGGGTCCGCGTGTCGAGTGAACGCCGCGTAGAGGGCATAGAGCGCGGCGGTGTAGATCGCAAACGGGATCGCAGTGCCGAGAACGGTCCCCACCGGTTCCAGCGTCGTCTGATGTTCAAGGTAGTAGGCGGCGACGTGGAGCCCCCCTCCAATCGCCGCGAGTGAGGCGAAGACCACGATGTGCCCGTAGCCCCAGAGAAAAGACCGCTCGCGGTGCACTGAGAGGACACGCGCCCACGGAATCAAGAAGTACGTCCACCAGGTCGCGAAGATCAGCCCGACGCCGGCGAATGCGACGACGCCAGCTTCGACCGTCCAACCGGCGTCACCGTGTACGACGGCATTGATCGAGGCGACGGTGCCGATGATCCCCTCTCCGAGCGTGATGATCACGAGGAGGCCATAGCGCTCCGCAATGTGGTCTGCGTGCCATGGTGTTCCTCCCTTGCGGCGCTCTGCGACGAAAGGGCCGACCATCTCGACCCCGACGAAGACGGCGAAGAGCGCGAGCGTCGCCCCGATGGCCAGGGCGACGATCGCGAGCGCGACCCAGAACACCTGCGCAACCGAGATCGTCCAGATGTAGGTAATCGCTGACGGGCGTCGTGCGGGATCGTCGCGAGCCGCTCGCGCCCAGAGAAAGATCATGGGAACGCGCATGACGACGTAACCAGAAACCATCACCCGGTTGTCGATGGCGCCACCCTCGCCGATCGACGCAAACATCTGCTCGAGCCCGAGCGCGAGGACGATCACGCCGATCATCTGCACCATCGTCGCGAGCCTCATCACCCAGTCGTCGGTGTCATAGGCGGACGCGAACCACGAGTAGTTGATCCACGCCCAGGCGACTGCGAACGAGGCAATCGCGAACCCAAGAATCGCCGTCAAGACCTGGCCGTCCGCCAGGTAACGGGCGAGTTCGTTCGCCGCCGTCCCGAACGCGACGACGAACGTCAGGTCGTAGAGAAGCTCAAGCGGCGTGGCGCTGCGGTGCTCCTCGTCCGGATCACGCCCCGCAAAACTCTGGCGGCGATGCGCTCGAATGCTCACCGGACTATGAGACACGCGGAGATGCTGCCATCGCCGCCGCTCGGGCAAGAAGCTTGCCGGTTACCCGACGGTTTCGCGGACGCGCTCTGGGTTCCAGCCAATTGCGGGTGCGATGTCGCGGGCAATCGTTTCGAGCAGCGCGGCGTTGTAGTCCACCCCGAGCTGGCTGGGCACCGTCAAGAGGATCGTGTCTGCGGCTTGAACGGCGGCGTCCTGGGCGAGCTCCTCGGCGATCCGGTCGGGCTCGCCGGTGTAGCTGCGGCCGAAGCGGCTGATGGCGCCGTCGAGCCAGCCGACCTGGTCCTCGTTCGTGTCGGCGCCGAAGAGTCGGCGGTCGAGGTCGGAGGTGATCGGGATGACGCTGCGGCTGACCGAGACGCGCGCCTCACGGACGTGGCCGGCGTTCGTCCACGCCTCGCGGAACAGCTCGATCTGCTCGGCCTGGAGCTCGTCGAACGGCACCTGGGTGTCCTCGAGCAGGAGCGTCGAGCTCATCAGGTTGAGGCCGTGCTCACCGGCCCAGACGGCAGTCTCGCGTGAACCTGATCCCCACCAAATCCGGTCGGCGAGCCCTGACGACTGCGGCTGGACGGCGAGCATGGCGTCGCCCGGCCGGCCCCCGATGTCGACGGGGCGACGCCGGCGCCCGCGATCGCTGCGCGGAAGAGGGCCGTCCTCTCGCGTGCGTCGTTGCTGTCGACCGGGTAGCCGAACGCTTCGGCGCCGCGCCAGGCGGGCTCGGGCGAGCCGCGGCTGACGCCGAGCTGGAGCCGGCCGCCTGCGAGCAAGTCCGCCGTGGCGGCTTCCTCGGCCATGTAGAGCGGGTTCTCGTAGCGCATGTCGATCACGCCGGTGCCGATCTCGATCCGGCTGGTCTTGACGCCGATCGCCGCGAGCAGCGGGAACGGCGAGGAGAGCTGGCGCGCGAAGTGGTGGACGCGGACGAACGCGCCATCGATCCCGAGCTCCTCGGCGGCCATCGCGAGCTCGACCGTCTGGCGGAGGGCGTCGCCGCCGGTGTGCGTCAGTCCGCCGCCCGGATGCCAGGCGCCGAACGAGAGGAAGCCGATCTTCTTGCGCTGCGCCATCATCCGCTCTCAACGTTGTTGATGGCTCAAGTATTTCGGCGGAACCCTTCCTACTGGATGAGCGGCGACGGCGGGATGCGGGTGTGGCCGTGACCGCGAAGCGGGTGTCGGCGGTCCGCCGAGCACCTCCCGTCTATTTGCCACCGGTTGCCACCGGTTGCAACCGCTCCTCCATAAACGCTCCATCCTCGCGGACTCGTCCTCAGCTACGAGTTGCTGCGCAGTTGAGGCGTGCCTCCTTCGGGGTTGTCCCAACCGGAGACGAACCAGCGGGCTTCGCCGGTGGCGGGGTCGTACGAGCGCCGCCTGATCGTGCCGATGTTGCCGCCGTAGACGTGGATGCCGACGGTGGGCTCGTTACCGACGGCTGCGACGGCATGAACGTCGTCGTCGGTGGTGCAGCAGACGGTCACCTGCCCGGGCTCCCACAGCTCTTCACCGGCCGGCGTTAATGCCGCGCCCGCGGTGTGCGCCGCCGGCTTGATGTAGCGGACCTCCTGTTCGATTCCCGAGTAGATGCCGACGACGCCCCATGTCTCGTGCGAATGCACGGGTGTTCGCTGCCCCACGTCCCAGACAACGGACGCCATCGACCAGCTGTCGTCGGGAGCGATGTAGAGCGGGTACGTCACGTGGCGCTCGGGCGACGGTCGCGTGAGCTCCGGCGGAAGCCGGTAGCCGCCGGCCAGCAGATCGGACAGCCGCTTCGCAACCCGCTCTGTGATCTCGTGTTCGTCGTCGGTGCTGGCGACCACGCGTCGCACGTCGTCGATGAAGGGCTGCAGACTGTCAGGTTCCATGGTGATCTCCTCTGAGGATGAGCTGTGGCGCGCGGGTAGATTGGCGGCGGCGCGGTTCATGTAACCACTCGGTACTTGAGGTGCGTGACGCCGGGCGCCTCGACGGCCCGGACCTGCTCGAGCTGCACCTCCGCGTCCCCGAGGCTGCCGAAGACGCGAGCGCCGTCGCCGAGCAACACCGGAACGACGTGGAGCTCGAGCTCGTCCAGCAGTCCCGCTGCCAGGTACTGCTGAACAGTGTGGCCGCCGCCCCAAAGCATGACGTCTTTGCCGCCGGCGGCCTTCTTTGCCTGTTCGAGCGCGGACTCGATTCCGTCGGTGACGAAGTGGAACGTCGTCCCTCCCTCCATCTCGACCGGATCACGGGGGTGATGCGTGATGACGAACACGGGGTAGTGGTAGGGCGGGTTGTCGCCCCACCAGCCCGTCCACTGCTCGTCGCCCCACGGGCCGCCGCCGATCGGGCCGAACATGTTCCGGCCCATCACCGCAGCGCCGATGTTCTCGCGCGATTCCTCGACGATCCGTGCGCTCTCGTTCACCTCGCCGCCTTGCTTGCCGTGGGCTTGGCGCCAGGCGGCCAGCTGAACCACCCAGTCGTGGAGCCGCTCGCCGCCCTCGCCGAGCGGGTTCTCCTCGCTCTGGTTCGGGCCGGCGACGAAACCGTCCAGCGAGATCGAGATATGACACCTCAGCTTGTTCATCGTGCCTCCTCAGCAGGCGGCCGCTGCGACCGCGGGGAGAGTGCGTCGGGCGTGAAGACACCAGCATGGATCAATGGACTAATGACGTCCAATGCCAATTCTTTGAGAATCACATTGATATCGTTGATCGATGCTCAATCTGGTCCATCTCAAGATTCTGGCCGCCGTAGCCCGACACGGGTCCGTAACCGAGGCGGCGAAAGAGCTGCGCTACTCGCAACCGTCGGTGAGTCATCACCTGTCTCGCTTGGAAGCGGCCACGGGTGCCAAGCTCGTTCAGCGCGTCGGTCGTGGGATCCGACTGACGCCGGAGGGGCAGCTGCTCGCCAGCCGGGCCACCGAAATCGTGGGACGGGTTGACGCGGCGACCAACGAGCTGGCAGCACATGTCGGTTTGCAGGCGGGGCGGGTTCGCCTGGCCGCCAACGCGTCGGCGATGAGCACGATCGCGCCGAGGGCGGCCGCAACGTTAGCCCAGGCACACCCGGGACTCGAGCTGAGCCTGATCGACCGTCATCCGGTCGAAGCGCTACAGGCGCTGCGACACGGCGAGGTCGATGTCGCACTCATCTACCGGCACGCCGACGACCCGGTCGAGGAAGAGGGATTCCGCCTCGTCCACGTCGCCGACGACCCGATCTACCTCGTGAGCCGGCGACCCGACGACAGCATCACGAACCATCGTCACTCCGCCTGGATCGGGGGTTGCGAGCGGTGCCGGGACGAGCTGATCGCCGTGTGTCGGCAGGAAGGTTTCACCCCACGCATCGCATCCGCAAGCGACGACATCGTGGTCGTGCAAGCCCTCGTCGCCGCCGGCGTAGGCGTGGCGACACAGCCCGGACTCGCACTCCAGGCCCACCGCCGACCCGATGTCCACACCACCGAACTCACCAACTTCCCCCGCCAGATCTACGCCGCCACCTACGGCGAGCCGCCAGACCCGCCCGCCACGATCGCGTTGATCCAGGCCATCCGAGATTCCGTCCGATAAGTGGCCGGGGAACGGTCGCATCCCAGCGATGTTGCAGCAAGGACAGGTATTCGAACTAACGCGTCGCGGACGCGGCGGTGACCGCCTATGGGCGTACCGCTATCGAACCGGCGGTCGCGAGCGGATCTAGATGCCGCGTGGCGGCGCGCGCCCGGTAGCCGGTCGGCACCGCCAACATGCGCGGCGATTTCGATGCGAATCGGGTTTACGCACCCCACAGGGTTCTCTGTTGGGCGGCTGTTGGGGGGTTCAGTGTTGGAGGCCGTCCCAGGACCAGCGCGGGATGCTCAGGCCTTCGGGTACGTCGTCGGCGGAGTCGTGGTAGGCGGACATGGTTGTGGTGGTGGCCCAGGCGAAGTAGTCGTGCAGCACCTGCCGCAGCGGCTCCTGGGTGAGGCCGACGTCTGCCAACGCCTGGTCAAAGCAAGCGATCGCGCGCTGGTCCACTTCCTCGTGCGGGCCGTTGCCGCTGTGGATGCGCACGACCGCTGTCTCGTCGCCGTAGCGCTCGGAGTAGGTGTGCGGTCCCCCGAGCGCCTCGGCCCAGTAGGCGGCGAGCCGCTCGCCGTGCTGGGGGTGGAAGCCGTGGCTGAAGGCGTGGCTGACCACTGCGTCGGCCATCACCCTGGCGTGCCACGCCTCGGCCAGGCGGAGCAGGCCCTCGTCACCGCCGGCGGCGTCGTACACGCTTTGCACGGCAGGATCATTACCTAGGCTAGGGGCGACCGAGAGCGAGCGGAGGAGCTGTCTTGCCCGAGCGTGACGGGTACATCGCCGGCGTGCCGTGCTGGGTCGACACCTCGCAGCCCGAACCCGACGCGGCTGCGGAGTTCTACGGGGGCCTGTTCGGATGGGAGTTCGAGGACTCGATGCCGGCGGGGTCGCCGGGCAGGTATCTGATCGCCCGCCTCCGCGGGGGTGACGTGGCGGCGGTGTCGTCGCAGCCCGAGGAAGCGCCTGCGCGGGCGGTCTGGAACACCTACATCTGGGTCGACGATGCGGACGAGGCTGCGGCGAAGGCGCGCGAGGCGGGCGGCAGCGTTCTGAGCGAGCCGTTCGACGTGATGGATGCCGGTCGGATGGCGCTGCTCGCCGACCCGGAAGGCGCCGCGTTCTCCGTTTGGCAGGCGAGGCAGCATAGGGGCGCCCAGGTCGTCAATGAGCCCGGCTCGCTGAACTTCAACGTCCTCAACACCCGCGACCCGGAGGCGGCGAAACGCTTCTACGGCGCCGTCTTCGGCTGGACGACGCTCGACCTCGGCAGCGGCGCGTTCTGGACGCTGCGCGCGTACGGCGACTACCTCGAGGAACTCACCCCAGGCGTTCGCGAACGGACCGCCGAGCTGGGCGCGGCGGGGTTCGAGGACGTGGTCGCAGCGATCACCACGATCGCTAGCGACGACGCACACACGCCCGCCCACTGGGGCGTCACGTTCTCGACCGACGACGCCGATGCGACGGCAGCGAAGGCGGCCGACCTCGGCGGCACGGTTCTCGTCGCTCCGCTTGACGCACCGTACTCCCGCCTGACGGTGCTCCGCGACCCGCAAGGGGCCACGTTCTCCGCGACGGCGTTCGTGCCCGAGAACAAGGATGTCGGCCGCAAGGTCGCCTGAGCGGCCGGGCCTCGCAGCCAGTGAGGATCTCCTCTACGGGCTGCACTCCTTCGATCGCCTCGTCTGGTCGGACAACGTCGCCCAAGACCGTCGTCCGGCAGACAGGCAACGCAAGCTGCGTCGCGTCTGCAGGAGGTGCCATGATCGCGTCACATCCGAGCTACCAAACCGTCCCGCGCGTCGACGCCTACATCGACGCGCTCCCCGACTGGCAGCAAGCGATCTGCCGCCGGCTACGCGAGCTGATCCATGCCGCCGATCCGGAACTCATTGAGACGATCAAGCGGACCGTGCAGCCCTACTTCGTGCTCGAGGGCAACGTGTGCGCGCTGCTCGCCGCGAAGGATCACGTCAACCTCTTCCTCTACGGCGGCGGGATCGTGCCGGATCCAGGAGGGATGATCACCGCCGGCCATGAGAACAAGACCGCCCGGATGATCTCGTTCTACGGCGGCGACTCCATCAACGAGCCCGCCCTGACCGCGATGCTGAAGCAGATCATCGCGAACAACCGCGCTGGCGGCTGGCGCAAACTCAAAGCGCGCAACACTGCCCGTTGAAGCCACGACTCGAGCGAGGTCAGGATTGTCCGCCGAAGACGTTGACGAGTACCTCCGCGGTATCGAGGAGCCCAAGCGCAGCACGCTCGAGGCGCTGCGGGGCACGATCCTCGAGATCGTCCCTGACGCCGAGCAGGTCATCTCGTACAAGGTTCCCGCCTTCCGCGTCGAGGGCCGGATCGTTGCCGGCTTCGCGGCCTTCAAGGATCACCTCAGCTACCTCCCTTTCAGCGGCTCGGTGCTGCCGGAGCTTGCAGGCGAGCTCGAGGGGTACACGATGACCAAGAGCGCACTGCACTTTCCCGTCGACCGCCCCCTGCCCAAGACGCTGGTCAGGAAGCTGATCGCGGCACGTCGTTCCAAGGCCGCGCGCTCATAGCTTGATGGTCGCCACCGAACTGCTGGCCTTCGTCCGCGCGAACCTCCCGGCACCGCCGATGCGTCTGCTCGAGATCGGCGCCGGCGACGGCGCGCTTGCCCGAGCGCTTGCCCAGGCCGGCTACGAGGTGCTCGCGATCGACCCAGAACCTGCCGGAGCAGATGTTCGTCCTGTAGCGCTGCACGAGCTGGACGAACCATCCGCATCGTTCGACGCGGCGGTCGCGGTCACCTCGCTCCACCACGTCGAGCCGCTCGAGGGCTCACTCAGGCGCCTCGCGCAGCTGCTCAAGCCCGAAGGAGTACTGGCGGTGGACGAGTTCGACGTCGCCGCCTTCGACGAGCGTGCCGCCGAGTGGTGGCTACGGCAGCGGCACGCCCTCGGAGCCGCAGAGCACGCAAGCGCCGCGGAGCTCGTCGGGGAGCACCGCGCGCACCTGCACCCGCTCGAGCGGATCGTCGCCGCGCTCGAGCCGCACTTCCACGTCGGCACGCCGCTCTACGGCCCCTACCTCTACCGCTGGGACCTCGACGAGGCCCTCCGCCACCACGAAGAAGACGCGATCGCACGCGCCGAGATCCCCGCAGTCGGCGCGCGACTGCTCGCGCAGCGACACCCGTAACTGAGCGTTGGCGCTCGTGCGCTCGCCCGCGCGGCAGCGCCAGCGCCTGTCGGGTCTCTCTACACCACTTCGACGAGTCTGCCGTTCTTCGCTAGATCTGGGTCGGTGCACGCTGCGAGATCGAAGCAGCACGGCCGTCGCTTGCCGGATCGAAGCTTCGAGATACCAACCTGGACGCGGCGTTTGCGAGTTTCAGGGTTCTTGGTGGCATTGATCCAGCGCACCCACTCCCAGCGCGCCATCGGTGTGATGCCTTCCCACACCTCGGAAACATCGGGCGCGTCGGCCAGAGCAGTCTGAAAATCCTCCGGTATGTCGGGCTCTGGCCAATCCTTGGTCGGTTCAACATCTACCGCCACGGTGTCGCCCTCACCCAGTGCAAGGGCTTGTCGCAACCTCTTGTCGACCTTGAGCCAATGACCCCGTCTGCCATCCGGTTCTAGAACCGTTTGAAAAGCATGTCGGTTCATCACTCCCTTAACTGCGACTTGGCCACGGGACGGCAGCTTGGCGCTCGCATCGTCGGGCAACCTCAATATCGTCCAGCGACCCACTTTGCGCGCCTGCGCTTCAAAACAGATCGCCGACGTGGTCGGAGCCGTCCGTGCAGGTGTTCTCTCAGCCATTGCGCAAATTCCTGGATGCGGACGTCGCCGTCCCCAGCCTCAGAGTCAAGCACGAAATCAGGGTGGGCGGACGACGCGGGGGAGGTGCACCGGCGTCTGCCGGACGTCCTTGCCGCGCGAGGCGACACAGATCCGGGTGAGGCACACGCTCGCCCGTTCGGCGTCGCGATGGCCGGTCGGGATGTGCACGACCCCCGGCAACAGGGTTCCGTTCACCCGCAGCGACTTCCGCGCTCGAACGGCTTGTTCAAGCCGCCTGCTCGCGTTGGGACTGCCCGCGTTGGAACCGGCAGGCGAGTCCTGACTCCCCTCCCTTACGTAGGAGGGGGCCGGGCGGGACCCGGCGCCAGGAGCACGCCGCCGCATGGGAGCTTCGTGGAGCAGAGTCATGCTCGATGCACGCGAGTTCGGCGTCGATCCGCGCGGAACTCGCGGATTCGATGGAGCCTTTCTGGAGCGGCGTCTCTTACCATCGAGCACGTGACGATTCAACGGATGGACCACGTCGGCATCGTGGTTGACGATCTCGCGGCCGTGACTGCGTTCTTTGTCCAGCTCGGACTCGAGCTGCAGGGCGAGGGGTCGGTCGAGGGCCGCTGGGTGGATCGCATCGTTGGGCTCGAGGGCGTCCGCACGGAGTTCGCGTTCGTGGAGACGCCGGAAGGCCACGGACGACTCGAGCTGATCAAGTTCCATACGCCGTCACACGCAGGCGAGAACAGGAATGCACCGGCGAACGCACGGGGTATCCGACATCTCGCGTTCGTCGTCGACGACATTGACGCCGTCGTCGCCGGCCTGCGAGCCCGCGGCGTCGAGCTCGTCGGCGAGTTGGTGCGCTACGAGGACAGCTATTGGCTCTGTTACGTCCGCGGCCCGGAGGGGATCATCGTCGAGCTGGCGGAGCGGATCGCCTAGCGAGTTGAAGCGCGCACTGTCCGGCGGCCCGATCCGCTTCTCGACTCCGCCGCTGGTAACGCGCTCTTCCGGCGCGGTTCGCCTACGAGCAGATCGCCGAATCGGCCGCGTGCTGGCGATGAGTTCTCGCCTTGCCGCACGTCCTATCTCTGGTTCCTACATTGGTGGTAGCGGAGGCGGGAGCTGCTAACTGAGATTCAAGGAAAGGGAGACGGCGATGCCGGAACTTCTCGTTGACTTCATCACTTCGCTCGATGGCTACGCGGCTGCCGAGGGCTGGCCGGGCTTGTGGGGGCTGGAAGGACCCGAGTACCTCACGTGGCTAGGAGAGCAGCCCGAAGCCGACTACACAGTCCTGATGGGCGCAACCACGTACCGCGTCATGTCGCGATTCGCCGCCGAGAACGAGCCAGGAACCGACGCCCTGGCGGGCATGTCGAAAGTCGTCTTCTCGACCAGGTTGAGCGAGCCCCTTGCATGGGCGAACACGCAACTGGTGGCTCGAGACGCCGTTGAGGCTGTGCGGGAGATGAAGGCCGAGGGCTCGAACTCGATGCGCACCATCGGCAGCATCACCCTGTGCCGCTCGCTCTTGAACGCCGGTCTGGTGGACCGCTTCCGCGTGGTCGTCTTTCCCGTCATCACCGGAAGCAGCGGCCGGGAGCGGATCTACGACGGCTATCCCGATGTTGCTCTCGAGATGATCAGCAGCCGCACGTTCGACGGTCGCATCCAACTGCTCGAGTACGTTCCGACGATTCTGCCTGGGCCGCCGAGCAACAACACGACCAACGCCTGACGGGCACCTCGATCGCTTTCAGCCGGCTGGACCTCGACCCCTCTTCACCGGGAGGGGGTCGTGCCGGCGCCGGCATTACAGGCCCGCTCGCGAATCGGGTGGAGCACGTGTGGAGCTCTCGGCTCCGCTCTCAGAACAGTGGAGTTCGACCCCTCTCTGCAGGGAGGGGGTCGGGGCCTCGCCCATTGAGGCAACGGATGACGGCCGTCCGCAGCCGTTTCTTCGTTGGGCGCGTCTGCGCGTTTTCAGAGAGCCGTGTCGGGAGGCGTCGCGCGTGATCGCGAAGTGGCGCGCTTACCAGAATGTACCCGCGGTGTACCCGTGTGTTGCATGAGCAGGCGACGAGAAATGCCAATTTGCAGGCACTTACCAAAGCCCTCTGACGGACTCGAACCGTCGACCCCCTCCTTACCATGCGCTCCGAAACGGTTGCCGTGGGTTGCCACCGCTTGCCGATCGGCCTATTTGAGCCGTTTTCGGCCGTGTCCTAGTTGCGACCGGTTGCCACCGGTTGCGCCCGCTGGGCTCCATAAATGCTCCATCCCCGACGGTCAAAGTGTGCTATATTGGTATCTTGATACCGAGATGGCGAACTGATACCGAGATGGAGAGCAATGACTGATCGCAAGAACATGACGTTGAGGCTTCCAACCGAGCAGGCAGACGAACTGGAGGCGGTCGCGCGCGCGGAGGGGATCAGCGTGTCCGACACCGTCCGCGAGGCGATCACTGAGCACATCGAACGTAAGCGGAAGGACAAGGCGTTCCGCGAGCGTCTGCGTACGATGATGGATCGTGATCGCGAGATCCTCGAGCGGCTCGCCCGCTGAGGGTTGGCGGAGTACCTCGATCTCGCCGACTACCTGCTGATCGCGGAAGCCGTTCTAGGCGTCCCCGCCGAATCGATCGCTCATTGGCCTGGCATTGGACTTGCGGAGTCGGCGCTGCACGCTCCGGCGGCGTGCTTCGAGGGCGTCTAGCTCTATCCGGACGTAATCGACAAGGCCGCCGTGCTCTGCGTGCGGCTTGCACGGAACCATCCGCTCCCGGATGGCGACAAGCGCGTGGCGTACCTCGCGATGCTTGATTTCCTTGCTCGGAACGGAGTCGAGTGGACTCCGTCGTCGGTGGACGAGACGGTCGCAACGATCGAGGTGTTGCGGCTGGCAGAATCTCGGAGCGCGCACTCGCAGATTGGCTGCGAGCAGCGTCGAAGTAGTAGCTTGCGCACCGAACTCGAGCCCGCGTCGGTTCGCTCAGGCGGCGGCCGCTTTGAGGGTCTGCTGCGCGCGCGTGAATCCGAGCGTCTTGTAGGTCGTCAGGCGTCGCGCGTGCATGGCGCGCAGCACGGGAACCCGAACGTCGGCGTAGTCGTAGACGCGGACGGTCGCTTTCCCCTCGTGGGCTCGCATGAGGCGACCGGTGTACTGGACGAGGCGGCCCTTGAAGGAGATGGGGAAGGCGAGGAAGAGCGTGTCGAGCTGCGGGCAGTCGAAGCCCTCGCCGAGGTACTGGCCGGTTGCGATGACGACGAGCGGTTCGTCAGGTGGCGTGTTCTCGATCTGGTCGAGCAGGGCGGCGCGGGCGCGCTTTCCGAGACCTCCCTCGAGCATGAGCGGCGAGATGCCTCTGCTCTGCAGCCGTTCGGCGAGTGCATGGCAGTGTTGATTCCACTGGCTGAGCACGAGGCAGCGTCTGCCTTCGGTGAGGGCGGCGAGCACGTCGTCGCAGACGAGGGTGCTGCGCTGCTCGTCTTCGACGAGCAGACGGAAGACCTCGTGGATCGGCTCTTCGGTGGTATCGGCGAATGCGAGTCCGGTCTCGCGCACGATCAGCTCGAGGTTGATTTCGCCGGCTGGGCTCTCGCTGCTTGCGATCCGGTGCCGGATCGCGCCGCGCTGCATCGTGACGATCTCTTGCAGCCCGTCGCGGCGGTAGGGGGTGGCGGTGAGGCCCAGGAAGTGGCGGGCGGGGGCGTGCCGGACGGCAGACTCGAAGGAGAAGGCGGGCAGGTGGTGGCACTCGTCGATCACGATCAGGCCGTAGCCGCCGAAGAACGCGTCGAGGTCATCGATCGCTTTGAGGCTCTGGATCATCGCGAGGTCGACGATCCTGCACAGCTTGCGTCTGCCGCCGCCTTTCTGGCCGATCTGCTTCGACGAGAGGGCGAGAAGCGTCGTGAGCTGCACGCGCCACTGCTCGAGCAGTGGTTTGCTGTGCGCGAGGATCAGCGTCGGAAGCTTCCGCTCCGCGATCAGCGCGCAGGCGATCACCGTCTTCCCGGTTCCGGGCGGCGCGACGAGAACGCCGTCATCGTGCGCAAGCATCGCGACGGCTGCGTTCGCTTGGAGCGGTGTCAGTTCGCCGTGAAACTCGAGCGGCAGACGCGTGTGGGTTGGTCGGCGGTCGTCGGTCACGAGCCGGCTACCGGCGTTCGCGACCGCATCCTCGACCTGACTGAGTAGACCGCGCGGAAGATGGAGGTGAGTCAGATCCTCCTCGTAGCAGCGGATCAGCCGCGGTGTCTGGTGGGTGGAGAGCCGCAGCCGCTGCCGCTCGTAGAAGAGCGGGTTGTGCAGCGAGGCCAGGTGTTTGAGCTCTGCCAGCAGCGACGGCGGCAGGTCGGCTCTGGCAATCGCGAGGTCGACGCCGATCGTGCACCGAATCTCCGCCGGCAGCCGCTCGTCCCGCAGCAGCATCGTTTGCGGCGAGAGCGCTGCCGCCCCGACCGCGATCTCCTCGTGCGCGCTCAGCAGACGCTCGAGTTGTTCGGGCGCGAGTCGCTCGAGCGAGTTCAAAAACGCCCACTGGTCGGGCCACGGCTCGAGCGTCGCCGGATCGAGAAAGACGCTCGTGCCGACAGCGCGACACCGACCCTGTAGCGGAAGCGCGATCAGGTTGCCGAACCCCTTCGCGGGCAGGAAGTCCTGATTCGGGAAGAGCCGGTCGTAGCTTGCGAGGTCGAGCTCGCCGCGCCTGCTCATCGCTGCGCGAAGCAGTAGCGCGCCGAGCCGGCGGGCCGCCGCGGCCGCGACCGGAGTCGTAAAGAAGATCCACACATGGCCGCCGGTCCCGGAGCGGCTTCGCTCCAGCGCCGCCGGCACCCGATGCTCGTCGCATTCCTCGAGCAGCGCGAGTGCGTCGAGTTGCCACGTCGTGCCGTCCAGGTCGCAGGCGAGGAACCAGCACGTGTCGTCTTCGAGCAGGGGGTAGACGCCGATCGACTCCCGTCCGCGCAGATGGCGCTCGATCGCCTCGTAGCTCATCCGCAGATAGGTCTTTGGGCCATGCCGATTCCAGCCTTCTGCCGTCGCTGGGACATAGCCGCTCTTGCCAGTACGTGCGCTTTCCCAGTGAAGCGCGTACACGTCGTCGCGGCCGCGGAACAGACGTTGCATGAGCCCGATCTTCTGGTCCGCCGAGGCTGGAGAGGAACTGGCGCGTAGGGCGGGTTCCGGTTTGCTCGAATCGAGGATCGTCTGTGTCCGCTGCGCGAGTGCGAGCAGCGTTCGCAGCCGCTCGTTCTCGGCGCGCAGCCGCCCGACCTCGCGCAGGGCTCCGTCGAACCGGTGTTGAAGGTCGCTTCCGCACATGGCCGCGATGGACGAGCACTGTAACGAGCGGTCCTGTCAGCGCCCGGGCGGGACGCTGTCCGCTTCGATTCGTAGCGTTCCGTGGCAGTGGCGAAGACTGCCCGGAACGCGCCGTGTCCGTGTGGGAGCGGCCGCAAGTACAAGCAGTGCTGTCTCCTGGAGGAGGAGCGGCTGGCGCGGCAGGCGCGCGACGACAGCCGGGTGGGTCAGTTGATCTCCGACTGGTCGGTAGAGCAGTTCGGCGACGAGCTCGCGCGGGCGTTCGAGGAGTTCCATCCCGAGAGTCACCGGATTGAAGAGCGCGACTTCGCGCTCCTTGTTACCTGGTTCAACTCGGACCGTGTGCTGTCCGGCGGCGGAACTCCGGCCGCCCGCTACCTCGCCCGCCCCGATCTCGACCCTGACGAGCGCGACGTCGCCGAGCGGATCGCCGCCGCCCGGCTCGGCCTCTACCGCGTGCGCTCGATTGTTCCGGGCCGCTCGCTCGAACTCGAGGACATCCTCACGGGCACCTCAAGCGTTGCCGCGAGCCCGATGGTGTCGCACGAGGTGGTGCGTTGGGATCTCGTGCTCTGCCGCGTAATGCCAGGTGGGCCGGTCGCATCGCTGTGGGGACCTGTGCTCGTCTACGCGCCGGACGAGGAACCGGAACTTCGCGCCGAGCTCGCGCGGCTCGCAGAGGCGCACGGCCTGTCTCGCGACCTGGGCGGATTCATCGAGGTCTTCCGCGCCGCAAGCAGGGAGCTGCTCCGGTTCGTCCCGCCGAGCCGGCTCGCCGAGCCGAGCTACTTCACCGCTGAGGGAGATCCGATCGTCTCGGCGAGCGCCGTCTGGCGTTTGGCCGACCCGGACGCCGCCTTCGTCGCGCTCGACACGCCTCCGGAGCTGCTCTGGGTCGGCGAGAGCGAAGATGGAACCGGCGACTGCTTCCAGCTCACCGCCGACCGGAACGAGTTCCTCGCCCGCCGGCCGCCGCTGCCGCCGAACGCGCTCTACTTCGAAAGCTCCTACGCAGGGCTCCCGAACCGGATCGGGACCGGCACGTTCGTTCTCGCCGTCTGCGATCTTCGGTTCGACGCGATCTCCGAACAGCGACTCGAGCGCGCGCTCGAGCTCGTCTCGCGACGTCTCGCAGGTAACGCTGAGTTGCTCTACCGGGAGGTCGCGCCCTTCGACCTCGACCGGCCCGAGCGAAGACAAGCGCTCGGTCCCGCCGAGGAGGACGATTTGGCCGCCAGCTACCTGGAGCAGTACCTGCGACGCTGGCTGGACGAGCCGCTCGAACGACTCGACGGAGTGACGCCGCGGGCAGCCGCCGGCATCCCGAAGCTCCGCGCCGTCCTCGAGCTCCTCCTCCGCACGATCGAGAGAACCGCGCCGACCACGCCCGCCGCGCCGGCGCTGCCTGGCCTGACGTCGGTTGGCTCTGGGACGAGCTCGACCTTCCCCCGCAACTCGCTGCGTAGCTGGAGTAGGACAGTTCGGCTCGCGCACCTCTCAATGAGGGAGGTGGTCAACGCGCCGTCTCGATGAGATTCCTCGGTTCGCGTATCGATCGAGGAGGCTCGAACGTGATCCAGCAAGGTCAGGTGTTCAAATTGAGGGCGAAGGCGGCTGATGGCCAGCCGTTGTGGGCGTACCGGTATCGGCTTGAGGGGCGTGGGTCGGCGAGGCCGCAGGTGGGCGGGTTCGCGAGCCGCGCTGAGGCGCTGAAGGCGCTTGAGAAGGTTCTCGAGCGGCTCGGGCCGGGCGGGCGAGCGGCGACGATCACGCTCGCTGAGCTGGTCGATGAGTACCTCGAGATGCATCAAGCGGAGCAGGTGACGATCGCGAAGCTGCGCTGGCTGCTCGGGAAGGCGACCGCGGTGTTGGGAGAGTGAGGTTGGCGGAGCTCTCACCGAAGGACGTGTATGCGTGGCATCTGACAGTTCCCGAGGGGCACCGGTTCGAAGCGACGCAGGCGCTCAGGCAGGTGCTCAACCGTGGCGTCGCGTAGGGGTTGATCGACCACAACCCGGCCGAGCGGGTGGGCCGCTGTCGCTGTCTGTTGGAACCGCGACAGAGACCTCGACTCGGCGCCCGCGGGCTGCAGCGGCATTGGCGGGAGCCTCCAGCGTGGCGCGGTGACCGAGCGCGGACCGAACATCCGCGGCTGTCACCCGATACCACTTCTGATGCTCACGCCGGTCGGCGAGGTGCCTGTGCAGCTCATCGGCGACCGCGTCTTGCGACGTCGTGCGGGTCTCAAGACCTCGGCCTTCGCGGCTGAAGCCGGACTCCTTCCCCGGTGGAGGTCGGCGAGCGCTACCCTTGATCCGAGGAGGAAGGGTGGAGATCGGGGAGCCGCGGCGGGTTTATACGATCGAGCCGCTTGAGGATCCGGTGCCGCGTGAGGAGCCGGAGGAGCGTCCGGTCGAGCAGCCGGCCGAGCCGCTTGAGCCGGAGCTGCCGCGTCGGTGAACGGCGCGCCGGACTACGTCGAGCCGGTTGTTGGCTGGCGGGTCTGGTACGCAGTCGAGGCAGGTGGCAAGACGCGGCTGTCGAGCGTGTTCCACGAGATGGTTTGGCCGACCCGGGAGCCGCTCGCGGCGGTTTGCCTGCGTTCGCGCTTTCTGCGGCGGCGGCCGCAGGGCGATCACGCCGCCCCGGCCGCGTCGTGCGGGTGTGGGATTTATGCGGCGTCGCTGCAGCACCTGGGCGAGTACCTGACTGGCCCCCGGGCCTCGGGCAGGGCGATGTGTCCGGTGATCGGGCGGGTAGCGCTGTGGGGAACGGTGGTCGAGTGCGCGCACGGCTGGCGGGCCTCGCTCGCCTACCCGGCGCAGCTATACGTGCCGCTGCTTCCACGCGGGCGGCATGCCGCGCTCGCGCGTCAGTTCGCGCTCGATCTGACCGAGTACGGTGTGCCAGTCGACGTACGGTGTGCCAGTCGACCTGCTTGAGGTGAGAAGACCGAATGAGCTGATCGCTACGCTCGCAAGCCTCGCGACCGCGGCCTGAGAGACTGGCCAGGTCGAGGTCTCTGTCGCGGTTCCAACAAACCGCGACAAGCTAAAGGGGGGTCACGCCACTTGCGGTGGCGAGGGCTACCGTGGCCGCGCTCTGCGGCTCCTGGCCTCAGGGCTCGAGGAAGACGGCCAGGGTGGCCGTGAATCCGTGTAGGAAGGCCTTGCCGCCGACCGGCCCGATCTCGCCACCGCAGAAGAAGCCGGCGAGGGCGTCGGTCCGGAGCATCTCGGTGACGAGGCGCGCGTCGTGGTCCGGCTCGGGGAACATGTTCGTCCCGC
>WNFV01002332.1_pt1 | contig 25370 bp, 24 predicted proteins | sample 5400101 | NCBI WGS metagenome assembly WNFV01 (sample SAMN13153361, study PRJNA577476) | soil metagenome | isolation source: 115 cm soil or saprolite under grassland replicate 1 | place: USA:California | collected 2016-06-15
CACGACACCGCCGTCGGCAACGTGAGCGGCTTCGAGATCGAGAACAGCACCGCGGTCCGCGCGGACCACAACGTCGCCACGGGGAACACGGGCGGGATCCTCTCGTTCGTGCTGCCGTTCCTCGACGTCACGACGAACTCCGGGAACCGGATCGACCACAACCGCGTGAGCGGGAACAACAAGCCGAACACGTGCGAGGAACCCGGCGACGAGGTCTGCAACGTCCCGCCCGGGACCGGGATCCTGCTGGTGGCCGCGGATGCCAACGTGGTCGATCACAACACGGTCACCGACAACGACTCCTTCGGCATCGGCGTCGGCAACCTGTGCGTCCTGCTCCACCTCACCCCCGCCCAGTGTGGGCTCCTCGGCATCGAACCGAATCCCGACTTCGATCGGATCGCGTTCAACGTGGTCGTCGAGAACGGAGGCTCGCCGGACCCGTCTCTCGCTCCTCTCCCGGGCGCCGACCTGCTGTGGGACACGACCGGAACAGGCAACTGCTGGCAGTCGAACATCGCGGAGACGACGTTCCCGGCGGTCCTTCCCTCGTGCCGTTGACCCGATGCCGGTCGAGGAGGCGATCGCGTGGAAGTCGCGTACGGCGTGCATCGGCTGACCGGTGGGGTGCCGCCCGCCTCCTGGCCACGCGCCGTCGTGCCACCTCCCACGGTCGGCAACACGGGAGCGGGCGCTCCTGGCGGCGCTGACCGTAGGCTCCGACGCGGCGTCTGAGGACTACCGGGAACGGGGGATTTCCGGATGGGCCCCGTGTGCCGGATCCGTCCCCCGTTCGGGACTTACCGGGTGTGGGCCCCCCGGGTCCGGAGGCCCTCGATGAGGAGCTCGAGCCCGAAGTCGAACTGCATGTCGAGGTCGCAGTTCATCAGGTAGGGCATCGCTTCGGTGAGACGGGGGAGGTCCGCCGAAGCCACCAGTCTGGCCATCTCCTGATGGCTCTGGGCATGCTCCTCGTCGCCCGGTCCTCCGACCATCAGGCCGAGCTCCATCGCCACCGAGCCCAGGATGTAGCTCCCGAACGCGTGGAACGCCTGGGCGGCGTCGGCGGGGGACAGGCCCGCGGATCGGAAGAGATCCAGGGTGTACTCGTAGACCTGCAGCGAGTCGGCGTTCGTGAACGGCTTTTCGCGTTCGGTGAGGAGCCTCATCACGCTCGGATGGGCCAGCAGCAGCCGCCGGAACTCGCGAGCGGTGAGGCGGGCGGCTTCCATCCAGTGGTCGGCCCGGGGGACCCGGAACTCCCGCAGGACCTCCTCGCTGATCCCGTCGAGGATGTCCTCCTTGTCGCGGACGTGGTTGTACAGCGACATGGCCTCGCACCCCAGGTCGCGCCCGACCCGGCGCATGGTGACCGCGTCCAGGCCCTCCTCGTCCATGATCCGCAGGGCCGCCCGGATGATGCGCTCGCGGGTGAGCGGCTCCCGGCGAGGCCGCGCCGGGCCGTCCGGCGCCGCCGGGGCGTCGGCGGCGGTGTTCTCGGAGGTTCTCGAGGCGTTCACGATTCGTTCTTCCCCCTCGGGTTGACGCTTACAGCGTACGTGCGGTAACTTACGCCGTCAACATATGGCGTAAGCATATGGCGTAAGCCGTTGCCCCGAGTGTAGAGCCTCAGGAGGTCCGAAGCGATGAAGCTGAGTCCCGAGATCCTGGCCCGAGCGAGCAGCCGCCACCCCTGGCGAACCCTTTCCCTCTGGCTCGTGGCGATCGTGGCCATGGGGTACGTGAGCAGCCTCCTCCTCGGCGGAGTCCTGAGCCAGGACTTCGACTTCACCAACAGGCCCGAATCGGTCCGGGCCCAGGAGGTCCTCGACGAGAAGTTCCAGACGAACAACGACCGGGACATCGAGCTCGTCATCGTGCAGTCGAACTCCCTCCATGTTGAGGACGCCCGGTTCGAGGCGGCGGTGAAGGGGCTGGAGCGGGGCATCGCCGGGCTGGACGGAGACGTCCTGGCCGGCGACCCCGTCAGCTACTACGACCTCGCGGAGAAGTCTCCCGACCAGGCTTCGGGGCTCGTGTCCACCGATCGCCGCTCCACGCTCATCTCGGTGACCCTCCAGGACAGGGAGACGACGACTGTGGACGAGCTGCGGTCGCTCGTTGAGCGGAGCGCTCCGGACGGGTTCACGGTCCGGATCGCGGGCCAGGGCGTCCTGTTCGCCGACTTCACGAAGATCGCCGAGGAGGATCTCCAGCAGGGCGAGTCGATCGGCATCGCCATCGCGCTGATCGTCCTGATCGTCGTGTTCGCGGCGATCGTCGCCGCCGTCGTGCCGATCGTGATGGCCCTGTTCGCCATCACGATCGCCCTGGGGCTGGTGTCCCTGATCGGCCAGCTGGTCGACTTCAACCTCTTCGTCACGAACATGGTGACCATGATCGGGCTGGCGGTGGGCATCGACTACTCGCTGTTCATCGTGTCCCGCTACCGCGAGGAGCGGAAGAAGGGCTTCGCCAAGCTCGAGGCCATCGGGGCGGCCGGAGCCACGGCGAACAGGGCCGTCTTCTTCAGCGGCATGACCGTGGTGCTGGCGCTGCTCGGGATGTTCATCATCCCCACGACGATCTTCCGGAGCCTGGCCGCGGGCGCGGCGCTGGTCACGCTGGCAGCGCTGGCGGCGTCGATGACACTCCTCCCGGCGATCATCAGCCTGCTCGGCGACCGCATCAACTGGCCGCGGCTGTCGAAGAGGGCCCGCCTGGACAACGGGCACGACCCGCGGGGCGGGTTCTGGGACCGCACCACCAACGCGGTCATGCGGCGGCCCGTCGCCTTCCTGCTAGCGAGCGTGGTGGTGCTCGGCGCGCTCGGGTCCTTCTACTTCCAGCTGCACCGGGGGACGTCGCAGAACGTGAGCCGTCTGCCCGACGACTTCCCGTCGAAGCAGGCCTTCCTCGCCCTGGAGCGGGACTTCGCCGGGGGCCAGTCCAACCCCGTGCGGATCGTCGTCACCGGCGACGTCGACGGCCCGCGGGTCAGCGCCGCCATCGAGGAGCTGCGCCGTGACGTCGCCGACGCCGGCGTGTTCGCGCCGCGGACCGACGTGGTGCGCAGCGAGGACGGGACGACGATCGAGGTCGACGCCTTCTTCAAGGGAGACCCGAACACCGACGCCGCTTTCCAGGGGATCCGGGACCTCCGGAGCGAGATCGTGCCGGCCGACTTCGAGGGGGTGCCGGGCGTCGAGGTCCTGGTCGGTGGGAACCCGGCTCGGTTCACGGACTTCCTGGACACGATCGACCGGTATCAGTGGGTCGTCTTGGCCGTCGTGCTGGCCCTGTCGTTCATCCTGCTCACCGTGGTGTTCCGGACGATCGTGGTGCCGGTGACGGCCATCGTGATGAACCTGCTGTCGGTCTCCGCGGCCTACGGGGCGCTGACCCTCGTGTTCCAGAAGGGCGTGGGGATCGGCTTCTTCAACGCGATGGGGTTCCAGTTCCAGCGGTCCGAGGCGATCGAGGCCTGGCTCCCGCTGTTCCTGTTCTCGGTCCTGTTCGGGCTCTCCATGGACTACCAAGTGTTCCTCGTCACCAGGATCAGAGAGGAGTACGACCGGACCGGCGACACGAATGAGGCGGTGGCGTACGGCCTGCGCACGACGGCTGGCATCATCACCGGCGCCGCGCTGATCATGGTGGCGGTCTTCACGGGATTCGCCTCCGGCCGGCTGGGGCCGCTGCAGCAGATGGGGTTCGGCCTCGCGGTCGCCATCCTGGTGGACGCGACGATCGTGCGGACGCTCCTGGTCCCGGCCACGATGCGGCTCCTCGGCTCCCGGAACTGGTACCTACCGAAGTGGCTGGAGTGGCTCCCCCAGGTCAAGGTGGAGGGGCGGGAGCCCGAGCACGAAGAGCTCGAGCCCCCCAAGATCCCGGTTGGCGCGTAGGCCGAGAGGGAGCCAAGCCTCCCAATCAGGGACGGAAGGCCGGCCGAGGTCAGGACGTCCCGGTCACCCCCCGGATGATGCCGCCCTGCGGGACCCCCGATCAGCCCTCGCTCGGCTCACGGACACGGATGAGCCTGTCCGCGCGGACGTGCCGGACGATCTGCCGGGACCCGAACGGCCAGGAGATGATCAGCTCCCTCACGCGACTGCTGCGCCCGAGCCCGAGATGGATGGTCGGGTCGCTCCCGGATCCGAGGCTCGTCCCGCCGCACAGGACCTGGCGCATCTGTTCGCCGGTCCGGGTCACAGCGACGACCTTCGTCCCACAACCGTCACGGTTGCTCCTGGTGCCTGCGGTGTCGACCTCCAACCAGTGCCCGCCTCCCGGCGTCACGTTTCGGTACAAGAGGGGGTGCCCCTGCTGGTCGACCACCAGCAGGTCCAGGCGCCCGTCGCGGTCGTAGTCGGCCACGGCGAGGCCTCGGCTGACGCCCGGATCGTTCGCGCGGCTCGCTGCGCTGACATCGAGGAACCTTCCGCCGCCCGCGTTGACGAACAGGAGGTTGGGCTGGGCGTTCGCTCCGTCGAGGCGGCCGGCAGCCGCGTAGAGGTCCTCCCATCCGTCGTTGTTGAGGTCGGCGAGCACGATCCCCCACGTGATGGCCGGCACCGACGGCGACTGGTTCGGTCTGGCCACGCCCGCCGCCCGGGCCCGATCCGTGAAGGATCCGTCCCCCTGGTTGTGGAGCAGCGCGATGGCCCCCATGTTCGAAAGCGCCGTGTCGAGGTGCAGGTCACGGTCGTAGTCGCCGACCGCGATCCCCATCGTGTTCATGCTCAGGCCGGTTCCGGACTGCTCCGAGACGTCTCGGAAGCGCCATGTGCCGTCCGGTCCCAGACCGTCGTTGCGCCACAGGACGTTGGGTTCGGGGTTCGGCCCCATGGCGTCGTTGCCCAGGTACAGGTCCACGTCTCCGTCGCCGTCGTAGTCGAACCAGGTCGCCTGGAACCCCGCGCCGAAAGTGGATCCGTCCGCCTCCAGCAGGCCCGTCTGGTCGGTGAACGTCCGGCCCCCCTCGTTGTGGTACAGGTGGTCCGGGTACGTCAGGGATCTCCCCGTCCGGCAGGCCATGTGGTCGGCCACGTACAGGTCGAGGTAGCCGTCGCCGTCGTAGTCACCCCATGCCGCGCTCTGACTCGGACCCGGATCGGCCACACCGGTCGTCGCACCGACGTCACGGAAGGAGCCCATCCCGTCGTTCCGGTAGAGGCGATTGGGACCGTCGACATTGACGTAGAGATCCTCGTCGCCGTCGTTGTCGTAGTCGGCGAAGACCCCTCCCAGGGCCATGGCGCCTCCCGTGATGCCTCGCTCGCCCGCCTCGTCCACGAACCGGCCTCCCCCGTTGATCCACAGCCCCGCGCGGCGATCCTGCTGAGGCAGGAACAGGTCCAGGTCGCCGTCGCCGTCCACGTCGGCCCACGCGGCCCCCGCGGCCCAGTTTCCGCACGTGGAAGGACCGATCCACGCGTTGAGTCCAGCCTTCGCCGTGACGTCTCGGAACCGCGGGAACGTCACCGAGGGGCTGGCCACCCGGAATCGCAGTGGCGCGGCCCCCAGCCACGACGGACGAAGGAGGACCTGGAACGTCCCGAGGCGCGAGAACCATCGGGTCGTGGTGACCCTGTGCGCAGAGCCAACCGTCGAATGCGGCGGGATCTGGACGTGCGTCGCGGCGAAGTTGACGTCGTTCTGGCGTTCGCTCCCGGGAACCAGATCGAGAGCGAGTGGAGCGATCACGATGCCGGAGGACGTGTTCGTGAGGACGAGACGAAAGCGCAGGGGATCGCCGGCTCGAACCGTGGCCCGGGCGCCGATCAGCTTCGCGTGCACCGTGTCCGGCGACGCATGGGACGTCAGCCCGGCCGTGCCGGGTGGGATCCTCGGGAGCGCGAGGGCGGGAAGGGCAGGAAGGACGAGGGCGAAGACGACCAGCGATCCTGCCAGCGGCCGTCGCGCGATCCACCGGGTCGCTCCGGCCATCCCACAGGAGCAGCGGTCGGCCGTGGGTTCGCGTGGCGTGTCCCGAACGTGGTCGTACGCGCCCACCAGCAGCGGCAGCAGGACGACCGCGTTGTAGAACATGTGCAGCTCCACCCTGGGGAAGACGAGTTGCACGATGCTCGTGGGGGCGGGGGCTCCGAGCAGGTTCTTCCCCAGGATGGCCTGACCGAGCAGGAGGGCGTGCTCGAAGTAGTGCCAGACCTGGATGATGAGGGCGGACGTCCACCAATCCCGCGCCCGCCCGCGAAAGGCTGGCCGAAGGAGGGTCAGCCCGATCAGGATCGCCGCGTTGTACGCGAAGTGGAGCCACTCGGACGTGACGAGAACCGGGAACACGAGCCCCAGCGCCCCCCGTGCCTCCGGCGTCGGCCACCCCAGCACGTAGATCTGGATCGCCTGCAGGACATGCTCCGCCCAGTGCCCGAGAACGACGACCAGGAAGATGAGGATTGCCGGGGGGTGCCAGCGACCGTTCAGTGTCGCCAGCAGCCCGCGAAGCCTTCCGGCCGGGAAGGTGTCGGCGCTGACCACAGCCACTGCGGCTCACCGCCCGATCAGTGGTCCACCTCCATGGCCCTCAGCCCGTTCGAAGAGCCGGGAGGATCGAGACGCGAGTCTGACCCGTCTCCGTCTCGAACACCTCCACCGTGGACATGGGCCGGCACAGGGACGGATCGGTGGGGCTGATCACCCGCACGGTGGCGCGGAACTCATTCCGAGCGTTCGGATCGAAGCCTCTCTCCCAGCTGCCAATGCTGGCGCTGTTCAGGTCGAGCATGACGCTGCGTTGCGGTCCGACCAGCACGCGCTTCTCCGCCACGACTCCAGCTCGAGCGTCACGGAACGACAACTCCATGGTGCACACCGGAGCCCCCGTCGGAGCGACGTCCGTGACCGCCAAGCGGATCGTCTGCAGAGCCGGAATGGTGCCGATCATGCCGAATGACACGGTGGGCTTGCGCGTTGCGGCCGCCGCGTCGGACCGGATGAAGATGACGCGGACGCCGACGGCGACGAGGATCGCGGCGAGCATCACTGCCCACCACCACCGGGCGAGTCTGCCGACCATGCTGCGGCCCTCCTTCCTGGCCCCCAGCGACGGAAGGGTGCGGGCCTCTCTTGGGGGCTTCTTGATGCCATGCGGAACCATGCCCGTTGTCACGTTCTCCATGCCGCTGCTGGACGCCTTTCTTGCCCTTGCCGTGCTGGGGTCACCCTTCCCACAGGCCCGGCCCCGGCGAGCGGCCCTACCGTGGACCCCAGTGGTAGCCGAGCATCCGGGGGCTTCGGGCGATCAGCCGGGTCAGCGCAGAAGGCCGCCGCCGCTCCTCGTCGGCATTGTCCTTCCGGACGATCGCCTCCCGGACGAGAAACCCGCCGGCGGTTCGCAACGGCTCCGGTGGGAACCGCGGCGGGAGGTGCCCAACCATGGGCAACGCCGTCCACTCGTCGTCCTGGCCGATCGCCAGCGCGGCCAGCACCCGGCCGCCGAGGCGGCTCGGCGCCACGCCGTTGCCCGAGTAGCCGGCTCCATGGTGCACGTTGCCCGACGGCCAGGTCCCGAAGAATGGGAGGTGTGACGGCGACATGTCGATGGGGCCGCCCCACGAGTCCTCGAGCGGCACGTCGCGAAAGTTCGGGAACGTCCGCCGCAGCCCGGCAGCGGCCCGGCGAACCGATTCGATGTCGTGGGTGAACCGGGCGCCGACCTCCGATCCGATGGCTCCCCGGCCGCCGCCACCCCCGAACGCGATCCGGCCGTCGGGGGTCGTGCGGGAGTAGTGCAGCGACGACCTTGCGTCACTGACGCACTCGCCACCGGTCCACCCGAGCTCCTCGAGTCGTTCGGGCGCCGGGGCCGTCAGCACGATGTAGCTGCCGAACGGCACGAGCCACGGTCGGAGCTTCGGGAAGCCGGATGCCCAGGCGTTCAGCGCGATGACGGCCTGCCCGGCCGTCACGCGGCCGCGGGGAGTCTCGGCCTCGGCGGGTGGACCGGCCCGGAACCGGCGGACCGGCGTCCCCTCGAAGATCCGGACGCCGCGCTCGAGGAGGACGCGTCGCAGGCCCCTGGCGAGCCGGGCCGGCTGCACGGTGGCTCCCTCGCGCATGAGAGCCCCACCGCGGAAGACGGGCGATGCACACCGGAGACGGACCGCGTCCCGCGAGAGGTCGATGTATTCGTCGCCGGCGCCGAGGCGCCGCGCATCGCGCACCGCTTCACTCCAGGAGCCATCTTGGGCGGGCGCAGTCGACACGGTCACATGCCCGGCCTGCGTGAACCACGCGTCCACCTCGTGCTGTTGGCACCAATCGCCGATCTCCCGGATGGTCCGGCCCAGGGCTTGGCATGCCGCGACCGCCTGCCGTTCGCCGAACAGTTCCACGAGGTCGGGCAGCTCGTCCCACCATCCGGTCAGGAATCCGCCGTTCCGTCCGCTGGGGCCACCGCCACAGATGTCGCGCTCCAGGATGGCCACACGGATCCCCGGGTCGTGGTCGATCAGGAAATAGGCCGTCCACATGCCGGTGTAGCCGCCGCCCAGGACGACCACGTCCGCCGTGATCGCTCGGTCGAGCGGCGGGCATTGCTCACCGGGCTCGGCGGCGAGCGCTTCCCGGAGCCACCAGGCCCGCCGGCGCCCGGGGGGCGGGGCGCATTCCCCGATCCGCGGCTTGGGCACACCGGTGATCATGGAGCCAGGCTCGTCACTCGGCCCTCCTGAGCGCGTGTGCCGCTCGGTGCGATTGCTGCCGTTCGTGGCGAGCGGGGTGGTTCAGAACCGCACGACGGGGCAGGTCAGGGTCCGGGTGATCCCCTCGATCGCTTGGATCTTCGAGACGACCAGCCTCCCGAGCGCATCGAGGCTCGCGGCCTCGACGCGGACGACCACGTCGTAGGGCCCCGTCACGACATCGGCAGCGAGCACCCCCCGGATCCCGATCACGGTCTGCCCCACCCGGGAGGCCATCCCTACCCCGACTTGGATCAATACGAACCCTTGGACCACCGCCATCCCTCGTCGACGATGTCTACTTCGCCATCATCGACCTCAGGCGCCGAGACCACAACGCATCGCGCTCCCGCAGGCCCCGCGCCAACCGGAGCTCTCGACAGAGGTCACAAAGCAAAGATTCGCAGGTCAGAAGGGGGTGCGAGAGGGGGGAGTCGAACCCCCATGCCCTTTCGGGCACCGGATCCTAAGTCCGGCGCGTCTGCCGTTCCGCCACTCTCGCGGGCGACCGAGGTGGGCAGCCTACCCGGGTTCCCGCAGAGTCCTCGGGCGTGACTTCCTCAGATCTCCTTGACGTTCAGGGTGCCGGCCTGGATTGCCGTGATGCGGATGAACAGGGCCACCATGTGCCTTGCCACCGGGCTCGCCGGTCGTCATCATTGCGCGCGCGCCTCGATGCGTCGCTTGTCCGGGTTCGATCCATGAGGGAGGAATGCCAGTGCCCCGGAAGGTCACCGTCCTCACCGTCGTTGCCGTGCTGCTCTCGCTGGCTGCGCCCGCCGCCGCGGCATCAGGCGACCGCGACACGTCGTTCAGCGGCGATGGGCTCGCGACGATCTCGTTCGGCACCGACGGCAGCGACCGCGCGTACGGGGTGGCCCGGTCGGGCAGGAAGATCGTGGTGCTCGGGTCATCCGACTTCCAGGGCGGGGCGCTCATGCGCTTCCGTGCGGGGGGCGCCCTCGACACGACCTTCAGCGGCGACGGGAAGCGGACCTTCCCCATGGGGATGGACCAGGAGCGCATGGGACTGGCGGTCCAGCCGGACAGGAAGATCGTCGTCGCCGGGCGCCATGACGTCAGCGGCGGGAGCCGCGACTTCTTCGTGGAGCGATTCCGCGCCGGTGGCGCGGTCGACACCGGTTTCGGCGGCTTCGTCACCGTCGACTTCGCCGGTGGGAGCGACGAGGCCTATGCCGTCGCGGTCCAGTCCGACGGCAGGATCCTGGTCGGTGGCCGGGCCGAGGTCGGCGGGGACTTCCGCCCGGCGATGGTCCGGTTCATGCCGTCCGGGGCGCCCGATTCATCGTTCGGCGGCGGCGACGCGAGGGTCACCACCTCGGTCCTCGACGCCTCGCAGATCAGGGCGCTCGCGGTTCAGACCGACGGGAAGATCGTCGCCGTCGGAGTCGCCGGCGCCGCCGAGAGCAGCTCCGACTTCCTCGTCCTGCGATACCGTCCGAACGGGACGCTCGACCCCACCTTCTCCGGCGACGGGAAGCTCAGGATCGACTTCCAGACCTACGACACCGCGGAGGCCGTCGCGATCCAATCGGACGGCGCCATCGTGGTGGCGGGCGAGGTCTTCCTCAGCGGCTCGAACTCGAACTGGGCTGTCGTGCGGCTCCACCCGAACGGCTCGCTCGACCACACCTTCAGCGCGAACGGGAGGGTGGTCACGGCGTTGGGAGACCACAACGACTTCGTGAGCGGCGTCGTGGTCCAGCCGACCGGGAAGATCGTCGCCGTCGGTGACAGCCTGCAGGGCTCGGACTTCGTCGGCGCGCTGGCCCGGTACCGGCCGGGAGGCACGCTCGACAACTCCCTCTCCGGCGACGGGAAGGTGTTCGACGACTTCGGATCGGAAGGACAGCTCCAGGGAGTCCTGAACTACCCGGGCGACCGCCTGGTGGCGGGCGTCACGGTGCGGCAGACGGCAACCGACTTCGACGGGGGCGCCGCGAGGTACCTGGCCGGATAGCGTGCCCGGGCCCGGGTGCGAGAGGCCCGGACGCTCGCTCCTCAGCTCCGGTCCGTGATGGCCGGCGGGCAGGCGATCCCCAGCGTGCAGATGTTCCCCTTGTGCAGCGGCGGCTGGTACTGGCGGATCTTCCACGTCGGGTGGCCGGTCAGCAGGTTCGACGTCTGCGCCGCGACCACGGGCCAGACCGAGTCGTTTCTGCGCCGTGAAGTCGGGACTCGTTTCCTGGCTCTCTCGGTCGATGCTCCCTTCGCTCAACGCGGAAGCTCCGCGTCGTCAGTTCAGGTTGGGGTGCACGACCGCCCGCGAGCCGGCGCCCTTGCCGCGAAGAGCCTTCCCCGATCGAGCCGACATCGATCACTCGGCCAGGCAGGGGCCTCCGGCGTGCATGGGGCATCTTCCCCGAGGCGAACAGTGCCCCGAGTGATCGATGAGGGGGCGACGTGGCCGGCGTCCCCCGTGTGTCACGGGAGGAACCGGGCGACGCCGGTGTCGCTTCCGACATCACCGGCCACCAGGATCTTGCCGTTCCCGGCGACGGACATCCCCTCTGCGCCGGCGAACGAGCCGAAGGTCGACGCGGCGAACCCGCTCGTGCCGAACACCGGGTCCAGCTTCCCGTTGGGGCCGTAGCGGGCCACGAGGAACTGCTCTGTCGCACTCTCCAGGCGCCCTCCCACCAGGATCCGGTTGTTCGCGTCGATCGCCAGGTCCACCGCCTGCTGATCGTTGCCGGCGTTTGGCGTGATCACCTCGCCGTCCCCACCGCCGAAGGTCGGGTCCAGCTGCCCGTTCGGGAGGTACCGGATCACTCCGAGGTGCTCGGCTCCGTTGAGGCTCAGGTACTCGCCAACCAAGATCTTGTCGCCCTGCAGGCCGAGTCCGATGGCGTAGTCGTCGTCGTTCTCGAACACCTGCGTGATGAGCTTGCCGTCCCCGCTGAAGCTGTGGTCCGGGGTTCCGTCCGGCTCGTACCTCGCCACCGCGGTGTCGTACGATCCGGAGCCCTCCTGGGCCCATCCGGCGACGACGATCCTGCCGTGCGTGTCCACGGCGATCCGCCAGGCCCCGTCCCCCCCGGTCCGGAACTCCGTCTGGACGAACCCGTCCCCACCCCCGAATGAGTTGTCGAGCGATCCGTTCGCCTTCACCCGGACCACCATGAACCTCGAGTTCCCGCCCCCCAGAAAGATCTCCCCGCTGATCAGCAGCTTCCCGTTGTCCAGGGCGACCATGTCGTAGGCGGCGAAGTCGCTTCCGAAACCGATGATCAGCTTGCCGTCACCCCCGCCGAACGTGCTGTCCGCGACGCCTGCCGGGGTGAACCGGCCCAACCCGAGCTTGTCGATCCCCACGCCGCTGGTGTCCACGGCGACCTCGATCTTCCCGCCCGGCAGGACCACCATCGCGTTCCAGTCGTCCAGGTTGTCGAGGAAATGCATCGTGACCAGGCCGTCGCCCCCGCCGAACGTGGTGTCGGGGTCGCCGTTCGGGGCCAGCCGCGCGACGGCCACGTCCTGCGCGGCCACGTCCTCGCCGAGGATGAGGACCCTTCCGCCGGTCGTCGCCAGCACGGTCCCGGCCTCCTCGCTCACGGGCGCCAGGCTGAACGTGGCCATCCCGTCACCGCCGCCGAACGTGCCGTCGAGGTCGCCGGGACTCGCCTGTGCGGTCAGCGGCGTGAACAGGGCGAATGCCGCCGCGCCCGCGATGAGGGTGAGCGCGCGGCGGATGCCGTGGGTCATCGAAGCCTCCTCCCTGGGGAGACGAACGCTACCCAAGGCCCGGTGGACCTTCAACCCACGCGCCGATGACCCCCCGGTGCGCGATCGGCGCGCTTCAGGAAGGATGTCGTCCCACGAACATCATGTGTCCGGGCACGGGCGGGAGGGGGATCGGATGAGAGTGCGACGCAGGCCCGGACGGCCTTCGCGGTGTTCTTCGTCGTGGCGGTAGCGGCCGCCGGGTCGCTGGCCGCGGCGCCGGCCTCGGCAGGCACCATCGGAGTGAACTGCGGCTCGGCGAACCTCCTGGCCAGGATCGAGGCCGCGCCGGCCGGATCGACGCTGCTGATCAAGGGGACGTGCATGGGGAACTTCGCCGTGGCGAAGACCCTCACCCTGAAGGGGAACCCGCAGGGGACGCTCGACGGACAGGACGTGGACGGACCTCTTCATCCAGGGAGGGGGCCTGGACGTGACCGCCGGGACGGCGACACTCGAGGCGACCATCCTGGCGCTGAACACCGCGACGCAGGGGCCGGTGCCGTGGACGCGGACCAGCGAGGAGTCCCCAGGCCCCAGGGCCCGGCCTGCAACATCGGCGCGTTCGAGCGGACGGTGTGACGACCGGGCCCGGCGGGCCCTCCACCCGATACCTCAGGGCAGGAAGCGGGCCACCGCCGTGTCGCCGCCGGTGTGTCCGGCGACCACGACCTTCCCGTTGCCGGCCACCGACAGGTTCGCTTCGGAGCTGCCGCTCGCGAAGCTCGCCGTGGCGAACCCGTCGGTCCCGAACCCGGTGTCGAGCTTCCCCGAGGGTGAGTACCGGGCCACCAGGAACTGCGTGGGCGACGTGGCCACGGTGGCGGACGCCAGGATCCGGTTGTTCCCGTCGATAGCCAGGTCCTCGAGGCTCGTGGACGTGTCCCCGTTCGGGGTGATCACCTCCCCATCGCCTCCACCGAAGTCAGGGTCGAGACCGCCCCCCGGGAGGTACCGGAGCAGCGCGATCCGCTTCCTCCCGTCCCCCGGGTCGGCGTGGGCTCCCACGACGATCTTGTTGCCCTGCAGGCCGAGGCCGTAGGCCCAGTCGTCGGCGTGCTCGAACATCTGGGTGACCACCCTGCCGTCGCCGCTGAAGGTGTGGTCGGGTGCGCCGTCCGGCATGTACCGGGCCACACCGATGTCGTAGTCGCCGCCGCCGCCGGCCTCCTCCACCCAGCCGTCCACCACGATCCGACCCTGGGTGTCGAGCGCGATCCGCCAGGCGCCGTCGTCGAGCGCCCGGAACTGCGTTTGCGCGATCCCGTCGCCGCCGCCGAACGAGTGATCGAGCGTCCCATTCGCCTTCAACCGCACCACCAGGAACTTCGCGTCATCGTCGGTGACGTAGAACTCCCCGCAGATCAGGAGCTTGCCGCTGGGCAGGGCCACCATGTCGTAGGCGTAGAAGTCCTTCCCCAGGTCGATGATCACCTTGCCGTCGCCACCGCCGAACGTGGAGTCGGCCACACCCGATGCCGTGAACCGTCCGACCCCGAGTTTCGAACGGCCCCCGGAGGCGCTGGTCGCTACCGCCACCGCGATCTTCCCGCTGGGCAGGACCACGAGGCCGTTGTAGGCGTCCGACCCGTCGAGGAACTGCATCCGCACCTTTCCGTCGCCGCCGCCGAATCCCGTGTCCGGGTCGCCGGCGGCGGTCAGTCGCGCGACGGCGATGCTCTCGACGGGGCCGTCGTCCTCGCCGAGCAGGAGGATCCTGCCTCCGGTGGTGGCCAGGACGGTCCCGATGCTCTCCGACTCGGAGCTGAGGCTGAATGTCGCCATCCCGTCGCCGCCGCCGAAGGCCGGATCGAGATCGCCCGGACCCGTCGCCTGTGCGACCAGGGGCAAGAGCAGAGCGAACGCGGCCGCGCCCGAGACGAGGGTGAGCATACGAACGAAACCACGCGTCATTCCGAGCCTCCTCCCGGCGGGAGTCGAACGCTACCCAGGTGCCGATGGGCCTTCAACCCAGCCCGCACGGCCGAGCGATCGCGAAGGACTCAGGTCTCGCAGCCCACGCCGTCGCCGTCGCCATCGAAGCCTTGGTCGTCCGGCGGGACCACCTTGAAGTTCGTGAACTGGATGTCGCCGCAGTCCAGGTCCGGCGGGGGCGGGGGGATGCACACGGTCGGGTAGCTCTGGTCGCAGTTCGAACCGCCCCCTCCGCCACCACCTCCGCCGGTGCCGGCCTTCGAACACGTCCCCGTGTAGGCGAGCACGGGATGCAGCTCGATGCCGTTGGGGGCCTCTCCGTCCTGGCCGTGCTTCGCGTCGTAGAAGCCAACCCCGGTGATGGTGGCCGTCCCCGTGAGCTTGGTGGAGCCGGAGCCGATCGCGCCGCAGTCGTTCAGGAGCGCGCTCCGGGCCGCGGCGATCTTCGCCTTCTTGTACGAGCCCGCGGCGCCCTTGCACTTGGGGTCGGGGAACTCGACGATCATGGACTTGGCCTTCGCGGCGGCCGGCGCGACCACCAGGTGGATGTCGTGATCCTCCTCCAGCGCCGCCTTCAGCAGCGCCACCTTGATCGTGTACGTGCGCATCTCGGCGCTGTGGCGGATGCGCTTCGTGGACGAGTCGAGGAACGAGGGCTCGGGGAGGCCCCGCAGGAACCCCACCTTCCGGACCAGCGGCCGGTAGCCGACGCCCTTGGCCCGTCCGTCGGAGAGGGTCTTCACGCCCCATCGCCACTCGCCGCACTGGACGGCCTTCGCGGCCTTCGCGGCGGGCCGGGGGGCCGCTCCCGCGCTGGACAGCCCCAGCACGCCGGCCGCGGCCAGACAGAACAGTGCGATCAGCAGGGCGGGCGTTCGGGATCTCATTGGGGGAGCCTCCATCTCGAGATGACATGTCCATGCTCGCTCCCGGGGGGTGTCACGCGCAGTGCCATTCGAGTGTCAGATCGGAGCGACGCTCGACCTGGACCGGCCGGCGGGTCGCGGGGGAGGATGGGCGGGTGACGGCGGAGATCCGTTTCGGGCGGCAGGTGTGCGGCAACCTCGCGGAGGCGTCCGCCCGCGAGTGGCTGGTGGCCGACGGCCTGGGTGGCTACGCGATGGGCACGGTGGGGGGCCTGCGGACCCGCCGGTACCACGGGCTGCTCATGGTGGCCACGGAACCGCCGAGGGGCCGGATGCTGGCGCTGGCCTCGCTGGACCCCGTGCTGGTGCTCGGCGACAACCGGGTCCGGCTGGCCGTTCATGAATGGGCGGGGACCGCGGTGGCGCCCCAGGGCCACCTGGCGCTGGAGTCGTTCGCGCTCCGAGACGGCGTCCCCACGTGGCGGTGGCAGATCGGCGACGTGGTGCTGGAACGCGAGGTGGCCATGGCCCACGGCCGGCCCGCCGTCGGCGTGGTGATGCGGGTGATCCGCGCGCCGGGGCCCGTCCGGGTCGAGCTGGAGGCCCTGGGCACGTGGCGGGACGCCCACACGGAGCGGTTCGGCAACTGGGAGCCGGAGGTCGACCAGCTCGACGACGGCTACGTGTTCGAGGGGCGGTACCGGGTCAGGGGGCCGGGGTTCGACCCGGCCGGGGCGGCGTGGTACCGGGGGGTCAGCCACCGGGAGGAGGCGGGTCGCGGCCTGACCGACCGCGAGGACCTGTTCTTCGGCGGGCGGTTCGGCCGGGATCTCGGGGCGGGGGAGACGCTCGAGGTGGTGGCGTGGGCCGGCCCGGACCTGACCGACGGATCGGCTCCGCTGCCGGCCGCCGTCCTCGTGCAGGGGGCCCGGGACCGGGCGGCGGACGTCGCGGCCAGGGCCGAGCCTCGCGACGAGGCGGACCGCCACCTGGCCATCGCGGCCGACCAGTTCGTGGTGGCGGGCCCGGCCGTGGTGGCCGGATACCCATGGTTCGCCGACTGGTCCAGGGACACCATGACCTCCTACGAGGGCCTGTTCCTGGAGACCGGGCGGGCCGACGAGGGGCGGGTGCTGCTCGAAGGCCACGCCACGTCGCTCTCCGAGGGCATGCTGGCGAACACGGCGGACGCGGGTGGCACCGGGTACAACACGGCGGACGCGACGCTGTGGTTCGTCCACGCGGTGGGCCGCCATGTCGACTGGACCGGCGACCTCGATCTCGCGGCGGCCATGGCGGACCCGTTCGGTGACATCGTGCGGCACCACGTGGAGGGGACCCGCTACGGGATCCGCGCCGGCGACGACGGCCTGCTGTCGCAGGGCGCCGACGGCGTCGCCCTCACCTGGATGGACGCCCGGGTGGATGGCCGGCCGGTCACGCCGCGGGCGGGGAAGCCGGTGGAGGTGAACGCGCTGTGGGTGAATGCGCTGGCCACGATCGCCGACCTCGGGGAGCGGCGCGGCGATGACGCCGGAGAGGTCCGGACCCTGGAGGCGACCGCCCGGCAGTCGTTCCGGAGCCGGTTCGTCCACGACGGGGGACTGTTCGACGTGGTGGACGGGCCGGGAGGCGACGACGCGGCCATGCGTCCCAACCAGATCCTGGCGGTCTCGCTGCCGTTCGCCCCGATACCGGACGGCGCGCAGGTCGTCCGGGCCTGCGAGCGGACCCTGCTGACCTCGCTGGGGCTGCGGTCGATGGGGCAGGACGAGCCCGGGTACCGGGGCTGGCACCGGGGCGGCCCCGCCGAGCGGGATGAGGCCTACCACTCGGGGACCGTGTGGCCGTGGCTCATCGGGCCGTTCGTGGAGGCGGCGCTGAAGACGGGGGTGTCCGTGGACGGCGCGCTGGACGGCCTGGAGGCGCATGTGGCCGAGTGGGGCCTGGGATCGGTGTCGGAGACCGCGGACGGCGATGCTCCCCACGCGGCCACCGGGTGTCCGTTCCAGGCATGGTCGGTGGCCGAGCTGCTCCGGGCCAGGCGGATGGTGTCGCGGGCCGCGGCCGGAGGCGTGCCGACACCCGAACCGGCCTGAGTCGCTGGTAGTACCCTGTGTGCGGCGCCCCCGCGGCCTCGTTTCGGAGGTGCCCGCATGCCGCGGAAGATCGTCGTCCTCGTCCCGTTTGTCGCGCTCGTCCTGGTTGCCAACGTGTCGGCCTCCGGGGCACCACCCGCTCACCGGCCGTCGTTCGCCGCCGTCAGGACGTCCCCGCTGGGGTTCCAGGTGGACCTGCGGTTCCTGCCCCTGTCGGACTTCGGCAGCGAGCCGTCCATCGCCCTGAACAACGCCGGGGTCCGGTTCGTGTCGTGGCAGGTGCCCGGGGAGTTCGCGGTCTCCCGGAACGGCCTGAAGTGGCAGAACCGCGGGATGCCCGACCCCGACGGGGGCGGCGACGTGACGAACGCCGTCGACGCCGCGGGCGCCATCTACAACGGCCAGATCTGCGGCGACGCGTTCTCGCTCCATACCTGCATCTACCGGAGCGTGGACAACGCCCATCACTGGCCCCAGAAGAGCGAGCCCGCCGACAGCCACCCCGGGGCGTCCGACCGGCCGTGGATCGACGTGTACCCCAAGGCATCCGCCGGGCCCTGGGACCCGGACCACACCCGCGTGTATCTCGAGTACCACACGTTCTCGCCGGAGGAGCTGGCCTACGTGACGGTCTCCACCGACGGCGGGAAGACGTTCTCCGAGCCGAAGAACATCACGAACGACCCGGACGCCCTCAACTCGTCGTCGTGCAACACGATCCCCGGCGGCGTGCAGGTCGACCAGCGCACCGGGACCGTCTACGCCCTGTGGCTGTCCGGGAACGACGTCACGTCGAACGTGGCCACCGGATGCAACTACTCGCAGATCGGCCCGTTCAACAAGGCGTGGATGTCGGTGTCCACCGACGGCGGCGACACGTGGACCACGCACCTCGCCTGGCGGGGGGCGTTCGACATGACCGCCAAGACCGGCGACAACGCCGACAAGATCTTCGCCTCGTTCGCCATCGAACGGGCCGGCCAGCTCCACGTGTTCCTCCCGGTCCGCCACCACGACGATCCCGTGGGGTTCGTCGAGGGGTGCGAGAGCGGGCAGGCCTGCGAGGAGGCGCCGAACTCGACCGACCTGCTGATGGTGACCTCGCCCGACCGGGGCGCGCACTGGACCAAGCCGGTGAAGCTGAACGCGGGGCCCGGATCCAACTTCTTCCCGTGGGCGGCCGGGGGCTCCTCTGGCCGCGTCGACGTCGTGTACTACAAGTCGTCCACCCTCCGGCCGAACGACCCCAAGAGCGTGTGGTTCATCGGGTTCTCCCAGGTCACCCGGGCCGTCGCCACCGTCAGCGAGGGGACGGCGTCGTACGTGAACGCGCCGCAGGTGGCGTCGACACTGCTCGATCCACGGGCCGTCCACAGGGGCGGGATCTGCTCGTTCGGCATCTTCTGCTCGGCCGTGCCGAACGCGAACCGCCGGCTGGCCGACTCCATCGCGATCGCCCTGGACCCGGCGGGTGGCGCCAACGCCGTGTGGACCGACGACGCCCAGGGCCCCAACCGCCACATCGAGTTCGCCTGCCAGAGCGCCGGCCCGAGCGCGATCGCCGGCAGGCCCGCCCTCGACGGCTGCTACGCGGCGCCGTAGGAAGGCGATCGCGTTGCGCCAATGTGAAATGCGATGCCGGGGAAGGATGCGACCCGATGGGCAGCGGTTGTGGGCCCCCAGGGATTCGAACCCTGAACCTGCGGATTAAGAGTCCGTTGCTCTGCCAGATTGAGCTAGAGGCCCGGGGGGATGATACAGCCCGGTCGAGCCCCAACAGCGTATGTGGAGGGTGACCGAGGGGACTTGAACCCCCAACCCCCAGGACCACAACCTGGTGCTCTAACCGATTGAGCTACGGCCACCGCGTGCGCAGCGATTGTAGCAACCGGGTCCACCGCCCCCGCCGGCGCTACAGCAGGCTGAGCTGCTCGGGCGGCGCCTGGCGATCGGGGGCCTGGGGCCGCCGCCACCGGGGGACGGAGAGGTGCTCGCGCGGCCGGAGGCCGCCGGCGTCGTCGATCAGCCGGCCCACCCTGGCGCCGAGGGCCTTGCGTTCGGCGACCGGTCCGTAGGCCCTCGTGTACGTCCGCTCGTAGCGCGGCACGAGGTCCGGATGGTGCTCCGCCAGCCACGGCATGAACTCCTCCTTCACGCCCGGGCGGAGGTGCAGCATGATCGGGGAGACGTGCGTGGCCCGGGCCTCGATGGCCGCCTCCACCACCGCGCGGAGCTGCTCCGGCCGGTCGCTGATGCCGGGCAGGATCGGAGCCATGAGGACCCCCGCCGGGATCCCCGCCTCGTTCAGCGCGGCCACGGCCTCCAGGCGGCGCATGGGATGGGGCGTCCCGGGCTCGGTGCTCCGCCACACCTCCTCGTCCACCGTCCCCACCGAGAACGCGGTCGCGACGTCGGCGACCTTCGCCGCCTCCACCAGCAGGTCGAGGTCGCGGAGGATCAGCGTTCCCTTCGTCAGGATCGAGAACGGGTTCCGGTAGTCGATGAGGGCCCGGATGATCCCCCGCATCAGCCGGTACCGCCCCTCGGCCCGCTGGTACGGATCCGTTCCCGTCCCCATCGCGATGTGCTCGCCCTTCCACGACTTGGCAGCCAGCTGCCGCCGGAGCACCTGCGGCGCGTTCACCTTCACCACGATCTTCGTCTCGAAGTCCCGCCCCGCATTCATGTCCATGTAGGCGTGAGTGGGACGGGCGAAACAGTAGACGCACGCATGCAGGCATCCCCGATATGGGTTGATGGTCCAGTTGAACGGGAGGAAGTTGCCGGGGACCCGGTTGATGACGGTCTTGGCCTCGGATTCGATGAACTCGATGCCGCGGAACTCCGGGGCGTCGAACGTGCGGCGTGCGATCTCGAAGAGCTGCTCCCGCTCCATCGAGTGATGATAGAACATACGTTCGATACGGGCCACCGGATCAAGGAGCGGTCAGATCTCCGACTGGCACTTGCGGAGGCGGACCCGGGTGCCGGGCTCGCGGGGATTGCCCTCGCGGATCGTGACCTCGTCCATGACCGCCATCATCAGCAGGATCCCGCGCCCGCTTGGGCCCTCGATCTCGGGCATGGGGAGGCGTCGGTGGAAGATCCCCTCGTCCTGGACCATGACCTCCGCGCACCCGCCGGCGTGCCGCCAGCTGACCCTCACGGTCCGGCTGGAGGAGTGCAGGACGGCGTTGACGCACGCCTCGGAGACCGCCAGCAAGAAGTCGTCGGTGGTCTCCTGGTTGAGCGAGGCCGCCTCGGCCTGTAGCCGGATGAACTGACGAACCTGGTACAGCGACGAGGGATGGGCGCGGAAGGAGCGGATCACCGGCGCGACAGCTTCCAGGGTGGCCATGGTCCCGAGTCTCAGCCTCGACCCCGGCCCGCCCACGCGGACAGCACTCGGGCCCGGCTCGAAGATCGTTCGTACCCGCACATCATGCAACGGAAACGGGGTCGGGCGCGCGCCGGCTTCGCACGGGTCACGGGGCGGTTTTGGGGATGCGCGGAGGGGGAACACCCCAAGGGTCCGGAGGGGGGACCCGAAAGGAAGCCCGCGAAGGAGGTTGGAGCCATGATGGCAGCACTCGCACTGACCGGCCCGGTGCTCACGCTCCTGTGGATCCTCGCGGTGGTCCTGGTGATCGCGGGGATCGTGACCCTCGTACGCGGGGGCGTGCTCGCAGGCCTGGTGCTCATCATCGTCGGCCTGCTGATCGGCCCCGGAGGCGTCAGCATCTTCAACAGCTGACCGTTCGAATCCACGTCCCCAAGTATCGGCATCCGGCGGCGGGAATTGACACGCGAGTTGGTGAGCCGCCGCCCCGACGATCGACCGACGACGCCCCGGACGGGACACCCCTCCGGGGCGTCGTCGTTCGACGCTCACGAGAGGGGTTGACCGGCGGCCCGACGGGCTCGATGATCCGGTCACGGCCGCGCGAACCACGGGGGAGGGAGATGGCCGAACGGGAAGACGACGAGAGCCGGGGACCGGTCTTCCGGGCGGAGGTCCGGCGCGACGGGCCGTCGGCGGAGGTGGCCCTGGTGGGGGAGATCGATGCCGCGACGTCCCCGCTCCTGCGTGACGCCGTGGTCCCCCCGCTGGCGTCCGGGTGGGTCGACCTCGACCTCGACATGTCCGGGGTGACGTTCGTGGACAGCCAGGGGCTCCGGGTGCTGATCGAGGTCGCGAGGTCCGCTCGCGGCAGGCTCACGCTCCGCGGCGTCCGGCCTCCGGTTCGGCGGCTGTTCGATCTGACCGGTGTGGTCTCCGCCCTGCCGAACCTGGCGCTCTCCTGAGTCCGAGGTGCTGGTCAAGGCCTGCCTGAACGGAAATCGTTCGCGCGGAGAGCACCCCCGGATCCCGTTCACGACCGGGGAGTTGGCTCGCGATGCCGAGGCGGTCGCGGTGGCGGGCGCCGGGGCCGTTCACGTTCATCCCCGGGGGAGCGACGGCCTGGAGACGCTCGAAGCGCGTTCCGTCGGCCGTGCGGTACGGGCCGTGCGGGAGGCGGGGCGGATCCCGGTGGGCGTGACCACCGCTGGGTGGATCCTGCCGGACCCCGCCGACCGGGTGCGTGCGGTGTCGGCGTGGGGAGCCCTGGATCCGGCCGAGCGGCCTGACTTCGCGTCGGTGAACCTCTCCGAGGAGGGAGTCGCGGAGCTGTGCGAGGCGCTGCTCGGTGCGGGGATCGGGGTGGAGGCGGGGCTGGCCTCGACGGGCGATGCCGCGGCGCTGGTGACCTCGGGACTCGCGGGGCGCTGTGTGCGCGTGCTGGTGGAGACCCAGGAATCGGAGCCGGGTGCGGCCGTGGCCGGCGCTGCCGCCATCGACGCGCTGCTCGACGCCGGCGGGGTGCTCGCTCCGCGCCTCTATCACGGCGACGGCCCGGCCACGTGGGCCGTGATCGGCGCAGCCCTCCGGCAGGGCCGCGACGTCCGGATCGGGCTCGAGGACGTGCTCACGCTTCCCGACGGGTCCGTCGCCGCCGACAACGCCCAGCTGGTCGCCACGGCGCTGGCGATGGTTCGATCCTGACCCGTCTACAGCGGCGCGCCGCCCGACCCGTCCGGCGGCGGGTCGGTACCGGCCCCCCGGTCCGGCCCGAACCGCCAGTCGAAGTACATCCACAGCACGCGGGAGTACCGGAACACCAGCGGCACGAGCGGAACGAACAGGACGGTGGTGACCAGCAGGAGCACCTCCGCGGCGAGCAGGGTCCGGGAGGAGAACAGCCACATGACCCCGAAGATCGCGAACACGAGGGGCAGGGCGATCAGGAAGCTCGTGTACATCGCGCCGGTGAAGTACCCGGTTTCGCGTTCGAACCGCAGCCCGCACACCGGGCACCGCTCCCACATGTCGAGCAGGCCCCGGAACAGCTTCCCCCGCAGGCACCGGGGGCACCGCATCCGGAGCATCGCGCCGATCCGGGAGATCCGGTGGGCCTGGCCGTTCCCCTCGTCCAAGCCGCGCCTCAGCCAGCCGACCGGAGGACCCTCTCGAGCTCGTCGACGTGCTCCTGCCGGTGCTCGGCGCGCAAGGGGTTGATCAGGAGCCCCGTCCGCTCGTTCAGGGCCAGGAGGGTGTCCGTTATCCCGGCCACCGCCCGATCGGCCGCCTCCGCCGCGTCGACCCGGTCGCGTAGCCGGCGCAACTGGGCCTCGTTGTCATCCACGCACGAGCGATCGACCGCGATCGGAGTGCCTTTCGTCGATGTGTACCGATCCACGGTACTCGCCGCGGCCCGGTCGTTCAGAGGTTGACTCCCAGGACGACGAACCAGAGTGGGATCAGGACCAGGATGGGGGCGCCCGCCGCCATCTGGGCCCGGGACGGGACGCCGACTCCGGTCCGAACCTCCGGGTTCCGCATGATGACGGCGAGGAGGGCGATGGCGTAGGCGATCGTGCCGATTCCGATCCAGCCCAGCCAGGCCGGCAGACGGCCCTCCGCCACGATCAGGACGCTGGCCGCCCCGATCCACAGGAACAGGACGGCCCAGGACAGGGTGGCCGGCATCGCGATGCGCGGGAACGGAACCGCCTCGAGCACCAGGGCCACCGTCAGGCCCAGGTTCACGGTGACCGCCAGGAGCCCGATCCCCGTGACGACGGAGGCGACCACGGGGACGTCCTCCGCGAAACGGTCCAGGACCGCTCCCATCGAGACCCCGATCGCGATCAGCGCCGGGATCGCCACCACGTTCGAGGCCCGGTCCGCCGCCTCGTTCTTCCGCACGAAGAAGAGCGTCAGGAGGACCCACTGGGTCGCGAGCAGGCAGCCGCCAGCCACGGCGAACCATCGCACGGGTGAATACAAGACCGGCCGCCGGCCCGGGTCAAGGCCGCGGCCCCCGGGCAGGTTGCGTCGAGGGGAGGGTCGTTACCAGTAGCGCGCGGTGGCCATGGCGGTGACGGCGAGGAGCAGGAGCAACAGGTCGACCTTCCCGTGCCGTTCGACGGCGGCCGAGAGCCGATCGATCCGAGTCTGCTGTTCCACCGAAGGGGGACCCCCCGACGCGGCGACCTCGTTCCCCACGTCGACCAGGCGCTCCACGTTCGCCCCGACGCCGATCGCACCCACGAACGCCGTGATCGTCGCCAGCACGCCACCGATCGTGATGACGAGCCCGAAGCGCGAGGTCACCCAGTCGCCGAGCGAGTCGTAGTCGCCCATGTCCTTCAACCACATCACCCACCCGGCGATCACCGTCGTGAAGCCCAGGCCGGTGATGACCTTGGCGACCTTCCGCTTCTTGACCGCCGCCGTCAGCAGGGGCCCGGCGGACGGTCCGACCTCCGCGGCCGACGGTCCGATGAACCCGACGAAGAGGAAGGCGGAGCCCACCCAGAGGACCCCGGCCACGATGTGGATGAACCGGAAGACGAGCATGAATGGCTCCGTTGCGATCACGCATCCTCCTCCTGTGTGTGTCGACGGCGGAACGATAGACAGAGTCGACTCGACGCGCCACCGGGGATTCAAACGACCAGCGAGAACTCGATGCCCCTGGCTGGCAGGACCCTATTCGAACCGTCGAGTCCAAGATGAGATCGCTCGACTGTACGAGCTAACCAAGGATCTTGGAACTGCGAGCCGGAAGGACTCTTCCTCGTCGAGCACAGCTGGTGAGCTTCGTGAAGAGCCAGGTTGACTTGGTGACTTTGGTCCTTACGGACTCATCAGCACAACCCTATGGGACTGGGCCCTCTGTGCTTCTTGACCCTGACGACCGCCGCCGCCGCTGGGTTCGAGGCGGCACCGGTGTGCGATCGGTGGGCTCACGGGGGGTCGGCGCCGGGAGCTGGGCCATGATCTCGAGCCCCCGATCGTTCTTCCCATCGGGGGAGAGATCCTTCCATCCCTGGATCTCGGTGAGGGTCCGCTCGGCCCAGTCGTCGACGGTGGTGAGGAGGCTGATGAAGAAGTCGACGGCGTGGGCGCGGATGTAGACCTGGTCTTGCAGCGCCGCCCGGCCGTCCAGGAACTCCTGTTTCACGGCGCCACTGAAGGCCAGCATCTCCTGGGCGTCGTCGCGGACCTGCTGTAGGGTGGCCACGAGCTGCTCTTTGGTCCCGAGGGGGGCGATGAAGAGCCGGATCATCGCCTCGAAGTCCATCGCGAACGGCGTCACCGGGGTGTCGAGCCACTCGCGCAGGGTCTGCCGCCCGGGCTCGGTGATCGAGTACACGGTCCGCGGCCGTTTCCCCACGTACTCACGCTTGGCTGCGACCAGCCCCATGGCCGCCAGCCGCTTGACCTCGCGGTAGATCGCGCTTTCGGCCCGCGGCCAGACGTAGCGGAAGTAGCGCACCCGCTGGCGGGCCAGCTCATAGGTGGACCACGGGTGCACGGCCAGCTGGGCCAGGATGGCGTACGAGGTCGTCGTCAGGCCGGGTGGAGAGGGGTCGCGGGGTCGTGACATAGCTCTTGACATACTCCAAACGCAAGCATATGGTTACTGGCGTTCGGAGTATACCGGCGGGCCGGACACGGGGACAACCGACCG
>WNFV01004465.1_pt1 | contig 25369 bp, 18 predicted proteins | sample 5400101 | NCBI WGS metagenome assembly WNFV01 (sample SAMN13153361, study PRJNA577476) | soil metagenome | isolation source: 115 cm soil or saprolite under grassland replicate 1 | place: USA:California | collected 2016-06-15
GAGGGATCGAATGAGCGCAGCGCGCGAAGTTAAGGCGCGAAGCGCTCGGCGCTGCGCGAATGCGGAGGAGGCCGACACGCGACGTTCCGTAGCGCGCAAGAGGCACAAGGAGGCCGAGAATGAGCGCGCTGCTTGAAGTTCGCGATTTCCATGTCGCCTACGGCAAGGTCGAAGCAGTGCACGGCGTATCGCTCGCCGTCGCTGAGGGGAGCATCGTCACCGTCATCGGACCCAACGGCGCCGGCAAGACAACGCTGCTCGGCGCCATCATGGGCCTGCTGCCTTCGCGCGGCCAAGTCAGCTATGCGGGTACGCCAGTCGCGCGCATTGGCGTGGAGCAGCGAGTCGCGCTGGGTCTTTGTCTGGTGCCGGAGCGTCGCGAGCTTTTCGGCGCAATGACCGTCTCCGATAACCTCGAGCTCGGTGCGTTCCAGCGCTATCGTGCGGCAGACAAGACGGTCGAGGCGACGCGCGACGAGGTCTATCGGCGCTTTCCGCGCCTCGCGGAGCGACGGTCGCAATTGGCTGGAACGCTATCGGGTGGCGAACGGCAGATGCTGGCGCTCGGCCGTGCGCTGATGGCGAAGCCACGACTCCTGATGCTCGATGAACCGAGCCTGGGGCTCGCGCCGCTGATCGTCAAGGAAATCTTCAATATCATCGCCGCACTGAAGGCAACTGGCGTATCGATATTGCTGGTCGAGCAAAACGCCCGAGCCGCGCTGCAAGTCGCCGATTACGGCTACGTGCTGGAAACCGGCGAGCTCGCGATCGAGGGCCCGAGCGCCGAACTCGCTGTCAATCCGCGCGTCGCTGCGACGTATCTAGGGCAATCGGTAGGTGCGAACTAGGCCGCGTCGGCCGTTGTCCCACCTGGCAGGCTAAACTTGTTCATCGGGCGCCATGCCCCGACAATGTAGGATTGATGCGTACTCCCAAGCCAAGGACTCCCGTGAGCAATCTCGCCGTTCCCGCTCTCAACCCGGCGCTGCTCGACCAGGCGACGCAACTCCTGCTCGCGCCTGCGGCGCTCGAATTCCGCCAGCTCTCGCAGGTGCTCGCCGACATCCACGTGCACCACGTCGACTATGCCGATCTGTATTTCCAGTATTCGCGCCTCGAAAGCTGGAGCCTCGAGGAGGGCATCGTCAAGTCGGGATCGTATTCGATCGACCGCGGTGTCGGAGTCCGCGCGATATCGGGTGAAAAGACCGCATTCGCGTATTCCGACGACATCAGTCTCGATGCGCTTGCGCAGGCCGCGACCGCGACCCGCGCCATCGGCCGCCAGGGGCAATCTTCCGTAGCCGCGCTCGACCACGTTGGCGGCGCCCGCGCGCTCTATTCCCCGCGCGACCCGGTCGTCGCGCTCACCGACGGCGCCAAGGTCGCTCTGCTCGAGCGCCTCGAGCAGATTGCGCGCCAGCGCGATCCGCGCGTGACGCAGGTGATGGCGTCGCTCGCCGGCGAATACGAAGCGATTCTCGTCGCTCGCAGCGACGGCCTGATCGCCGCCGATGTGCGGCCGCTGGTACGGCTGTCGCTTAACGTGATCGTCGAAGAGAATGGCCGGCGCGAACAGGGCATGGCCGGTGGCGGCGGGCGCCTCGACTACGGATATTTCAGCGACGCGTTGCTGCATGACTATGCGGCAAAGGCGGTCGACCAGGCGCTGTTGAATCTGAATGCACGCGACGCCCCAGCCGGCACCATGACGGTCGTGCTCGGGCCGGGCTGGCCGGGCATTCTGCTGCACGAGGCGATCGGGCATGGGCTCGAAGGCGACTTCAATCGCAAGGGGACCTCGGCGTTTTCGAATCGCATCGGCCAGCGCGTCGCGGCCGCCGGCGTGACGGTGGTCGACGACGGTACGATTCCCGATCGCCGCGGATCGCTCAACATCGATGACGAGGGCAACCCGACGCAGCGCACGGTGCTGATCGAGGACGGGGTCCTGCGCTGCTACATGCAGGACGCGCTCAACGCGCGACTGATGGGCGTGCCGCCGACGGGGAACGGCCGGCGCGAGTCATTCGCGCACGTGCCGATGCCGCGAATGACAAACACGGTGATGCAGAACGGCGACCGCGATCCCAACGAGATCATCGCCTCCGTTGACGACGGCCTCTACGCAGTCAACTTCGGCGGCGGTCAGGTCGACATCACCAACGGCAAGTTCGTCTTCTCAGCAGCCGAGGCCTGGAAAATCGAGAACGGCAAGCTCGCCTATCCGGTCAAGGGTGCGACGCTGATCGGCAATGGTCCGGACGCGCTCACGCGCGTGTCGATGATCGGCAACGATCTCGCGCTTGACGCCGGTATCGGCACTTGCGGCAAGGACGGACAAAGCGTTCCGGTCGGCGTCGGACAGCCGACGTTGCGCATAGATGGCCTGACGGTAGGTGGAACAGCGTAGCCCGGGCTGACCCCGGACTTGATCCGGGGGATGCCCGGGGCGACACGGCAATGGGACGTTGCTCCCGGGCATCGCGCTTCGCGCTCAGCCCGGGCTACGTCTAGTGCAACGGCCCCGCGGGCGACACGACGGCGATTGCCGGCGCGGGTGATGCGTGGTGCACGACGATGCGCCAGCCCGAAGGTGTGCGCAGATAGACGTTGGTTGCGATCGCGGCACCGCGCGGCTTGGTGTCATTGCCGACGGTCACGTGCTCGACTGCGCTTTGCATCGCGAGGCCCACGGTCTCGATGACGACGATCTCGTCGAGCCGGAACGAGAGCTTGGTCTCGCCCGCAAAAAGCTGCTCCCATCCGATCCGCACCGCCTCATAGCCGACCAACCGCGGTCCGCCGGGGTGTACGCAGATGATGTCCTCGTCCTCGGCCCAAGTCGCCATCATGGCGTCCACGTCCTTCGCCTCGAACGCCTGGTAGAACGCGAGCGCAGCATCCTGCGGCGAGGTGAAAATCGTCGGAGGGCGTGGCTTCGCCATGTCAGCAAGAGCGCGCTGCGGTCATGCCGACACCTTCCGCGCCAGGTCGTGCACAAGCTCGACGTCGAGCTCGCGCATGCACTTGAAGTGGCCGAGGGGGCATTCGCGCTGAAAGCATGGACTGCAAGCGATATCGATCTTCGCGATATGCGCGAGCGGTGACAGCGGCGGCGTGTAATCGGGAGACGACGAGCCGAAAAGCGCGACCAGCGGCCGGCCGACCGCCGCCGCAGCGTGCATCAATCCCGAATCGTTGCTGACGACGATCGAGGCGAGCGCCAAGAGATCGATCGCAGTGCCGAGATCGGTGCGGCCCGTGAGATCGCGCACGCCAGGGATCGCGGTGGCAATCGGCAGCGCCGCCGCCTGGTCGTTGGGCGAGCCCAGCAGCCAAACCGCGTAACCTTCCACGAGCAGGCGCCGCGCCAGCGCGATGAAATGCTCCGCCGGCCAGCGCTTCGCCGGACCGTACTCGGCACCGGGGCAGAGGATCGCGATCGGCCGGTGCGTCGACAGCGCGAGCGCGCGCATCGCGGAAGCGGCATTGGCGGCATCGGGCACCAGCACCGGAGCTGGCGGCGTCGGGATCAGCCGACCCTTCGGCACGGCGAGCGCGACGAAGCGATCGACCAGACGGGGAAACGCCTTGCGATCGAGACGGCGTGTTTCGGTGAGAAGCGCTCGGCGACCTTCGCCCGCGTAGCCGATCCGGCGGGGAATGCCCGCGAACCACGGAATCAGCGCCGACTTGAATGAATTGGGCAGAATGAATGCGCGGGTGTACGCGCGCGCCCTGATCTCACGCGCGAGTGCGCGCCGGCGCCCGAGACCGAGCTCACCGTGGCCGAGGGGGTTCTCGACGATGCGGCCGATGCCGCGCATGCGCGCGTATACCGGCGCGCACCACGGCGCCGCGAGCACGTCGACGATCGGCTCCCCGAGCGGCTCGCGCAGGACCGCGATCAGCGGCTCGGACAGAATGGCGTCGCCGACCCAGGACGGCGCTACGATCAGGATGCGTTCGGCCATGATCAATGCTCGCTGTACCGGCCGCGGCCGGCACGTTCGCGCCGACACGCGCTAGGCGACCTAATGCGCGCCCTTGCGCGGCGCTCCCTTGAATCGGTAGCGCGTCCCGCAATACGGACACATCGCTTCGCCTTCCGCGGCGACATCGAGAAACACGCGCGGGTGACTCGACCACAGCGGCATTGCCGGGTTGGGGCAATGCAACGGCAGATCGCGTTCGGTGACCTCAACGACGGGCAGCGCGCTGGCGTCGGGTTGCGCCATAGTCGATCGCAGCCGCATGGGAGTCGACGGGCGTCAACCACGACTTGTACTTGGGATTTCGTCCGTTGACGACATCGAAAAACATCGCCTGCAGTTTCTGGGTCATCGGCCCGCGCTGGCCGGAGCCGATCGGTCGGTTGTCCAGCTCGCGGATCGGCGTCACCTCGGCCGCGGTGCCGGTGAAGAATGCCTCGTCGGCGATGTAGAACTCGTCGCGCGTGATCCGCCGCTCGAGCACCGGGATGCCCAGCTCTTCGGCGAACGTGATGATCGTGCCGCGGGTAATGCCGTTAAGCGCGCCGCCGGAGAGGTCGGGGGTATGAAGCTTGCCGTCGCGCACCAGGAACACGTTCTCGCCGGAGCCCTGGCAGATGAAGCCTTGGGGGTCGAGCAGCATCGCCTCCTCGTAGCCGTCGTGCGTCGCTTCCTGGTTGGCGAGAATCGAGACGGCGTAGTTGCACACCGCCTTCGCGTTGCACATCGTGATGTTCGGATGGTGGTGGGTGAACGACGACGTCTTGACGCGAATGCCTTTCTCGAGCCCGTCGGCGCCGAGATACGCGCCCCAGGGCCACGCGGCGATCGCGACGCGAACGGGATTCGACTTGGCAGCCACACCCAGCGCTTCCGATCCGTAGAACACGAGCGGGCGCAGGTAGCACGAGTCGAGGCCGTTGCGCTGGACGCATTCCTTTTGCGCGGCGTCGAGCACGTCCCTGCTGTACGGAATGGTCATGCCGAAGATCTGCGCCGAGCGGAACAGGCGATCGGTGTGATCGCGCAGGCGGAAGATCGCCGGCCCCGCGGCCGTCTGATAACAGCGGACGCCTTCGAATACGCCCAGCCCGTAGTGCAAGGTATGGGTCAGGACGTGGGTGGTAGCTTCGCGCCACGGCACGAGCTTGCCGTCATACCAGATGAACCCGTCGCGGTCTGCCATCGACATGGCGGCTGTCCTTGCGCTGCAAAACCACTATTTTAGCCGAAATCGGCCGCCCGCCCGGACCCGCCGGCCGCTTGCCACGCCGCGCCGAATACGTGTGCCCAGAGTTCGCCGACCGTCGCGCGTCGCGCGGCCTGCGCCGCCGGGACGACCCGCGCCAGCGGCGCTCCCTGCAGACGAATCTGGTGTTGGAGCCGCCGGTACTCGCGGTAGGCGTCAGCGACGGTTGCCGCGAGCGGCGCCGGCACGAGGCCGAGCTCTGCCGCGAGCGCGAGCAGCGCGATGTTGCCGACATTGCGCGTCAGCGGCGGATGGCGGGCGCTGTGCAGCAGCACCAGGAATTGCACGGTGAACTCGACGTCGACCATGCCGCCCGGGTCGTGCTTGAGGTCGAACAGCGCGCTCTTGTTCGGATGGCCCGCGTACATCCTGCGGCGCATTTCGACGACGTCGTCGCGGAGCCGCAGCGGATCGCGAGGGCTGCGCAGGATCGCCTCGCGTTCGGTCTCGAAGGCGGTGCCGATGATCGCGTCGCCGGCGACGAAGCGCGCGCGCGTGAGCGCCTGATGCTCCCACGTCCACGCATCCTCGCGCTGGTAGCGGCAGAACGCCGACAGGCTCGAGACGACGAGCCCGCTCGCTCCGTCGGGCCGCAAGCGCAGATCGGTATCGTAAAGGCGCCCCGCCGCAGTCGCGCTGGTGAGCCAGGTATTGAGGCGGTGCGCGAGGCGCGCGTAGCGTTCGGGCGCGCTTTCGTCGGAATCGTCGTAAAGAAAAACGAGATCGAGGTCCGACGCATAACCGAGTTCCCTCCCGCCAAGCTTGCCGTAGCCGATGATCGCGAACTTCGGTGGCGCAAGCTTGGCCTCGCCGTGCATCTGCGCCCAGCAATGCTCGAGTGTGCCCGCAAGCACGATGTCCGCCAGCGCCGACAAGTGATCGGCGAGCCGTTCGACGGTGAGCAGGCCATTCAGATCCTGCGCCAGCAGCCGAAACGTCTGCGCATGCTGGAAATGCCGCAACGCGTCCATCTGTCGCTCGGGATCGCCCGCATGGGCGCGAAGCTGGAGGTCGAGCTCGCGTCGCCACGCATCCCAATCGGGCTCGGCGAGCAGCACCCGGCTGTCGAGCAATTCGTCGAGCAGCAGCGGATGCCGGGTGAGGTAGTCCGCCGCCCACGCGCTCGCAGCCATCAGCTGCGCGAGCCGCGGCAATACCGGCGGATGCTCGAACAGCAACGCCAGATAGACGCTGCGGCCGCTGATCGTCTCGAGCAGCGTGAGCAGGCGTCCGAATACCGCTTGAGGCTCGCCTGTCGACGAGGCCGCCGCGGCCGCGGCAGCGCGCAAGAGCTGCGGCAGGAGCGCGTCGAAGCGTTGCCGCGACAGGGTCGGCAACTGCAGGTATCGCGCACTTTGCCGCACGCGGGCGAGCGACTCGATCAGGGTGACGGGCGAGCCGTAGCCAGCGGCGGCGAGCGCGGCGCACTGGGCGTCTCCGGGGCTTGGATCGAGCCAGATCGACGCCAGCGGATCTTCGTCGGCAATATCCTCGCCGAATACCGCTTCGAAATGCCGCTCGACCGCGTCGCGGTGGCGATCGAGCACTGCGGTCAGCGCCGCGGCGTCCGCGCTCCCGCAAGCGCGCGCCAGCGCAGCCTGCTCGGCGGCATTGATCGGCAGATCGTGCGTCTGCTGGTCATCGCGGTACTGCAGGCGGTGCTCCAGATTGCGCAGGAACACGTAGGCCGCGCAAAGCTCGGAGACAGCGGGGCGCGGGAGCAGCCCGCGCGTTCCGAGCGCGGCGAGTGCCGGTAGCGTGCCGCGCAGCCGCAGCGCCGGCTCCCTGCCGCCGCGCACGAGCTGCAGCGCCTGCACGATGAATTCGATTTCGCGGATGCCCCCCGGACCGAGCTTGATGTTGCGGGCGTAATCCTTGCGTCGACCCTGCTCGCGAATCTGGTGGTGCACGTCGCGCAAACCGGCGTAGGCGTCGTAATCGAGATACTTGCGAAACACGAACGGCGCGATGAGCGCTTCCAGCTCCTCGCAACGTTCGCCGGTCAGCGGCCGCGCCTTGAGCCACGCGTAGCGCTCCCAGCTGCGACCTTGCGCAACCAGGTATTGCTCGAGCGCGGCGAACGACGCGGACAGCGGCCCGCTGTCGCCGTAAGGGCGCAGGCGCATGTCGACGCGAAAGACGAATCCGTCGGCGGTAGCGTCGGCCAGCGCGGCGATGATGCGCCGCCCCAGCCGGTCGAAGAATTCCTGGTTTGCAAGCGGCTTCGGTCCGGCCGTCGTTCCGTCTTCGGGATAGACGAACACGAGGTCGACATCCGACGACACATTGAGCTCGCCGCCGCCGAGCTTCCCCATGCCGACGACGACGAGGCGCTGCGGCTGGCCGCTGTCCGCGCCGATCGGCTCGCCATGCGCCTGCGCGAGCCAGCGATGATGCAGGTTGACGGCGGCGTCGATCGCGACTTCGGCAAGCCGGGTGATGGTCGTACAGACTTCGGCGAGGTCGGCCCGGCCAGTAAGATCGCGCAGCAGCGTCGTGAACAAGACGCGCTGGCGCAGCCGGCGCAGCGCCGTGGCGAGAGCGATGTCATCGGCGGCTTCTCTCACCAGGTGGACATCGTCTTCCAACCATGTCACGGCATGATCGAGCGCGGCGAGCGCACGCTCTACGAGTTCGGGCTGCGCGGCTCGAAGGCGTGCGCCATACAGGCTGAACTCGAGCGCCTCGGCAGGGTCCATCGGGAAAGATAACGGGCGAGCGACGCGCTCGAGGGTAAAATCAGTCGCCCAAAGCCTACCATGGCCGTCCTGCGCGCACCCTCCGATTCCCGCTCTGCCGCGGACGATCCTGCGCATGACCGGTCGCGTGCTGCTCGCGTTGATCGCGATTTTCTGCGTATCGCTGCTGACCATCCGTTTCTTGATCTTTCCCGAGCTCGAGAGCTATCGGGGACGAATCACCGGCGTGCTCGAGCGGCAGATCGGACAGCCGGTCGAGCTCGACGGGCTCAAGGGAGGGTGGGACGGGTGGAACCCCCGACTCGACGTCAAGAACCTTCGCGTCGTCGACCGAACCGACGGCACGCCGCTGCTGACATTGCCGGAGGTTCACCTGACGATCGCGTGGACGTCGCTGCTGTTCATCGATCTGCGTTTCAAGGAGGCGGTGCTCGACCGCCCGCAGCTCGCGGTGCGGCGTGACGTGCAAGGAATATTGCATGTCGCCGGATTGACGTTCGATCCGGCCCAGGGACGCGAGGACTCGGCGCTCGCCGACTGGCTCTTGCGCCAGCGGCGAATTCTGATTCACGACGGCGCGGTCACCTGGCTCGACGAGCAGCGCGATGCGCCGCCTTTGGAGCTCAAGCACGTCGAGTTCCGGATGGAGAACCGCTTCGGGCGCCATCGTTTCGGGTTGACCGGGGCGCCTCCGGCGGAGATTGCGGCACCGCTCGACGTGCGCGGGGATGTAGCCGGCCGCTCGCTCGCGGAATGGCGCGCATCGTCGGGGCGGTTGTACGTGCGCCTGGATTACGTCGATGTGGCGGCGTGGCGGGCATGGCTGCCGTTGCCGGTCGATATCAAAAGTGGCAAGGGCGCGGTGCGCGTGTGGTTCCAGTACGCCGACGGCGAGGCGCGGGAAGCCGTTGCCGATCTGGTGCTGGCAGATGTCCAAGCGCGGCTCGGGCCGGAGTTGGAGGAGCTCGCGCTCGTCCGGCTCGACGGTCGGGTCGGCTGGCGCAGCAACGCCGGGAAGCTGGAATTTTTCACCGAGCAGCTCGCGTTTACCGGTCGCGGCGGAGCCCGCTTCGACCCGACCGACTTCAGGCTGGTACTGGATACTGCGACGGCCGCGCGGCCTGCGTCGGGACAGATCGAATTCAGCAATCTTCAGCTCGCGCCCTTGACGCAGGTCGCCGAGAATCTGCCGTTGCCGGAGCGCTGGCGTGTGGAGCTCGCGCGCTACAACCCGCGTGGCAGCTTGGCGCAGGGCTCGCTGCAATGGAAGGGCGAGGCAACCGCGCCGCAGAGCTTTGCGGCCAAGGGCCAGTTTGCCAACCTTGGTGTGGTGGCGCAGGAACGCCTGCCGGGAGTGACCGGGCTCTCCGGCAGCTTCGAGACGACGGATCAAGGCGGTTCGCTGAAGCTTTCAAGCCGCGGGATGACTGTCGACCTGCCGCGCGTCTTCTCCGAACGCGTCGCCCTCGACACGCTGCAAGGTGGCATCGGCTGGCGCCGCGAGGGCGAGAATATCGAGATCACGCTCGAAGGGCTCGCGCTTGCCAACGCGCAAGTTTCGGGCAACGCGAGCGGCAGCTACCGCACTGCGGCCCGAGGTCCCGGGACGATTGACTTGAGCGTCCAACTCGCGCGAGCCGATGTGCGCGACATCTATCGCTATGTGCCGGTGACCGTGCCGAGCGCCGCACGCGAGTGGCTGCGCCGGGCGCTCGTCAGCGGGACGGCGAGCGACGCGCGACTGCGGCTCGCGGGCGATCTCGCGGACTTTCCATTTGCCGCTGGCAAGAAGGGACAGTTCGTAGTCACGGTCAAGGCGCAGGGGGTAACCCTCGATTACGCCGACCGCTGGCCGCCTCTCACCGACGTGGACGCCGACGTGCGCTTCGAAGGCCCGCACATGACCGTCGACGCGCACCGCGGGCAGGTGTACACCGCAGCGATCCAGCGCGCGCGGGCCGAAATCGCCGATTTGCGCGGCCACAATGCGCTCGTTCGCATCGACGGCGAAGCCTCGGGGCCGACTGCGGATTTCTTGCGCTTTGTCGCGGAGAGTCCCGTCGCAGGCTGGATCGGTCATTTCACCGACGGCGCCGAGGCGGCCGGCGCCGGCAAGCTCTCGCTGAAGCTCGAGCTGCCGCTGGGCAAGCCCGAGGCCAATCGCGTCGCGGGCGAATACACGTTCTCGAGCAACCGCATCAAGCTTCCCGGAGACATGCCCCCTGTCAATCGGCTAAACGGCAAGCTCGCGTTTACGGAGCGCGAGCTGGGCGCAGCGCAGCTCACGGGTGACGTCCTCGGCGGCGCGGCACGCTTCTCGATCACTAGCGATGACGGACATGTCCGCGTCGCCGGTCAAGGCAGCGCGGATCTCGGTCAGCTGCGCGTCGAATTTCCCCAGCACGTGCTGGCCAAACGCGTCGCCGGCACAACCGACTGGCAGCTTGGCATCAACGTGGGCGGCGGGGTCTCCACGTGGACACTCGAGTCGGGGCTTCGCGGCGCGACAATCGATCTGCCGCCACCGCTGGCGAAGGCCGCGGGCGAGACGCTGCCCATGCAAATCGAACGCAAATCCGTCGACCGCAACCACGACGCCGTTACCGTGCGCTATGGGCGCATCGGGCAACTGATGCTCCAGCGGCGGCTTGCCGCATCCGGCGCGACCGTGGAGCGCGGCCTGGTCGTCCTCGGCGGCGGCAGCGGGGAACCGGATCGCCCGGGAATGTGGGTACGCGGGCGCGTCGACGCGGTTAATGCCGATGGCTGGCTCATCGTCAAGCGAGAGCTGGAATCGGACAGCGTGAAAGACGCTCTGACTCTGGCCGGCATCGACGTGACCGTGCGCGAGCTCGATGTCTTCGGCCGGCGCTTCAACGAGCTGCGCATCGGCGCGAGCCGTGGCTCCGACACCTGGCAGATCGATTTGCGCGGGCGCGAGCTCGCCGGCATCGCACACTGGCAAGCAGAAGCGCCCGCTCGTCCGAATGGGCGTATCGTCGCCCGCCTGCAACGCTTGAGCGTCCCCGCAGCCGTCGGTGAAGTCGCACCGGGCAAGACCGAGACGGTCGGCGGATCCAACCCCTGGCCGGAGATCGACATCGAGTCCGACAGCTTTTTGCTTCACGATCGCGATCTCGGCAAGCTCGAATTGACCGCGCAGCCTCGCGGCGCTGATTGGCAAATCCAGCGCCTGCTGTTGACCAACGACGACGGAAAACTCTCGGCGCAAGGCTGGTGGCGTGCCGCAGGCCGAGCCCAGCAGACGACGCTCGACGCCGAGCTCGATATCACCGATGCCGGCAGGTACCTCGCGCGCTTCGGTTTGCCCGATGCAGTGCGCGGCGCGCCGACGAAGGTCCGTGGCCAGCTCGGCTGGGCGGGAGGGCCCCAGGCATTCGACTATCCGACCCTCTCGGGCGCTTTCAGCATCCACGCGGCGCAGGGGCAGTTCACCAAGCTCGATCCCGGCGCCGGGAAGCTGCTCGGCGTGCTCTCGCTGCAGTCGCTGCAGCGCCGCCTGACGCTCGACTTCCGGGATCTGTTCGGCGAAGGTTTCGCCTTCGACGAAATCACCGGCGACGTCCGCATCCAGAACGGCATCATGAAAAGCGACAATCTGCGCATCGCCGGTCCCGCAGCCCGCATCGCCATCAGCGGCGAGGCCGATATCGCGAAAGAGACGCAGCAGCTCAAGGTGCGCGTGCAACCGACGCTTTCCGCCGGTGTGTCCGTGGGTGCGGCGGTGCTGCTGCTCGCCAATCCGATCGTCGGCGCCGCGGTGGGCGCCGGCTCGCTGCTCGCACAGAAGGTGCTACAGGACCCCATCGAGCAGATCTTCTCCTACGAGTACGCCGTCAGCGGCGGCTGGACCGACCCGCAGGTCGAGCGTACCGGGCGCCAGGCAGCGAATGTGGCCAGGCCTGCGGCCGCGGCGGAAAACGGCGGCAAATGACACGCGAGCGTTTTCGCGTCGCGGCAGTGCAAACGCTGTCAGGCGGCGACGTCGATGCCAATCTGCGGGCGATCGAGCCGCTGATCGTCGAGGCTGCGCGCCAAGGCGCGCGGCTGGTGGTGTTGCCGGAGTATTTCGGCATCTTCGGTGCGAGGGCGACCGACAAGCTTGCCGCGCGCGAGATCGAAGGCGCCGGTGTGCAGCAATCGTTTTTGGCGCGCGTCGCGCGCGAATGCGGTATCTGGCTCATCGGTGGCACGCTGCCGATCGCGATTGCCGATCCGACGCGCGTGCGCGCCGCATCGCTGGTATTCGCTCCGAACGGGCAGCGCATCGCGCGCTACGACAAGATGCACATGTTCGCCTTCAGTCAGGGCGATGAGCACCACGACGAGGGCAAGACGCTCGAACCCGGAACGCAGGCCGTAGCGTTCGACGCGCCCTGCGGCCGCGTCGGCCTGTCGGTGTGCTACGACCTTCGCTTTCCCGAGCTCTACCGGCGCTTGGGCGACTTGGCGCTCATCATCGTGCCTTCGGCGTTCACTGCGATCACCGGCGCTGCACACTGGCACGTGCTGCTCCGCGCGCGGGCGATCGAGAACCAGTGCTACGTGCTCGCCGCCGCACAGGGTGGGCTGCATCCCGGCGGTCGCCGCACGTATGGACACAGCATCCTGATCGATCCTTGGGGAGTCGTGCTTGCAGAGTGCGACGAAGGGCCCGGCATCGTCATCGGCGATATCGATCCCGAGCGGCTCGCGCAGGTGCGGCGCGATCTGCCGGCGTTGCAGCACCGCTCGCTCGCATGACGTCGACTGCAGTGCGGCCGCGTTCCGCGCCTGATTACGACCTCGCGGTCGTGGGTGCGGGTTTTGCCGGGCTCGCTTGCGCGCGCTCCGCGGCGCTGCGCGGGCTCTCGGTGCTCGTCCTCGAGCGCCAGGCGCGCGCGGGGCAGGTGATCCATACGACCGGTCTGCTGGTGAAGGAGGCGGCCGAGCGCTGGGAAGTGCCGGCGCGTCTGACGCAGCGCATTCGCGGCGTGCGGCTCTACGCACCTTCGCTATCGCACATCGACCTCGCCGCGCCGGGATATTATTTTCTGGCGACGAACACGGCCGCACTGATGCAGTGGCTCGCGGACGAGGCGCGCCGCGCCGGCGCGAGACTGCGCTATGGCTGCCCTTTTCGCGGAGCGAGCCGCGACGCCAGCGCTATGGTGCTCGCGAGCACCGGCGCGCGCGTGCGCTATCTCGTCGGCGCGGATGGCGCGCATTCGAGCGTCGCGCGCGCCTTCGGCTTGTCGCGCAATCGCGCATTCCTGCTTGGCATCGAAGCCGAATACGAAGGCGTCGGAGGAATCGATCCCGATCGCCTGCACTGTTTCCTCGATTCCAGGCTTGCTCCGGGCTACATCGGCTGGGTCGTCCCCGGTGTCGGCGGCATGACGCAGGTCGGGCTCGCCGCACGCTGGCCACACAAGCCGGATCTCCCCGCGTTCGAGCGCAAGCTTGCGCCGCTTTTCGACTGGAGCCGCGCGCGGCGCATCGCGAGGCGCGGTGGCCGGATCCCCGTCGGCGGTCGCCTCGCCAGGTTTGCGCGCGATCGCGTCCTACTCGTGGGCGACGCCGCAGGCATCGTTTCGCCGCTCACCGCCGGCGGCATCCACACCGCGCTCGAATCGGGATGGCGGGCGGCGCATGCGATCGCGGATTACCTCGACGCCGATGGGCCCGAGCCGGCGCGCGCGGCTACTGCGGCGTATCCACGCTTCGCCTTGAAGCGTGCCTTGCGCGCCGTCGCCGACCTGCCGCTGCCGAACTGGCTTTTCAATGCCATGCTTGGCAGTGCTGCGCTGCGCGTGATCGCAAGCTCGATCTATTTTCACCGCCGCGGCGTTAGCGCGCTATCCCGGGCGACCTCAAGCGAGGAAGACGAGCTGCGCCATCCGGCCGAGTAAGTCGCTCGTAGCCCGGGCTGAGCCAATGGCGATGCCCGGGGCGACGCGTTCCATCAGGATCCCGGGCATCGCGCTTCGCGCTCAGCCCGGGCTACGGCAAAGTTACGCGCGCGGGGCCTTCAACAGCACGAGCACGGCGCCGGCGCCGCCGGAGTGACGCGGCGCTTCGCAGTAGGCCAGGACCTCGTCGCGCTGAGTCAGCCAGCGCCGTACCTTGGCCTTGAGCACCGGCTCGCGGTTGGGCGAGGACAGACCCTTGCCGTGAACCACGCGTACGCAGCGCCAGCCGCAGTTGCGGGCATCGTTAATGAAATCCGCGAGGGCGTCGCGCGCCTCAGCGCGGTTGAGCCGATGCAAGTCGAGCTCGCCTTGCACCGACCAATGTCCGCGTCGTAACCGCGTGAGCACGTCGCCTGCGAGGCCTTTGCGCAGGAACGTCTGCTCAGCCTCGAGCTCCTGGCCAACGTCCCAGTTGGCGGGCGAGGGCTCGACCCCGTGCTTGCTCATCGCCAGCGCGTCGGCTTCATCGGCGAGGCGCTTCGCCGGCACGCTCGCCGGACGGGCACGTACAACAACGGCCCGATTGTGAGATCGCAATGGCTCAACATCGGCAAACGCCTGGGAGAGATCGATATCGGCATCGGCAGCTTGGCGTGCGAGCTTGCGCGCCGCGGCCGAAGGTGGTGGCGTCCGCTTGCCCGAATCGGGCGCAGCCTTCCGCGCCGTCGCGAGGAGCGCCTTGAGTTCGGAGAGTTTTGCCATGCGCAGCGCCTCTCACTCCATGGATTCGAGGTATGCCTCGGCATCGAGCGCGGCCATGCAGCCGGTGCCAGCGCTGGTCACCGCCTGGCGATAGACATGATCGGCGACATCTCCAGCCGCGAACACGCCCGCCACGCTGGTGCTGGTAGCATTGCCCTCGCTGCCTCCTTTCACGTGGATGTAGCCGTTCTTCATATCGAGCTGGCCTTCGAACAGCTGCGTATTGGGCGTGTGGCCGATGGCGATAAACACGCCTTGCACGTCGAGGTCGCGGATCGCGCCGTCGTTGGCGTGTTTGACCCGCACGCCTTTGACTCCCGAACCATCGCCGATGATTTCGTCGAGCACATGGTCGTAAAGCACCTGCACATTGCCGCCTTCGCGGGTTTTGGCTAGCAAGCGGTCGACGAGTATCGCTTCGGCGCGGAACTTGTTGCGGCGATGCACCAGCGTCACCCGGCGCGCGATGTGCGACAGGTACAACGCCTCTTCGACTGCGGTGTTGCCGCCGCCGATGACGACGACGTCCTGACCCTTGTAGAAAAAGCCGTCGCAGGTCGCGCAAGCGGACACGCCCTTGCCCATGAATGCCTGTTCCGAAGGCAAACCCAGATACCGCGCCGACGCCCCCGTGGCGATGATGAGCGCATCGCAGGTATAGGTCCCCGAATCGCCGACCAGGCGAAGCGGGCGTTCGTCGAGCCGCGCGGTGTGAATCTGATCGAACACGATCTCGGTCTCGAAGCGCTCGGCGTGCAGCTGAAACCGCGCCATCAGGTCCGGGCCCTGGACACCGGCAGCGTCGGCGGGCCAGTTGTCGACGTCGGTGGTCGTCATGAGTTGTCCGCCTTGCGCGAGGCCCGTGATCAGCACCGGTCTCAGGTTGGCGCGCGCAGCGTATACTGCGGCGGTGAACCCGGCCGGACCGGAACCAAGGATCAGCAGGCGCGCGTGTTGGGAAGTCATGAGTGCTGCCGCTCGAGGAGCGCGATTGCGGCAAAAATTCGAGCGATTCTAACCGATGTGGGGGTGTCGTCCGGAGACCCCAATCCGGCGTACCTGCCGCGTCCGGCCGGCGTAAGATGTGTTGCGTGAACTACGCCACACAATACCATGATTTTTAAGAATAATAGTATCGTGACAAATCGTCGAGCGAGCCGTCCAGAGCCCTCGCTCTCACCGAAGGCCGCTGCGCTCGTCCGGGAATCCTGGTGGCTGCTCGTCATAGCGCTGCTCACTTTTCTCACGCTGACGCTTGCGACGTATCACAAGACCGACGCTGGATGGTCGTACTCTGGTAACGGCGCCATCGTCCAGAATAAAGGCGGCGCCGTCGGCGCGTGGCTCTCCGATCTTCTGTTCTACCTTTTCGGTTTTTCGGCGTGGTGGTGGGTTTTCGCCGGCATCGTCCTGGTCGTCGCCGGCTACCGGCGGATGATCGCAGCCGAAGGCACCGAGGTCGCATCCCGTCACCATCCGTGGCTTGCCATACCGGGCTTTGTCGTGCTGCTGCTCGCCAGTGCGGCGCTCGAAGCACTCCGGCTCTATCGCCTGCCGGCCACATTGCCGCAGCACCCGGGCGGAGCGATTGGCGATGTCATCGGCAACGGGCTTGCCCGGGCGCTCGGCTTCAACGGCGCAACGCTGTTGCTGATCGCGTTGCTCGCGATCGGGTGGACGCTGCTCACCGGGATGTCGTGGCTCAAGCTGATGGAGCGCATCGGCGGCGGTATCGAAGCGGCAATCGGCTGGGCGCGAAAGCGCCGCGAGGATCGCCGCGACCGCCAGATCGGCGCCGTCGCCCTCGAGCAGCGCGAACAAGCCGTCGAGGCCGCGCGCGAAATCGACGACGAGCGCGAACCGGTCGTCGTTGTGCCTCCGGTTTTCGAGGTGCCCAAGTCCGAACGCGTCGTCAGGGAAAGGCAGAAGCCGCTGTTCAAGGATCTGCCCGATTCGCCTCTGCCACCCTTGGCCCTGCTCGAGGATGCGCCGTCGGCGCAGGAGCAGATCAGTGCGGAGACACTCGAGTTCACGTCGCGCCTCATCGAGCGCAAGCTTGCCGACTTCGGCGTTGCGGTGAAGGTCCTCGCCGCCTATCCCGGGCCGGTGATTACGCGCTTCGAAATCGAGCCTGCAATCGGCGTCAAGGGCAGTCAGATCGTCAGCCTGATGAAAGACCTGGCGCGCGCGTTGTCGGTGGTCAGCATCCGTGTGGTCGAAACGATTCCCGGCAAATCGTGCATGGGTCTCGAGCTGCCGAATCCGCGCCGGCAGCTAGTTCGGCTGGTCGAGCTGCTCTCGTCCGCGGCGTACAACGATCTGCCGAGCCCGCTGTCACTCGCGCTGGGCAAGGACATAGCCGGCAAAGCGGTGATCGTCGATCTGGCACGCATGCCGCACCTGCTGGTCGCCGGAACGACGGGCTCGGGCAAATCGGTCGCGCTGAACGCGATGATCCTGTCGCTGCTGTACAAGGCCGAGCCGCGGCAGGTGCGGTTGATCCTGATCGACCCGAAGATGCTCGAGCTGTCGGTCTACGAGGGCATTGCGCATCTTCTGGCGCCCGTCGTCACCGACGTCAAGCTCGCCGCCAACGCGCTCGGCTGGTGCGTCGGGGAGATGGAGCGGCGCTACCGCCTGATGTCGACGCTGGGCGTGCGCAACCTTGCTGGCTACAACGCGCGCGTCGTCGAAGCGCGCAAGGCGAAGAGGCCGTTGACCAACCCCTTCTCGCTGACTCCCGACAGTCCCGAGCCGATCGAGGAAATGCCCCTGATCGTCGTGGTCATCGACGAGCTTGCCGATCTGATGATGGTGACCGGCAAGAAGATCGAGGAGCTGATCGCGCGGATCGCGCAAAAGGCTCGCGCCGCAGGCATCCACCTGATTCTCGCGACGCAGCGGCCGTCGGTCGACGTCATCACCGGTCTCATCAAGGCCAACATTCCCTCGCGCATCGCCTTCCAGGTCGCGAGCAAGATCGATTCGCGCACCATCCTCGACCAGATGGGTGCCGAAACGCTGCTCGGGCAGGGAGACATGCTTTATCTGCCGCCCGGTACCGGCCATCCGCAGCGCGTGCACGGGGCGTTTGTCTCCGACGGCGAAGTGCACCGGGTGGTCGAGCACCTCAAGGCCCAGGGCGGTCCGCAGTATCACGACGGCATTCTCGACGCCGGCGCGAACGCAGAGAGCGAGGAGGGAATCGGCATCGACGCCGGCAACGCCGAAGCCGACCCGATGTACGATCAGGCGGTTGCGGTCGTCCTCAAGACGCGGCGGCCGTCGATCTCGCTGGTGCAGCGGCACTTGCGCATCGGTTACAACCGCGCTGCGCGGCTGATCGAGCAGATGGAGCGCGCGGGCCTCGTTTCCGCCATGCAGACCAACGGCAATCGGGAGGTCCTCGTGCCGGCCGGCAAGGACTAAAGCCATCTCAAGAGCTACTGCGCGCCCCGATTGCTTTGTCGTGTCCTCGCTCGCCCCTCGCCGTACTTCTTCGGTACTTTGTCGGGGCTCGCTGCGGGCCCTCATTTGGCAAATGAGGCACTCGGGGCTGCTCGCAACGCTCTTGAGAAGGCTTCCTTCTCTTTCGATGTCTGTAATGCTCGGTGTGCTGCTATGTGTCCAACCACCGCTTGCGCAGGGCGCGACACTCGAGCGATTGCGTGCGTTCGTCCGCGATACGCAGACGGCGCGCGCGAGCTTCACCCAGACGGTCACCGACAAGAACGGGCGTGTGGCGCAGCAGGCGAGCGGCGAATTCGCGATTGCTCGACCCGGCAAGTTCCGCTGGAACGTCGACAAGCCGTACAAGCAGCTGCTGGTCGGCGACGGTGAGCGCGTATGGATTTACGACGCGGATTTGAACCAGGTCGTCAAACGCCGCAACGACAAGGCGCTGGGCACGACGCCGGCCGCATTGCTCGCCGGCAAGGACGACGTCGAGCGGGCGTTCGATTGGCGCGATTTGCCGCCGGCGGACGGTCTCGACTGGCTGGGCGCGACGCCGAAAGACAAGGAATCGAGCTTTAGCGACATCCGCCTCGGCTTCGATGCCTCCGGCCTGGCCGCGCTGGAGATCTTCGACAATTTCGGTCAGCGCACATTGATCAGGCTCTCCCAGCTCGAGCGCAACCCGAAGCTGGCTCCCGACCTGTTCAAGTTCACCCCGCCCCAAGGCGCCGATGTCGTTGGCGACTGATCTGTTTTCAGTCGCCAACCCTGCGACGCCGCTTGCCGAGCGGCTGCGGCCGAAAACGGTCGAGGAGGTCGTCGGCCAGCGCCATCTATTGGGACCGGGAAAGCCGCTGGCCGTTGCGTTCGCATCGGGCAAGCCTCACTCGATGATCCTGTGGGGACCGCCTGGGTCGGGGAAGACGTCGCTCGCACGGCTGATGGCCGACGCCTTCAATGCGGAGTTCATCGCCATTTCCGCGGTCCTCGCCGGCGTCAAGGACATCCGCGACGCGGTCGCGCGTGCGGAAGCGACGCTGGCGCAGTCGGGGCGGCACACAATCCTTTTCGTCGACGAAGTGCATCGCTTCAACAAGGCGCAGCAGGATGCGTTTCTTCCGTTCGTCGAGCGCGGGCTCATCACGTTCATCGGTGCCACGACCGAGAATCCATCGTTCGAGGTGATCGGCGCGCTCTTGTCGCGCGCCGCGGTCTACGTCCTGGAAGCGCTCAAGCCCGACGAGCTGGGGGAGCTGCTCGACCGCGCGCTTGTAGCGGCGATGCCTGGCGCAACGATTGCGGCCGCCGCCCGCGACGCAATCATCGCCTACGCCGACGGCGATGGCCGGCGGCTCATCAATCTCGTCGAACAGCTCGGCATAGCCGCGGGCGCAGCCGGGCGCCGCGACGTCGACCTCGCGTTCGTCGAGGCGACTATCGTGCGGAGCCTCCGCCGCTTCGACAAGGGCGGTGAGGCGTTTTACGATCAGATTTCGGCGCTGCACAAGGCAGTGCGCGGCAGCGATCCCGACGCGGCGCTCTACTGGTTGTGCCGCATGCTCGACGGTGGCGCCGATCCACTCTACGTCGGCAGGCGCATGATCCGCATGGCGAGCGAGGACATCGGGCTCGCCGATCCCCGCGCGCTTCGTCTCGCGCTCGACGCGGTCGAAACCTACGAGCGCCTCGGCACGCCGGAGGGCGAGCTGGCGCTCGCCGAGGCCGTGATCTATCTGGCCTGCGCGGCCAAGAGCAACGCGGTGTATGTCGCCTACGGCAAGGCGCGCGCCTTCATCGCCGAGGACGGATCGCGGCCGGTGCCGCTGCACATACGCAACGCGCCCACGCGGCTGATGAAGGATCTCGGCTACGGCAAGAACTATCGCTACGCTCACGACGAAGATGACGCCTATGCCGCCGGTGAGCGTTATCTGCCCGAAGGCATGCCCGAGGTCTCGTTCTACGTGCCGACGGAACGCGGACTAGAAGCGAAGATCGCCGAAAAGCTCGCAGCGCTGCGCGAGCGCGATGCGAAAGCGCGCGCCGACGAAGACGGCAAGACCTAGTCCTGGCGTGACATTTTTTGTTTGGCCGTCATTACCGCGGAGACTTCCGGCGGCGCGATAGAGTCGTTTGCTAGAATCCGCGCATGCTCGACATTCAGCTACTGCGCAAGGATCTAGCCGGCGTCGCTCTGGGACTGCGCGACCGCGGCTACGTGCTCGACACCGAGAAATTCGAGCGTGTCGAGGCGGATCGGAAAGCGATCCAGACTCGAACGCAGGAGCTGCAAGCCCGGCGCAACGCGCTGTCCAGAGAGATCGGCGCCGCGAAGGGCAGGGGCGAAGATACGTCCGCGCCGATGGCCGAGGTCGGCGCGATCGGCGACGAGCTGAACGCCCTGGAACGACAGCTCGCGAGCATCCAGTCCGGATTGCGCGACTGGCTCCTCGCCATGCCCAACCTGGCGCATGCGAGCGTCCCTGTCGGCAGTTCGGAGGCGGAGAACGTCGAGGTGCGGCGCTGGGGTGTGCCGCGCTCGTTCGACTTCGAGCCGCGCGATCATGTCGATATCGGCGCCACAGTCGGCGGACTCGAATTTACGTCATCGGCGAAGCTTTCCGGCGCGCGCTTCTATACCTTGCGCGGTCCCATCGCGCGCCTGCACCGCGCGCTGGCGCAGCTCATGCTCGACACCCATACGGAAGAGCACGGATACGCCGAGTGCTACGTGCCTTACATCGTCAACGCCGAAACGCTGATGGGCACCGGGCAACTGCCGAAGTTCGAGGACGACCTGTTCTGGGTAGTCAAGGGAGGCGCTCCCGATGAAGCGCGCATGTACCTGATTCCGACTGCGGAAGTCTCGCTTACTAACTTGATACGCGATGAGATCGTGCCGGGCGAAAAACTGCCGCTGAAACTGACCGCGCACACGCCGTGTTTTCGCTCGGAGGCCGGCAGCTACGGCAAAGACACGCGCGGCATGATTCGCGTTCACCAGTTCGACAAGGTGGAGATGGTGCAGATCGTGCACCCCGAGCGGTCGTACGACGCGCTCGAAGAGATGACCGGTCACGCCGAGCGGATCCTGCAGAAGCTGGAGCTGCCGTACCGGGTGATGACGCTGTGCACTGGCGACACCGGCTTCGCGTGCGCGAAGACCTACGACCTCGAAGTGTGGCTCCCCGGACAGGGCAAGTACCGCGAGATCTCATCGTGCTCGAATTGCGAGGCCTTTCAGGCGCGGCGCATGCAGGCGCGCTTCCGCAACGCGCAGGGCAAGCCGGAGCTCGTGCACACGCTGAACGGTTCCGGGCTCGCGGTCGGCCGCACGCTGGTCGCCGTGATGGAGAATTACCAGCGCGCCGACAGCGGCATCGACGTCCCGCCGGCGCTACGGCCCTACATGGGCGGGGTCACACGCATCGCACCCGTGGGCTGACGCGATTGGGGCGCGCAGCAGCTATTGAGATGGCTTCTACGGCGTGGCTTGCAGCCGTGCGCCATAATACGGCTTCTCCAACCGCAGCAGCACGTCGTAATACGCGCGGACGGTCTCGACGAACACGACCGCCTGACCGCCGCGCGCCACGCCGTACTTGTTACTGTCGGCGAGATCGGCCTGCGCGAGCAGCGGCAGCGTTTTTTTGAGGTCGCTCCAGGAATCGGGATTGAGCTTCCGTCGTACCGCCAGCACGCGCGCGTCCTCGAGATGGCCGATGCCGATATTGAATGCCGCCAGCGCAATCCAGGTCCGGTCGGGCTCGGCGATCCGTTGCGGCAAGCCGCGCTTCAGGTCGGCGAGGTAACGCGCGCCGGCGTTGATGCTTTGCCGCGCGTCGAGGCGGTCGACGACACGCAATCGCCTGGCCGTATCCTCGGTCAGCATCATCATTCCGCGGACGTTGGTCTCGCTGGTCGCCTGTGGATTCCAATGCGATTCCTGATACGCGATCGCGGCAGCGAGCCGCCATTCGATGCCGCTCTGTTGTTGCGCCTGATGGAAAATGGCCGTATATGCCGGGAGCACGGTGCGGATCCGCTCCTGAAAGACCGCGGCGTCGATGCGCTCGACGCGACGCGCATATCCGAAATAACGATCAATGAGCCGCTGCAACGTGCCATCTTTGCGGATTCGCTCGAAGAAGGCGTCGGCCTTGTCACGCAGCCCCGCCTGCGCCGCGGGCAACAGCCACACAAGGTCCTGTTTCGGACCGACCGCGAACGCCGTCTCGACATTCAGAAACACGTTGCGCGCGGCTGCGGCCTCGTTCGATGCGACCACGGCATACCCCAGCGTCCCTTCGGACACCTGCTCGATCAACCCGTCCGCAGCCGGCAGTGCCAGTGGACGCCATTGCACGTCGGGATGATCGGTGCGCACTTTCGCGAGCGTTGTTTCGAGCCCAGTACCTTCGACGATGCCCACGATCTCACCGGTCAGGTCGTTCCAGGATTCGGGCTTGAAACCATCGGTGTTGTAGACGAGCACGGGCTCGATTGCGTAGTAGCCGCGGGTGAACAGCAGCGGCGCAGGCCCGGTCATGCTGCTGTTCGCGGGCTGGTAAAGACCTCCAGCACCGATATGCGCTTCGCCGTTCGAAGTTTCGTCGATCAACTGCCAAGGGTTCTCGACCGATATCACTCTGAGCGCGAGTCCCAGCTCCTTGGCGAACAGATCGGCGAGATCGCGATCGAGCCCCGCCGCGGCGCCTTCGGGACCGATGAACCATGTCGTCGGTCCCGGCCGCATCGCGATCACGAGCTCCTGCGCCTGCTTTTGCGGCGCCGGCACAGGAGGGGGACCGCATGCGGTCAAGGCTCCGATGCAGCTCCAAAGGATGAATTTGCGAGAGCCTCTGACACCATGAAGCGCGTGATGCGCTGGCACGATTTGGGCTCAAGCGCGCGAAGCAAGCCACGCCGCTTGGTAGGCCCCAAGCAAGTGGCTTGCGCCAAAGCCGGTGGGCCCAAATCGCGGCCAGCCCTGCGGGTTGCGGCCAAAACCGCCGCTGGCTTTGTTGCCGGGCTTGCGAATAGGCTCCACTACTCGCTGCGCCCTGCGCCGCGCCAGCGGCGGTTTGTGGCCAGCAACGCACACGTGTTTCATGATGTCAGAGGCTCTTGCGCAATCCGGGCCCGATGGAAGATGCGGTCGGCGCGATTATAGCCTCGCCGCGATGTCATGCTTCGGATAGCATCGTTCTGCGGCCGCGCGATCTCTTTGCGCGCAACACGTCGCTTGCCGCACAGGCGTCGTTCGCAGATAATGAGCGTGCATGTACGCTCGCACGGCAACGAACAACGGCGGGCCGCCCCGCATTGCATGGTGGTGAACCTGGTCAGGTCCGGAAGGAAGCAGCCATAGCCGACCTCCGCAAGTGCCGGGGGTACGGCTCGCCACCCTTTCTTTGCTCATCAGATCGACCTGATACTTTGTTGCTCGCCAGCTCGCCCGCTCACGTACCTCTTTGTACGCTGCGCGGTCTCGCCGGCTCGCGCCTCGTCTCAGGCCGATCTGATGGCAAATAGGCCGAGCGTCATCCACTATACCTTGCACCGATGAGTTACCAAGCGCTCGCCAGGAAATGGCGGCCGAAGACGTTCGCCGAGCTCTCGGGCCAGGAGCACGTCGTACGGGCACTGTCCAACGCGCTCGAGCGCGGACGGCTGCATCACGCGTATCTGCTTACCGGAACGCGCGGCGTGGGCAAGACGACGATTGCACGCATCCTTGCCAAGAGTCTCAATTGCGTGAAGGGCGTTACGGCGATGCCTTGCGGGGTCTGTCCGGCGTGCGTCGACATCGATGCGGGCCGCTTCGTCGATCTGCTCGAGCTCGACGCGGCGTCGAATACCGGCATCGACAACATGCGCGAGATTCTGGACAACGCGCGCTACGCGCCGACGGTGGGCCGCTACAAGGTGTATCTCATCGATGAAGTGCACATGCTGTCGAAGGCAGCCTTCAACTCGATGCTGAAAACGCTGGAGGAGCCGCCGGAGCACGTGAAATTCGTCCTCGCGACGACCGATCCGCAGAAAATTCCGGTGACTGTGCTGTCGCGTTGCCTTCAGTTCAATCTCAAGCTTCTGCCTGCACCGCTCATCGCGAAGCGGCTGTCCGAGATCCTGCAGGCGGAAGATGTTCGCTTCGAGGATACAGCGACGAACTTGATTGCGCGAGTCGCCCACGGATCGATGCGCGATGCGTTGTCGGTGCTCGATCAGGCGATCGCCTATGGCGCGGGCGAGGTGTGCGAAGGCGTTGTGCGCACAATGCTCGGCACAGCCGATGCCGATTATGTCTACCGAATCGCCGACGCGCTGATCGCGCGCGATGGGCCCGCGCTGCTTGCCGAAGCGCGAGCGCTGACCGAACGCAGCGTGTCACTCGCGAACGCGCTCGAGGAGCTGGCAGCGCTGTTCCATCGCATCGCGGTCTGCCAAACGGTGCCCGAAGCGGCCGAGGCGCTCCCCGACGCGACACACGTGAAGGCTCTGGCGCGGGCCTTCGCGCCCGAATCGGTGCAGCTCGCCTATCAGATCTGCGTACAGGGACGCGCCGATCTCGCCTTGGCGCCCGACGAACCGACGGGCTTTTCGATGACCCTGCTACGCTTGCTTGCCTTCGAGCCCGCGTCGGAGTCGAACGCGGATGCGGCGGCGACGCCGCGCGCCGCGCCCAGGACGCGGCAAGCCGGCGCCCCGACGGAGGCGGAATCGTCCGCTACGAGCGCCAGCGCGACGGAGTCGCCGGTGCTGCGGTCCGCGGCAGCCGCCGCGCAGGCGCCTGGAGAAGCGCCGCAACCTGCCGGATGGCCGGCGTTTGTGGCCGGCATGAAACTGTCGGGCATGGCGTTGCAACTCGCCGCACAAACCGAACTCAAAGCGGTCGCCGGCAACGAATTCGTGTTGGCGGTTCCGGAAGCGTCGCGGCATTTGACCGATCGCGCGTACGCCGACAAGCTCAAGATGGCGATCGAGCAGGCGCTCGGTCGTCGCGTGCGGTTGCGGTTCGAGACCGGCGGTGCCGCGGCGGCGACGCTGGCTGCCCAAGAAAAGCGCGAGCGCGATGCGGCACAGGCGAGCACCGAGGCCGCGTTCCGCGACGATCCGTTCGTCCAGGATCTCCTGTCGCGTTTCGACGCCCGCATCAAGCCGAATTCGATCAAGCCAGTCTGAATCAAACGGAGTTGGCAACGATGATGAAAAACCAGCTGGCCGACCTGATGAAGCAGGCGCAAGCGATGCAGGACAGCATGAAAAAGGCGCAGGAAGCGATCGCCG
>WNFV01002338.1_pt1 | contig 25348 bp, 26 predicted proteins | sample 5400101 | NCBI WGS metagenome assembly WNFV01 (sample SAMN13153361, study PRJNA577476) | soil metagenome | isolation source: 115 cm soil or saprolite under grassland replicate 1 | place: USA:California | collected 2016-06-15
TTCCAGCAATCGCGCTACGAATCGAAGTCGCTCATCCATCTTGTAACACTCCTGCCAGGGCACTTTGCGCTCCCGCAAAGTGCAGAAGTGTTACCTATGTGCTCGGAATAAAGTGTTACCCTTCTCTCAGGAAGGGCAAGCGAGGACTTGCCGCGCGGCAAGTCCTCCCATGATCGATCCACGTCGATGACCGAGGCCGACTTCGCGTCCCGCTGCAACAGCCATCGCGGCTACCTTCTGCGGGTCGCAGTGCTGCAACTGCGCGACAACGATGTCGCCGAGGACATCGTGCAGGACACGCTGGTCGCAGCACTCCAGGGCGCGCAGGGTTTTTCGGGCCGCTCGAGCCTCAAAACCTGGCTTACCGGCATCCTCAAGCACAAGATTGTCGACGCGATCCGCCGCAAGAGCCGCGAGCCCGCCTTCGCATCGCTCGACGAGGAGTGCCAGATCGAGGACTTCGACGCGCTGTTCGACGACGCTGGCCACTGGGAAAACCCGCCGGCGGACTGGGGCGACCCGGAATCGCAGCTCTCGCGGGCGCAGTTCTTCGACATCATGCAGTTCTGCCTGGACAAGCTGCCGCCGAACACCGCCCGGGTATTCATGATGCGCGAGGTTATGGAGCTGGAAAGCAACGAGATCTGTAAGGAACTGTCGATCACGTCGACCAACCTGTGGGTCATTCTGTATCGGGCCAGGATGGCGCTTCGCCAGTGTCTGGAGCAGAACTGGTTTGCGCAGGCGGGCCGGGGCACGTGACCCGTGACGGTGCTACGTAAATTGGGCCGACTGATCTCATGCAAGGATGCGAGCCGAGCGATCTCGCAGATGCAGGACGGGAACGTTCCCTTCCCGCTGTATCTGCGTATCCGGTTGCACCTCATCTGGTGCGAGGCGTGCAAGCGCTTCGAGCAGCAGATGCGCTTCCTGCACACGGCGATGCGACGGTATCGGCAGTAGACCCGCCGCCAGGCACCCGGCGCCGCCAACGGACCGGGACGCCGTCGCGTGGTAAAATTGCGGTGGTTCCAACTGATCGTCCGCCGTGCTCTCGATCATCGTTAACGGCTCGTCCCGTGTCTGCACCGACCAGGCAACGGTTGCCGACCTGATCCGCGAGCTTGCGCTCGAAGGCAAGCGCGTGGCGGTCGAGCGCAATGGCGAGATCGTGCCTAAGAGCCGCCTTGCCGAGACGCCTCTCGCCAACGGCGACCGAATCGAAGTCGTCCGCGCCGTCGGCGGCGGTTGATGGTCTTGTCCGATGAACGCTCCTAACGAGAATCTCGCCCTCGGGCACGACGACCCGCTGATCATCGCTGGCCGCGCGTATCGCTCGCGGCTGCTCGTCGGCACAGGCAAATACAAGGATTTTGCCCAGACGCGTGCGGCGATCGACGCTTCGGGCGCGCAAATCGTGACCGTCGCGATCCGCCGCACCAACATCGGCCAGAATCCCAACGAGCCGTCGCTGCTCGACCATTTGCCGCCGTCGCAGTTCACGCTGCTGCCCAACACCGCCGGCTGCTACACGGTCGACGATTCCGTGCGCACATTGAAGCTCGCTCGCGAGCTGCTCGACGGCCACACGCTGGTCAAGCTCGAAGTGCTGGGCGACCCGCACACGCTTTTCCCCAATGTGCGCGAGACGATTCGCGCCGCCGAGATCCTCATCAAAGACGGCTTCGAGGTCATGGTCTACACCTCCGACGATCCGATCGCCGCGCGGGAGCTGGAGGCCGTCGGCTGCGTGGCGATCATGCCGCTCGCATCGCTTATAGGCTCGGGCATGGGGATTCTCAACCCGTGGAACCTGAAGCTCATCATCGAGCAGGCGAAGGTACCTGTGCTCGTCGACGCGGGCGTCGGCACTGCGTCGGACGCCGCGATCGCGATGGAGCTCGGCTGCGCCGGTGTGCTGATGAACACCGCAATCGCGCTCGCGCAGGATCCCGTGTTGATGGCGGGCGCGATGAGGAAGGCGGTCGAAGCGGGACGCGAAGCTTTCCGCGCTGGCCGCATGCCGCGCAAGTTCTACGCCGCGAGCCCCAGCTCACCGACAGCCGGCCTTATCGGCTGACCGAGTCGTAGCGACTTCGCGATGTTGCGCTCTCGCGTCCTCGCCGCAGTTCTCTGCTGCGCCGCGCTCGTGGGCGGGGCTGCCTATGGCGCGCAGCTTTCGGACGCCGAAATCGGGGAGATCTGTGCGCAAGCCGAGGACGCGGCGCATTGCGGAAGACTGGTCGAGGCCGCCCAGCTCAAGCGCCTGCCCAACCTCGCGCGACGCGAGGGTGACGCGCTCATGATTTCGCTCTTTCCGTCCGGCGTCGCGACTTTCACCGACAGCGACGATCCGGTCGGTGGCCGTTCGTACAGCTTGTGGGATTACCTGGACGGCATCAACGCGGTGCTCGTCTATACGACGGCCGGCGACAAGGCGAGCTTTACTCTGCTGACGCGGTCGAACAATCGGCGTTACGAGCTGCCGACCGAGCCTCAGCTCTCGCCCGATCGGCAACGTTTGGCCACCGTCGATGTATGCCAGACGCAGTGCAGTAAGGAGATCGCCATCTGGCGGATCACGCCGGAGAGCCTGCGCAAGGAACTCGTATGGAGTGCAGGGGGCTGGGCCGATGCCACGGCCAAATGGAAGGATGCGGAAACGCTAGCAATTGAATACAGCGTGGACGGCGCGACGGCGGCAGGGACGGTCGAGCGGAAGTTGAGCGACCCGAGCTGGAAACGCGTCCGATGACCGAACCGCGCGCGGGTTCTCTCCGCCGACCCATACGCAGCTTCGTGCTGCGCCAAGGCCGATTCTCGCCCGCGCAGCAACGCGCGCGCGAAACCTTGTTGCCGCGCCTCGGCATTCCCTTCGCGCCGGCGCTGCTCGACTTCGATCTCGTCTTCGGCCGCAAGGCGCCGCGGATCCTCGAGATCGGCTTCGGCATGGGCGAGACGACCGCCGCCATCGCGCAGGCGATGCCCGAACACGACTTCCTCGCCGTCGAGGTTCACGCGCCGGGCGTAGGCGGACTGCTCAAGCTGATCGATGAACGTGGGCTCGCCAACGTGCGCATCGTTCAGCACGACGCGGCCGAGGTGGTTGCGCAAATGATTCCGGTCGCGTCGCTCGCGGGCATCCACATCTTCTTTCCCGACCCGTGGCCGAAGAAGCGGCACCACAAACGCCGCCTGCTGCAGCCGCCGTTCGTGCACGAGCTTGCGCTCCGGCTTGCCGCCGGCGGCGTTTTGCATGCGGCGACCGACTGGGAGGACTATGCTGCGAAAATCTTGGCTGCGTTCGATGCCGAACCCCTGCTCGAGAACTCTGCCGACGGCTACGCCCCGCGACCCGCATACCGGCCGCTTACCAAGTTCGAGCGCCGCGGCATCCGCCTCGGGCACGGGGTGTGGGATGTCGTCTTTCGGAGGCGGTGAGGCGCCGCCGATGAAAGCGTCGTAACGAACCACATATCACCACGCATGCGATTGTCGACACAAATATCGCAGGGTTTCCGTAAGCTTGCGACCTTCCGCCATTCGCGAGATGTTTCGTCCGACGGCCGGAAGGTCCAGTTCCGGTGCAACATCTGCGGCGGCGCCTGTTCCGTGCCGGAGGCGGAACTCCAACGTGAGGTACCATCCTGTGCCCGCTGCGGGTCGACGGTGCGCAACCGGGCCATCGTGCACCTGCTCACGACCGAGTTGTTCGGCCGAAGCATGACCATCCGCGAGTTGCCACGGCGTCGCGACATCAGCGGCATAGGGCTATCGGATACCGAAAATTACGCCAAGCGGCTCAGCGACAGACTCGGCTATACAAATACCTTCTTCCACCAGGAGCCAAGGCTGGATATCGCGGCCGCGCCGGAGGCTCTCACTCACCGTTTCGATTTCATCATTGCCAGCGACGTATTCGAGCATATCGCGCCTCCGGTATCACGGGCCTTCGTAAACGTGCGTCGACTGCTTAAACCGCACGGCGTTTTCATTTTTTCCGTGCCTTATTCGCTCGAACCGGAAACGCGCGAGCATTTTCCGGATTTGTACGACTACCGGCTTATCGAGATGGACGGTTCCTGGCGCCTGGAGAACCGGACCACCGACGGACGGCAGCAAGTTTTCTCCGACCTTGTTTTTCATGGAGGTCCGGGTTCGACGCTGGAGATGCGGCTTTTTTCGCGCAACAGCCTGATCCGTGAGTTCGTCAACGCCGGCTTTGCGGCGGTACGCATTGCCGACGAGCCGCAACCTGCTTACGGGATCGCCTGGCCGGAACCATGGTCGGTTCCGATGGTGGCGTACGCCATGCTCGACAGATAGCGCGATCTCCGGGTTGGCAGGCGACCCCGCAGGGACTGGAAAGTGCGTGATGGATGTAGACCGAGTATTTGATCCGGGCAGTTATCCGATTCGCGTCCATCATGGGCGCGACCTAGGCGCTGGCTATTTGCGAGGATGGGGACTCGAGTTCGGCAAGCTCTACGAGGAGCGAGTGGAGAAGGACCCGCTTTTCCGAGGGGCTCTGGGCTACGCGACGCGCCGCGGAACGGTCGTGACACGCCACAAGCTCGCCAACGTCTTCCTTATCCTGAAATATGGCTGGCCGGCTCTCCGCGGCGACGTTTTCGAATTCGGCAGCTACCGTGGTGGGTCTGCAGCGTTCATTGCATACGTCCTGCGTGCATTAGGTCGAAGCACGAGAGTTTATGCTTTCGACACATTCGAGGGGCTGCCAGCGACGAACGCGGAGCGTGACCTGCACAGCGCCGGCGACTTCGGAAACGCCGACTTGCCTGGTCTCCAGGAGTTTATTCATTCTGAAGGGCTGCAGGACTGGCTTGTGCCTGTTGCCGGTGTTTTCGACAAGACACTCCCGGTGGTTTTGGAATCAAAGCCGTTGATGGCTCTAGTTCATATCGACTGCGATATTTACGAGCCGATCAAATACCTTCTCGCGACATGCGCGCCGCATTACGAAGCAGGTGGCTACGTTGTGTTTGATGACCCGATGTTCAGTTCTTGCATCGGAGCATTCGACGCCATGGCCGAGTGTTTCCTGCGTGACCAGCGACTCCTTCCGGAGCAGGTGTATCCGCATTTGGTCTTCCGCCCCAAAGGCGTGCTCATGAGGCAGGACCCGCATTCGCGGAGATTGCCCGTAGGAGAAGCGGGGGCTCGCTAGCCCAGCCTTCCTCCACTCGGACCAACGCTGTATAGAAAGATGCCGCGATCTAAGCCGGCCGGCGGTCGCGCGCGAATGCAAGAAGCCGGGTGATAGCCCTGAGCCCGACTTCATGCGAAAAGTGGCTACGAATATTTTCGCGCCCCCCCTCAGCCAGGGTCTCCCACAGCTGCGCGTCTTTGTAGACGCGCGCCACCGCGCCGGCGAATGCCTCGGGATCGTCGCCGACCAGGACGTCGATACCCGGCGTCAGGTACATACCTTCGATGGATGATGCGGTTGCGACGACCGGTACACCGTAGCTCATCGCCAGATTTATCTTCCCCTTGACGCCCGCGCCGTAGCGCAATGGCGAGATAGACACACGGCAGCCCGTGAAAAACGGCGTGATGTCCGGCACGTAACCGGTAACGATGAAGTCATCGGTGGCCAACTTCTTGATGGTCACGGGCACATCGCTGCCAACGACATAGGTTTTGACGCCGGGCAGCTTCTCGCGCAGCCTCGGCAGAATCTCTCTTGCGTACCAGAGCATGGCGTCGGTGTTCGGCGGATGCCGAAATCCGCCGATGAACACCAACCCCTCGCGCTCGGCAAACGACTTTCCCCGCGGCTTCAGCTCGTGCATGTTGGACAAGACCATCACTTTGGCTTCGGGCAGAAGCTCGCCGAGCAGTCCCTGCTCGACGGGGCTTACGACCAAGGTGACGTCGGCCTTCCGGATCAGTGCGAGCTCCGCGTCCCGGGAGCTGCCCGCAGCCGCTGCGGCGGCTCGAGTCCCCTCCAAGGCTGCTAGCCTTTCCTCGCGCAGGAAGTGAAGGTCATGAGTATCAAAGACGATCAGCGCGTTCGGCGCAAAGGCGCGCACAGCGTCGATGTGCTTCGCGGCGATGTAGTGCCGCGCGATGATTACGACATCGAACTCGCTGCCGTGTTTCCCAAGAAACTCCGAGATCGAGCGCGCATAGGGATGGAACTGGACCTCAATGCCTGCCTGCTGAAGCACTGTCACGTACGGCTGACGATATTCCAGATTGTCTGCGATGAAACTGACTTTGCAGCCGAATTTCACCAGAACTTCTAGCACCTGTTGCGTGCGTTGTGAGCCGGAATCCTGATCGGGCGTCAGCATGCAGGCGTCAATCGCCAGGACGCGACGTCTCGCCCACCGGTCGCGCTCGAGCTCGGGCGCGAGCCCGTTCGGCCGGTGTCGCTTAAGTCCGTCGGCCCATTTGGCACGAAACGCGCTCTGATTGATGACTTGGTGACGTTTGGCGCCGCTCGCCAGATCCGTACCCGATGTTGCGCCCTCGAAATGCACTACGGTAGCAAGCGGCTGATAGTAGACCTTGCGGCCCGCCGCGTGCACCGCGAAGGCGAGATCACTGTCTTCGCAATACGCCGGCGCGAAGCGTTCATCGAAGCCGCCGATCTCGTCGAACAACGCGCGATCGACCGCGAGACATGCACCAGAACAGTAATCGACCTCGCGCACGTAGTTGTATTCGGGCTTGTCTGGGTCGTCGTCGCGGCCGTAGTTCCACGCTGACGCGTCGCGCCACACGACGCCGCCTGCTTCCTGGAGCCGCCCGTCCGGGTAGATCAGCTTCGCCCCAACCAGGCCCGCAGCGGGGTCCTTACGCAAGACCGCCGTCAGCGCCTCGAGCCAACCGCCTGTGACAATCGTGTCGTTGTTGAGAAACACGAGGGTCGCGCCGCGAGCGAGCGAGGCGCCTCTGTTGCAACTACGGACAAACCCGACGTTGGTGTCATTACGAATGAAGCGTACGCCTGTCACCGCCGCGAGCGAGATCGCGGCGACCTCTGGCGAAGCATCATCCACGACCAGCACTTCGTACGAGCCCGGGGCCGAATTTGCATGGATGCTCTTCAGGCACGTGTAGGTCAGCAAAGGCTTGCCATACATCGGCACGATGATTGTAATTTGAGGATCTTTACCGTCGACGAACGCGAGTGGGCGGATCTCCGTCTCCGGGGAGAACACGGCACTTCCCGCAGGCCTGAATCGATTCCGGCGATTAAGGCGGCGCCATATGCGCTGTCCCAGCGCGCGCGGTCCTTCGTCGCGCAGCACCGTGATTGCAAGCGAAAGGTAACGCGGTGACTGTCGAACCGTCACCCACCCCGCGCGGAGCCGTGCCGCAGCGATCTTGAAGCGATGACCTACGTGACGAATCGGCGCCGTCGCTCGCCAGGTCGTGCTCGACTCCAGCTCGTCGACTCGGGTTCGCGCGGCAAGCACCTCATCTCGCGCTGCAAGCAAATCTTTATTCGTCGCATCCGCGGTCGTGAGGCGACTCTTGAGCGCTTCGCGCGACTCCCTGTGGCCGCACTCAACTCCGGCAATGAACAACTGTTGCAGAGACAGCTCCGGTACGACGTCGTACCCATCCGGTGGATACCAATACTCGTCGGCTACGTCCAGAGGCTCGTTCGGACGTCGCTGCGACGGCGGATGCGCGGTGAGCGGCGCAAGATACTCCTTCACGTACCACCCCGGATCCGTCACGGTCTTCCCTTCAACGGCAGCGATCTCGACAGTGCTCCGGCGCGCGGCCCGACCGGCTCTCAACAACTCGTCATTCCACTGTGCGGGTGGCGCCGCCCATGGGACGACGGCGGCGGAAGGATGGCCAGCAAGCCTCTCGGCAAAGGCGCCGAGGTCCGCAGCAACGATCGGGACGCCGGATGCCAACGCTACGGAGAACGTGTACGAATACGTTTCCGGAACTTGCGCGGGAAACCAGATAACGTCGGGCCTTTCGGCCGCAAGGAGCATTGGAAGATCGCTATCTTCGTATTGGCCGTGCACGGAAACCGCGACCTCGGGCCATTGCGGCACCGGTTCCGTCGTCGAGCCGAGGACGCGGAATGAAAGCGGAATGTTGCGGGCCCGCGCGTCGGTGGCGCAGGCCGTGACGACACGGAGCCCCTTCTCTGGTGTAAGGTTCCCCAGCGTCACAACCCGAACATAGTCGACCGTTGCACTCCTTGGCCTCTCAGGATGCGGCACGACGACAATTTTCAGATCGGGAAAATATCGCGACATCCGTCGCGCAACGTCGTGCGAAGGCGCGATCACTCGCTCAGAGGCTCGAAGTAGCTGATCAAACGCGCGGCGCCAGCCAACGATGTCCAGGCCCCATTGTGCCGGCCTGTTACTGAGACAGATAGCGCAACCCACTTCGTTCGGTTCGCCGCAGTAGCGACCGTCTTCGGTTACGAGGTGGTACTGTGGGCAGATCGCGTAATAGTCATGGAGCGTGCAGTCAAAGGGCACGCCGACCGCGGCCGGCAAATCCAGCACGGAACGGGGTAGGCCGCGGACATGGTGAAAGTGAATGCGCCCGAGACCGACGTGTCGTAACAGCGACACCAGGACGCCAAAATCCGCAGGCAGGGTGAAATAGGCGCTGAAGTCTTCGCCCGGTCTCAACCACGAGAGCTTGGTTACCTCTCCGGCAACCGGCTCGAGCAGGAGAGTTTCACACCGCCCGCCGACGATCTCGGCCAAATCGGTCATGTGGTGGCGAACGCCGCCTCCCCAGGCGTGGGCGACGAAGAGAAGCGTAGGTTTCGCCGCAGCGGAAAGCCGCTGCAAATCGGCCCGACGCCGCTCTACCCGCAGGCGATCGCTTCCCACAAGGTCGCCGCGAAACAGTCCGCCTTCTGGACGGTGCTTAGCCACGCGGCGTACCGGAGATGCTACAGACCATATCCCCTAGATGGTCGACGCAGCTTGCGACGCCTGCGCTCGCCGGATACATCATCATGCACAAATGCGAGCCGTTGATCGATGGCAGAACCGGTTGCGATCGACAATGATGCGGACGCGATAATTTGAGACACGACAGCAGCAGGGATCGATGGGCGATCGCGCAAGCGGCATTCTACGCCGGTGATCACATGGGGTCCAACAACGCGCACACTAGGCCGCGTCTGGCGCCCGGTCGCGCGAGCATCGGCTCTCGCAGCACCGTGTCTCGCGATCGGTTAGCCGTCGCTCATTCGAGCGCGACGAGCACTGGCTGGTGATCCGACGCCTGCGTCTTCTGCTCGACGCGGACCGCCCTCACGCGCGGCACGAGATCGGCGGACACGAAGATAAAGTCGCAGTGCTGCTCGGGTTCGCCCGGCTCTTCCTTTTCGTAGATCTTGAACGTCGACGGATGCGGCTCGCCCGGGTGAGCGACTTGCCAAGCATCGGTTAGCGGCGGCGTGCCATCGGCAAACGGTTCAGCCATGCGCGCATGCAGCGGATCGTTCGGCTCGAGATTGAAGTCGCCGGTGATGATCGTCGCCGCCGGGCGCAACCGGGTATGGAACGGGCCGCCTTCCCGGTCGACGATCGTGCCGAGGCGCGCATGGCCACTGCCCTCGGCATAGATCGCGCGCAACGCCTCGATCTGCGCCGCCCGTTTCTTCACGCCGTAATATTCGAGATGCGTCGTGATCACGCGCACGTCGCCGAACGGCGCGCTCACGACCGCTTCCAGCGCGATGCGCGGCATGCCGTTGACGCCCGGATCGACAGGGTACGGCAGCAGATGTCGAAACACCTGGCCGACCGGATAGCGGGAAAAGATCATGTTGCCGAAGTGGCGCCGTCCGCCCTCCTCCGCAGGAACGTCCACCGCGACGCCGGGCACCGGCTGGTATCCGGGCAATAGCCGAGCGAGCGCGGCGAACTGATTCTCGCCCCGGCTCCCCGGCAACCGCGGATCGGGAAAATTGTTGGCGATTTCCTGCAGGCAGAGCACGTCGAAATCGGCGATCGCCTTCGCGTGCTTGACGATCCTCGCCGGGTCGACCTTGTGATCGACGCCGCGACACCACTGGGTATTCCAGGTGATGAGCTTCACTTGATTCCCGCCCGCATGAAGGATTGCACGAATTGCCTCTGAAACAGCAGAAACGCGATCAGCAGCGGCGCCGTGGTCAACAGGGTCGCTGCGGTGATGATCGACCAGTCGATCCCTTGGTCGGTCGCCGAAAAGACCTGCAGGCCGACGGTCAACGGCCGCGATTCCACCGAATTCGTTATGATCAGCGGCCACAGGAAATTGTTCCAGTGGTAGCTCACGCTGACCAGCGCATAGGCGAGATATACCGGCCGCGCCAGCGGCACATAGACCTTCCACAACAGCTGCAGCGGCGTGCAACCTTCGACCCGTGCGGCCTCGTCGAGCTCGGCGGGCACCGTCTTGAAAGTCTGCCGCAGCAGGAAGATGCCGAATGCGCTCGCCATGTACGGCAGCCCGATGGCGACGATGGTGTCTCGCAAGCCCAAAGCCGTCATCGTCCGGTAGTTCTCGACGATCAAGACGTCGGGCATGACCATGAGCTGCACCAGGACCAACGCAAAGAGCAGCGCGCGTCCCGGGAACGCGAAGCGCGCGAAGGCGTACGCGGCCAGCGTGCACAGGACGAGCTGCGCGGCAAGGATCATCGCGCACAGGATGATCGTGTTGACGAAATAGCGCGCAAACGGCGCCGCATGCCAGGCCCTGACGAAGTTTTCCAGCGTCAGGGGTGCGGCAAGCACGAACCGGGTGGAGAATTCTCCCGGATGGAACGCGGTCCAGAAGGCGTACGCGAGCGGCAGGATCCACAGCGCGCCGAGCAGCCACGCGCCGGTGGTCTCGACCCCCCGGCCGAACCCGCGCGTGCGATGGATCGCGGTGCTCATCGGTAGTGCACTCTTCGCTCGAGGAATCCGAACTGGCCGAGCGCGGCCAATCCGAGCACGGCGAGGAGCACGATCGTCAGCGTCGCCGCGTACGCCGGGTCCCAGAACCGAAAGCCGATCTCGTAAATGTAGTACAGCAGGAGCTCGGTCGCGTTGTCGGGCCCGCCGCGCGTCATCACCACGACGTGATCGACCAGACGGAAGGCATTGATGACGGCGTTGACCAGCACGAAAAACGTCGTCGGCATGAGCAGCGGAAAGGTCACGCGGCGGAAGAAGTACCACCGCGAGGCACCCTCGATCGCGGCGGCATCCGCCAGTTGCGGCGACATCTGCTGCAGCGCCGCCAGGTAGAAGATCATGAAGAAGCCGGCTTCCTTCCACACGGTGACGGCCATCAGGCACGCGAGCGCCGTGTTCTTGCTGCCGAGCCAGTTATGCGTCGGCAAACCGAACGCGCTCGTGATCCGTTCCAGCAACCCGTATTCGGGCGTGTAGAAGAAAAGCCAGATGTTCGCCACCGCGATCATCGGCAGGATCGTCGGGGTGAAGTAGGCGAGTCGCAGCAGACCGCGGCCGGCGATCTTGCCGTTGACCCATGCCGCCATCAGCAGCGCGAGCGCTATCGACAGGGGAATCGTCCCGCCCGCGTACCAGAGGTTGTTCGACAGCGACTGCCAGAAGATCGGATCGTCGGCGAGTGCGCGATAGTTGCCGACGCCGACGAAGGCGCTGCCGCGTCCGGCCCGCGGCGTCGAATGGAAGCTCTGCCACAGCGTTGCGGCGGCGGGGTAATGCGTGAAAAGCGCGAGCAGCGCCGCGGCCGGCAGGAGCAAGAGCCAGCCGTAGAGCCATTGTGACGTGCGAGTCATTTGGATTCACCCTCTCCCTTGCGGGAAGGGGATCGGGCTGACGCGTCGGCGACGTTATTTCTGTCACCCTCTCCCCGCTTGCGGGGAGAGGGTTGGGGTGAGGGGCGGCTGACGAACTCTCTGAGGATGGATTCGAGCACTGCCTCCATTTGCGTCAGGACCTCATTGTCCCAGAAGCGAATCACCTTGAATCCCCGCGCGACGAGAAATTCGGTTCGCCGGGCATCGTGACGTTGTTGCTCGGCGTGTTGGCCGCCATCGAGTTCGACAATCAGACCGCGCTCGACGCAGGAGTCGGCGATGTAGGGGCCGACCACGTGCTGGCGCCTGAATTTTTGTCCGCCGAGGTGGCGATAGCGCAAAAAGTGCCAAAGCTTGCGCTCAGCGTCGGTCTCGCTTCGACGCAGTTCGCGGGCCTCGTCACGCCCCCTCACTCCAACCCTCTCCCCCTTCGGGGGCGAGGGAGCAGTTTCGCGGCCCATTGCAACGTCGAGCGATTACTTCCGATACGGCCGCAGCAATCGATCCGCTTCGCGTTGCGCGTCCTTCATCGCCTGCTCCGAAGTCTTGGAGCCGGTCAAGGCGGCTTGCAGGCCGTCGTTGAGCGCCTTGGTCACGCGCTGGTTGTCGTGCGTCGACAGCTCGGCGACAGCGTACTGCAACTGGTCGCGCGCGACCGCGGCTGCGGGAAAATCGGCAACGTACTTCTTCATAACCGGCGTCTCCCAGGCATCGGGCCGGACCGCGACGTAGCCGGTGTCGATGCCCCACTGCGCCGCGCGCGCGGGCGAAGTGATCCAGCGGATGAACTTCACCGCCGCCGCCTGCTGCTCCGGCTTGGTCTGCTTGAACAGATAGAAGTTGCCGCCGCCGGTCGGGCTGCCCCGCCGCTTGTTCGCCGGCAGCATCGCCACGCCGAACTCGAACTTGGCGTTGCTCCGTACATTGGTGAGATTGCCGGTCGTCGTCCACATCATCGCCATCTTGCGCTCGAAGAAATCCTTAGGCGTCGTGCCCCACTCGACGATGCCTTCGGGGTGAACCTTGTGTTTCTTCGACAGATCGACCCAGAATTGCAGCGCGTCGATCACGCCTTGCTTGTCGTAGTAGGTCTCGGTGCCGGCCGGATTCATCAGAATCACGTCGTTTTCGGTGGTGAGCCCCTGGAACAACCAGTAGGGAAATCCCGACGACGGGATCTGCAAACCCCATTGCGTGACCTTGCCCGACGCGTCGCGCTTGGTCAGCTTCTGCGCATAGGAAACCATTTCCGCCCACGTCGCGGGCGCCTTGTTCGGATCGAACCCCGCTTCCTTGAACATCTCCTTGTTCCAATAGAGCACGATCGTCGAACGCTGGAACGGGATTCCCCAGGTCTTGCCGCCGGTCTGGCTGTTTTCCATGAACGCCGGGTAGAAGCCCTTGACCCACGCCTGGTCTTCGGGCGTCTTGATGTAGCTATCGAACGGGACGACCGCGTCCTCATCGATCAGCGTGTACATGTCAGTCGACAACAGCACCGCCGTCGTCGGCGCGTCGCCGCCCTTGACCGCGGTGAGCGCCTTGGTGATCGACTCCTGATACGAGCCGGAGTAGATCGGCTTGACTTTGATGCCAGGGTTCTCCTTCTCGAAATCCGCGGCGAGTCCATCGACGATCTTGGTAATCGGGCCGCCGACGGCGACCGGGTAGTAGAACGAGATCTCGATGGGCGCTTGTGCGAATACGAGCGTGGAGAACATCGCGGCAAAGAAGCCGGTGAGCCAACAGAAACATGTCTTCATCGTCCTTCCCCCTCTTGTCGATAATGTGATGTGACCCCGGGCATCCCCCGGGTGGAGTCCGGGGTCAGCCCGGGCTACGCAAACATCGTTGCGTTGGTGTGACTTGTTTCCTCTTGCGAGCGCCTGCCGCTCGTGCCGTCGAAGAAATGCTGCGCCCCGTGCGCCCACGACAACCGCGTCGCATCGCCTTGGGAAAGCCCTACCCGGCCGGGGACGCGCACCGCGAGCGTCTGACCCCCGACACGGCAGGTGAGCAACGAGTCGGCGCCGAGATACTCGATGGCGTCGACGCACGCATCGACGCCCGCGTCGCGCCCAATCGTGACATGCTCCGGGCGTACGCCCAGCGTGTTCCCCGCGAGCTCCTGCGGCGCGACCGCTGGGCCCGTCGTGCCGGCGATCACCGCGCCGTCATGTCCCGGCTCGAGCGCCAGCAGATTCATCGGCGGCGTACCGATGAATCGTGCCACGAAGATGTTTGCCGGCGTCTCGTAGAGATCGACCGGCGCGCCGTTCTGCTCGATGCGTCCGGCGGAGAGCAGGATGACGCGGTCGGCCATGGTCATGGCCTCGACCTGGTCGTGCGTGACGTAAACCATCGTGATGCCAAGCTCGCGCTGCAAGTTGCGGATTTCCTGCCGCATCTCCTGGCGTAGCTGCGCGTCGAGGTTCGACAAGGGCTCGTCCATCAGGCACACCGGCGCCTCGGCGATGATCGCGCGGCCGAGTGCCACGCGTTGCTGCTGGCCGCCGGAGAGCTGCGACGGTTTGCGATCGAGAAGCTTGGACAGGCCGAGGAGGGCCGCGACGCGCGTGAGCCGGCGGTCGCGCTCGGCGTCGCCGACCTTGCGCACGCGCAGGCCGAAGACGATGTTCTCGGCGACGGAAAGATGTGGAAACAGCGCGTAGGACTGGAACACCATCGCGATGTTGCGTTGCGCCGGCGGCAGGCGGGTGACGTCGCGGCCGCCGATGAGAATGCGGCCCTGATCCGCCGGCTCGAGGCCGGCGATCAGGCGCAAGGTCGTCGACTTGCCGCAGCCCGACGGCCCGAGCAGGACGTTAAGGGTGCCTTCGTCGAGGGCAAAGGACAGTCCGTCGACGGCGCGCACCTGGCCCTCGGCGGTCGTCCAGTGCTTGCTGACGTTTTCGACGGCGATCGCCGACACGCGTGCTCCTCGGGGCGTGGCGGCGAGAGCGAAAGCGAGCCTGCCACACCGGGCGGCAATGATACCAAACCGTCTCCGGCGTCAGCATCGGCTCAATACCACCGTAGCCTCGGTTGAGTGCCGTAGCCCGGGTTGAGCGCGCAGCGCGATACCCGGGGCGCGCTTCAGCGCTGCGTTGCTCCCGGGCATCGCTTCGCTCAGCCCGGGCTACGCCCACTACGCCCCTGCGGCGAACAGCGCCCGCAGCGCCGCGCCAGGATCGGCGGCGCGCATGAACGCCTCGCCGACGAGGAAGGCGTGCACGCCGGCCCCACGCATCCAGGCGACATCGGCCGACGCGAGAATGCCGCTTTCCGTGACGACGAGCCGCTCGCTCGGGATCCTTGGCAGCAGGTCGAGCGTGGTCTCGAGTGCGACGTTGAAGGTGCGCAGATTGCGGTTGTTGATGCCGATGAGCGGCGTCGTCAGATGCAACGCGCGGTCGAGCTCGGCCGCGTCATGGACTTCGGCGAGCACGTCCATCCCGAGTTGGCGCGCGGAAGTCTCCAGCGCCGCGAGTCGCGCATCGTCGAGAGCCGCCGCGATTAGCAGAATGCAATCGGCCCCCAGCGCGCGCGACTCGACGACCTGATATTCGTCAAGCACGAAATCCTTGCGCAGCACAGGCAGCGAGCACGCCGCGCGCGCCGCGACGAGATGCTCGGGCGCGCCCTGGAAATACGCCCGGTCGGTCAGCACCGACAGGCAGGTCGCACCTCCCGCTTCGTAGCGGCCCGCAATTGCGGCGGGATCGAAGATCGGTCGCAGCACGCCGCGGCTGGGGCTCGCCTTCTTGATTTCGGCGATGACGGCGGCAGCGCCCGCAGCGATCCGTCTCCGCAGCGCGCCCGCGAAGTCGCGGACCGGCGGTGCAGCTCGCGCTTCGTCGCGCAATGCCGCGAGCGGCTTCGCCGCCCGTGCCGCGGCGACTTCTTTCGCCTTGGCGGCGAGAATCCGGGTGAGGATATCGCCGCCGGCCGGATCGGCACCGTGGTTCATGTAGGTAGCCGCGCTGCGCTTGGCGAAACCTGTCCTGAGCAAAGTGGAAGGGAACTCACCGCACGCGGTCTCGATCGGCTTTCGGCAGCGGCGGCGCCTCCAGTCCTACGTAACGGTCGCCAAAACCGCAGGCGCGCCAGAACGCCAGCGCCGCCGCGTTCCACGTCATGGCCTCGACGAGCACGCGCTTGTCGGCGGGAAACTCGCGCTTGCGCAGCGCTTGAAGCGCCGCGGCACCGATGCCGCGACGGCGCCGCTCGGGCGCGATGTAGAACTGCCGCAAGTGCACGAACTCGGGCAGCTCCCGATAGAGCGCATATCCGGCGTCGGTGCCATCGCACACGAAAATCCGCGCGCGATACTCGCCGGCAAGCCACTCGCGCATACGCTCGGTCAGCTCGGCGACGCTCATCGGGTTGTCGTGGCCTTCGTCGCGGATCAACGCTGCGTTCCATTCGCCGAGCTGCGACAGATCGTCGGCGGTCGGCTGCCGCAGCATGACCTGAGTAGGGTCAGAGACGACTTTCCCGCGAGCGATCATTTGGCTCCGTTCATGGTGCCGCAAAGTCGTCTCTGACCCTATTTAGCGTGTTGCGGCGAGTTTCTGCGTCGTTGCGACAAAGGCGTCGAGCTTTTTCTTCGCCGCGCCCGATGCGATCGACTCGCGCGCCCGCTCGATACCTTCGGCGATCGATCCCGCGATGCCCGCGGTGTAGAGGGCGGCACCGGCATTGAAGACGACGATCTCCCGCGGCGTCCCGTCGACGTTCGCGAGCGCCTCTTCCACCATCGCCTTCGATTCCGCGGCGCCGTCGACCTTGAGGCCACGATTCGACTTCATGTGCAGCCCGAAATCCTCCGGATGGATCTCGTATTCGCGCACCTCGCCGTCCTTGAGCTCGCCCACCATCGTCGCGGCGCCGAGCGAGACTTCGTCCATTCCATCCTTGCCGTACACGACCAGCACGTGCTTGCCGCCCAGGCGCTGCAGAACGCGAACGTGAATACCGACGAGATCGGGGTGAAACACACCGACGAGCTGATTCGCGGCGCCGGCGGGGTTGGTGAGCGGCCCGAGGATATTGAAAATCGTCCGCACGCCCAGTTCCTTCCTCACGGGAGCGGCGTGCTTCATCGCCGCGTGATGACTGGGCGCGAACATGAAGCCCACTCCGGTCTCGCCGATGCACTGTGCAACCTGCGCCGGCGTAATCATGATGTTCGCGCCCAGCGCTTCGAGCACGTCCGCGCTGCCCGATTTCGACGACACCGAGCGGTTGCCGTGCTTGGCCACGCGCGCCCCGGCGCCGGCTGCGACGAACATCGCGGCGGTCGAGATGTTGAATGTATGCGAGGCGTCGCCGCCGGTGCCAACGACGTCGAGCAAGCTCTCGCGGTCGGGCACCTCGACCTTAGTGGCAAATTCGCGCATGACCTGCGCCGCCGCGGTGATCTCGCCCACGGTCTCCTTCTTGACCCGCAGGCCGACCGTCAACGCCGCGATCATCACCGGCGAGGCCTCGCCGCTCATGATCTTGCGCATCATGGCGAGCATCTCGTCATGAAAGATCTCGCGGTGCTCGATCGTACGCTGCAGCGCTTCCTGCATGGTGATCGGCATGATCGTTCCCCTCTACTGAATGGTCAGAAAATTGGACAGAAGCTCGTGGCCCTGCTGCGTCAGGATCGCCTCGGGGTGGAACTGAACGCCCTCGACAGCCGCTGTGCGGTGGCGCACGCCCATGATCTCGCCGTCGTCGCTCTCCGCCGTGATTTCGAGGCACGACGGCAGGCTCGCGCGCTCGATCGCCAGCGAATGATAGCGCGTGACCGTGAGCGGCGATTGCAGACCGGCAAAGACGCCTTGCTCGCGATGCGTGACGGCGGAGAGCTTGCCGTGCATGACGCGCCCGGCGCGCACGACACGGCCGCCGAAGGCCTGGCCGATCGCTTGGTGGCCGAGACACACGCCGAGGATGGGGATCTCGCCGGCAAAGCGCCGGATCAACGGGACGCAAATTCCCGCTTCCGAGGGGGTGCACGGCCCGGGCGAGAGGACGATCCTCTCCGGCCGCCACGCCGCGATCTGCTCGAGCGTCAGCGCATCGTTGCGATACACCTGTACGTCGGCGCCGAGCTCGCCCAGGTATTGGACGAGGTTGTAGGTGAAGCTGTCGTAGTTGTCGATCATCAGGAGCATGGCCGCACCCTAGCCTTCGGCGTCAAGACCCGCCTGAACCATCTCCGCCGCCCGCAGCACGGCGCGCGCCTTGGAGAGCGTTTCGCGCCATTCGTTTTCAGGCACGGAGTCGTGCACGATGCCGGCGCCGACCTGCGCGTAGAGCATGCCGTCCTTGAGCACTGCCGTGCGGATAGCAATCGCCAGGTCCATGTCGCCCTGGAACGAGACGTAGCCGACCGCACCGGCGTAGATGCCGCGACGAGACGGCTCCAGCTCGTCGATGATCTCCATCGCGCGCACCTTCGGCGCGCCGCTGACCGTTCCCGCAGGAAACGACGCGCGCAGGATGTCGAGCGCGGTGAGCCCGGGGCGCAGCCTGCCCTCGACGTTGGAGACCATGTGCATCACATGCGAGTACCTCTCGACGATCATCTGATCGGTGACCTTTACCGTTCCCGTGACGGCGACGCGGCCGACGTCGTTGCGGCCGAGGTCGAGCAGCATTACGTGCTCAGCGATCTCCTTGGGGTCGGAAAGCATCTCCTGCGCCAGCGCTTCGTCGGCGTCGCGCGTCGCGCCGCGCGAGCGAGTGCCGGCGATCGGCCGCAGCGTCACGGTATCGCCCTCCTTGCGCACCAGGATTTCGGGCGAGGCGCCGACGACATGAAAGTCGCCAAGATCATAGTAGAACATGTACGGCGACGGATTGATCGAGCGCAGCGCACGGTAGAGCGACAGCGGCGACGCGGCGAAGGGCATCGCCATGCGCTGCGAGAGCACGACCTGCATGATGTCGCCCGCCGCGATGTATTCGCGGGAGCGCGCCACCGCAGCCTGAAAAGCGTCGGCGCCGAATTCGCTGCGCGCTTCCGCTCTTGGTGTCGCGGTCTGGAAAGGAATCTCGACCGGCGCGCGCAGCCTGCGCCGCAACGCCTGCAGGCGCTCGTGCGCGGCGCGATACGCGCCAGGGACCGCGGGATCGGCATAGACGATCAACGAAATCTTGCCCTGCAGGTTGTCGACCACCGCCAGCTCTTCGGTCAGCAGCAGCAGGATGTCCGGGATTTCCGCCAGAGCTTCGATCGCCGGCGGCGCCGACGCGGCGAGCCGATCCTCTATGTGACGCACGACGTCGTAGGCGAAGTATCCGGCGAGCCCTCCGCAGAAGCGCGGCAGGCCGGGAACCGGCGCTGCCCGGTAGCGTCGCTGAAATGCGGCGATGAAGTCGAGCGGATCGCCATCGTCGCGCTCGGAGACAACGCCGCCTTGATCGACCTCGATGTCGCGCCCGCGTGTGCGCAAGCGTGTCGTCGCGGGCAAGCCGATGAACGAGAAGCGGCCGAAGCGCTCGCCGCCGACGACCGATTCGAGCAGGAAGCTGTACGGGCGATTGGCGAGCTTGAGGTAGAGCGATAGCGGGGTATCGAGGTCCGCGAAGGATTCGAGGACGAGCGGTACGCGGTTATATCCTTGCGCGGCGAGCGCCCAGAATTCGGCTTCGGTCATGATGCTTCAACGGTTCTCTCAACGTACGCAAACTTAGATTCGGGCGTCGCTTCTTGCGCGCGACGCGGGCGCGGCCTACGAGCGGCGCCAGCGGCGCCAGTCGTCGCCACGCGCCCAGATCAACTGGGTCTGGCCGTTGCGGTTGAAAGCGTTGAAGCTCATTGCTGTAAAGACCTTGAAGTCGTCTCGATCGGTTCGTACGCCGGCACTATAGCATCGGCCGAGCCAGTTTGCCCAGCCGCATGCGCCGTTCGTGGTGAGCCTGTCGAACCACGACGGCCGTTCTCCTTCGACAAGCTCAGGACGAACGGCCGCTCTCACGCCGACGACGCCGCGGCACGCATCGCCGCGATCGTCGCGGCATAATCGGACGTGCCGAAGATCGCGGACCCGGCGACGAACGTATCGGCTCCCGCCTTGGCGATCGCGCCGATGTTGTCGACCTTTACGCCGCCGTCAACCTCGAGCCGGATTTCGCGCCCCGTGCGCGCATGCACCGCGTCGATCCGGGCGCGAGCCAGCTTGAGCTTGGTCAGCGTCTCGGTGATGAACGACTGGCCGCCGAACCCCGGGTTCACCGACATGATCAACACGAGGTCGAGCTTGTCGAGCACGTGATCGAGCCAGATGAGCGGCGTCGCCGGATTGAACACCAGGCCGGCCTTGCAGCCGCAATCGTGGATGAGCCCGATCGTCCGATCGACGTGATCGGAAGCTTCGGGATGAAAACTGATGACCGATGCGCCCGCCTTGGCGAAATCGGGGATGATGCGGTCGACGGGCTTCACCATCAAATGCACGTCGATCGGCACGGTCGCGTGCGGCTTGAGCGCCTGGCAGACGAGCGGACCGATCGTGAGGTTGGGAACGTAATGGTTGTCCATCACGTCGAAATGAATCCAGTCGGCACCGCCGGCAATTACCGCGCGCACCTCATCGCCGAGGCGCGCGAAATCGGCGGAGAGAATCGACGGAGCAATAAAGCAAGGGGCCATGGCGCTATAATCTTGGTTGTTGTTCAATGCAATGCACCCGATGCCCGAAAGCAGCAAATACGAGATCACCGTCGTCCCCAAGGCGACCTACATCGCGGACCAATCGGACCCGTCGAAGGGCCAGTACGTTTTTTCCTACACGATCACGATCAGCAACACCGGAAGCATCCCGGCTCAGCTCATCAGCCGGCACTGGATCATCACCGACGCGAACGGCAAGGTGCTCGAAGTGAAGGGCCTTGGAGTCGTCGGGCAGCAGCCCTTGCTCAAGCCCGGCGAGAGCTTCGAATACACGAGCGGTACGCATCTCGAGACCGCGGTGGGCACAATGCACGGCACCTACCAGATGATCGCTGAGGACGGACAGCAGTTCGACGCGCCGATTCCGTCGTTCACGCTGTCGGTACCGCGCGTATTGCACTAGCGCTCGTCCTTATTGTCGTCGTCTGCCTGCGGCGGCGACGGCTTGCGCTTCCCGCCCATCGTGAACCAGACGATGAATACCGCGAGCAGCAACGCGACCAGCGCTTCGAGCAGGAACCAGATCATCGCGATGGTTCTCCCCAAATATCTCGCAGCCGTGGCCGCTGCGGTCTGCGCCGCCTGCACCACACTGCCCCAGACCGGAACAAAGCCCCCGCCGCCCGCGATCGTCGTACCCGACACGGAGCGCGCGATGCTTCGCCCCGTTGCGTTCGCCGAGCTGCCGGGCTGGGCCGACGACACCCTCGCCGACGCCTGGCCTGCGTTCACTACCGGTTGCACGGCGCTAGTTGCTCAAGAGGCGACCGCAGCAATCTGGCGCGAGACCTGCGCCGCAACAGTTGCCGTCGATCCTCGCGACACGGCGGCGGTGCGAACATTCTTCGAGCGGCATTTTACCGCATACCAGGCGCTCAGCCCGGACGGCAAGGACGCCGGCCTCGTCACGGGCTATTACGAGCCGCTGCTCGACGGCAGCCGCATCCGAAGCGAGCAATACCGTTATCCGCTCTACGCGCCTCCGGATGATCTGCTGACGATCGATCTCATCGAGCTCTATCCCGAGCTCAAGGACAAGCGGCTGCGCGGCCGCGTGGACGGCAAGCGCGTGGTTCCATACTGGACGCGCGCCGATATCGAAACAGGCAAACCGCCGCTGGCGGGCAAGGAGCTCGTCTACGTCGATGATCCGATCGAGGCGTTCTTTCTGCAGATCCAGGGCTCGGGCCGCGTCCGACTCGCCGAAGGCGGCGTGATGCGCATTGGATACGCCGACCAGAACGGGCACCCGTTCCGCTCCGTCGCGCGCATGTTGATCGATCGCGGCCAGCTTTCGCCGGATGGAGCATCGATGCAAGCGATCAAGGAATGGGGGCGGCGGCATCCGGAGACGCTGCCTGAATTGCTCGACCAGAATCCGAGCTACGTCTTCTTCCGCGAAGTCACACCCGACGCGACCGCGACAATCGATGGTCCGCTCGGAACGCTCGGCGTTCCGCTTGCGGCGGGCCGCGCGATCGCTGTCGATCCGCTTTCCGTCCCGCTCGGCGCACCGGTGTTTCTTTCGACGACGTGGCCGCTGTCGAGCCGGCCGCTTAATCGTCTCGTCCTCGCGCAGGATACCGGCGGCGCGATCCGGGGGCCGCTGCGCGTGGATTTTTTCTGGGGCTTCGGCGAAGATGCGGCGCGCCAGGCTGGCCGCATGAAGCAGGCCGCGCGTCTATGGCTGCTCTGGCCGAAGGATGCGCCGCCGCGTCCATGAGAGGGCGTAGCCCCGGGCTGAGCGCGAAGCGCGATGCCCGGGAGAACGCGGCGCGGCGCGACGCCGCCCCGGGTATCGCCGCTGCGCGGCTCAACCCGGGCTACGACATCCGCGTCAACTTCCGGCAGCCTCAAGCACGCCGTGCGCTTGATTGTCGGCGTGATACGACGAGCGCACGAGCGCGCCGACCGCGGCGTGGCGGAAGCCGAGCGCGTAGGCTTCGCGCTCGAACATCGCGAACGTGTCCGGGTGCACGTAACGCAACACCGGGAGATGGCCGGCGGTTGGCTGCAGATACTGGCCGATGGTCAGCATATCGATCTCATTCGCGCGCATGTCGCGCATCACCGCGAGAATTTCCTCGTCGGTCTCGCCCAGGCCGACCATCAAGCCGGACTTGGTGGGAATGTTCGCAAACCGGCGCTTGAATTCCTGCAGCAGCTTGAGCGAATGCACATAGTCCGAACCCGGGCGCGCTTGTTTGTAGAGCCGCGGCACGGTCTCGAGATTGTGGTTCATCACGTCGGGCGGAGCTTCCGACAGGATCTCCAGAGCGCGCTCGAGGCGACCACGGAAATCCGGGACCAGCACTTCGATCCGGGTCCTCGGCGAAATCTCGCGCAGCTTGCGGATGCAATCCCTGAAATGCCCGGCGCCGCCGTCGCGCAGATCGTCGCGGTCCACGCTGGTGATCACGACGTACGCAAGCTTAAGCGCCGCGATCGTCTCGGCCAGATTCACCGGCTCGTCGGTATCGAGCGGCAGAGGCCGGCCATGACCGACGTCGCAGAATGGGCAGCGCCGCGTGCAGATGTCGCCCATGATCATGAATGTCGCCGTGCCCTTGCCGAAGCATTCGCCGATGTTCGGGCAGGAGGCTTCCTCGCACACGGTGTGCAGATGGTGCTCGCGCAGGATCTTCTTGATCTCGTAGAAGCGCGGGCTCGATGGGGCGCGAACGCGGATCCACGGCGGCTTCGGGAGCCGTTCGGTCGCGACGACCTTGATGGGGATGCGAGCGGTCTTCTCGGCTCCGGTGTGCTTGACGCCGGCTGTGTTGTCGCGGGCGGAGGTCGCTGGCTCGCTCATGTCGAAGTATCAGACGCCAATCGCGACGCAAGCATCGGCGCCAATTCCGCGCCGGCCTCGTCAACCGTCCTGAACACATCAAAATCGGCGAGCTGTGTCACGGCAAGACCCGGATAGCCGCAGGGATCGATGTCGGCAAAAGGCGAGAGGTTCATCGCAACGTTCACGCTCAGACCATGATACGTGCATCCATTGCGCACTCTCAATCCGAGCGCCGCGATCTTGGCTTCGACATTTCCGGTCAGGGCGTAAACGCCCGGGGCCGATGGCTTTCCGTATGCGGAAATTCCCAGCGACCCAAGCCATTCTATCACGCAGGTTTCGATGCACCGGACCATCCGGCGCACGCCGAGCTGCGCACGCTTGAGATCCATCAACACATAAACGACGAGCTGGCCGGGTCCGTGATAAGTGACTTGTCCGCCGCGATCGACCTTGAGCACCGGAACGCCGTTGTCGCGCAACAGGTGCTCGCGGCGTCCGGCCAAGCCCAGCGTATAGATGGGGCCGTGCTCGGTGAGCCAGATTTCGTCCGGCGTGCCGGCGGTGCGAGCCTCGGTGAACGCCTGCATCGCGCGCCAGGTGGCGACGTAATCCGTGCGACCCAGTCGCCGCATCGCCCACCTGCGCTGCGGGTCGATGCCCGCTGAGCCCGCGTTGCTCGCGACCGCGCAGCCATCCATGGCGATGTTCCTACAGCACCATCGTGACCATCGGATGCGACGAGAGCTCGCGGTACAGCGCGTCCAACTGCTCGCGCGAGGTGGCATTGACCGTGCAGGTCAGCGAGAGGTATCTGCCCTCGCGCGAGGCACGCATTTCCATCGAGGCGCTGTCGAAATCCGGCGCGTGGCGCAGCACGACTTCAAGAATCGCCTGCGCGAATCCGTCCTCGGTGCGTCCGACGATCTTCATCGGGAACGCGCAGGGGAATTCGAGTAAGGTCTCGGTCATCTCCATCGGCCCCATATGGGGCCGGCATGACATCTGCGCAAGTCCTGAGCCTTTGTCGCCCCTAGCTCCGGTACATGTACTCCCGCGTCGCCGGATGCGGCAAGCGGCCGTCCGGAAGCGGCTTGCCGACGAGCAGCTGAAAGATCGTTAACCAGCCGCGATCGAACGCGTGCGCCGAGCCCGCGAGATAGATCCGCCAGACACGGAACCTCTCCTCCCCGACTTCGCGCCGGGCTGCGTCGGCGTTCGCCTCCAGCCGGTCGAGCCAATTCCACAGCGTGCGCGCGTAGTGCTCGCGCAGCGCTTCGGCGTCGATCAGCTCCAGGCCGTCGGCGGCGAGCCCTTGTATGACCCTCGATACGTGCGCGAGCTGCCCGCCCGGGAAAACGTATTCCTCGATGAAATCGCCGATGCCGCTGCCCAGGCTGTCGGCGCCGGTCCAGTTATGCGTGATGCCGTGGTTGAGCACCAGCCCACCGGGCTTGAGGATGCGCCTGATCTTGCCGAAGTAGCGCGGGTAATTGGGGACGCCCACGTGCTCGAACATGCCGATGCTGGCAATCTTGTCGAAAAGCCGGTCTTCGGGCAAGTCGAGGTAATCGATCAGTTGCACGCGCACGCGGTCGCCGAGACCCAGCTCGGCGATTTTCGCCTTGACGTGATCGTGCTGATTCTGCGACAGCGTGATGCCGGTTGCGTTGACGCCGTAACTTTGCGCCGCGCGAAAGATCAGCGCGCCCCAGCCGCATCCGATGTCGAGAAACTCCTCGCCCGGATTCAGCATCAACTTGCGACAGATGTGATCGAGCTTCTGCACCTGGGCCTGGTCGAGCGAATCCGTCTCGCTGCGGAAATACGCGCACGAATAGACCATGCGTTCGTCGAGCCAGAGCCGATAGAACGCGTTGGAGACGTCGTAGTGGTGCTGGATGTTCGCCCTGTTGCCGCGCCGGCGGTTGAGCCACGTGCGCGCGCGCGTGGCGAGTCGATCGCGACCATGCGTGACGCTGCCTACCAGCGATTCCGCAATGCCGAGAATGCGGCGCGCGCCGCCGCTGAAATCGATATCGTTGCGAACATACGCCCGCGCGAGCGCACCCAACTCCGGCGATGCAAG
>WNFV01012120.1_pt1 | contig 25328 bp, 25 predicted proteins | sample 5400101 | NCBI WGS metagenome assembly WNFV01 (sample SAMN13153361, study PRJNA577476) | soil metagenome | isolation source: 115 cm soil or saprolite under grassland replicate 1 | place: USA:California | collected 2016-06-15
TGAAGCTGCGCGCCGCTCGGCTCGGCGGCGCCGAGCAGGTCGAGATCCTCGCCGAGACCGAGCTCGAGGCCGTCTGCGCGACGCTGGAGCGCGAGCGGCCCGCCGTCTGCGTGATCGACTCGGTGCAGACCCTCTACTCCGCCGAGCTCGGCTCCGCTCCCGGATCGGTCGCGCAGGTGCGCGAGTCCGCGGCGCGGCTGCTGCGCGTCGCGAAGGAGAACGGCGTCGCGACGATCCTCGTCGGCCACGTCACGAAGGACGGCTCCGTCGCCGGCCCGCGCGTGCTCGAGCACCTCGTCGACTGCGTCCTGCAGTTCGAGGGGGACCGCTACCACGCGCACCGCATCCTGCGCGCGGTGAAGAACCGCTTCGGCTCGACGAACGAGCTCGGCGTGTTCGAGATGACGGGCACGGGACTCGTCGGCGTCCCCGATCCGTCGGCGCTGTTCGGCAAGTCGGAGGCGGGCGAGGTGGGAGCGGCCGTCGCCTGCGCTCTCGAGGGCACACGGCCGATCCTGCTCGAGATCCAGTCGCTCGTCGCCCCGAGCGACCTCGCGATGCCGCGCCGCGTGGCGACGGGCGTCGACCCGAAGCGCCTCGCGATGATCGTGGCCGTGCTCGGACGTCACGCGGGCGTCGCGCTCGGCAGCGCCGACGTCTTCGTCAACGTCGCCGGTGGCGTTCGCATCGACGAGCCCGGCGCCGACCTCGCGGTCGCGCTTGCGATCGCGTCCGCGGCCAAGGGCGTCCCCGTCCGGCCGGCGCTGGCCGCGTTCGGCGAGATCGGCCTCACCGGGCGCCTCCGGCCCGCAACCCAGGCCGACCGCCGGCTGGAGGAGTGCGCGAAGCTCGGCCTGCAGGCGGTCGTCGCTCCGGCCGGAACGCCGGGGCGTGGCAAACTCAAGGTCGAGACGCAGGACACGCTTCGACACGCGATCAGGGCGGGGCTCGATGACGGACAGGACGGATAAGCACGCCGGCAGCCTCGGCTTCACGCGCACGCCCTCCGAGCACGACCCGCGCCGCGACCCGCGCCTGCTCACGTCGATCGCGCGCATCGCGCCGGGTACCGACGTCCGCCAGGGAATCGACGACATCATCCGCTCCCATGAAGGCGCGCTGATCGTCTTCGGCGACCCCGACGCGCTCTCGTTTCTCTACTCCGGCGGGATGAAGCTCGACCTTCCGTTCACGGCGCAGAAGCTCTACGAGCTCGCGAAGATGGACGGCGCGATCATCGTCGACGAGGCGCTGACGAAGATCGCCTACGCGAACGTGCAGCTGATGCCGGACCCGACGATCTCCTCGGACGAGACGGGAACGAGGCACCGCACGGCCGAGCGCGTCGCCAAGCAGACCGGGTCGCTCGTCGTGTCCGTGTCCCAGCAACGCGAGACGGTGACCGTCTTCCAGGGCGCGCGCCGCTACCTGCTCGATCCCGTTCCCGTCGTCCTCGCGAAGACGAACCAGGCGCTCGCGACGCTCGACACCTACCGGACGCGGCTCGAGCAGGTGCTCACCCGCCTGACGGCGCTCGAGTTCCAGAACGCCGTCGTCCTCGACGACGTGCTCCTCGTCCTGCAGCGCGCCGAGCTGACGACGCGGATGGCCGAGGAGATCGAGCGCAACTGCATGGAGCTCGGAACCGAGGGCCGGCTGATCAAGATGCGCCTGACCGAGCTGCTCGGCGACGTGCCGCGCGAGAAGGCGGCCGTCGTCTCCGACTACCACGTCGAAGGCCCCGGAGCGAAGGCCGTGCTCGCGCTCGAGGGACTCGCGTCGCTCGGCTACCAGGAGCTGCTCGAGTTCGAGCGCGTCGCCGAGCTGCTCGGCTACCCGCGTTCCGTCAACACGCTCGACCACTCCGTCACATCACGCGGCTACCGCGTCCTGTCGAACATCCCGCGGCTGCCGCAGGGCGTGATCGAGAAGGTCGTCGAGGACCTCGACGGGCTCGAGGCGATCGTGCGGGCCTCCCAGCGCGACCTCGAGGCAGTCCAGGGCGTCGGGACCGCGCGGGCCCGGGACATCCGCGAAGGACTGCGCCGATTGCAGGAGCACAACCTGGTGGATCGCTACCTGCAGCTCTGACCCGGTTCTAACCTCGCTCCGAGCAGGGATTTTCTGGAAAACTGGCTTATTTGCGGGGATTTTGCTAGACTGGCACTTCTTACGCCGGGGGCAGCAGCCTCTGGCGTTTCTGGCGAAAACACCCGCGACGCAGGGGAGGCAAGGCTTGTTCAAGGTCGGCGACAAGGTGGTGTACCCGCACCACGGTGCAGGCACGGTCGTGAAGAAGGAGAAGCGTGAGGTGCTCGGCGAGAAGCGCGAGTACCTGACGATCAAGATCCTCCACAACGACATGACGGTGAACGTGCCGACCGCGAACGCGGAGCAGGTCGGTTTGCGGCAGGTCATCAACGAGGAGATGGTCAAGAAGGTCACGAAGGCGCTGACCGGCGGCGGCACGGCGATGCCGAAGAACTGGAACCGCCGCTTCAAGCACAACCGCGACAAGATGAAGACCGGCGACATCTTCGAGCTCGCGGAGGTCGTGCGGAACCTCTCGCTCCGCGACCACGAGAAGGGGCTCTCGACGGGCGAGAAGCAGATGTTCGTGAAGGCGAAGAAGATCCTCGCCTCCGAGCTGATGTATGCCAAGAACCTCGACGAGGAAGGCGCGGCGGACTGGCTGGACGAGGTCCTCTCGTCGAACGGCAAGACCAACGGCGCCAAGCCCACGCCGCCGAAGCGCACGACGGCGCCGAAGCCGGTCGCCAAGGCGAAGACCAAGGCCGGCGCGGCCGCGTAGGTGAGCGTCTGGGCCGTCCTCGCCGCCGCAGGGCGGGGCGAGCGGCTCGGAAGCGAGCGTCCGAAGGCGTTCGCCCGTCTGGGCGAGCTGCCGCTGATCGCGGAGCCGCTGCGACGGCTCGACGAGTCCGACTGGATCGACGGGATCGTCGTCGCGGCGCCGCCCGGCTGGGAGGAGCCGTGCATCGTTCTCTCGGAGGAGCTCGGCGCCGGGAAGGTGAGCTCGGTCGTGACCGGCGGCGACACGCGCGCGGCCTCGGTGCGCGCGGCGCTCGCCGAGATCCCGGAGGATGCGGCTGTGATCGTCGTTCACGACGCGGCGCGGCCGATCCTTCCGGAGGAGGTGCTTGCGCGGGTGCTGGCGCCGCTGTCCGAAGGCTACGACGGCGCGGTCCCCGTCTTGCCCGTCGCGGACACGGTGAAGCGCGTGCGCGGGGGCGACGTCGTCGAGACGCTCGACCGCGAGGAGCTCGTCCTCTCGCAAACCCCGCAGGCCTTCCTCGCCGCCGCGCTGCGGGCGGCGGCGAACGGCGACGGAACGGACTGCGCCTCGCTCGTCGAGGCGCGTGGCGGTCGGATCAAGGCGGTCGAGGGTGACGCGCGGCTGCTGAAGGTGACGTCCGCCGCGGATCTCGAGCTCGTGTCGTCGTGGCTGTGAATGGCTGACCTCTGCGTCGGCACCGGCTTCGACGCGCACGCGTTCGAGCCGGGCGTGCCGCTCGTAATCGGCGGGATGACCTTCCGCGGCGACCGCGGGCTTGCCGGTCATTCCGACGGCGACGTCGTCACGCACGCACTGATCGACGCGATCCTCGGCGCGGCGGCGCTCGGCGACATCGGCACGCTCTTTCCCTCGGACGATCCGACGCTGCTCGGAGTGTCGTCGCTCAAGCTGCTGCGCGAGGCGTACGCGCACGTGCAGCGGTCCGGCTGGCGCCTCGTCAACGCCGACGTCGTGTTGATCGGGAACGAGCCCAAGATCGCACCGGTTTCGAAAGAGATCGCGACGCTGCTGATGTCGACGGTGGGCGAGGGCCGCATCGGCGTCCGTGCGACGACGACGGACGGCCTCGGCTTCACCGGTCGTGGCGAGGGACTCGCCGCGCAGGCCGTCGCGCTGCTCGAGCGCGCCGCTCCTTGACCGTTACGCGGCGATGAACGATCATCGCGAGAGGAAATCAATGTGTGCTGGGCCCGCGGCCGGGTCCCGCACCGGGCGTAGGGGGAAGACATGAGGGTTCGAGTTATCGGTGCTCTTGCGGTCCTTGGCGGCGTAATGCTGCTGGGGCTTGTGGGCGGCGCCACACGAAGCTTTGCGAGCAGCATCGAGGCCTGCGCGGGCGGGCGTGCGGGGCGATCACCGACACGGACTTCGTCTCGAAGTCGACGCCGACGAACGGGCGGTTCATGAACTACTCCGTCGTCGTTCGCAACTCCGGCACGACGTCGCAGTTGACGAACGTCACGGTCACGGCAACGCTGAACGACGTCCTCGGTGACGGCACGGTCGTCCCGTCGAGCGCCGTTTTCGTCGCGTCCCAGTCGACCTCACAATGTCAGCAGACGTCGACGAACGTGCTGTCGTGCGTCGCACCGAATCTGGGTCGGGGCCAGTCGGTCACGTACGAGCCGCTCGTCTTCCGGACGTCCACGGGCGCCACCGTGGCCGCGTCGCGGTTGACGCTCGTCTCGCACGCGAAGGAGACGGTGAACGATCGTCCACCGACAGATCCGCAGCAGGACACCGCGATCACGGTGAACGACACGACGTACGAGTCGAGCGACGATCGGTCCGCGTCCTACGCGTATCCCGGTAGCGGTCTCAGCCTGAACACGGCGCCGAGCACGATTCAGTCGAGCGTCTTCCCGCTCGCCGTTCCGACGGCCGCTTCGGCGTTCGTCGCGACCTTGGAGGAGCTTCCGACCGCAGGCAGCTTTTGTCCGGGCTGCTTCGGTCAGATCGTGCGTGCGTTCGGCGGAGGGATCTTCTCCGCGGCGAATCCATTCGAGGTGTTGATGACGACGAACCTGGCGGTCGCGCCGCGGGGGACGACGGAGGCGACGTTGACCGTCCGCCACATGCGTGACGGCGGTGTCGTCGTCGAGACCCAGAACACGTGCAGCGGCGCGTTCGGAACGACGCCCCCGGCGTCAGAGCTCCCGTGCCGCAGAGTCATGATCGACCGCTTTGCGGGCTTGATCCGGACGGACTTTTTCGACTTCGTCAACGGCGACGTCGGCATCTTCTAGAGACGACGCGACTGTCTGAATTTCGGCGAGGGCCGTACGCGCGGCCCTCGCCGCAACTTCGTGCCCTTTGCGGTCGTAGAGTCCCAGAGCCTCCGAGACCATGTTTGCCGCGGCGTCCCTCTGCCCGCTCTGCTGCAGGACCTCGCCGAGCGTCATCAGAGCGTCGGCACAACGAACGAGACCTTCTGTCGTCGCAAGCAGGTCAGCGGCTTCCTGCGCCAGCGTGATCGCCGCATCGAAGTCGCCCCCGTGCGCGAGGATCCGGGCGCGCGTCGACCGCCACAACGCTTGCGAGATCACGTCGTCGTCGGCGGCAAGCTCTTCGGCGGCGCGGGAGAATTCTTCCGCCTCTCGGTAGCGGCCCTGCTCTGCGAGTGCCGCGGCCAGCTCGGCGGCGATCGTGGGACGAAGGTATTTCTCGCCGATGCGCTCGAGTGCCTCGTACTCGCGCCTGAGCGCCTGCTCCGCCGCGCTCGGCTCGCCCGCGAGCATCTCGACAGTCGCGAGGTTGAACGTCGTGAATGCGGCCGTCAACTTGCCGCCGATGTCGTCGAGCGTCGCGCGTCCGCGCGCGTACAGGTCGCGCGCGGTGTCGAACTCTCCCTGCATCGCCCGGAGCGGCGCGAGCAGACACAGCACGACCCCCTCCAGGCTCTTGTCGCCGGAGGCTCTCGCGAGCAGCTCCTCGCAGCGCGCGATCGCTTGCGGGACCGGCGTCGGACCCGAGAATGCAGCGCGTGCGATGCCCATCGCGGCGCCGGTCTGCAACCGGGTGTCGCCGGCGAGTCGCGCGTGCTCAGCAGCGCGTTCGGCGGCGGCCGACAGCTCGCCGAAGCGGTAGGCGACGGCGTGCGCGTTCATCAGGAAGCGCCACGCATTCGCGAGCCGTCGGTGATCGCCCGTCGGCTCGAAGATCTCGATCGCCCGCGACGCCTCCGCGAGCACCGTCGTCGTCCAGCGGTCGAGCTCCTGCGTGTAGCGCTGGAGGAGGAGCCGGACGAGCGTCGCCTCGGCGTGAAGCTGCTCGTCTGCGTTCTCCGCCGCCGCTGCCGCCGCCTCGTCGAGGAACAGCTCGGCCCACGCGAGCTCCCCGATCCCGATCAGCGCCTCGCCGAGCGGCGGCAGGAGTCGTAGCCGCTGCGGATCGTGCTCGGGGAGTAGCTGGACGGCGCGCCGAAGGAGGTTCGCCGCCGCGGCCATGTCGTTGCGCGCGAATGCCTTGCGGCCCGCCGAGCTCAGCCGCTCGCTCGCCCTGACGCCCAGTTCCGATCCGTGCGCGTCCAGCGGCCCGAGCTCCGCGAGGTATTGATGCGCCTGCTCGAGGTGGAAGCCGAGGATCTCCTCCCACTCCGTCTCGCGGTCGCGGTCTCGATTGACCCGCTCGGCCCAACCGACGAAGCGCTCGTGGAGCGTCGCCCGGGTTCGCTTCAGCAGCGTCTGGTACGCGGCGTCACGGATGAGGATGTGATGGAACCTGTAGATGCCGCCGCTTTCCGTGGGCGCCGCGGCGTCGACACGGATCAATTGCTTGCGGCTCAGCGACGCCAGGTGCAGATGGACACTGCCGCGAATCGCGTCCGGCACGAGCTCCTCGAGGGCGGCGTGCGGAAACTGAAATCCGATCACCGACGCAGGCTCGATCACCGCCCGTTCTTCGCGCGTCAGCAGGTCGAGCCGCGCCCCGATCAGAGCCTGGATCGTCGGCGGTACCGACAGCTCCGAAAGATCCCCCGCTGCGGCCCACGTGCCGTTCTCCTGCCGTAGCTGATCGTTGTCGATCAGCATCGAGAGCATCTGCTCGACGAAGAGCGGATTGCCCTCCGCGGCGCGGATGATGCGTCCCTGCACGTCGTCCGCCAGGCCGGCTTCGCCGAGCAGATTGCGGACGATGAGCGCGCTCTCTTCGTCCGACAGCGGCTCCAGCTCCATGCGCAACACAGGCCCCGACGTCCACTCCGGACGGATGTCGTCCAGATCGGGACGTGCGAGGCACAGGAGCACGATCGGACCGTCCTTCAGCCGCTGATTCAGGTGTTCGATCAGGTCGAGGAACGTCGTCGCAGCCCAGTGGATGTCGTCGAGCACGACGAGCAGCGGACGCTCTCGCGCCAAGCCCTCGAGCAGCTTGCGGATTCCCCAGAAGACTTCGTCGATCGAGAAGTCGACGTCGGAAAGTCCGATCGCCGACGCGACCCGCTCGAGAGCGTCCTCGGCCTCCGGGAGGAGCGCAAACAGCTTCGTCCGCGCGAGCTCAGGCGGGTCGTCACGAGCGATCGATGCTGCGCGCTGGACCAACTCCAGGATCGGCCAGAACGTGTTGCCCTTGCCGTACGGCAGACAGCGGCCGCGGAACACCGACGCTTCCTCGGCCACGAAGGCGCACATCTCTTCGGCGAGCCGCGACTTGCCGACGCCGGCTTCGCCGAGCACGACGGCGAACCGGCAGACGCGCTCGTCGACTGCACGACGGAATTCGCTCTGCAGGAAGGAAAGCTCGCGCTCGCGTCCGACGATCGGCGCCAGCCGTTGCCGCGCACCTGCGTCGATGCTTTCCACCGAGATCAACCGATACGCCGGAACTCTTTTCGCCTTCCCCTTGAGCTCGAGCGGCGGCACCGCCTCGACCTCGACGACGTCGCGGACGAGGCGGTACGTCGGTTCCCCGAGCAGGACCTCGAGAGGCGGTGCGGCCTGCTCGAGCCGGGCGGCGACGTTCACCGCGTCTCCGGTCACGAGGCGCTGCATTGTCGCGGCGTCCCCGGCGACGACCTCGCCGGTGTTGACGCCGGTGCGGTTGATGATCCGAACGCCCCAGACGCGGTCCAGCTCGTCGTTGAGCGTGGCCAGCGCGCGCTTCATGCCGTCCGCAGCGCGGACGGCACGCAGCGCGTCGTCCTCGTGCACGGTCGGCAGCCCGAAGACGGCCATGATCGCGTCGCCGATGTACTTCTCGACCGTCCCGCCGTGCTCCTCGAGCACGGCCTTCATCACGTCGAAGTAGCGGCCGAGGACCTCGCGCAGCGCCTCCGGGTCGAGCTTCTCGCCGAGCGACGTCGAGCCGGCGAGGTCCGAGAAGACGATCGAGACCGTCTTGCGGACCTCTTGCGCGGCCAGCGGCGCAGCGAGCGCCGTGCCGCAAAAGCCACACATGCGGAACTGATCGGGATTTTCCCCCCCACACCTCGTGCAGATCTGCACGAGTTTGAGTGTACGACTACGGTTTCAAAAGGGGAAGGGCGCGTCAGCGCCTGCGGCGCTTCGCGCGCTCGAGGCGCCGTCGTTGCTCGCGGCTGAGCGACTCAGTCGGGATGCCCTGCTGCTCCTGCATGTCGAGCAGCGCGCGCCGCTCCTGCGCCGAGAGCCTCGACAGCGCCTGCTGCGCCTTGACCGGATCCGTCGTGGCGCCGGCGCCGTAGCGCTGCATCTTCTTCATCGCACTCGCGAGCTCGGGATTCGACCGCTCGAGCGCCGCGTTCGACGCCTTCTGCAGCCAGCGCTTGAGCAGCGGCACCTTCGCCATCGCCGCGAACAGCGGGCGCAGATAACGACCGCCCTTGATCCGTCCCAGCAGCGCGAGCAGGCCGAACAGCAGCAGCAGCCCGAGCAGCACCCACAGAGGCGTCAGGAGCAACCAGATCGAGGCCAGCACGACGCCCGATGCTACTCGTCAGAGCGTGTAGCCGGTCGCGAGCATCCGGTCGGCGCGCGCGGAGAAGGCCTCGAAGCTCGGAACGTCCCAGCCGAGCGAATCGGCGAGCCGGACGATCATGCTGAACAGCGCGCAGACGTGAATCGCGTCGACGAGGGCTTCGCGGGACACGCCGGCGTCGAGCACCGCCTGCGCGTCCCGCGGCGTCACCTCGTCGGGACGCAGCGTCAGCTTTTCGAGGAAGCCGAGCGTCGCGCGCAGCTTGTCGTCGACGGGTGCGGTGCGCCAGTCGCGCTTGACGCCCTCCCACACCTCCTCGCCGAGCGCGTACGACGCGACCGCGCCGTGGGCGTTCGTTCAGAAGGGGCACTGGTTGAGCGAGGAGACGAACGCGGCGAAGAGCTCGCGCTCGCCGGCGGCCCAGTCGGACGGTCCGCGGAGCGCGAGGTCGAGTGCGTTCGAGAACGGCTCGCCGAACAGCTCCGGGCGGTAGTTGATCGTCTTCAGCACGCCGAGACCGAGGCGCGCGTCGACGCGGTCGACGACGTCGAGCCTCATCCGAGCGCCCGCATCCCCGCCTCGAGGCGCTCGAGCCCCGCGACGGTCGCGACGGAGACGGTCTGCTCGAAGATCTCGTCCTCCGAGTACCCCGCGTCCTTGAGCGCCTGCACGTCGCCGTCGGTGACCTTGTACGCGTGCAGCCGCACCTTCTCGAGATATGCGCCGAACGCCGGCGGCGCGGGCCGCTGCGGCTGCGCGGCCTCGCGGAGCTTCGCGATCAGGTCGTCGTAGCGCGTCATGTCGGCAGGGCGAGGATATCGCCGTCGGCGACGACGAGCCCGTCGCGCGCGAGCGCTTCGACGGCGTCGGCGTCCCGCGGGTCTTCCCCCGCCGCGATCGCCCGCAGCGCGAGCGCGCGTCGCTGCCGGAACGAGCCCTCGAACGGCCCCTGCCGGCGCAGCGGCTCGTAGCGCGAGCCACGCGACGGGCAGCGCTCCGCGAGCGGGCAGACCTCGCAGCGCGGCACCCGCGCGAGGCACACCGTCGCGCCGAGATCCATCAGCGCCTGCGCGTTGCGCGGCGAGAACGTGTGCGCGGTCCGCTCCTGCACGCGGCGGACGTTCGTGTCCACCGGCATGACGTCCTCTCCGAGCGCGAAGTTGCGGACGGCGGCCGCGGTGTAGCCGCCGACGCCGGGCAGCTTCGTGAGGTCGTCGGGCCAGCCGCGCTCGGCGATCACGCACGCCGCGCGGTGGAGGTTGAGCGCGCGGCGGTTGTAGCCGAGCCCCTGCCACTCGACGATCACGTCGGCGGCGGTCGCTGCGGCAAGCGCCTCGACGGTCGGCCACCGCGCCAGCCAGCGCTCGTACCGTGGGACGACGCGCTCCACCTGCGTCTGCTGCAGCATCACCTCGCTGACGAGGATCGCGTACGGGTCGCGAGTCTTCCGCCAGGGCAGATCGCGTCCGTTTTGGCTGAACCAAGCCCGAAGCAGCTCCTCCATGCGGGGCAGCGTAGACGAGCGTCTAGAGAGGGCCCTCTGGGCCGCGACACACGAAGATCGGCCGGCGACGCGAGGGTGGACGCGCGAATGCGCTGCGCAGTAAAGTCCGCGTCTTCGCTGCCCGTCATCCCTCGAACGACCGGTCTGCTCCTCGACGGAAGGATCATTCCATGATTCGAGTCCGCTCTCGCGCCGCGCTCATCGCTGGAGCTGCCGCGCTTGCTCTCTTCGCCCTCACCGTCGCCGCCGCCGCAGGCACGCACCAGGCGGCGATTCAGAACGGGGGCACGCTCTACGTCGGTATGGCCGCGGGCGAGCCCGACGTCCTCGACCCGTCGCTCGCACGAACCTTCTCCGGCCGGGAGGTCTTTCTCACGTTCTGCGAGAAGCTGTACGACCTCGACAACCAGGCCCGCATCAGGCCGCAGCTCGCCGCCACGCTGCCCCGGCTCTCGAGGGACCGGCTCACCGTCACGATCCCGCTGCGCAGGGGGATCAAGTTCAACGACGGCACGCCGTTCAACGCCGCCGCCGTCGTGACGACGATCCAGCGGCATCAGACGCTGAAGGGATCGACCCGCGCGAGCGAGCTCTCGCCGGTCGACAGCGTCACGGCCCAGGGTTCGTACACGGTCGTGTTCCACCTCAAGACGCCGTACGCGCCGCTCCCGGCGCAGCTCGCCGACCGCTCGGGGATGATCATGTCGCCCACGCAGCTCTCGAAGCTCGGCGACAAGTTCGGAACTGCCCCCGTGTGCGTCGGCGCGTTCATGTTCGACAGTCGCGTCGCGGGCGACAGCATCACGGTCGTCAAGTCGCCGTACTACTACGCCAAGCAGAACGTCCATCTCGACAAGATCGTCTTCAAGATCAAGAACGACGCCGCGGCCGCAGCCGCCGCGCTCAAGGCCGGCGACCTCCAGGCGCTCGACGGAGTCGCGGCCACGGAGCTCCCGGGCGTCAAGAGCACGCCCAGCTTGAAGATCCTCAAGGCGACGAGCCTCGGCTACCAGGGGATCACGATCAACCTCGGGAACAAGAACGGCCTCGGCAAGCTGCCGTACTCGAACGTCGGCACGCAGATCGCGTCGAGCGCGACCTTGCGCAAGGCGTTCGAGGAGGCGATCGACCGCAAAGCCCTGAACAAGGTCGTGTTCAACGGGACGAACCTGCCCGGCTGCACGCCGATCGCCCCGTCGAGCGCGTGGTACGACGCATCCGTGAAGTGCACGCCGTACAATCCGACCGACGCGAAGAAGCTCGTCGCGCGGTCGGGAATCTCAAATCCGACCGTGCATCTCATGGTGCCGACGGGCTCGGTCGCCCTCCGCCAGGCGCAGTTCATCCAGGCGCAGGAGGAAGCAGTTGGGATTCACGTCGTGATCGACGCGGTCGACTTCGTGACGTCGCTGTCGAAGGCCGACGCGGGGACGTACGAAGCGTTCCAGATCGGGTGGTCCGGCCGGATCGACCCGGACGGCAACATCTACCAGTTCGTCTCGACGACGGGCTCGCAGAACGACAGCGGCTACTCGAACCCGAAGCTCGATGCGATCCTCAACAAAGCACGCGAGGCTTCGACGGAAGACGCCCGCAAGAAGCTCTACACGCAGGCGTCGAAGATCATCATCAACGACCGGCCCCTGATCTACCTGTTCCACGGAGTGACGCGGTCCGGCCTGTCGACGAAGGTGAAGGGCTTCCACCTGTACCCGGACACGCTGCTGCGCGTCGCGTTCGCGTACTACAAGTAGCCCGCATGTCGGAGCACTGACGATGGGCGGCTTCCTCCTCCGCAAGGCGGGAGCCGCCCTCGTGGTGCTCCTGCTCGCGAGCATCGTCGTCTTCCTCGGCGTCCGCGCGATTCCCGGCGACCCGGCGATCGCGCTCGGCGCGGAGAACCGCGATCCGGACGTGATCGCAGCCGTGCGCCACAAGTACCTGCTCGACCGGCCGCTCCCCGTGCAGTACGGGCACTGGTTGTGGCTCGCCGTGCACGGCGACCTCGGAGCAGACCAGCGCGAGCTGCCGATCGCCCACACGATCGTGTCGCGCCTGCCGATCACGCTCGAGCTCGCGTTCCTGTCGATGTTCGTCGCGACGATCGTCGGCATCCCGGCGGGGGTGATCGCCGCGGTCCGGCGCGGCAAGCCGAGCGATTACGCCGCGACCGCCGTCGCGCTGGTCGGCCTGTCGGTGCCGCACTTCTGGCTGGGGTTGCTGATGATCATCTGGTTCGCCGTCGACCTGCACTGGCTGCCCGCGAGCGGCTACGTGACGTTGCACCATCCACTCTCGAATCTCGAGCATATGGTGATGCCGTGCATCGTCCTCGGCACCGGCTTCGCCGCGGTGCTGATGCGACAGATGCGCTCGTCGATGCTGAACTCGCTCGGCGCCGACTACGTGCGGACCGCGCGTGCGAAGGGGCTGAGCGAGTGGAGCGTCGTCGGCAAACACGCGCTGCGGAACAGCCTGATCACAGTTACGACGGTGATGGGATTGCAACTCGGCGCGCTCATCTCCGGCGCGGTGATCACGGAGACGATCTTCGGGATCGCCGGCTTCGGGCGGCTGACGATCGACGCCGTCAATCAGCGCGACTACGCGCTCATCCAGGGCGTCGTCCTCGTCGCCGCAACCGGCTACGTCGTCGTCAACCTCGCCGTCGACGTCGTCTACTCGCTGCTCAATCCACGGATCCGCGTCGCGGGAGCAGCACCGGCATGAGCGTCATCGACACTGCCACGCTGACGAGTCCGCGCGCCCGCCGCCGGCGCCTGCTCCGCAAGCGGTTCCTGCGGCGGCCGATGGCGGTCGCCGGCCTCCTCGTCGTGGTGTCCTTCGTGCTGGTCGCGATCCTCGCGCCCGTGATCGCCGCGCGTCGATGCAGGCCGGATTCTTCGCGACGGTGCTGGCAATGGCGATCGCCGTCCCGATCGGGATGATCGCGGGCTACTACCGCGGCTGGGTGGACACCGTGATCGCGCGGATCACCGACGTACTGCTCGCGTTCCCATTCATCATCCTGGCCGTCGGTCTCGCCGCGATCCTCGGCGCGTCCTTGCTGAACGCGACGCTCGCCCTCGGCATTGCCGCCGTGCCCGCGCTGATCCGGATCGCGCGCGGCGAGGCGCTCGCGCTGCGGGAAGAGGACTTCGTGCCGGCCGCGATCGCAAACGGCGCGAACGACGCGACGATCATCTTCCGCCACATCCTCCCGAACATGACGAACACGCTCCTCGTCCAGGCGACGGTCACGATCCCGGGCGCGATCATCGGCGAGGCCGTGCTCTCCTTCCTCGGTCTCGGCGTCCAGCCGCCGACGCCGTCGTGGGGCGTGATGCTGCAAGACGCACAGTCGTATCTCACGCAGGCGCCGCGGCTTGCCGTGTACCCGGGGCTCGCGATCGTGGTCGCCGCCCTCGCGTTCAACGTTCTCGGCGACGGGCTGCGCGACATCTTCGATCCGAGGACGACGCGGTGAGCGCGCAACCACTGCTCGAGGTCGATGACCTGTCGGTTCGTTTCGACACCGACGACGGTCCCGTGCACGCGGTCGACAAGCTCTCCTTCACGCTCGCGCCGGGCGAGGTGCTCGGCGTGGTCGGGGAGTCCGGCTGCGGCAAGAGCGTGAGTTGCATGGCGCTCGTGCGCCTCTTGCCGGAGACGGCGGTGATCAGCGGCCGCGCGGTCTTCGGAGGCAGCGATCTCCTCTCGCTCTCGCCCGGGCGGCTGCGGCGCGTGCGCGGGCGCGAGATCTCGTTCGTCTTCCAGGAGCCGATGACGTCGCTCAACCCGGTCTTCACGGTCGGCCGGCAGATCGGGGAGGTGCTCCGCAAGCACCTCGGCCTGTCGCGCCGCGAGTCGCGCGCGCGCACGATCGACCTGCTGCGCCTCGTGCGCATCCCCTCACCGGAGCGCCGCCTCGATGAGTACCCGCACCAGCTCTCCGGCGGCATGCGGCAGCGCGTGATGATTGCGATGGCGCTTGCATGCGATCCCAAGGTGTTGATCGCGGACGAGCCGACGACAGCGCTCGACGTGACGATCCAGGCGAGCATCCTCGACCTGATGCGCGACATCCGCGAGCGCCTCGGCACGGCGATCGTCCTGATCACCCACAACCTCGGTGTCGTCGCCGACATCGCCGACCGCGTGCTCGTGATGTACGCGGGACGGAAGGCGGAGGAGGCGCTCGTCGAGGATCTCTTCGCCGCGCCGCAGCATCCGTACACGATCGGACTGCTCGGTGCGATCCCGCGCCCGTACGAAGGTGCGGACGCGCGCCGCAGGCTGCGCGAGATTCCCGGCCGCGTCCCGTCGCTGCGCGAGCTGCCCACGATGTGCGCGTTCGCGGAGCGATGTCCGCGCGCCGACGAGCTCTCGTGGACGCAAGTCCCGGAGCTGCGGACCGTGCGGCCCGACCACCTCGTCGCCTGCTTCCATCCGGGGCCCGAATGAGCGGCAACGGGGCGTCTGCGAATCCTGTGCTCGAGGTCGCCGACCTCGTCAAGCACTACCGCGTCGGCGCTGGCATCGCGGGTGGCGGCTCGATCGTGTACGCGGTCGACGGCGTCTCGTTCGATCTGCGCGGCGGCGAGATGCTCGGGCTCGTCGGCGAGTCGGGCAGCGGCAAGTCGACCGTCGCGCATTGCGTCCTCCGCCTGACTGCGCCGACATCGGGGACGATCACGTTGAGGGGTACCGACATCACGCACCTGTCGCGGCGGGCGATGCGGCCGTTGCGCCGGGAGCTGCACATGGTCTTCCAGGATCCGTACTCGTCGCTCAATCCGCGCATGACGTGCGGCGACATCGTCGGTGAGCCTCTGCGCCTGCACCGGATCGCGCGCAGGAAGACGGCGGAAGGCCGCGTCGAGACGATGTTCGACGCCGTGGGGCTGCGGCCGGAGCTGCGGCACCGCTACCCGCACGAGTTGTCGGGCGGCCAGCGCCAGCGCGTCGGTCTCGCGCGCGCTCTCATCGTCAACCCGAGCGTGCTCGTCGCCGACGAGCCCGTCTCGGCGCTCGACGTATCGGTCCAGGCGTCGATCCTCAACCTTCTGCGCGACCTACAGAACGACATGGGCTTCTCGTGCCTCTTCATCACGCACGACCTCGCGACGGTCGAGTTCCTCTGTGACCGAGTCGCGGTGATGTATCTCGGCAAGATCGTCGAGCTCGCGCCACGCGCGGAGCTGTTCCGCGAGCCGCAGCATCCGTACACGCAGGCGCTCCTTTCGGCGGCAGTCGTGCCCGATCCCAAGGTGCAACGCGTGCGCGAGCGGATCGTGCTCGAGGGCGACGTGCCGAGCCCTCTCGCGCCCCCTTCCGGCTGCCGTTTCAGGACCCGCTGCCCGCTCGAGGCGCGCTCGGCGCCGCAGTCAACGGAGGAGGAGCCGCCGTTGAGCACGTTCAAGCCGGGCCATTTCGTCGCGTGCCATCTCGTCGCGCCGGGCAAGCCTGCGCCGCGGCTCGTCGACGACGCCGCGGCGATCGCGCAGGTGGAGAGCGCATGACCTTCACGACGCGACCCGAGCTTCGCGGGACGTTCGGAATGGTCGCCTCCACCCACTGGCTGGCGTCGCAGGCGGGCATGGCCGTACTCGAGCAGGGCGGCAACGCGTTCGACGCCGCCGTCGCCGCGGGGCTGACGCTCCAGGTCGTCGAGCCGCACCTGAACGGGCCGGGCGGCGACCTGCCCGCGCTCCTCTGGCCCGCCGGCGGGGAGCCAATGGTCGTCTGCGCGCAGGGCCCGGCGCCGCAGGCCGCGACGATCGCGCACTACCGGGACGAGCTCGGCCTAAGGCTCGTCCCCGGCACGGGGCCGCTCGCCGCCTGCGTGCCCGGTGCCTTCGGCGGGTGGATGTCGATCCTGCGCGACTTCGGGACGATGCCGTTCTCCGAGGTCGTGAAGTACGCGATCCACTACGCCGAGCACGGCTATCCCGTGCTGCCGTCGATCGCCGGCGCGATCAAGAGCGTCGAGCCGTTGTTCCGCGACGACTGGACGACGTCGGCCGAGGTCTACCTCCCGGTGCCGGAGCCCGGGAAGCTGCACCGCAACCCGGCGCTCGCAGCGACCTACCGTCGGCTGGCCGAGGAGGACGACCCGCTCGACGCGTGGTATCGCGGCTGGGTCGCAGAAGCGTTCGTCCGCTTCCAGGACCATGCGTGGCTCGACAGCTCCGGCGAGCGGCACCGCGGGCTGCTCGCGGAGGAGGACCTGCGCGACTGGCGTGCGTCGTACGAGCACCCGCTCGCCGTCGACTACCAGGGGCTGACGGTCTTCAAGGCAGGCCCCTGGAGCCAGGCGCCGGTGTTCCTGCAGCAGCTGCGCCTGCTCGAGGGCTTCGACCTCCCCGCGATGGGACACGCGTCCGCGGAGTACGTCCACACGATTACTGAGTGTGCAAAGCTCGCGTTCGCAGACCGCGAGGCGTGGTACGGCGACCCGGACTTCGTCGACGTTCCGCTCGAGCTGCTCCTCTCGCGCGACTACGCGGACGAGCGGCGCGCCCTCGTCGGCGCCGAGTCGTCGGCGGAGCTTCGTCCCGGTGGCCCCGACCCGCGTCTGCCCGGCCCGGTCGCCGAGGCCGCGCTCGCGCCGGGCGTGGGGGAGCCGACGCGCGGCGACACCGTCCACGTCGACGTCGTCGACCGCTGGGGGAACATGATCTCGGCGACCCCGAGCGGCGGCTGGCTGTGGGGCGCACCGGTGATCCCCGAGCTCGGTTTCTGCCTCGGCACGCGTGCGCAGATGTTCTGGCTCGAGGAAGGGCTGCCGAACTCGCTCGAGCCGCGCAAGCGGCCGCGGACGACGCTCTCGCCGACGCTGGTCGGGCGCGACGGCGCGCCCGCGCTCGCGCTCGGCACCCCGGGCGGCGATCAGCAGGACCAGTGGACGCTCCACGTCTTCCTCGGTCACGTCCACTTCGGGCTCGACCTGCAGGCGGCGATCGACGCGCCGAACCACCACACGCAGGCCTTCCCGAGCTCGTTCTACCCGCGCGAGACGCGCCGCCGGCACGTCGCGGTAGAAGAGCGTGCGGGAGAGGAAACGCTCGCCGGCCTGCGAGCGCGGGGGCACGACGTCGAGACGGCGCCGGCGTGGTCGCTCGGGCGCGTGAGCGCGGTCGCACGCGGGGAGGACGGCGTCCTCCGCGCGGCCGCGAACCCACGCGGGATGCAGGGCTACGCGGTCGGCCGCTGACGATGCGGCGCGGCACTGCGTAGCCTGTAGGTGATGGCCGCTCCGTTCCTCGCTCCGCTCGCTGCGCTCCTCCTCGCCGGCTCGGCCGGCACGGCGAACCTCACGGTCACCTACTGGCCGAAAGGCGCTCCGGGCCCGTCGACCCGCTGGACGCTGCGCTGCGGCCCGGCGGGCGGCACGCATCCGCATCCGGCCGCGGCCTGCGCCGCGCTGGCGCGCCATCCGGAGGCGCTGAAGCCGGTGCCGCCGCAGGCCGTCTGCTCGCTGGTCTACGGCGGTCCGCAGGTCGCGCGGGTCCGCGGTCGGTATCGCGGACGGGCTGTGGACGCGAAGCTCAACCGCGAGAACGGTTGCGAGGTCGCGCGCTGGAGCGCGCTCGTGCCGCTCGTCCCGAAGCCTCCGCCTACTGGGCCAGAGTGACCTTTGACAGGCCGCGCGGCCGGTCGGGATCGAATCCCTTCGAGCGCGCGAGCGCCGACGCGAACAGCTGGCCGGGGACGACCGAGAGGAGAGGGGACAGGAGCGGCAGTCCCGGCTGCGGGACGGCGAGCCGGTAGGCGACGCCGTCCAGCTCAGCTGCCGCGTTGCCGCTCGCGACGATCGTCGAGCCGAACTCGCGCACTCGTGCGACCGCCTCCTTCACGGCGCCGAGCGTCGGGTCGTGCGACGCGATCGTCCAGACCGGGAAGAGCGGATCGAGGACCGCGACCGGGCCGTGCGCGAGGTCGGTGGCGGTCAGAGGCCACGCGGCCGTCTTGCACGTCTCGAGCAGCTTCAGCGCGATCTCGCGCGCGGTCGCGAACTCGGGCCCGCGCCCGATCACGAACATCCGCCCGACGTAGGAGAACGGAACCGCGAGCGCGCCCGCCTCGGCCTCGAGGCGCGGCAGCGCCTCCTCGAGCTGGTCCGCCACGCGCGAGATCTCGTCTGCGACGCGCGCGCCGCCGCCGTCCGCGTAGCCGGCGAGCAGCGCAAGCGCGGCGATCTGGTTGAGGTACGTCTTCGTCGCCGCGACCGCCAGCTCGGGCCCGGCGCCGAGCGGCAGGACCGCCTCCGCGACGCTCGCCAGCTCTGAGGAGGGATCGTTCGTGACCGCGACCGTGAACGCGCCTCGTGCGCGCGCGCGAGCGACGTAGTCGACGACGTCCGGCGTGCGACCGGACTGCGACAGCCCGAGGACGGTCGAGCCGTGCATGTCGATCGTCGACTCGAAGTACACCGTGAGCGCGATCGAATCGCGGATCGCGGTGAGGTTCGCAAGCACGCCGAACGCGTAGACGCCGTACGTGGCCGCGTTGTCGGACGACCCGTGGCCGACGATGCGCACGAGCGAACCGCGCTCGCGCAACATCGCGCCGACGCGCTCGTACTCGGACCTTGCCTCGAGCAGGCGTCTCAGCGCGGCCGGCTGCTCGCGGATCTCCGAGAGAAAGAGCTCTCCGCTCCTTCCCGCTCCTACGCCGCTCCTTCCCGCTCCGGCGCCGGCAAAGCCGGCACCTCCGCTCTCTGGCGGCTCCGTCGAGCCTACGCCGCTCCTTCCCGCTCCGGCGCCGGCAAAGCCGGCACCTCCGCTCTCTGGCGGCTCCGTCGAGCCTACGCCGCTACGCGACGACAAGTGCCTCGCCTCCGACGAGCACACGTTCGATCTCGAGCGAGTCGTCGAGGACGACGATGTCCGCGGGAAGGCCGACGTCGAGCCGCCCGGTCTCGGGGAGGTCGAGCACGCGCGCCGGCACACTCGCGGCGGCCGCGAGCGCCTGCTCGAGCGGCGCGCCGAGCTCGGTCAGGTTGCGGACCGCTTCGAGCATCGTCAGCACGCTTCCCGCCAGCAGCCCCTGCGGCGAGCGGACGGCGCCGTCCTCGACGCTGAGCTCGACGCTGCCGAGGCTGTACGAGCCGCCGCCCGCCCCCGCGGCCGCGACGGCATCCGTGACGAGCGCGACGCGGCCAGCGGCTGCGCGCCAGACGAGTGACGTCGTCGCGCGCGCGAGGTGAATCCCGTCGACGATGATCTGCACGACCACGTCGTCGCGCACGAGCGCGGCGCCGACGATGCCCGGGTCGCGGTGACTGAGGGGCCGCATCGCATTGAAGAGATGCGTGACGGTGCACGCGCCACGGTCGAACGCGGCGTCGGCCTGCTCGGCGGTCGCGTCGCTGTGCCCGCAGGAGACGGCGACTCCGCGAGCGCAAAGGATTTCCACGAGCTCGAGCGCGCCCGGCAATTCGGGCGCGAGCGTCATCAGGCGCACGGGTCCCGCTGCGAGCAGCCGCTCGAGCAGCTCGACGTCGGGATCGCGACGCCCGGCGGGCGGATGCATGCCGAGTCGCCGTGCGGCGAGGAACGGTCCTTCGAGGTGCACGCCGAGCACCGTCGGCCCGCCCGCGTTCGTCGGCACCTCGGCCAGTGCCGCGACGAGCTGCTCCTCGGGCGCGGTGATCAGCGTCGGCAGGTACGACGTCACGCCCGTCTCGAGCAGCGCCTCGCCTGCGCGGCGGTACCCGTCGGCGTCCGCGTCGAGGAAGTCGACGCCGCCGAAGCCGTTCACCTGCAGGTCGACGAAGCCGGGCGCGGCGATGCCACGGCCGCCCGTTCCGTTCAGCCCGTAGGCGCTGATCCGCCCGTCGACGATCTCGAGCTGGCCGGGGACGACCTTTCCGTCGATCAGCGCGCCTTCGACCGGCAGTTTCATCGCGCGAGCGCGCTCCGCAGGTTGCCGCCTGCCGCGTCGAGCTGTGCGCGCGCCGCCGGCGCGTCTACTCCTGCGAGGAGGGAGACGATCGCGACCTTCGCGTCGCCGCCCGCGTCCGCGAGCGCGCGCTCCACGTCCGCGGCGGGCGCGCCCGTCGCGGCGCCCACGATCCGCCGGACGCGGCCGCGCAGCTTTTCGTTGGCCGCGACGACCTCGACCATCAGGTCGCCGAAGGTCTTGCCGAGCCGGATCATCGCGACCGTCGACAGCGTGTTGAGCACGAGCTTCTGGGCCGTCCCCGCCTTGAGGCGTGTCGAGCCCGCGACGACCTCCGGCCCGACGACGACGAGGATCTCGCGCTCGACGGCGCGCGCGAGCTCAGACGCAGGCGCCGAGACGACGCACGCGGTGAAGGCCCCGGCCTCGGCCGCGGCGCGCGCGGCGCCGATCGCAAAGCGTGTCGCACCGCCGGCGCTGACCGCGACGACCGCGTCGTCCGGCCCGACCTCCGCCGAGCGGACGGCGAGCACGCCCGCGTCTGCGTCGTCCTCCTCCGCGGCGTCGTCCACCGCGACGAGGGCGAGCACCTGCCCCGGCGCCGCCGCGAAGGTCGCCTCGCATTCGGCGGCGTCGGCGGCCGCGAGCCGGCCGGACGTTCCGGCGCCGACGTACACGAGCCGGCCGCCGCGTGCGAGTCGCGCGACGACCTCGTCGACGACGACGGCGATTTGCGGCCCGGCGGCGCCGACGACGGCGGGGACGGTCGCGTCCTCGCGATTCATCAGCTCCACGAGCTCCCGCGTCGAGCGGAGGTCGAGCTCGTCCGCTCGTCGCCGCTCGGTCACGGGATCGTCCGGCGCCATCGAAGCCAGTCTACGGCCCCATCCCCAAGCTGGTCAATACCATTTTGGCGAAATCGCCAGGACGGCGGCTTGAGTTCGCCCGATGTGGGCTATACCATCGCCGAATGGCCGGGATCGAGCTGGAGCGGGTGACGAAGCGCTTCGCCGGCGACGTCGTCGCGGTGGACGACGTCTCGCTCGAGATCGAGGACGGCGAGTTCGTCGTCCTCGTCGGCCCCTCCGGCTGCGGCAAGTCGACGCTCCTGCGGATGATCGCGGGGCTCGAGGAGGTGAGCGAAGGCCGCGTGTGCATCGACGGCCGCGACGTGACCGACTGGGCGCCGCGCCTGCGCGACGTCGCGATGGTCTTCCAGACGTACGCGCTCTACCCGCACATGACCGTTCGCCAGAATCTGGGCTACGGCCTGAAGGTCCGCCGCACGCCGAAGGACGAGGTCGCGAAGCGCGTGGACGAAGTCGCGGCGCTGCTCGGCCTTGCGGAGCTGCTCGAGCGACGACCCGCCGCGCTCTCCGGCGGACAGCGGCAGCGCGTCGCGATGGGACGCGCGATCGTGCGCGAGCCAAAGGCCTTCCTGATGGACGAGCCGCTCTCGAACCTCGACGCGAAGCTCCGCGTCGGCATGCGCGCCTCCCTCGCGCAGCTGCACGACCGGCTCGGCGTGACGAGCGTCTACGTCACGCACGACCAGATCGAGGCGATGACGCTCGGACAGCGCGTCGCCGTCATGCGCGACGGCAAGCTGCTGCAGGTGGACGCACCGCAACGTCTCTACCGCGAGCCGCGGAACGTCTTCGTGGCGGCGTTCATCGGCTCGCCGGCCATGAACCTCGTCGACGCGACGGTCGACGGCGACGACGTCCTGTTCGGAGAGTTTCGCGTGCCGCTCGCGCCGGGTCGGCGGCCGCAACGGGGCGTGCGGCGCGTCGTGCTCGGCGTTCGCCCGGAAAGCTTCGAGGATGCGGCGCTCGCGCCGCGCGGCAAGCCGACGCTCGAGACGACGGCGCGCGTGGTCGAGGAGCTCGGCTCCGAAGGAGACCCTGCTGACCGCCCGGGTCGATCCCCGCACGCAGGCGCGGCCGGGGGAACCCCTGCTGCTCGCGGTCGATCCCGAGCGCTTCCACTTCTTCGACCCGGAGAGCGGCGACAGCCTCCTCGCCCCCGGCGCGGCGACCGGCGGGCGCGTCCCCGAGGTCGCGACGCGATGACGAAGCAGCGCGAAGCGCGGGAGCGCGTCCTCGACCTGATCGAGCGGCTCGGCGTCGGCGACGCGATTCCGTCGGAACGGCAGCTGAGCGTGGATCTCGGCATGTCGCGGCTGACGGTACGCGCGGCGCTCGACGAGCTCGTGCGAGAGGGATACCTCGTCCGCCGGCGCGGCGCGGGCACGTTCGTCAGCGAGCCGAAGATCGCGCAGGAGCTGACGATGACGTCGTTCACCGACGACATGCGCGAACGCGGCCTGCATCCAGGCAGCCGGACGCTCGAGGCGGGCATCGTCAGCGCGGGCGCGCGCCTCGGTCGTCTGCTGCACGTGTCGCCGTCGGAGCCGGTGTTCGTCGCCAAGCGGCTGCGCCTTGCCGACGGCGAGGCGATGGCGATCGAGGATCTCCACGTCCGCAGCTCGCTCGTGCCAGGCTTGACGGGGCGCGAGCTCGAGGAGCACTCGTTCTATGCGCTGCTCCGCGACCGCTACGACATCACGCCGGTCGGCGGCGTGCAGACCGTCGAGCCGACGGTGACGAACGAGGAGGAGTCGGAGCTGCTCGGCATCCCGCTCCACTCGCCCGCGTTCCTCTTCGAACGGATCACCCGCGCCGGCGACGGCCGCGTGGTCGAGTACGTGCGCTCGATCTACCGCGGCGACCGCTACCGGCTCGTCAGCGACCTGGGCGTCCAGAGCGACGGCGGCCTGCGCCGCCGGCCGTCGCTCGATGCCACCGGCTTCCAGGCCGTGCTCCGGCCCGCAGCGGGGCTCGGCGAAATTGGTCTTGACAAGTTGGTCTGAAATATGCCACGCTCGCCCGGTCGAGAAGTGGTCTAAGCCAATCACCGTTCGGAGGAGCGCAATGAAACGACGCACACTTCTGGTCGCGGCCGTCGCAGCGGCCCTCGCGGTAGCGGCGTCGACCGCCGCCGGAGCGGTTTCCGTCCGGGACGGCGCCGCGGCGAGCAGCATCACCGTCTGGTTGCAAGTCGACGCGCAGACGGGCTGGCCGGACGTCGTCGCCGCAGCGACGCAGCAGTTCCAGCAGGACCACGCGGGCGTGTCGGTCAACGTCCAGTACCAGAACTGGGGCGACCACCTGCAGAAGTTCGACGCGACGCTCGCCGGAGGCGGCGGGCCCGACGTGATCGAGATGGGGAACACCGAGATGACGAAGTACATGGCGGCCGGCGCGTTCGCCGACCTGACGTCGTCGAAGTCCTCCTTCGCGAACTCGTCGAGCTGGCTGAAGGGCCTCGCGGCATCCGGGACGTTCGGCGGCAAGCTCTACGGCGTGCCGTACTACGCCGGCTCCCGTGTCGTCACGTATCGCACGGACCTCTTCAAGAAGGCCGGCATCACGAAGCCGCCGACGAGCCTCAACGCATTCACGGCCGCCGCCCGCAAGCTCGCGGCGCAGAACAAGACGAAGGGCTTCTCGCCCGTCTACATCGCGGGCACCGACTGGTACGTCGCGATGGGCTTCGTCTTCGACTACGGCGGCGGGATCGCGACGACGTCGAAGGGCAAGTGGGTCGGGACGCTCGACTCGAAGCGGTCGCTCGCGGGCCTCGCCGCGTTCAAGCGGTTCTTCAAGGCCGCGTCGAAGGCCGCACCGACGTCCGACGAGGCGAAGCCGGCTCCGTATGACCTGTACGCGCAGGGGCAAGCGGCGTCGATCGTCGGCCCGAGCTGGTTCAGCTGCTGCGTCGGCAAGACGTACAAGGACAGCACGGCGCAGTTCGTGATGCCGAGCCACGAGAAGGGCAAGCCGATGCCGGGCTTCCTCGGCGGGTCGGACCTCGCGGTCCCGGTGACGAGCTCGAACAAGGCGCTCGCAGCGGACTGGATCAAGGCGTTCACGAGCACAAGCGCGGAGAAGGCGCTGCAGGCGAAGGGGAACATCCCGAACGCCACCAACCTGCTCGGCAGCAGCGTCAACGAGAAGGCCGCCGCGCGCAGCTGGTTCGTCCCGACCGCGAAGCACTGGGTCGACGTCGAGAACGGGAATATCCTTCGCAACATGCTGGCGCAGATCCTCACGGGCAAGCTGACGATCAAGCAGGCCGCGAGCTCCGCCGGCGACAACATCGCGTCGGTGCTCAACCAGTCGTAGGCAAAGGCCGGGCCGGGCGCAGCGATGTCGTCTAGCCGGCTCCCCGACGGATTGGCGGTCGCCGCCGAGGCTCTCCCCGGGCCTCGGCGGCGCTTTTCCTGGGCGAGGCTCGGCCGCGCGTCGGTGCCGTACTGGCTCGTGCTGCCGGTCGCCGCGGCGATCGGCACGATCCTCGGCTACCCGCTGTACAACCTCGTCCGGCTCTCGTTCCAGCACTACGGGCTGTTCGAGCTGATCCGGCACTCGGGCCAGTCGATCGGGCTCGACAACTACCGCTCCGTCCTGCACGACTCGGTCTTCTGGAGCACGTTGCGCCGGACGGTCGTGTTCACGATCGCGAACGTCGGCCTGACGATGGGCATCGGGACCTTGCTCGCGCTGCTGCTCGTTCGCGTGCGCAAGGTCGTGCGGCTGCTGCTGACGGCCGGGCTCGTCCTCGTGTGGGCGATGCCGACGGTCGTCGCCGTGCAGGTGTGGTACTGGATGACGAACTACCAGAACGGCATCGTCAACTACGTCCTCACGCAGCTGCAGCTCGGCGACTTCTACCAGCACGACTGGTACGCGACCACGTTCTCGCAGCTCAGTCTCGTGACCGCCTTGATCGTCTGGGGCGCGCTGCCGTTCGTGACGATTACGGTCTACGCGGCGCTCGCGCAGGTGCCGGGGGAGCTCCGCGAGGCGGCGGAGATCGACGGCGCCAGGCCGTGGCGCGTGTTCCGCGACGTGACGTTCCCGGTGTTGAGGCCGGTGCTGTTGATCCTGACCAGCCTCTCGATCATCTGGGACTTCGGCGTCTTCACGCAGCCGTACCTGCTGATCGGCCAGTCGCACATCCACACGTCGAACTACTTGATGGGGATCTACCTGTTCGAGGAGGGCTACTTCAAGAGCGACTTCGGCCGCGGCGCGGCGATCTCGATTCTCATGCTGCTGATGGTCGCGGCGCTGAGCGTCGTCTACGTGCGCAAGATGGTGCAGCTGGGGGACGTCGAATGAGCCGCGCGCTTCGTCGCAGCGG
>WNFV01002340.1_pt1 | contig 25326 bp, 15 predicted proteins | sample 5400101 | NCBI WGS metagenome assembly WNFV01 (sample SAMN13153361, study PRJNA577476) | soil metagenome | isolation source: 115 cm soil or saprolite under grassland replicate 1 | place: USA:California | collected 2016-06-15
GTAAACTTCCGGTTTGCCTTGGGCCCATAGCTCAGCTGGTAGAGCGCATGGCTGGCAGCCATGAGGTCAGGGGTTCGAATCCCCTTGGGTCCACTTTCAGCCCCTTATTCGAACTCGGGCGAGAGAACAGAGGCGCGAAGACCTCTGAGAACTCCACTCGACCGATCCTCCGGTCCTCGATGTAGACGGCCTGGAGCACGGCGTCGTTGAAGCGCCGGCGCACCGACGGCAGCGCCTTCAGGTACGCCGCGTGGCAGTTGCCGGCGAGTCGGATGGCCGTTTGGAGAACGTCCCGCCAGCCGTCGAGGTCGCCCTCCGTCTCCTCGAGCTCGCCCTGGGCGGCCTGTTCCGCCACGCCGATGCGGTCCTGCTCCGACTTCAGAAGTTCGAGCGGGATCGCATTCGCGTAGAAGGCCTGCAGGAGCTTGCTGCGCTCGTCTACGAGCTTGGCGAGCATCTTCGTCAGGACCACCCGACCCTCCGAGGCCTCGGCCTGACGCTCGACGATCTCTGCTTCCAGCTCCTCGGTGAGCCGGCTCACCCACGAGGCCGGCAGTTCGATTCTTCGATACAGGTCCTCCACGAGCGCCTCGGCATCGCCGGCGAGAATGTAGGGCTGCCGGCATCCAGTCCTCGCCGACCCCCGCTGCCCGAGGCAGTAGAAGTACAAGTACCTGCCCTTGGCGAGCGTGAGCGACAGTCGCCGGCCGCATCCCCCGCAGAGCAGCAGGCCCTTCAGGTAGTGCTCGTGCTTCCGTTCGCGTACCCCGGCGACGTCGCGGGCCCGAAGCGTCTCCTGGACCCGGTCGAACAGGCTCTGAGGGATGAGCGCCTTGTGCTGGCCCGCGTAGCGGGCGCCGCCCCACTGCACGACGCCGATGTAGAACGGGTTGACCAGGAGCTCGGCGAGCTTGGAAACCGACACCGGAGCGCCCGGCCGCCTTGCGTACGGCGAAGTCAGTCCCTTCGCGTGCATCGTCGCCTGGCTCGGGGAGCGAGTAGTCCCCGGTGGCGTATAGCCTGAAGGCCTCCCGGACCAGGATCGCCCGCTCGGGGTCGAGTGTGATCTTCGCGATCTCCCTGCCGCCCGTCTTCTCTCGCACGTTCAGGTAGGCAATCGGGGCCTTCGTCGGCCAGCCGCCCATCTTGGCCTTCTGGGTCATGCCCTTTCGGATCTCACCGGCGAGGTTGGCCGAGTAGAACTCGGCCATGAGCGCGTGGATGCCCTCCACGAGGCGTCCAGAGGCGGTCTCCTCGATGTTCTCGGTCACCGAGACCAACTGAACGCCCGCGTGGCGGAGCGCCGCCCTGATGGCCACGTGGTCCTCCATGGAGCGGGCCAGACGGTCGATCTTGTGGACGACCACAGCGGTGATGGCGCCTTCGGCCACTCGACGGAGCATGGCCTTCAGCATGGGGCGGTCCGCGGTACGGGCGGACTCCCCGGCGTCCGTGAACTCCCCGGCGAGGCTCCAGCCCCGCTCGGCGAGGTGACGAAGACAAGCCTCCCGCTGGGCCGGGATCGAGTACCCCTCGCCGGTCTCGTCCTTGGCTGCCTGCTCCTTGGTGGAGACCCGGAGGTAGATCACCGCGTCCATGGCTCGTCCTCCTCGTCCTCGTGCTCTATTGCCAGCGCCAGGTCGACCAGCGCTTGGGCCAGTGGCCGGAGCACACCCATCTCGGGAGGCTCCCTGCGGTCCACTCCCGGACGCGCAAGCCTAGTCCGTGCAGGTGTCGGTCCCGGCGCCTCGCGTGTGTCGGCCGAAGCCTTGCCGATCCTGTCGCGACGGCGAAGGCGCTCACGGTCGGTCCTTGGCGCGCCCGCGCGCCGCGGGATCAAGGAGCATGTCGGGGCGGTAGGGCGCGGAATCGGGGTGTCGTTGATACGGGGGAGATCCGACGACGGTGGCCGGCGTCCACGTCGGTGAAGTACCGACCGAGGCAGTGTGTGGCCCGGTACAAGTCCCCGGGCCGGGTCGGAAGGTCAAGGAGCGAGAGGCGATCGCCGTCGGTGGGCAGGTTCTTCCAAACGAGACCGAGTACGCGAAGTTCAGTGAGCTGATCCTCGCTCGCCACGAACAACGGGAACGACGTCACGAGCGATCCACGGACTTGCAGACGCCCGATCGCGTGCCGAAGCGCCGAGCCGACCTCCCCCTCGCGCACCCCTTCCGGAACGATGATGAGGAGGTTCGGGAACCCGAGGAGCTCCTGCTCCTGCGTCCACCCCGCCGCGAGCCGGAGGTAGCCCTCGAGCTTTCGTGAGAGCGCCCCGAACGCCTCGGTGCCCCGGTCGTACTCCAGGTAGAACTCGCAGGCACCGCCGGGATGCAGGTAGCGCCCGAACCCGTCGGGCTTGACTTCAGCGGCTCGAGTCCGGACCCAATGCTCCGGTCGCCAGGTGGCCAAGCAATGGCCCTCATAGTCCCTGGAGGCCTCGGCGAGCGCACAGAAGAACGCGTTGACCCCCAGGCGGTGGGCGAGCATCTGGCTCGACCGGTAGCTGTGATCGGGGACCCAGGACAGGTCCGAGGCCCGGACGCCCCTAGCCTCGGCGAGCTCGCTTAGCCCGAGCTTCGTGAGGAACCAGCACGCGGGAGGTCTCCCCTCCCCGAAACCCCTCCCCGGAGTGAACGATGAGATGAACCCAAGATCTCTCAGTTCCTTCATCCGGTGTTGACACCGTCTGAAGGAACGAAGTACAGGCTCTTGATCTGGTGGGTGGCGAGGACCTTGTGCTCGAGAAGGCTGAGCAGGAGAGCATGGTCTCGCTCATCGAGCGAGACCATGCGAACGTTTTGTTCTCCTCGAGCCATATTCTGGGCACAATCCCCCCCTCCTTCGGTTGGTGGCCTTCGGCAAAGAGGCACCGCGACCTGCGGTTTCGCCGCCTCGCGCCCGGCGCGCTCGCGCCGCCCATGCGCCGCGCACGCGCCGTCCCACACGGCAATCGGGTAGCGCGACGCCGCGCCTGGCGCAGGCGTACATGACCGCCAGGTCGACGGATCTTCAGTTCGTGCCCGTGCTCACCTCCCTTCCTCCCCGAATCACGCGTCCTCAGCCGCCGTACGAGCTCGCCCATCGGCATTCGTCACGGGCATCCCTTCGCGGTCATCCACGGCAGTCACCGGCCGCTCCGGTCCCGATCGCTCTCGCCGTCCGAGCGCTCGCCAGGCCTCCCGTGTTCTCCGAGCGCGCCTCTCTCATGAGGTGCCCGGGTTCGGGGCCGTCTGTTCGCTCGTCCGGCTCGCGTCTTGAACCTCGCGCCCGGTGTCTCTGTGGATCTCCGCTTGCTGCCCGATCCGGCCGCCGGTGGCGAGCCTGCCGTCGCCTTCGGAGCCTGTTCGCGGCGAGCCAGTCGATCGCCGAGACTTCTGCTGTTGTCGCCGCCGATCCTGAGGGGTCCGAGTCCCCATTCGCTCCCCATCGAGTCCCCCCTCGTGCCTGAAGCCAAGGCGAGGCCGGTTTCGTCGAGGGCGAGAACACGTGGAGTCCCGACAAGACGGAGGGGGACCGGGTGGTGACCATGGCCCCAGGCCGGATAATCGAACCGGCAGGACGGGGAGTCAACGAGGAGTCTTATCGCCAGGCGGGAGACAGGAGGGAGATTCTGTGGAGACAGCACTACGGCGCTCGGCGCTCCGCGGGACGCGACTGTGCTCCCTACTGAGCGCCTGGCTGGGCCCCAGATCAAGCGAGTGAGTGAGCGGGCCAAGCTCTCGATAGGATCGCCATCAGGACGCAAAGGAGCCGAGCGCGTCCTCGTCCCCAGCTTCGGCGCGCAACTCGGCGATCCTGTGCAGCTCCGCGACGAGCTGGGCTAGCCTAGAGGCATACCCTCCGGACCAAGGCACTCTCGAACTCGGCGATGTACAGGGCACCACCGGGGCCGAGGGTGACACCGAGAGGCTGGTTGAATGCGGCTTCGATCGCCGGGCCGCCGTCGCCCGAGAAGCCTTTCTCCCCGGTGCCGGCGACGGTGGTGATGACTCCGGAGCGATCTACCTTCCTGACCCGCGCGCTTCCCGCATCGGCGATGTAGAGGTTCCCCTCCGCGTCCACCCACACATCGGCGGGCCACACAAGGCCGGCTTGGGTGGCCGGGGCCGCCGTCTCCGACCACGCCCTTCCTCCCTCCGCCGGCCACCGTTTCGATGATCCCGGCATGGTCGATCCTGCGGATCCGGTGACTCCCGGGCTCGGCGATGTAAACGTTCCCGGCCCTATCAACCGCGATCCCGCCGGGGCCCTTGAACCGAGCCTCGACCGCGGGCCCCCCGTCCCCCGAGAACCCCGGCTGCCCGGTCCCAGCGAACGTGGTGATCACCCCGGACGGGTCGACCTTTCGGATCCGGTTGTTGAATGAGTCCGCGATGTAGAGGTCGCCGTCGCGATCAAAGGCCAGGCCACCGACCACGTTGACCTGGGCCTCGGTGGCCGGACCACCGTCTCCCGAAAAGCCCGGCTCCCCGGTGCCGGCCACCGCGGTCACCTGACCCGAACGGTCGACCCTCATCACCATCGAATTCCCGACGGCGAAGTCGGGCGCCCGTTTGCCGTTGCCCCCGCCGACGTAGAGGTTCCCCTCGGCATCCAGCGTCATCCCAAGGGGGGCGCGGAGGTCCACCTGACCTGCCTCCCCAGCTTCATCGTCGCTGTCTCCGGCCGGGGGCCCAACCACAGTGGTGATCCGGCCCGTCGGGTCCACCTTACGGACCCGTCCTGGGAGGATGCCGGCCTCGCCAGGATGGGCAGCGTGCTCCAGGATGTACAGATTGCCGGTCGCGTCGACCTCCACGTCGGCGGGCAAGTTCAGTTGAGCGCTCGTCGCTGGGCCCCCGTCGCCCCAGGATCGCCAGTCCAGTTGGTCATCGGCGCCCTCGTATGGCCAGCTTCCGGCCACCGAGGTGATGATCCCGGAACCCGAAGTGCACGCCGATGGGGCCGCTCCGGTCGAAGCCTTGTCCGTAGATTCGCCCGTTGAGTTGTTTCGCGCGGCCGACGGCTCTGAATTCCCACCGGAGCATGCCATACTCAGAAGCATCGCGATCACCAGCGCCGTCGCGCAACGGAATCCTCGATCGCGAATCACGTCTTCTCCCGTCCTCTATGACCTTGGTCGAGGAATCCGGTCGACTGGGGCTCCGATGTCGCTCGTGTCGTCTGGTTCCTTCGATGTCATTTCTCCGGTCGGGGGGCTCCTCTGCAATCGCGGTCGCGGTCGTCTCTCAACTTGTGTGTCGCCCGACGTCGACGACCGCACGGCGCGCGTGTCGCCGGCAACGACGTTCGGGTTCCTTCGAGGTGTTCATCGCCCGCCTCCCTCATTGCGCTCGTCTATGCCGATACCAACATCGGTATCGTCCGCCCGTCGGAACAAGGCCACCCGGCGACACGGGCGGAATCACCCGTCGAACATGACGTTGCCCGTGTAGGTCGCGATCCCGGTCGAGACGTCGTCCTTGAACGTAAGTACGCCGCCGGCCCCCACGAAGCCACCCGTTCCCGAGACGATCGGGTGCTGGCAACGTCCCCGGATCTCCGCGAGGGTGACCAAGTCGTACTTGCCCGAGAACTGGAACTCGAAGAACAGGGTTCCGGACGGATCCCCGGTGCACGTGCCGTCCCCTGAGCGATCGAGACATCCGATGAAGTGCTCCCTCCCCGTGGCCTGCACGGTTCCGCTCGGATGCTCCCGGAAGGTGAATTCATCCGTGTACCAGCACCCGACGAGGCTCCCATCTACGCGGTACGTGCCGAGCGAGCTCGGATCGCCCGCGATGCACGGGTCGCCCAGTGCGACGGGGGTTTGGTTCCCCGACACCCGCGTGGTTCCGGCGGTGGCCGGCGCGGCTCCCACTACCGCGATCGCGGCGATCGCGACGATCGCGACGAGCACGATCGGTGACTTCCTCATCCCGCACCTCCTCTGATCGAGCAGCGACTCCTCTTGCCAACGATCGGCGGACCCCGAGCGAATCAATGGGTCATTTCCTCCAGTCAATCTCGGGCATGTCGGCGACACAGCCAATGTCGGGCGGTGAGGTCGGATCGTCGATCCACACGTTCCGAATCTCGGGCCCGCATTCGGATCCCAGCACGTTGTGGCCCCAGTTCGGGAACTCCACGACCCAGCTGTTCGAGAGCGTCGTCGCAGCCTGCTCGATGAGCGGAAGCGTCGAGTAGGGGTCGAACCTCCCGTGAAGGATCAGCGTGGGGATGTCAGAGACGACTGGGTCGTGGGGGTCGGCATCAGCGCTCCCTGCATCCCAGCGGTCGCAGACCCGGAAGTAAAGGCTGTGGACATAGGCCTCCACGTACCAGGGCTCCCCCCTCGCCGCCTGGCCGAGAGCAACCCGGTCAACGAATGGCAATTCGTCATGGCAGACAATCGAGAAGAAGGAGCCATATGCAAAGCGTGTCGTCGGCGCATGAGGGACGACATACCCGTGGCCGACCGTGCTGAGGATCGGATCGCTGGACCACTCGGCGCGCCAGGGGTAGGGCCCTTCCCCGAAGAGGTGGTCCCGAAGTCCGTAGACGTTCTTGGGCATCCTCATCTCTTCCCAGGTCAACGTCCCTCTCATGACTCGGACCGTTGTTGCCGCGTCGACGACGATGCGGAGGCCTTGCACCCTCAGTCGCGAGGGGCGTTCGTCGAGGCGTCCGAGCGCTCGGTCCCACACCGCACGGATGTGAGGGAACGCCCGACCGCACGGCGGATCCGCCCGGCATGCGTTTGCCACCTGTTCCACCGAGTACCTGGTTCCCAGGATCGCCTCGGTGAGGAGGTCCACCTGGGGGGCATCGGGGCTGTCGTAAATGACGGCGCGGACGTGGTCGGCGTACCGGCGCACAATCTCGAACGAGACCGAGGACGTGGTGCTGGTGGTGATGAGGTTCCATGTCTCGATGCCAAGTGCCGTCCGGAGGTCCTCCGCGTCCGCCGCGGTCTCCGCCAGGTTGTAGGCCCCCACGTCGACCCCCTGGGCGTCGAGCCGGTCACGGCATGCTTGGACGGCCTCGAGGAACAAGGCCTCCATGGCTGGGGTGCCGAGACGAACCCCGAGGGAGGGGCTAGCGAGGTGATGTGTCTCGGGACAGGAGAGCCTTGGCTCGGAGTGGCCGAGCCCACGAGGGTCCATGATGATGACCTGGCGGTGTGTTCGCTCCGCCATGGGGGCGAAGCCGCGGTAGTACGGCGTCCATCCCAGGTCCAGCCCAGGCATGAACATGGGGTCAGGTGAGATATCACCGGCCGGAGGCTCGATCCGGGTGACGAAGACCTGGATTGTCCGGCCGTCGGGGTTGCTTCGATCCTCGGGGACCGTGAGATAGCCGCACGTGACCTCATTCTCGATGCCACGCGTAACGCTGTGCGGGCAGAGGACCTCGGCGAAGTCGGGCTGGAAGGCAGCCGGCTCCGGGCCCTCCTCTCTCTCTGCTGGTCCGCCAGCGCAGGCCGCCGCCACAAGCGATCCGATCACTACGAGTGAGTCAAATCGGATGCCGTTGAGCCGGCGACGTGTGTGGCGACTCGAAACGTTCATCACCCCGCCTCCCTCATCGCGTCGTCTGCTCGCGGATACGACTTCGCGATTCTGTGCACTCTGGGGACCTCGCCTAGGAACTGGCTAGGAGATCGATTCCGATGGCTGACGATGTCCCAACACGTTCCGGGGATCCCGTGGCCCTAGCGGAGTCCTAGGAGGGGGAAGCAGCGTTTCGACCTCATATCAAGGGAACCGGGCCATGGACCAGGCAGAAGAAGAGGGCCGCCGGCATGCCACCGAGGACGGCCTTCCAATCCCGGCACGCCCGAGCTACCGTCGGCGTGTGAACTTTCGCGTCCTCGGACCCGTGGAGGCCGCAGGCGCGGAGGGACCGTTGTCACTCGGCGGACCCAAGCAGCGAGCCGTCTTGGCACACCTCCTCATGCGTGCCAACCAGTTCGTGTCGACCGACACCCTGATCGACGCCTTATGGGGGGAGGAACCACCAGACGCTGCTCGCGGGACGATCCAGGCATATATCCACAACCTTCGAACGGTCCTCGGGCCGGCCCGGATCGAAAGCCGCGGACCCGGGTATGTGCTTCGGGTCGAGGCGGACGAGGTCGACGCGTCGCGTTTCGAGGCGCTGGTGGGCGACGCAAGACGCGTCAGCGAGGAGCCCGGACGGGCGGCGACCGTCCTGCGCGACGCGCTCGCTCTCTGGCGAGGATCGGCCTACGCCGACCTCGACGCGCTCCCGTCGCTCCAAGGAGAGATCGCCCGCCTGGAGGAGCTCCGGCTCTGCGCGATCGAGGGCAGGATCGGCGCGGAGCTTGCGGGTGGACGGCACGAGGACGTCGTCGGTGAGCTCGAGTCGCTGGTCCGAGACCATCCCCTCCGTGAGCAACTGTGGGGACACCTGATGCTGGCCTGCTATCGGGCGGGGCGCCAGGGCGATGCCCTTGCCGCATTCGACGCGGCGCGCAGGATGCTCGCCGAGGAGCTCGGGGTCGACCCATCACCGGAGCTCCGCCGCCTCCAGGGGCAGATCCTCCGGCAGGACCCCTCGCTCGAGCTTCGCGGTCAGCCGCTGCGTGGGTACCGGCTGTTGGAGCGCGTCGGGGAGGGCTCGTTCGGGGTGGTCTACCGGGCACTCCAACCGCAGGTCGGCCGCGAGGTCGCCATCAAGTCGATCAACCGGGACCTTGCCAACGACCCTGAGTTCATCCGCCGGTTCGAGCGCGAAGCGCAACTCGTCGCGCGGCTCGAGCACCCCCATGTCGTCCCGCTCTACGACTACTGGCGCGATGCCGACGGGGCGTACCTCGTCATGAGATTCCTTCGCGGTGGCAGCCTCCGTCAGGCGATCGAGAAGGATGGCGCCCTTCCACCAGACGATGTCTCGAAGACTCTCGATCAGATCGCGGAGGCGCTCTCCGCCGCGCACCGTCAAGGCATGCTCCACCGAGACTTGAAGCCCGAGAACATCCTCCTCGACGAGGAGGGGAATGCCTACCTGTCTGATTTCGGCATCGCGAACGCCGTATCGGATCCGAACGCGACGGGATCGGCAGCGATCGCTACCCCCGCGTATCTTTCGCCGGAGCAGATCAACGGCGCGCCGATCACTCCACGGACCGACGTCTACAGCCTCGGGGTCGTGCTCTACGAGCTGCTGGTCGGCCGGCTTCCGTTCTCCGACAGGTCGCTCGCGGATTTGCGGCAGCACTTGCACGAACCGCTGCCATCCGTCCTGGCGGCGCGGCCGGAGCTCTCGCCGGCCGTCGACAAGGCCATCGCCGCGGCGACGAGCAAAGGCGCCTCGAACCGCTACACCGACGCCGTCGACCTGGCCGCGGCCTTCCGTGAGGCGCTCGGAGGTGATGTACTCGCGCCCGCAGCCGAGGGCGCCGACCGCAACCCATACAAGGGCCTGCGCCCGTTCGACGAAGCCGACGCTCTCGACTTCTTCGGGCGGGAGGCCCTCATCGAGCGCCTCGTGACCCGGCTCTCCGAAGAGGTCGAAGGATCCCGCTTCCTCGGCGTGGTTGGCGCCAGTGGAAGTGGGAAGTCCTCCGTCGTCCGGGCGGGTTTGGTGCCGGCGCTCCGGGCAGGGCGATTGCCCGGGTCCGAGAAGTGGTTCTTCGTCGAGATGATGCCGGGCCCTCGGCCGCTCGACGCTCTCGAGGCCGCGCTCCTGAGGATCGCGGTGAACCCACCGACCAGCCTCGTGGAGACCCTCCAGTCAGACGAGCGTGGCCTGTGCCAAGCGGCCGAGCGGGTGTTGCCGACCGACGCGTCGGAGCTGTTCCTCGTGATCGATCAGTTCGAGGAGCTCTTCACATTGGTGGAGGACGAGGCGCAGCGAAGCCACTTCCTGGCGAGCATCTTCTCCGCGGTAAACGCTTCGGACGCTCGTGTGCGGATCGTCGTCACGCTCCGCGCCGACTTCTACGACCGCCCACTCACGTACCAGGGGTTCGGCGAGTTGCTCGGCGCTCGAACCCAGACGGTGACGCCGCTGTCTCCCCGGGAGCTCCAACGCGCGGTGGCCGGCCCGGCCGAGCGGGTGGGGGTGGTGCCCGAGCCCGCGCTGCTGGCCGAGATCGTGGCCGAAGCTGCCGACCGTGCGGGGGCGCTCCCCCTGCTCCAGTACGCACTCACCGAGATCTTCGAGCGACGGCGGAACAACTTGCTCACCCTCGCCCACTATCGCGAGCTGGGTGGGCTCGGCGGCGCGCTGGCTGGTCGCGCGGAGCTCCTGTACACGAGCGGGCAAGAGGCCGGGCAAGCGGCGACGCGGCAGCTGTTCCTTCGCTTAGTAGACGTGGAGGAGGGCCTGGAGACCGTCAGGCGCCGGATCCGGCGCTCGGAGCTCGAAGCCATCGAGATCGACCGCGGCGCGATGACGGCCGCGATCGACGGGTTCCAGTATCACCGACTCCTGACGTCGGATCGCGACCCGGTGACCCGGGAGCCCACGGTCGAGGTTGCCCATGAAGCGCTGCTGGATACCTGGGAGCGATTGAGGGGATGGGTCGAGGCAGCTCACGATGACCTGAAGACCGAACGGCGTCTTGCGACGGAGGCGGCCGACTGGGAGGCGGGCGGCCGAGACCCAAGCTTCCTGTTGCGGGGCTCTCGTCTGGAGCAGTACGAGGCGTGGGCGAGCGAGTCGGATATCGCGCTCGGGGCCGTCGAGCGCGAGTACCTGACGACGAGCCTTCGCCAACGCGAAAGGGAACTCCGAGCAGAGGAGCAGCAGCGCGCGCGCGAGGCGTCATTGAAGCGGCGTTCCGTCGTTCGGCTCCGTGCGTTGGTGGCCGTGCTCACGGTCGGTGCGCTCGTCGCGACGAGCCTTGCCCTCGTCGCTGCCGATCGGGGTCGGCAAGCCGAGCGCGAGGCGAGGGTCGCGATGGCTCGCGAGCTGGCCGCGGCGGCCGTCGCGAACCTGGATGTGGACACCGAGCGAAGCATGCTCCTTGCCCTGGAGGCCGTCGAGACGACCTACCGGTTGGATGGAACCGTCCTTCCGGAGGCGGAGGAGGTTCTTCATCGAGCCCTGCAGGCCCACCGGCTGGTGTTCACGTTCCCCGGATATTGGGGGGAGTTCAGCGCCGACGGGTCCCGCGTCGATGTGGCGGGGGCCGAGGCCGGGAGGGCTGACGTCTACGACGCGGCTACCGGCGAGCGCGTTTCGACCGCGATCGGGGCCGGCAGCGAGTCCCAGGTCGGACCCAGCGGCAAGCTCGACGTCGTCTTCAGCCCCGATGGAGGACTCTTCGCCACCTGGAGCGATGTCACGCCGGACGTTCGAGTGTTCGAAACGGCGACCGGCGAGAAGGTGCGGCGCCTGAGCGTCCCGGAGGGGGCGCTGTACGACCCGCGGTTCAGCCCGGATGGCCGGTTCCTCGCTGCGGGCGGTCCCGTGGTGAGCCGTGTTCTGGAACCGGGCGGCCCGGCGGTGAGCGGGTGCTGTCCGCAGACGTACCTGTTCGATCTCCGAACGGGAGAGCTTCTCATCATCAACAACGCGATCGGTCCCATCGCGTTCTCCCCCGACGGCGAGCGGCAGCTAACCGCCGACTCCTGGTACGACTATGAGATAGGGGCGTGGGTCGCGGGATACGTCAATGACGTGCAGGAGCGCGACCGGACCCCTCTCGGGCGCGGGGCGTACGTCCCCGTCTACCACCTTCGGGGGCAGGAAGCCGACGTCCCGGTCTACGAGGGGCCGGTCGGCACGAAGCGCCTTCGAGGCCTGACCCTGCTTGGGCACGAGGGGGACGTCAACGGCGCGGCATGGAGCCCCGAGGGCGCGAAGATTGTCACGTCCAGTCCAGACCAGGTGATCGTGTGGGACGCGTCCACCCCGAAGCCCTACGAACTGAACGACCCGGACAACCTCGTTGTGCCGGAGTTGACGGTGTCCCCCTCGGCCGGCCTCTTCACCGCCGTCGCGTTCGGCCCCGACTCCCGGATCGCCACCGGCATGAGCGACGGCACGACGGTCATATGGAAGCTGTCGGGCGGTCGCGCGAAGCCGATCCTCACCCTTGCCGGACACGACGCGGCGGTTGGGGGCGTCGACTTCAGCCCGGACGGCACGCGGCTGACCACGAGCAGCAGCGACGGCACGGTGAGGATATGGGACATCACGGCGGAGGGAGGCGGTCACGAATGGCTGACGCTGCCGGGTGCCGGCGGGGTGGCCTATTCGCCTGACGGTTCACGCCTGGCCGTCGGCAGCGAGGAGGGGGTCGTCCACGTCTACGAGGCTGCGACCGGACGGACAGCCCTCGTCCTGCGGGGTCACGAGGGGAGGGTGAACGCGATCTCGTTCGACCCCAGTGGGTCCAAGCTCGCGACCGCGGGCTTCGTTGACGGAACGGCCCGGATTTGGGATGCGATCTCCGGCGCCGAGCTGGGCTTGGTCGATCTCGCTCGGATTCAGGAACCCGCGATCCGGCCGGCCGATCACTGCGGCCAGCATCCCACCGGCCTCAAGCAAGTGTTCGACGTTGCCTTCAGCCCCGACGGCAGTGTGTTGACCACCGGGGGCTGGTTCGGACCACCGTCGTCCACGCTCACCTGGGGCCCCGTGACCGGCGAGCTGCAGCACATCCTTGCGCAGGGTCCAAACCAGCCCGGCACAAACGTGGGGTACCTATGGGGCCGCTCCGTCGACATCAGCTCCGACGGGCAGCTCGTTGCCGGCGAGGGATGGAACTTCGTCTTCGTCTGGGCCGTCGAGGACGCCCGGATCGTCGCGCGCATACCGGAGCAGCAGGTCGACGCGCTCGCGTTCAGCCCCGATGGCCGGCGCCTGGTCACCGGCTCGCTCGAAGGAGACCTCACGGTGTGGGAGGCGCGGACCGGACGCCAACTGGATTCCCTGAATGGGAACCTTGGTCAGGTGTTGGATCTGGCGCTCTCCCCGGACGGGGCCAGGCTGGCGACCAGCTCCTCCGACGGCACCGTGAGACTGTGGGACCTTCGCACGGGAGAGCAGATCCTCACGCTCGCCAGCGGAGTGGCGGGGGAGGTCGGGGCGGAGAGCAAGTTCTGTTTCCGCCGCGACCGGATTGCGTATCTGGGGGTGGGGGGAAAGCTCGCGTTCAGTCCCGATGGAACCCGGCTGGCCTATACCGCCGACGGTACCGTGCGCGTGCTCGCGCTCGACATCGACGATCTGCTCACCCGGGCGCGGTCCCGGCTCGCCCGGTCGTGGACCGAGGATGAATGCAGGAGCTACCTGCACCTCGACCGCTGTCCGCCAACCGCCGTTGACCGTCACTCGCCACAGGGGTGATCGGCAACGGCGCGCTGCCGCTCCTCAGGCGAACCGGAACGACGAACTCGCCTCGCACGACGAGCGGTGTGGATGAGGTTCGCTACGGCCCTCCGACACGAACCGGACGTACACCCCCGAGGTCCGCTTCTACCAGCACTCTTCGCTTGCTCGGCTCGTACTTGAGGGCCAGTCCGAGGCTCTCGTAGAGACCAGCCTTCTTCGTCGGCTCAGCCGCCCCCAGGACGCCGACGAGATCCTCGAGGCTCTCGATCATCGCCCGGATGTCGTCCTCGGTGAGAGCTGGCGCTGGGCGGCGCCGGCGGAGCTCCTCCTCGGCCGCCCTCCGCTCAGCTTGAACCTCGCTGATCCACTTGGCGACGACGGACGGGTCTGTTCCGGCCTCTAGCGTGTCCTATCCCCGAGTAGTAGCGAGACTCGTCGACGTCCCACACCCCAAGGGAAAGGCGACGCATCCTCCTGCTTGACCAGCCAGTCGAGCGGAAAGGAGGCGCCGCCTTGACCCAAGATGATGCCCTGTACCGGTTCCGGTTGCGAGCACTCGCCCTGGCCACCGAGCTCGGCAACGTGAGGGCGGCGTGTCGGGCCATGGGGATCCACCCCTCCACGTTCTACCGGTGGAGGTCCCAGGTGCTCCGGTTCGGCCCGGAGATCCTCATGCCACGTGAACGACGGCGACCGAAGATGGCCAACCAGACCTCCCCGTTCATCGAGCAGCGGGTCATCGCCTACTCGCTCGGCCACCCCGGCTTCGGGCCGATGAGGATCTCCGCGGAGCTGCGGCGGCAGAAGTGGGGAGGGATCGTGCTTTCCCCCAACGGCGTGCACCGGGTCCTTCGCCGCCACGGCCTGAACACCAGGGCCAAGCGCCTGGGCCTGGTGGCCGGCTACGCGGCACCGCCGGAGCCCGAGCACCGACCTGCCCGGCCTGAGCGGCACCTGCAGGTGTCCCGACCAGGGGAGATGGTGCAGATGGACTGCTTCTTCATCGGCAGGCTGTCCGGGGCCAAGGGAGCGGTGTGGCAGTACACGGCGATCGACGTCGGCTCGGCCTACTGCTGGGCCGAGCTGCACCTCACCCCGCGCAACCCATCGGCCCGGTGGACCTCCGAGCTCGGCCGGCGGGTGGCCGCCGATCTTGCGGCTCGGGGATGGTCGCTGGACAAGGTGATGTCGGACAACGCGAGCGAGTTCCGCTCTGCCGAGTTCGAGGCGGCCGTGGCCCGACTGGGCGCCCGTCACCTGTTCATCCGCGCCGGAAGGCCACAGACCAACGGCGTCGTGGAGCGGGTCCAGGAGACGATCCTGGACGAGTGCTGGAAGCCTGCCTTCGCGCGCTACCTGATCCCCAAGTACACCGGGCTCCGACTGGACCTGGACCGCTACCTCACCTACTACAACACCGACCGCGCGCACACCGGACGATGGACCAAGGGCAGGACCCCTGAGCAGGTCATCGGGAAGGTGAAGATGTGGTCTCGCAAGAGCTGATGCGTCGCCAGAACTCGGTGACAGGACACTCTAGCGCATCTCGGTAGCGAGCGAGTCGGGCGTCGCACTCGACGAGCACCTGTCGAACGGTTGCTGCGCGGTCGTCGTCGACGGCGGGCGGCTCGTGAACCTCGGCGAGTGTGCGACACGACTCTTCCAGCCGGTCCGGCTCGAAGACCCCCGAGATCCAGCTATCGAGCGGCGGGACGATCTGCGCCTCGCGCACGTACACCGTCCTCGGGTGCTGGGCTCGCCGGGGGAGCGCGTACTCGGTGGAGTAGCGGCAGCGGTAGTAGGCCTGGGCATGGTTCCAGCTCCCCTGCATCCGGCGGTCGCACAGCCCGCAGCGAAGGAGGCCGCGTAGAAGGTAGGGGCGCGGCGTCCGGCGGGGCTTGCGGATCGTGGTGCGCCCGTTCGCGGCTCTCCGTACCCGCGCGGCCTCGAACACCTCCTGGCTGACGAGCGGCTCGTGGGCGACACCTGGGGAGCGCACCCATTCGTCCTCGTCGTTCCAGCGCAGCCTGGTCCTGTGGCCAGCCGCGACGTCCTCCACGTCGACCAGGACCTCGTCGCGGCGCTGGCGGCCCCAGACCGCGACCCCCGTGTACCGAGGGTTGATCAGGATCGCCCGGACGGCGCTCTTGCTCCACCCCTCGCCGTTCCGGTGCGAGTTGCGAGCGCGGTCGTATGCAGAGGGGGAGGGAACCCTGTCGCGGGTGAGGCTGTCGGCGATCGCGAACAGGCCCATGCCGGAGACGTACTCCTCGAAGATCCGGGCGACGACGGGCGCCGTGACCGGGTCGGGCTCCAGGCGGTGGATCCGGATGCCGAGGGCCGCCTTCCCGGGGTTGGGGTGGGGACCCGCGTCCGCCAGCCGGTATCCGTGCGGCGGCCTGCCGACTTGGGTCTCGGCCTGGGCCGCCATGGCGTTTCGAACCCTGGTGCGGATGCGGGAGCGCTCGCCCTTGCTCATGCCGCCGAATAGCGTCATGACCATGTCGTGGGCTTCGGAGCCGGGATCGACCCGCCCGCCGACCTCGGGCACCCACAGCTCGACGCCGTAGTGCTCGAACAGCGGGAAGGTCAGGGCGAACTGGGCGCCGTAGAAAGCTCGCTGCGGCTCCCCGATCGCTACGGCCTCGAAGCCTCGGTCGGGGGAGCGCAGAAGCTCTAGGAGCCTGACGGCCTCGGGCCGGCGTTTCCAGGGAAGGGACCGGGACTTCCCGATATCGAAGAACTCGGCCACGATCGCGCCGCCCGCCGGCTCGACGAGCTCCATGGCTCGCCGGAGTTGCCAGCCCCGCGAGGAGGCCGGGTCCTGCTGATCCTCGGTCGAGACCCGTCCGTAGAAGGCGAAGGGCTTCACGATGGCGTCCTCCTTCCCCCTCCCGGCGTGCGACACGCTATCCGAGCCGAGTGGGGCACGGTCATGCTACGCGGGAGGGCTGTCATCTCTGCCTCCATCCCGCTCGGCGACACTCATGAGGATCTCCAGCAGGATGCTCGCCGCTCGTGGCGTGAGGCGCGGTGGTTCGCCGGGTACGACCACACGTAGTCCGACGGCGTCGTCAGCGGCTCGAGGCTTCGCCTGCAGCCGCTGGGATGGACGCTCGTGAGATCGAGCGGATCGTTCGCTATGAGGTGCCGACGCATCTCCGAGTCTCACTCATCGATCGGGGCTTTCGCTTCGCTTGAGGCCACCTTCCCGGAGGCGCCTCCTCGATTTCTCCCCGTCGGCTCCTCCACCACTACCCGAATAGCGAACCCAGGCCCCAGCGTATGGGGGTGTGAACGTGGAGTGCGCAGATAGACGCTCCCGGTGTGTCGACATGCGCGGTCCGATCATGGGAAGAGGGATCCGTCGCTGAACGAAGGGCGTCTGCACTCCTCCGGCACCTCCCCGCTCCTCTGCCTCAGGTCCGCAGACAGGCCACTGCGCCACGGCTTGAGGCAGTCGATTTCCAAGGCGTCGATCCCGATCCGGGCGAGCAGCTGCTGCCGCGGCGCATCAAGAAACCACGCAGGCGTTCCCGCGAGCGATCCGTCGAGCGGTCACGCGAGCGTTACCCCGAGCGGTCATGACCGCTCGACCCAGATTCGCGCGAATCCACAGGTGAGAGCACATGACGGGCCGAGCGTTGGTCGGTCAGACTCATGACACATGCACGCGTACACGTGCACCTGTCATGAAGTCTCATCTCACACCTGGGAAGAGTTGGCCTTCGCGCAAGTAGTTCACCAACATGTGTTCGTCGCTCCATCGCCCGGGACTGCGTTCATCCTCCCCTCACGGCATTCAGCAACTCGCCCGCCAGAGCTGCGCACGACTCCCGGATGATGCTCTCGTCCTCGAGAGGAGCCGCAGCACGGGATGCCATCTCGGACCCGGGGCTGATCGGCCTGCCGAAGAGATCTCGGAGGAAGCCGATCGCTTGCCCGGTCACGCCAGCGCTCAGCTCCTCGCCGCCGACCCTTCGTAGCCCGCTGGCCAAGGTTTCGATCGGAACGGCCCTCAGCAGGCGAAGGACATCGAGCGCGTCCTTATCCTCAGCTCGGCCGGGCGAGTCGACGCGCTCGGCGATCTTGTGCAGCTTCGCGACGAGGAGAGCCGACGGGCCGGCTACCTTGATGGCGAAACGGCGATCGTCTGCCTCTTCGAGCGAGCCGACCTCCAACCGATCCCAGTCGAGGAGCGCGGCCTCGAGGCCTCTTGCCTTCCGGGCCGTGCGCTTCCCATGGTCGCCGATCCTGGCCGCCCGGCGGCCGGGGCCACCAACGGCCTCGGGTACGAGGAGGTCGACCTTGACCGTGACGGGATCCACGTCGATCTGCCTGGTGGTCAGCCACCTACCGACCTCCTGCAGGTCTTGGGTGAACCCGGCAGCCGTCAGGGACTCTTCCAGCCTTGGCGCGGACTTGAGCGCCGAAGGATCGATCGCGATGTCACCATCGGTCGTGTACTCGGCCACGGCGAGATCTGCCTCACCTGTGTGGAGGTAGACGGCTTGTGCCCCGACGAGGATGACCGCGTCCTGTTGGTCGCCGAGCGCCTCGAGGGCGTCGAGCAGGACCCGACGGGCCAAGACATACAGTGGCTCAGGAGCGCCAGGCATCTTCGTTCTGCGCCATCCAGGAAAGGAGCTCTTCCGCCTCCGCGGGTCCGCGCCCCGGGCTCGTGAGGAGGTCTGCGGCGATCTGCGTCGGCGCGGCGAAGGTGAGCCGCTCTCGCTCCCAGGTTCGCTCGTACACGACAGGATCGAATGGCTCAGCGAGTATCACGTTCGCACCTGACTCGGCTGGCCGCAGACCGATATCGTTCGCGAGGACTTCCGCGGAGTCCACGAAGCAGACCCCGAGACGAGCCGGCGCGACCGGCGCGAGCACTGATGCCCCAAGTGATCCCGTTACGGCGTAGCGCGCATCCGCCTGCCTCAGGTTCGCGCGGAATGACTCCACTCCTCGGGGATCGAGATACGAAGAAGTCCTGTTGGAGCCGAGGAGTGAATAGTCCTGGGCCCAACGCTTGATGAGCCCTCGCCACTCGACCTCGAGGACTGGCCCGCGTCCCTCCTTCTTGACAAGGTCTTCGCGCTCGAGAAGGTCGAGGACCCTCGACACGTAGCCGGGGTCGGCTCCAGCCCTCGCGGCGAGATCGCGAACGCCTATCGGACCGCGGAAGTCGCAGAGGGCGCGTACGATCCGGCCAGCCTTAGGCCCCTTCAAGGACCTGGCGGCGCGCTCTTCTCGCCAGGGATTCTTCTCTGCCCCCGCGGTCTCGATCCAGAGCCCCGGCCGATCGAGCGTGACCCACACATTGCCCGCGAGATCCGCGTAGCTCACGCCTTCCTCGCGCAGCCGCTCTCGTGTCCGAAGACCGAGATACGGGGCGGCCACAACCGCCCCGGCGACCTTGTCCTGGTTCAGACGGAGCTGTGCGAGAACGGCCGGGAGGTCCTTGGGCTCGACGAGACGCTTCGCCTCTACGATTATCACTCCTCGGGTCCCGTCGGGCGACCGGACCTCCAGGAGCGCATCGGCGCGCCGGCTGCCCCGTCGGACGTCGAGGGTCAGCTTGGAGCGCCAGCGCTGGGGAAGACGCGAGGTGATCTCCTCGGCCGCCCGCTTGGCGATGTTGTCTGGAATGGTGTTATTGCGCATGACGTGCAACAGGGTAGATGCAGGCAACAACCCCTGTCAAGCACTGCGCCGCGGTCGCGCCCCCTTGCGGCCGGTAGCCTGAGGCCACGGAGCGAGCCTCCGGGAAGGCCGACCGTGACTCATACCCATCACGTCGAGATTGAGTCCGTCCCGCCCGTCGCCGAAGATAATCGCGTAGAGGGCAAGGGGGCTTGTTAGTTGTCCGAGTCAGACCTAGACCTTGGCTCCGTCAATGAGCCGAACGGCCAGTCAGCCGGCGGTGCCGACGCTAGTCCGTCGTCTGATCGACGGCGGCAGCTGGTCCGCAGGGCACTGGATGCGTGGAAGAAGCAGCTCGTCGACCTTGGCGGGCGCAACAACCTTCTGTACTACCGCCATCTCAAGGTGGGGACGCTTGATCTCACGGCCTGCGAGCCGGTCCACCTGCAGACTCTCCTCGAAGGCCGGTCGGTCACGTTGTCCAAGCTCTTCCCAGATCCCGAGCGCTTGGAGGATGCGCGACGTCGCGCTCGCGCGGTCCACAAGAAGGCTCTTGAGCACTACGAGGAGCGCGGCATCGAGACGCTCTTCGTCGCTTACGCAATGGCGACGTGGACCGCCGGCATCGGCAGGGGCACGCCCCAAGCGCCCGTGCTTCTTCGGCCCGCGATCCTGAACCCGCGTGGAGCAGCGCAAGAGGACTTCGACCTCGTCCTCACGAGCGAGATGCAGATCAGCCCCACCCTCCTCCATTTCCTCGAGAGTGAGTTCGGACTGATTCCCGACCAGTCGCAGCTCGAACTCGACGGAGTCATAGACAGCCCGTGGGAGCTGAACGAGGTAGTCAGGTGGCTCAAGGCCGAAGCGGCTGGCGTGCCTGGGTTCGATATCTCGACCGAGATGGTCGCCGGAACGTTCTCCTACATGAAGCTGCCGATGGTGCGTGACCTGGAAGATGCCTATGAGGTTCTGGTCGCTCACGATCTTGTCGCCGCCTTGGCCGGGGACGACGATGCTCGCAGCTCTCTCCGGGAGCGCTACGCGCAGGTCGCCGTATCCCTCGAAGACCCGGATCACACTCCGCCCGCCGACGAGTTTCTCATTCTCGATACCGATTCGAGCCAGAACTACGCGATCAACGCGGTCCTGGCTGGCCAAGACCTCATCGTCCGAGGCCCGCCAGGGACTGGGAAGAGCCAGACGATCGCGAACCTCATCGCTACGCTCGCGGCTCGAGGGCAGCGCGTGCTGTTCGTCGCCGAGAAGCGGGCGGCGATCGAGGCCGTGCTGAAACGCCTTGACCAAGCTGGCTTAGCCGACCTCGTCTTCGACCTTCATGGTGGAGTTGCTGCTCGCCGCCAGGTCGCGCAGGAGTTGGTCCGGAGCTTGGGAGCCACGGGAACGGTCCCTCTCAAGGACCGGAGACCTGAGCTACAGCGGCTTGAACGTCGCCGCGACGAGCTGAACGCCCGCACCGAGGCGTTTCACCGCCGTCGCGAGCCGTGGGACGTGAGTGTTCACGAAGCTCAGGTAGGCGTCATTGGGACACCGGACACGGCAAGAACCGATTTCCGGTTGCGAGGCGACACACTCGACCGGCTGACCGAGGCGGCAGACCGGGATGCCTCAGAGAACCTCTACTCTTATGCGGGACTCGGGGGATTCACGCTGACCTCGAGTGGCAGTCCCTGGGCAAGTGCGAGCGTGACGAGTCCAGATGAGGCATCGGACTCGATCGAGACGATCTCACGGATCCGCCGACACACTCTTCCTGTTGCCAGTCGAGTTGTCCGGGCAGCCGCTTCCCAGACATCCATCAACCTGCCTGACTGCCTCGATGACTGGCGACCAGTGATACACCTCTGGCGCGGTGTTGCAGCGACGCTCGCAGTCTTCTCGCCCGAGATCTATGCCGAGCCCCTCGAACAGCTATGCGCTGCCCTGTCACCGGCGACAGGAGGCCGATTCCGGCGCTTCCGTGCCGCGCTCACTTCGAACGCCTATCGCCAGGCCAGGAAGACTCTTCGCAGGCTCGCGCAGGAGAAGGGGGTAGCAACAGTTGGTCTCTTCAGCAGAGCGGTTGCGGCGTCGGATGAAGCTCGCCGATGGATCGAATCAGCCGAGACTGGTTCGAAGCCGACCGCGCCGGGCCAATTGCCCGTCGTCGTGGAGTCATACGAGCAGCTTCTGCGAGAGCTGGAGCACCTGCGTCGCTACCTTCCGAGCTCGGAGCTGGGTGTATTGCCTGAGAGCGAACTCGGCAACACCCTTGACCAACTGCTCGCTGACCAGCCGACGCTAGCGAAACTCCCGGAACTCCACCGACTTTACGGTGCTCTTCTCGCTGTTGGTCTCGGGGAGTTGGTCGCCGAGCTTAAGGAACGACAGCTCTCCCCGGACCTTAGTCGTGCATGCCTCCGTTACTCGTGGCTCCAGTCCATCTTGGAGCGGGTTCGCACACACGATCCGATGGTTGGTGCCTTCGACGGACGCCACCAGACAGAGACCGTCAACGAGTTCCGCGAACTCGACCGGGACCACATCGAGACAACAGCGGACCGGGTGCTGAGACTCTGGGCCGAGCGCGTGGTCAACGCGCGTGACGACTTCCCCGACCAGGGGACCCAGGTGAAGCGACAGGCGGGCCTCAAGCGCAAGCTGATGCCGTTCCGTGAGCTCTTCGCAGAGTCGAAGGACCTCTTGCTCGAGCTCAAGCCTTGTTGGGTGATGAGTCCCTTGGTCGTAAGCCAGGTGCTTCCGGGGGAGCGGCTCTTCGACGTGGTTGTCTTCGATGAGGCAAGTCAGATCCGTCCCGCAGATGCGGTGCCGGCAATCGCGCGCGGGGACCGCCTTGTGTTAGCAGGAGACGAGCGCCAGCTTCCGCCTTCAGCCTTCTTCCTTTCCGCCTCTTCGCAGGAAGAGGAGCATCAGGAAGAGCAACCATCGCTCGCCGCAACCGAGGGCTTCGAGTCGGTGCTTGAGAACCTCGGGATGCTGCTTCCTTACCGCATGCTCACCTGGCACTACCGCAGCCATGACGAACGCCTCATCGCCTTCTCTAACGCCTATCTCTACGACCGCAGTCTGACGACCTTCCCGGGCGTTGGCGGGGGTGAGCCTGTAAGTCACGTCCCCGTTGTGTTCCGTCCCGGTCAACCTGGGCAGGAGGAGAGCGCTTCGGATGAGGTGGCCGAGGTAGTCCGGCTCATCATCGAGCACGCAGAGAAGCATCCGGAAGAAACGCTCGGCGTCATCGCGATGGGCATCAAGCATGCCAACCGGATCGAGGAAACGCTGCGCCTTGGACTCGCCGACCGCGCCGATCTCGAGGAGTTCTTCTCAGAGGCAAGGGAGGAGCGCTTCTTCGTCAAGAACCTTGAACGCGTTCAGGGTGACGAGCGAGATGCGATCATCTTGTCGGTCGGGTACGGGAAGTCGGCCGATGGCCGGATGCTCTATCGCTTTGGACCGATAAACAACGAGGGCGGGGAGCGGCGCCTCAACGTCGCCGTAACACGAGCCCGCAAGCGACTCGCGGTGGTCTCGTCGTTCGGCTCAACCGACATGGACCCCGATCGGCTGAGGGCCCAAGGCGCAAGGCTCCTTCGCGCCTACCTCCAGTATGCGGAGAGTGGAGGCTCGAGCCTCGGTGAGCACGTCTTGAACAAGCCGGCCCTCAATCCATTCGAGATCGACGTGCGGGATACGCTCGTGCGGCAAGGCATCCCCCTCATCGCGCAGCTGGGTGTCTCTGCCTACTGGATCGACTTCGCGGCGCAACACCCAATGCGTCGAGGGCAGTTCGTTCTCGCCATCGAGTGCGACGGGGCGAGCTACCATTCGACCCCTACAGCGAGGGACCGTGATCGCTTGCGCCAAGAACAGTTGGAAAGGCTGGGATGGCGTTTCCATCGCATCTGGTCCGCAGACTGGTTCTCAAACAAGGAGAGAGCTGTGGCGGATGCGCTGGCCGCTTACGAGAAGGCCATAGAGGCCGCCGACCGAGACGTAACGGTTCAAGCTCAGGCGGGCGGGGCAAGTGCCTCTGCATCGATGCCAACACAGGATGGCCCGGATGCTCGTCTCCCGATAGACACACTCAAGCGATCGTCCCGACCACCAGTCCCTCGAGGGCGCCCGATCGGCTACTACACTCACCGGCAGCTGGTTTCTCTGGTCAGGTGGATCGAGTCGGACACTTTCCTGCGGACGGAGGACGAGCTGCTGTCCCAAGTGATGCACGACCTAGGGTTTGAACGTCGCGGGAAGAACATCATTTCCGCGGTCAGGCAAGCCATCAGGGATGCTCGGCGCGCTAGGGCGACATGAGCATGCCGATGAGCAGCCTCAAACCGGAGGTCAGGGAGAGTACGGACCCATCCTGCCTATAGATCGCAGTCAGAAGAGGCTTCAGGCGATCCTCCCAGGCATCGATCCTGGGATCGTCCCTCTTGCGGTGACCATCTGGAGATGGACTTGGTAGCGACCGGAGGTCAAGCGGACAAGTACGGGAATCGGTTCGAAGGCCGGTGGACGACACACTGTCTGGCGGAGCTTCTCCGCGGCGATGCGGAAAGAATCGATCTGGAGCCGCCTGGCGATGCCGGAGAGGGCGTGGAGTTCGTCCTCCGGCGCGACGGGAGAGTCGAGCATCATCAAGTGAAGAGCGGACGATCCGGTGGGCAGTGGACCATTCAGCGGCTGACGCGGGAAGGGGTCCTTGGACACTTCGAAGCGAAGCTGAAGGCAGACACGGACTGCACGTGCGTCCTCGTGACTGAAGCACCCGCCGACGCGCTGCACGGGCTGACGCAGGCGGCCCGCTCGTCGTCGTCTGTCCAGGACTTCGAGAGTCGCCTGAACGAGGATCTGAGGATCGCTTGGCAACAGATCAAGGCCGCGTGGCCGAATCTCACCCCCGATGAGGCGGTGGCCGCACTCGCCCGCGTTCACGACATCCAGTGGAGCGAGGAGGCGTTGAGAACCCTCTTGACAGTCGAGCTTGAAGCGCTGGTCGAGGGGCCAGCGGACGCATCGCTTGCCGTGCTTGCGCAATACGCGTTGGACCGTCTGAGCGGATCCGTTATTGCCCCAGATGTGTGGGCGCACCTGGACGGAGTCGGAATAGGGCCCACGGACTGGGGGCACGATGCATCTGTTGCACAGGCGCTGAATGACGCCGTGGATCGGTATCTGCGGCCACATCGCAAGGAAGCCATCCTCGGGACCGCGATCCCTCGGACGGAAGCCGATGAGGTTCGTCGACTGCTGACGAGCGAGACCCCTGGCGTAGTGCTTGTCACAGGTGAGGGTGGGATCGGAAAGAGCTCTGCAGCTGCGCAAGTCGTCGAGGCATTGCTTGGCGAGGGGATCCCTGTGTTGCCTCTGCGCGCCGACCTCCTCGCCCCAACGATGCTGCCTCGCGTAGTTGGCGAGCAGCTTGGCCTTCCAGGGTCACCTCCCGCGGTCCTCGGCGCGATTTCGCCGGGGCGCCGGTCCGTGCTCGTGTTGGATCAGCTCGATTCGGTGAGCCTGACCTCGGGACGCCATCCCGAGCTCTGGCAGTGCCTGCGAGAAGTGATCGACGAGGCCAGCTACCAACCCGACATGTCGGTGCTGATCGTTTGTCGGCGGTTCGATTTGGAGAACGATGACCGTCTCCGGACGCTGCGTGCCTCGGATGGAGGCCCGGCGACGGTGGTCCAGGTCGGGCGGCTCTCGGACGAGATCGTCGGTCAGGTGGTCGCGTCAGCCGGACTCAGCGTCCAGAATCTCCGACCAAGCCAGCGAGAGCTGCTTGCTGTGCCCCTCCACCTCCGCCTTCTGACACTGGTGGCGAGCGAGTCCAGCGTGAGGACGCTGAACTTCGAGACGGCGAAGGATCTCTACGATCGGTTCTGGGAGCACAAGCGTCAGCGGGTAGCCGAACGGATGGCCCCACGGACGGCGCGATGGGCAGACGTCCTGGTGGCTGCGTGTGACGTGATGAGCGAGGGGGAGTCGCTGAGCGTTCCACGTTCGTCACTAGATGCCTTCGCGGATGAAGTTCCGTATCTGCTCTCTGAGCATGTGCTTGTGGAGGAGAGCGGCCGAATTGCATTCTTCCATCAGAGCTTCTTCGACTACATCTTCGCACGCGGGTTTCGCAGCCGCGCCGAGGAACTGATGAGGTACATCCTGGAAACCGACCAGGGGCTGTTTCGGCGAGCTCAAGTCCGACAGGTGCTGGGCTATGAGCGCGATGAGGAAAGGGAGGGCAGGTTCAAGGGGTCGATGCAACGATCGCCCCGAACCTATCAGCTGGCGTCTCGTACCCAAGGGTCTTCCGTGGCCTCGTGTTGAGTTTCACCGCGACGGCGTCCAGCTCGTTCTGGCTGTAGATCGACAGGTCGG
>WNFV01002341.1_pt1 | contig 25321 bp, 23 predicted proteins | sample 5400101 | NCBI WGS metagenome assembly WNFV01 (sample SAMN13153361, study PRJNA577476) | soil metagenome | isolation source: 115 cm soil or saprolite under grassland replicate 1 | place: USA:California | collected 2016-06-15
AGCTCCCGCTCCCGGGCCCGCCAGTCGAACCCGTCCGCCCAGTAGGCGAGCAGGCCGCGCAGGTACCCCAGCTCGGTGCCTTGGTCCCAGCCGATCCCCGGCACCTGATCGGGCCACCGGGTGGCGCGGATGCGCGCCCACAGGTCGGCGAGCACCTCGTCATCGACGTGGACCCGGAAGGGCTCGACCGTCACGACGGCGATCCTACGATCCCGCGCGGGCCCGGCACGTTCGCGCGTCCGGTGGTCGGGTCGCGACAGAAGCTAGGCGGAGTGACCGTCAGCTATTAGAATGTATGTACGAAAGAGCCCCCCCATCAGGGAGGACAAACTCGTGCCCACAGCCGTCGGCAACCCACCGTATGCCACCCTGCTCACCTTCAGCCGGTATGTCGGCCGCACCGGGCCGGCCAAGGCCACCTTCGTCGGCGGGCTACGCCGCGCCCGCCAGGACCGCGCCGGGTTCAACCCGCACGCCCGGTTCGTCAAGGCCCTCAAGACCGACATCGCACGCACCGCCGGGGCCGCCCTGGAGATCGCCGCCGTGATGGACGCCGTCCAGCCTCGCTGGCGGCCGCTTTACACCGCGCTGCGCGCTGGCGCCGAACGGTACCTGGACTCGCTCGGCGACCGATCAGGCATCCAGGTGGTACCGGTCCGCGCGGCACTCGACGTCATCGAGGGCCTGACGGTGAAAGTCAACCCGCACTTCGGGCTGTGCTTCCCGGACGGGCGGCGGGAGGTGGTACGTCTGCACTTCGACGAGCAGCCGCCAGCGGACGAGCTGGTGGCCGCAACACTGCAGCTGATGGTTCGGCAGATGGCACAGATCCTGCCGAGGGGCCGCCCGGTGCTGGTCGACGTGCGGCGCGGGACGCCACACCGGCTGGATCCGAAGGTACCGGCCGAGGAGGTCGAACGATGGCTGGCCGGTGAGGCCCTGGCCTTCAGCGCGATGTGGCGGGCCGCGGCATAGGTCCGGGCGCCGGTGGGGTGGCTGTCTACAGTGGACCTCGCAGTTGGCGCAGCGTGTATCCGTTGCCCGACGGGTCGAGCTGCCGGGTGGCTTGTTTGAACAGGTACTCGGCTCGCTCGTATGACAGGCGCTGCCGGCCCGTGTGCGGGCAAAGGTCTGCCGGGGAGCCGGCCGCGGCTGGACCGGGGCGGCGGTCGGTGAGGAATAGCGGGCCCTGGCTACGGCCGGCGGTCAGCTCGGGCAGCAGGGCGGCCGTCCGCGAACGCCAGGTGACCCAGCGCCGGCCGACACGAGCGCGCCGGTCGGCCAGGTCGAGGTTCTCGACGTTGAGTGCCAGGACGGTCGTGACCGGGGCGGCCGACTCGTGCAGCAGCCGCCATAGGGTTCGCTCCCGCAGGGGCAGGTCCAGGCGCCACAGGGCCTCCAGCCCGGCAGGCGCGATTGACTCGGTGCCGCCACCCGCCTCCGGGCGCCGGTCGAGCCCGGTGGCGAGGTCGCTGCGCCCGGCCCAGCCGGCGAACGAGCGTACGGCCGAGCGGTGCCGGTTCCACGTTCTCGCGGCCGCCTGACCCCACGCGACCTCGAACGCCCGGGCGATACGGTCCGGGGTGGCCGCGTCGAGCGGCAACTGTTCGCCGAGGGCGCGACCGAGCCGGTGCAGGGTCTGCCCGTACGAGCGCCGGGTGGCCATGTCCAGGCCGTCCCGGCCGAGGAACAGCCGGACCGCGGCCCCGAGGGTCGGGCCGGCCGGTTCGCTGGCCGGTAGCTCGGTGGCCCGGCGGCGTAGGAACGCCTGCTCGGTCGCGTTGGCCGTGAGCGCGGCCGCCCGCTCGAACTCCAGGCGGGCCTCGGCGGTGCGGCCCAGGCGGGCCAACAGATCGCCGCGGACGCTCGGCAGCAGGTGGTAGTCACGCAGCACCGGATCGTCGACCAGGGCGTCGACGAGGGCCAGCCCGTCCTGCGGTCCGCGGGCCCGCCCGATCGCCACCGCCCGGTTCAGCTGCACGATCGGGGTGGGCAGGAGCTTGGCCAGGGCATCGTAGAGGCTGGCGATCTGGGCCCAGTCGGTGTCCTCGGCTCGCCGGGCCTGGGCATGGCAGACCGCGATCGCCGCCTGGAGCACGTAGGGGCCGGGCGGGCCGCCGAGGTCGCGGGCCCGCAGCATGGCGGCGAACCCACGCCGGATGAGCAGCGGGTCCCAGCGCGCCCGGTCCTGCTCCTCCAGCGGGACCGGCTCGCCGGAGGGCCCGGTCCGGGCGGCGGTGCGCGACGCCTGGATCTCCATGAGCGCGACCAGGCCGTGTACCTCGGGCTCGTGCGGGGCCAGCTCGGCCAGCATCCGGCCCAGCCGCAGTGCCTCCCGGCACAGGTCGGCCCGGATCAGGTCTTCGCCGGCGGTGGCCGAGTAGCCCTCGTTGAAGATGAGGTACACCACGCCGAGCACGGACGGCAGGCGATCGTCCACTGTGGATTCCTGGAGCGATACCCCGGCCTCGGCCAGCCGTCGCTTGGCGGTGGCGATGCGCTGGTTGATCTGCGCCTCGTGGGTCAGGAAGGCTCGGGCGATCTCCGCCGCCGTCAGGCCCGCCACCAGCCGCAGGGTAAGCGCGACCCGCTCGGTCATGGGCAGCAACGGGTGACAGGTGAGGAACATCAGCCGCAGCACGTCGTCACCGGCCGGGTCGGCGGCCTCGTCGGCCGCTTCGGCCGCGGCTTCGGCGGCGGCGAGCCGCGCGCGCCGCTGCTCGAGCCGCCCGGCCCGGCGGATGTCATCGATCGCCCGGCGTTTGGCCGTGGTCATCAGCCAGGCGGCGGGGTTGTCGGGGACGCCGGCGCGGGGCCACTGTTCGAGTGCGGCCAGCAGGGCGTCCTGGGCGAACTCCTCGGCCCGCCCGACGTCATGCACCAGCCGGGTCAGCCCGGCGATGATCCGGGCTGACTCCAGCTTCCAGACGGCCTGGACGGTCTGGCCTATGTCCATCGTGGACGTGTCACTGTGGGCCGAAGACCTGGTGGATCACGCTCGTCCCGTCTCCCACGATCTTGCGGAACCGGCGGGTCAGCTCGATCGCCTGCTCCTTCGAGGAGACCTCGACGAGCGCGAAGCCGGCGACGGCCTCCTTCGCCTCGGCGAACGGCCCGTCCACGACGGTGATCTCGTCTCCGACCGACGTGACCCGGGTGCCGCCCGGCTCCAGACCGCCGGTGGCCAGCAGGATCCCGGCGGCCGTCGTCTCCTCGATGAACCGGCCCATCTCGGCGTACAGGGCCTCGTCGGCGGGCGTGTCGTTAGCCAGTGACATCAGCAGGTATCGCATGATGTGTCCTCTCTGTCCGGCGCTCGCGGCTCGATGCGCTCACCCGGGTCGTCGCACAGCCTATCGGACAGGGAACAGCGGACGTTCCCTGTCACATCGCCTACTCGACGACGGGGCAGGCCAACCAAGCCACACGAGAGAGGAACCGACCATGACCACCACGATCACGCCCACGAGCACCGTGCCCACCGCCGTCGACCGCACCCGTGCCCTGCTTTGGGCCGGCGCCGTCGCCGCGCCGCTGTGGTCCGCCGTCTCGCTGGCCCAGGCGGCCACCCGGGACGGCTTCGACCTCACCCGGCACCCGCTCAGCGCGCTGGCCAACGGCGACCTGGGCTGGCTGCAGATCAGCAACTTCCTGATCGCCGGCATGCTCACCGTGCTTGGCGCCAGTGGCCTGGCCCGGGCGTTGCACGGTGCGCCCGGCGGGCGGTGGACACCCCGCCTGGTCCGGGCCAGCGGTCTCGGGATGGTCGCCTCCGGGATCCTGGTGATGGATCCGGCCGACGGATTCCCAGTCGGTACCCCGTCCGGCATGCCGGCCGCGCTGAGCTGGCACGGCTACGGCCACATGGCCGCCGGCACGCTCGCCTTCATCACCCTGATCGCCGCCTGCTACGTGCTCGGGCACCACTTCCGCCGCACCGGCCGCCGCGGCGCCGCCGTCGCTTCCCGGCTCGCCGGGACCGCCCTGCTGGTCGGCGACGTATGGGCCATGGCCGGCGGGCGGGCGGGCTCGCTCACCCTCGCCATCGGAGCCATCACGGCGATGCTGTGGGTGTCCGTAGTCGCCGCCCGACTGGCCCATGCGTGAGGCGGTCGCGGCAATGAGTCAGGCGGGGTCCTCTGTCCCGGTGTCGGGCTCGGGCTCCCGCTGTGCCGCGGCGGCGGCTCGCGCCGGTACCACCTGCGGGTACTCGCCGGTGTCGGCACCGCCCGCAGCGGCGGCCATGACCGCCGCCGCGGCCAGCTCGGCCACCCGCTTCGCCTCGCGCTGCACCCGGGCTCGTACCTCCCTGGCGTGCTGCTCGGCGGTGTCGGCCGCCCGGCGCGCCTCGTCCAGCCGGTTGAGCTCGCTGGTCAGGTCCTGGCGTAGCCCGCCGAGGCGTTGCTGCAACTCGGTGGCCTCGCGGTCCGCGGTGGCCTGGTCCTCGCGGGCCTGCGCGAGCCGCTGCTGGGTGGTGTCCAGCTCGGCCTGGAGCTGGGCAAGCTCCTGTTGCCGATCCTGGATATGCTGCTGGACCGCGGTGAGCTGCTCCTGGTGGGCGCTCGCCAGCTCATCCGCGCGTCGCCGCACCTCGGTCGAGTGCTGCTGCGCCTCGGCGTGGAGCGCGGCGGCCTTCTGGTCGGCGGCGGTCTTGCGCTCGGCAATCTCCCGCTCGACGTCCGCCTTCAACTGCGCCAGCTCCTGGTCCGCCCGGGCCCGATGCTCGGCCGCCCCATGGCTGGCAGCGCTCGTGATCGCCTCGGCCTGCTTCTCGGCAAGGGCGAGGATCTGGTCGACCATCGGGCCCAGGTGGCGGAAGGACGCCCGGTCCACGCGGGCCGGCCGCTGGCGCAGTTCGGTCAGCTCCGCCTCCAGGTGCTGCAGACGCGCGACCAGGTCCTGGATGTGGTGTACCGCCCGCTCGCGCTCGGCCGCCAACGTGGCGATCTCGCTGTCGGCCCGCGAGACGTACTGGTCCACCTGCCGTTTGTCGTAGCCGCGCAGACTCACCTCGAAGGTCGGCTGCGCGGGCCGGTCGTTGAGCACGGACAGCTCCCCGCCGTTGGACATGCGCGATCCTCCATTCGCCAGCGCGAAAGGTTACCGCCATCCGTGCGCACGGGTCATCAGGCGTTCAGCCGGGCGCCGCCCGCGTGCGGGTCAGAACATGCCGCTCTTCGGCAAGCGGCTCGAAGGCGTGGTACAGATCGGCATCATGCTCGTCATCGGCGGGGCCGCCGGCGCGGCGAGCTTCACCATGTCCACGACGTGGCCGCCGCGCACGGGCAGCCGGGTTGGCTGGCCTAGGCGGATGCGGTGACCCCAGCACGAGGTTCAGCGAACGGCAGGTCACCCGGGGCTCGTGGTGCCCGAGGCCTGATCGTGCAGGTAGGTGAGCACGGCGGCGACCCGTCTGTGCACCGGCTCCTCGGCCAGGCCGAGCTTGGCGAATATCGCATTGACGTGTTTCTCCACAGTGGAGGACGACAGGTGCAGGGCCTGCTCGATTCCGGCGTTGGTCCGGCCGTGCGCCATTTCGCGCAACACCTCCAGTTCGCGCGCGCTCAGCGCGGCGAGCGGGGAACGGGCGCTGCGTACCTGGCGGGCCACGAGGGCGTCGACGACCAGCGGGTCAATCACGGAGCCGCCGGCTGCCACCTCGCGCAGGGCGCGCACGAGTTCGTCCACGTCGCCCAGTCGGTCCTTGAGCAGGTACCCGAATCCGGCGGCGCCGTCACGGAGCAGCGCGAAGGCGTAGCTGGAGTCGCTGTGCTGGGACAGCACAGCGATGCCGACGTGCGGGTGTTGGGCGCGGATGGTATGGGCCGCCTCGATGCCCTCCATGTGGTGGCCCGGGGGCATCCTGATGTCGGTCAGCACCGCGGCCGGCGCGAGTCGGCGCACCGCGTCGAGCAGCTCGGTGGCGTTCGAGACAGCCGCGATCACCTCGACCTCGCCCGACTCCTCCAGCAGCCGGCGGGTGCCCTCGCGCACGAGGTAGTTGTCCTCGGCGATCACCACCCGCAGCCGCTCAGCCACGTGCGCCCACCGGTAACTCGACCGCCACCCGGGTACCGGCGCCGGGGCGGGCGTCCACGCGCAATGCACCGCCAAGCGCCTCCACCCGGTCCCGCAGGTTGGTCAGGCCATGACCGTCGGCCGCTGCTGGATGTGCGCCGGTGCCGTCGTCATCGACAACTATGGACAGATGTCCGTTCGACGCGGACAGCTCGACGGTGGCCGCGCTGGCGGCGGCGTGCTTGACGACGTTGGTCAGCGCTTCGCAGACGACGAAGTACGCTGCCCCCTCGACATCCTCGCCGAACCGCCGCTCCCGCAGCTCGGGCTCCGCGCGTACTTCGATCGCGACCGGCAACCGGTCAGCGCGGGTCTCGATGGCGGCCACCAAGCCCCGGTCGGACAGCACCGGCGGGTGGATGCCGTGTACCAGCTCGCGCAGGTCGGCCAGCAGCTCTGTGGCGTCGGCCTGTACGTCGGCCAGCAGCGCGTCGGCCGGTCGTTCGCCCCGGCGTAGCTCGTTGCGGGCCAGCCGGATCTTCGTGATCAGTGCCACCACGTGTTGCTGGACCCCGTCGTGGATGTCGCGCTCGATCCGCCGCCGCTCGGTGTCCTGCGCCGCCACGATCCGCATCCGGGATGCGGCCAGCTCCTCGAGCCGCTCGGCCAGCGCAGCGGTGAGCCGCAGGTTCGCGATCGCGGTACTCGCCTGGGCCGCCAGGGTGACCAGCAGCTCCCGATCCGCGTCGTCGTAACCCCCGTCCTTCGGCCCGCACTCGAGCCGACCGTCGACCTCGCCGTCGCGCTCCAGCGGCACGGCAAGCGCGGCGGCGCCGCGCGGCTGACCCACCACCGCCTCGACGCCGGGCAGCGAAACCCGTACCCACTCGGCCGTCAGACCGCGCCGAACCGTGTCGGCCAACCGCGGCAGCAGCTCGGTAAGGTCCACGGTCTGCTCCAGCCCGGCGCCGAACGTCATCAGCAGCTCGTACCGGTTGACCTTCCTGCCGAACACCCATCGATCGGCCACCGCCTCCAGCCGCCGGCGCAGCGGCTGGAACGCCACAGCGGTGACAACCGTCAGCATCACCGCCAGCTCCACCGGGATCTGGTTGGCGAACGTCAGGCCCGGTGCCGCACTTATTCCTATGTAGACAACTGCGATGCCCAGCGTGAGTACGCCGTACACCACCGAGCGGCGTACCACGAGGTCGATGTCGAACAGGCGATAGCGCAGCACGCCGATCACGATGCTGGCGGGGATGGCCAGCGTCATCGGCAGGAACAGCACGTCGATCACCCGGCGCACGAGGCTGTCAGACGAAACGCCGGCGAGCCCCAGCGCGTTGTTGAGCATCACGACTGCCAGGCCGACGCCGATGGAGTAGACCAGCAGGCGCATCCGGCGCCGCTGCCGCGGTTCGGCCGCCACGAACCGGACCACCATGACCAGCAGGGCCGGCAGCGCGCCGTAGTAACCGGCGTAGAGCGCCGCGAGCCAGGGGCCCGCCGGGGTCAGCCAGGCCACCACGGCCGGGCTCGCCGCCCGTACCGGACCGGGCTGGAAAAAGTCCGGCACGAGCAACGGGTTGGTCAACAACAGCAAGGGTGGCAACAACAGCTGGAGCCACAGCGCCCGCAGCACCCAGGACTGCCAGCGACGCTCCACCACCCCGTCCGGATATGCGGCGAGCAGCACGGTCGCGGCGACCAACGAGACCACGTTGGAGTACTGGTAGGCGAGGGTCAGCGGCACCGCCCAGCCGGGCGGGTCGGGCTCGACGAGTACCTGGTGCACCGGGTACTGGAGACCGGCGTTCACCGCGACCGCGGACGCCATGAGCAGCAGCCGCCGGGCCTGCGGGTGATCCGGCCGGCGGCGCACGAGCCACACGGCGACGGCGAAGAGCGGAATGACCCCCGGCACCACCCAGACCAGGAGGTCGGTCATCTTCGCGTCGTACCGGAGCGCCGGGGGGTAGGCCAGCCTGGCCAGCAAGCCGCCGACGCCGATCGCCGCGATCACGCGCTGGGTGGCCCGCATGGCTAGATCGTCCACCGCGGCGGGCGCGCCGTCCAGACGGCCTTCCTTGCTCTGCGGCTGGCGGTTTGCCTCCATCCGGCTCGGGTGGTCAACCCCGTACCGGGCCCGCTTCCGCCATGCCTAGCGTTACCGCCACCACACGACTCAGGCAGGTGAACACGATGAGGCACTATCTTCACCAGTTACCCAAGGACCCGCCATGACAGCGACACGGACTCCGCTGCTGGCCGCGCACGGAATCCGCAAGCGGTACGGACGCCGGGTGGCCCTCGACGGCGCAAGTGTGCAGGTGTACGCCGGTGAGGCGGTCGCGCTTACCGGCGAGAACGGCAGCGGCAAGACGACCCTGCTGCGTATCTGCGCCGGCCTGCTCTCGCCGGACGCCGGCACCGTGTACCGCGACGGCCGCGTCGGCTACTGCCCGCAGGAGCCGGGGGTGTTCGACCACCTCACGATCGCCGAGCACCTCGAGCTGTTCGACGGCGCCGGGGAGGGCGCGCAGCTGCTGCGCGAACTCGGCCTGCCGTCGACGAACCGGACGGTGGCCCGGGAACTGTCCGGCGGGTCGCGGCAGAAGCTCAACCTGGCCCTCGCCGTACTGGGCGCCCCCGGGGTGCTGCTGCTCGACGAGCCGTACCAGGGCTTCGACCGCGGCACGTACATCGACTTCTGGCGGCACGTGCAGGCCTGGCGCGACGAGGGCCGGGCCGTGCTGGTGGTGACCCACGCGCTGACCGACCTGGACCGGGTGGACCGGATCGTCGAACTGACGCCGGTGTCACGGCCCGCCGACGCCACGGTAGGTGCACCATGAGCGCGCTGCTGCTGGCCCGGGTGCAGGCACACGACCTACTGCGTCGCCGCCTCGCGCTCGCGCTGCTGATCAGCATGCCGCTGGCGTTCTTCCTCGTCACGTTCACCACCGAGACGTCGGATCACACGTGGTCGTCGATGAGCGGCGCCATCGGCTTGGGTTTCGCGGTCGCCGGTGCGGCGTTCTTCGCGATGCTCGCGGCGCGTGGCGTCGACCCTCGGCTGGTACTGGCCGGGTGGCGGCCCTGGCAGCTGATCGCCGGGCGGCTGCTGATGCTGTACACGCTGGCCGCCGTCATCGGCGCCGGCTTCCTCGCGGTGATGTGGCTGTTGTGGGCGCCGCCGAGGCCCGCGGCGCTGATCCTGGCGATCGTCGCCACGGCGCTGGTCTCGGTGCCGGTCGGGTTGGCGGTGGCCGCCGTGCTGCCCCGCGAGCTGGAAGGCACGCTCATCGTGATCGTACTGATCGGGATGCAGATGAGCGTCCCCACCGGCTCGTCGGCCGGCCCCTACACGCCGCTGTGGGGTGCGCAACGGCTGACCGAAGTCGCCGCGAAGGGCGGTGACCCCGTCACGCCCGTACTGCACGCGCTGGGCTGGGCGGCGGCTGTGCTCCTGGTCGCGGCGTTGGCCTGGCGGCGCCGGCTCAGGATCGGCCGGCCCGCGAAGCGTCCCGTGGTGGAGGCGCAGCACCATTGATCATGCCGTTCGTGGACGCCACTCGTGGCGCGAGACGTACCGATGCGCGCCAGAGCGCAAGCGCCCGGGCGTGGCCAAGCTGATCGCCCAGGAGACACGATGAATGCGTCATCGGCATCACAGGCACCGCAAACCATGCCGGCCCTTCGGCTCTGGCGCACGAGCGCCATCATGATGTGGGTGATCGCCGCCGGGTTCGGGTTGCCGGCCGTACCGGTAGCGGCATACCTGCTCAGGCGCGGTCAGCTGCCGTGGTTCTTCGACCTGTTCCCCATGTACGGAGGTCCGGTCGACGGCTGGGTCGGCCCGACCGGGTACGCGTTCCTGATCCTGCTCTTCGGTGGCGTCGCGCTCGCTGAGACAGCCATCGGAGTGCTCCTCTGGCGGGGCAGGCGCGCCGCCGCCATCCTGTCCCTGGCCCTCCTGCCGGTCGAGATCGCCTTCTGGGCAGCCTTCGCGCTACCCATCCCACCCATATGGGCGGCCGTCCGACTGACGCTCACCCTCTGGGCGTGGAGCCGGACAAGAGGCAAAGCTGGGCGGCGACACGCCCGGGTCCGTTGTGGTGCAACAAGAAGACGCAGAACCCCGGTATGAAGAGGTCCTTCCAGAGATCAACTTCATAGGGGTTCTGCGTAGCCACGAGTGTCGCATACGCCGCCGTGCTACCGGCGCGCGAGGAGACCGTGCTGTTTCTGTCCAGCCTGCTGCACGCCGAACGCCAGCGTCGAGGTACCCGTGCCGGCCGCCGCGCGTTGGGCTGCTTCGCCCAGTCCGTGCTCGTCCTAGTCCCAGGCCGAACGCGCCAACTCCCTACCGTTTGGTGTTTCACCACGGCTGCGGTTCTGCTCGGGTCTTGCGGAACTGGCTGCGGTGGTGAAGAGAGCTCGCCTGCTCCCCGCGTCGTGCTGGAAATCGGTGCCGGCGGGCTGTGGCAGGAGATCGCCAAGCTCGGGGTCGGCCCACGGTCGCCGGCTCAGGGCGTTCGGGCGATGGAAGAGGCGATCCTGGTGAGGGCGCTGATCTACAACCTCCCGGCCGCATCACCACCTCGCCGCTGCCCGCCACGCGCGATGACGCTGGACGGTGGATCGGTGGTTCGGTGGTTCGGTCGCCCAATCGGTGCGGCACTGCGTCAGGCGCGACACAGCGATGCGGCCGCGGAGCCTCGAGCCTTGCCATGAATCGTCCGGAGCGGGCTGGGAACGGTCGTCCGCCGGTCGGCCGCCGTGGGTGGGACCCGGGCACGGACCGGCCGCAGCCACAGGGGCTGCGGCCGGTCGGGCAGGGATCAGCGGCAGGTGCTGATCGCCCCGTACACCTTCTGGCTACCGGCCACCGGCCGGTACGGGAACACCCTGACCTTCCACGTGCCCGCCTGCAGCGGCGCGTTGACCCGAGCCAGCTCGAAGACACTTGGCCCGGACGCGCTCACCGCGCGTACCACGCCGTTGGGGTCGATGAGTTGGAGGTCGTAGTCGTTGTGCGTGCCCGCCTTCTCGCCCCACCACAGCGAACCGCTGAAGCGGCAGGCCGACGGCGTGTCGGCCGGGATGGTGACATTGAACTGCACGCCGATGGAGCTACCGTCCGAGCTGGTCAGCGAGAACTTCTGGTAGATCGCGTTGGAGCTGGGCGGCGGCGGCGTCAGCTTGAGCTTGCCGGCGCCCTGGACGTTGTCGAAGAACCCGCCCGGGTTGCTGCCGCCGAGGATCATGCCGGCGTACACGTGCCCGGGCTCGACATCGGTCGCGGTGCCGCGCAGGAAGTTGCGGAAGACCGCAGCCGCCCCGCCCGCGTGCGAGGAAGCCGAGCTGGTCCCGCCGTAGACCGCGACGAGGTTGCTGTCGGCGCTAGCGGTCACCACGTTGGTGGGCGCGACGAGGTCGGGCTTGATCCGCCCGTCCCCGGTGGGGCCTTCGCTCTGCTCCGGGTAGCGGGCGAACGTCTCCACGTCGACCGCCCCGATGCCGAGCACCTTGCGCGCGTTGCCCGGTGCCGTCACGGTGCCGGCGCCCGGACCGGAGTTGCCGTTGGCGATGATGACCACCGCACCGGCGTCGAACGCGTCGTCGGCGGCCGTGGAGATGGAGCTGTCCTCCCCCTCGGCCGAGCCGAACGCGCCCACGATGACCTTCTCCAATTGCTGCACCGCCGCCTGCATCCCCTTGACCGCGGCGTCCGTGGTGCCGGTGCACTTGGTGCCGTTGAAGGTGAGGATCTTGTAGATGTCGACCTTGATGCCGCTGATCCCACGGTACGTGTCGCCCAGGTTGTTGTTGCCCGCTATCACGCCGGCGGTCTTGGTCCCGTGGTTGCACTTGTCGACGCCTGCGCTGCCGTCGGCGGTGAGGTCCATCCCGAGGTCGAGCACGGACGGGTTGCTGATCAGGTAGGCACTGGACTTCACCCCGGAGTCCAGGATCGCGACCCGGTCACCGGTGCGGCCCGTGGTGAAATACGGGTCGGTACCCAGCAGTGCCCGCGCTGCCTGCTCGCTGTTGTCCATCGACGTCACCGCGTCCGCGTCCGGCTCCACGTAGCGCACGTCGGACCGGCCGGCGAGCGCCGGCACCGCCGATAGCGGAACCTCGGCGAGAACGCCTTTGCTGAGCCAGTACGTGTCAAGGACTCGGCCGCCCAGCTTGCCGATGTCGGCGCGCACACCCCGGTAGCCCGGCTCGCGGCGGGCGACGAGGTCGCGCACCAGTTCGTCGGCCCGCGCCCGGGCCGCGAGGTGCACCGGCGCCGTGGCAGGCTGGCTCTGGTCGTAGTCGGGAAACCTGGGCACCTGCTGGTCATCGACGAACGTCACTACGACCTTCACCAGGCGGCCGCCGTCCGCGGCACCCGCCGGGGCCATCGACGAGAACCGCTTGGACACCTTGGGCACCCTGGTCGCCGGCTGGCCGGCGGTGTTCTTGTCACCCTTCGGCGCCGTCTCGCGGACGGTCTCCGCGGGCACGGTACGGGTGGTGTGGACCGCCCGGCCGTCGGCGCCGAACGTGATGTCCTCGACTTCCAGGCTGGTGGCATCCGACGCCGCCGGCGCGGCCAGCGCCGCGTTCGGCGCCCCCATAAGCCCGACGACGGCGAGCAAACCGATCGCGGCCAGCGGCGTGAAGGCCCTTCGCCGCCCGCGGTTCGTTGAGGAAGTCATTTCGTCTGTCCCTTCGCTGATTCGCGGGCAGATCCGGCCCGCCTGACGACGTCGACGATGCGGCCGGCCCGGGCGGCCCCGCCTGAGTAGCCGTTACTCACCCCCCGACTCGGTCCTCTTCCCCAGCGCGGTGACCTGCGGCGTTACCCCCGTGTCGGCAAGCCGACGCGGTCTGGTGGGATCCGGCTGGAGATCGTCTTCCGGCTCCGGAAGGCGACAAGGACTTCCTCTACCGGGCGTCTACGGTCCCGCTGGTGAATGCCTGGACACGTCCTTGCCGATCGACCTGATGCGGGCGGCTTCGCTTCGCTCGCCTCGCCCTGTCGGTGATCTTTAGGAAGGGTGCGTGGTCAGCGGCTGGCGCTCTGCCTGCCGAGCGTTGCGGCCCTGCGGCTGCCGAGGTTCGTGGTGGCCTCGAGGTATGCGGTGAATCGTTGGGCGCGTTGGAGAGATTTCAGGGTACGAACGTGTCGGCTGCGGCCAGTGCCTCGTCCAGGATGGCCAGTCCGTTGGCGGCGTCGGCGTCGTTCACGTTGAGCGGTGGCGCGACATGGATGCGGTTGCCCAGGATCAGTGGGAGCAACCCGCGGCTGAGGCAGGCCTTGGCGAACGAAGTCATCGGCGCGTTGGCCTCACCGGCGCTGCCGACTGGCACAAGTGGTTCTTTGGTCAGCCGGTCACGGACCAGTTCGACGGTCCAGAGGCCACCGATGCCGCGGACATTCCCGACGGAGGGGTGCTTCGCGGCTAGCTTCGTGAGTCCGGGCCCGAGGATGTCCGTACCGAGGCGGGCAGCTGCTGCGACGGTGTCCTCGTCGTGCATGGCGCCGATCGCGCCGACCGCGGCCGCGCAGGCGAGCGGGTGCCCGCTGTAGGTCATGCCGGCCGGGTAGGGGCGACGGGTGAAGGTCTCGTAGATCGGGTCGCCGACCAGCACGCCACCGAGCGGCACGGACCCGCAGTTCACGCCTTTCGCGAACACCAGCAGGTCGGGGGCCACGCCGTCGTGGTCGACGCCGAACCACGTTCCCGTGCGGCCGAAGCCGACCAGGACTTCGTCGGCGATGTAGACGATTCCATGGCGGGTGCACAGGTCGCGGACCCCGCGCAGGTAGCCGGCGGGTGGCACGATGACCCCCGAACTGCCGATCACCGATTCCAGCACCAGCGCGGAGATTGTCGACGGTCCTTCGAGAAGGATCACCTGTTCGAGATGCGCGAGCGCTCGCGCGCACTCCTCCTCGACGGTTGTGGACCCGAACATCGAGCGGTAGAGGAAGGGGCCGAAGAAGTGCACGGCCCCGGCCATGCCGGTGTCCGAGGCCCAGCGGCGCGGGTCGCCGGTGAGGTGGATCGAGGTTGTGGTCGAGCCGTGGTAGGAGCGGTAGGCCGCGAGTACCTTCGGCCGGCCGTTGTGCAGGCGGGCCATCCGGACCGCATGCTCGATGGCCTCCGTACCGCCCGTGGTGAACAGCACGTGTCCCAACCCGTCCGGGGCGACCTCAACGATCAACCGCGCCGCTTCGCCGCGGACGTCGCACGCGTGGGCGGGCGCAAGCGTGCAGAGCTGGTCGGCCTGCTGCTTGATGGCCGCGACGATGCGCGGGTGCTGGTGACCGAGGTTGGTGAAGACCAACTGCGAGCTGAAGTCCAGATACCGCCGGCCGTCGGCGTCGATCAGATAGCTGCCGGAGCCGCAAACGAACCTCGGAGCGGTGCGCGGCCCCTGTACCGACCAGGGATGGAAGACCAGTTCATCAAGATCGATCACACGCCTCCAAGATCTCGATGGCATCCGATTGGCGTGTGTGTCTAGGTCCGCCGACCCCAGGACTGGATGACGGCGAACGTGGTGCCCCAGCGGCCCGGTTCTGCAAGCTCCTTCTCGGCTTCCTGCTGCAGCCGCGCCAGCTCCTCGGCGCTGACGAATTCCTGCAACCGCGGGGCCAAGCTCGTGGTCATCTGAATCGGCAACCGCAGGTAGGGATGGCCCGGCGGCAGCGCAAGAACTTCGGCGTTGAGGTGTGGCTCGATGCCGACGCCGCGGAACAGGTCAAGGTGGGTGCGGCCACCGTCGAGCTTTGAGACTCGGGCGAACGCCTGATCGATCAGCCCGATGAGCTGGTCGAGCGCGGGTGCCGGCGGGTTGCAATGCCACGAGCCCTTGTCCCAGTCCTCCAGCGCCACAATGCCGCCCGGCCGAGCTATCCGACAGTACGTGGCCATCTGCTGGTCGCCGCGGGCGAGCGGGGTGATCTCGAACCGCGAATGGACCAGGTCGAAGGACGACGGCTCCAGTCTGCTCTCGAAGAGGTCGTCTCTGATCAAGACCACATTGCCGAGGCGTTCCTCAGCCACGAGCTTCTCGGCGGCCGTGAGCATGGCCTCGTCGATGTCGGTTCCCACGACCTCGCCGTCTGGGCCCACCCACTCGCTTAGCAGGCGCAGCCAGCCCATCGCGCCGCATCCGATGTCGACGGCCCGGGCACCGCGACCGTCACCGAACCGTTCCAGGAGCCGGCGACCGCTCGGCTCCCACACCCGCGACTGCAGCTTGAGCCGGTCCACCTCGGAGACCTGCCCGGCCAGCAGGTACGTCGACGAACTCATGGCACGTCCTCTCGCCTCGTTCATTCCGTCGAAGCGAATGTCCGCGCGGCGCGGGATCCCCACAAGTTCAAGAAGTGAACTCGTACCGATCTTCCGTTGGTGAGAGGCTGGCTGATGTGCGGACCTACGGCCAGTACTGCCCAATCGCTCGGGCGTCGGAGCTGCTCGCCGAGCGTTGGTCCATCATCATTTTGCGCAACATCCTTGTCGGCTGCAGGACCTTCAACGAGATCGCCGACGGCGCCCCAGGGCTGTCTCGGGGGCTGCTCTCCAAGCGGCTGCGCGAACTGGAGCGCGCCGGGGTCATCGAAATTCAGGCCAAGCCCGACGGCCCAGGATCCACCTACGAACCCACCCAGGCCGGTCGAGAATTGGCTGGGGTGATGGTGGCCCTGCACGACTGGGGATCGAAGTGGGCGGAACTGAAGCCCGAGCACGCCCACCCAGGCGTGGTGCTATGGGCGTGGGTGACCTTATGGCTCGACCACGAGCGCCTCCCCCGACATCGCGTCGTCGTCCGCTTCGACTACCCCACGCTTCCCCGACCGATCCCCCGTGGCTGGTTGCTGATCGAACGAGGCGACGCCGAACTTTGCCTCAAACACCCGGGCGGCGAAGAAGACTTGATCGTCGTGATCAACGAGCCGCTGGCGTTCGCCCGCTGGCACATGGGAAAGATCGAGTGGGGTGCCGCGCTGCGCTCCGGCGCGATCGAGGTGACCGGGTCACGCAACCTGGCGCGGGCACTTCCGACATGGAACCGACGTAGCTGGACAGCGGAAGACCCACGCGCGAGATTCGAACCGCCAGCTCGCCAACCCGAGCCAACCACGGCGACCACTTCAGCCTGAGGAGCCGTACTCGGCGCACGGATTGTTGCCCAACCATTGGGTGAATAACAGGCACGCCTGCGCCCGAAAGGCCATGTCCCGCGCCCCCGGAGCCACCGCCCTGTTCAGCATGAGCCGCGCCGTCATCTACGAACGACTCCGCGCCGGCCGCCTGCGCTGGGTCAAGCAGGAGCGGGCCCGGCGCATCCCGGCCGCCGCGATCGCCGGGTACATCGCGCTCCTCGAACGCGAGGCAACCCGAAGGAGCTGCCGCATGACCAAGAGACGCGGCCACTGCGAAGGCGGCCTGCACTGTGGCCGGTATCGTGCTCGGGAATCGCTGCATAGCGTGACGATCATCGGAGCGGTGTCGCGTGCAAGAACCGGTACAGGCGCGGGCCAAGGGACTGGGCGGCAACCCTAGCCCAGTACCTCGCCCGAAATGCTCCTACGGCTGCTCGATCACAGTCATCCGACCCGTTCGCCGTGATCTGGCGCAGCGAGGCGCCCGTGCGTCGCGCTACCGCAACCTGTCATCCCCAGGTACCAGCACCGTCCACGGTGGTACATCACGTCGAGGCGCGGTCACGCTTTGATGATGGCCATCACCGGCGGTGGCTCGTCCTGGCCGCTCTCGTTGACTGGGACACCCAGCTCCGCTCGGCCAGCCTGCTCGAACCGGGTTTGCCGCCGGCGCGGACGGCCAGGTTGATCCGGGTGAGCTCGTCGGAGGTCAGAGCCCGGCGGGTGCTGGGCAGCCGCCGCGGTTTGCTGACCTTGTCTGCGGGACTGCCGCCCGGGAACGACGTATTTAGGAGGACGAAATGGGTCAGCAGGTCCGTGAGCGGGTGCGTCGGCGCCCCAGCGCGCGGCGGAGATGGCAGACCAGGCTCGATCTCAGAACCCCGTCCGGCCGGATCCTGCCGTACTGATGTCGCGGCACCGCCCTTCGGCCGCTCGCCGGATGTCGGATAGAGGAGCACTCGGTCGTGGACCCTGTGCTCCTCGCGCTTGGAGACGTCAGGTGGTGGCGTCCTTGAGGTACCGGCCAGGAGTCAGGCCCACGATGCGTCTGAAGTGCCGGGTGAGGTGCGCCTGGTCGTAGAAGCCGGTCTCCGCGGCGACCAGGGTGATCGGCAGCCCCGCTCTCAGGAGGGACTTGGCGCGCCGCACCCGAACCTGCGTCTGGTAGGCATGGGGCGTCATTCCCACCGCCTCCCGGAAAACACGGCACAGGTGGAAGGCGCTGAGGCCGGCGAACCGGGCCAGGACCTCCAGGGTCACGTTATCGGCCGCATGCTCCTGCAGGTACTCCCTGCTGAGGCGGACCGCCCTGCGTTCCAGACCCGGCGGTCTGGGCGCCCGCGAAGGTACCGCGTGGCGGCCGACCAGCAGGACGAGGGCCGCGGCGAGATACTCCTCCCGCTCGAGCGTGCTCGATTCGGGTGGCTCCGAGAGCCGGTGGAAGCGGCGCAGACGCGCCGCGACCTCCCGGTCCCGCACGACATCCCCACCGAACTCCGGCATCGTGGGCCTGTCTCCGGGGAACTCCGCCATGATCTCGCGCATGAGGTCCGGGCGGGGGTAGAGAGCCCGATACGTCCAGGAAACCTCTGCCGGGGGACCGCCAGCGTGAGCCTCCTCCGGGTTGAGCACGATCAGGTCGCCGGGGCGGATCACGTGGGTGTCTCCCCGGTATCTGGGCGTGGCGAGGCCTTCCTCAGTGAGGGCGATGAAGAACTCCTCGTGCGCGTGCGGGCGGAAGGCGAACTCGCTGAGGGTGGCCCTCAGCAGCTCCAAGCCGCCGAGGTCTTCTGTCCGCCACATCCGAGCGTCATCGGCCTCATGCGGCTTCGATGGGCCGGAGGCTCCCGCCACGGGATCAGCCTAGCCGGGAGCAATCTCGTACAAGACCCGAGCTTCGGCTCCACCTAGGGTGCTGGCGAGAACCACCACGGATTTCTTTGAAGGACCGCCCTTTCGCGCTGGAGGCGGACGACGATCATGGATAGCCTTCCCGACTACGCGCCGATCGCCGCCGCGGCGTTCGCGATCCCGCAGTTCCTGCCCCAGATCCTCAAACTACGGGCCACGGACGACACCGCCGGCGTCTCCTGGTCTTGGGCCACGCCCACAAGCGTGAACAACGCTGCCTGGCTCGCCTACTTCGCGCTCTCGGGGTACTGGACGGCACTTGTGCCGGCCTCCTCCGCGACGCTGCTCGCCGGCGCGCTCGCGGCGATGCTCGCCCGGCGCGGACAGGCGAAGGTGCGGCCGACGGTCCTGATCAGCAGTTGGGTCGCACTCCTCGTCGCGGGATTCACCGTCGCCGGCCGCGCCGGCCTGGGAACGCTGCTCACGGCAGCGTTCATCCTCCAAGTCACGCCGTCGATCTGGACCGCCTACCGAACAGATCACCCGACGGGAGTCTCACGCGGAACCTGGATGCTCATCCTGGGTGAGCTGTCCTGCTGGACGATCTTCGGCGTCCACAAGTCTGACCCACGCCTGATCACTCTCGGCTTCACGGGAGTCACCGCAAGCGTTCTCATGCTCACCCGGACCCGCCGCACGAGTGCCGTAGGTATGCAGGATCGCCTGGTTGACCGGGTAGCTGGCCGCGCTCGGGGTTGCGGAGTCCTGCGACGTGCGCCGGGACACCCGGCTCGCGGTGGCCGCCCCGTCCGCGAACCCGACCAGCCAGAACAGTCTGACCAGCAGCCGGTGGCCCAACACGAACCGTGACAGTGCCTGCATCGCGTCTCCCCGACCGTCAGCGCCCGCAAATATCGGTAACCTATGTAAGTAGTAACGCTACTTACACCCCTCGCTGTCGAGCCCCGACCTACCGGCCCCGAGGGGGTAGGATTGCTACGCATGTGAGCAGGGTCGACGACAGCGCCGGATCCGGATCTGTCCGGGTTACGGCAGCAGGGGGAGCGCGACGACGATGGTCACCACCGGCACCGACCCAACCGGCGGCTGCCCGCCGCTGGAGGCGGACCCTATCGACCTGTTGGACGGATGGCTGGCCGACCTGGGTGCCCGGCTGCGCGGGCCTTCCCGGGCCCGGCACGCGGTACTGACCGAGCTGCGTGACGGCCTGCTCGAAGCCCTCGACGCGCACCGCGACGCCGGCCTGGCGCCGCCGGATGCCGCCCGGGCCGCGCTGGACGAGTTCGGCGAGCCGGCCGAGATCGCCCGCGCGTTCGCCCCCGAACTGGCCGGCCAGCAGGCCCGCCGGACCGCCCTGGCGCTGATCGGCACCGGCCCGCCGATCGGTCTGCTGTGGGTGTTCGCCGCGGCCGCCAGCCACCTGCTCGGCCATCCCGCCCGCCCCGGCCCGCCCTGGCTGTGGCCCGACCTGCCCGCCGCCATCCGGGTCGTGTTGGCCCTGCTCGCTCTGGTTCTGGCTACCGGTGTCCCGGCCGGGCTGCTCGCCGTGGCCGCGACCGGCCGTCCCAGCCGCTGGCTGCCCCATCGACCCCGCCTGGCGCCCACCGCGGCGACCACGCTGAGCCTGGCCGCCCTGACCGCCGACCTGCTCCTGCTCGCGACGGTCGGCGCCACCGCCCTGATCACGCCCGGCCGGCTGGCCTGGGCGCCGGTCACGATGGCTGCCCTCGCCAGCCTGACCCGGCTCGCGCTGAACACCCGCGCCACCCGCCGGCTGCTGGCCACCCGCGCCGCCCTGGCCTGACGCCGGCAGGAAAGCCGCGCCGCTCGCCGAACCAACCCGGGTGGCGTGGTGAGGCGGCTCACGGGTCAGGCCGGCGCCGGCCGCGGCGGGCCGTGCAGCAACGAGGAGATGGCGGTGGAGAACTCCTGCCAGTTGGCCCGCTCCCCGGCCAGCCGACGCCGCCCGGCGGCGGTCAGGCGGTAGCTGCGCCGGCGACGGCCCTCCACCACCGACCAGCTACCGGCGATCAGGCCTGCCTTTTCCAGCCGGTGCAGCGCCGGGTAGACGGTGCCGGTGGGCAGGTCGAACCGGCCCCCGCTGCCCTCCCGCAGCGCCTCCTTCACCGCGTACCCGTGCCGCGGGCCGCCCTCCAACGCGGCCAGGAGCAGCATGTCCAGGTGCCCCTTGAGCGCCTGCGCCTCAGGCTTCACGACCATCAACCCACCTCATAGGTAGGTATGCTACCCCTTCGCGTCGACGGACGGGACATCGGCGTGTCCGGTCGCGAGCCGCCGCCGCCGCGGCGGCAGGGCATGGTTACGATGAAGAGCCCACCAGGTCAGCGGGATGCCGACCGCCGCCGGCAGAAACCAGAAACTCCAGTGCGGAAGCCGGTTCCACAGTGGCAGTTGCGGGCCGTTGTCGACGTAGAAACCGGTCAACAGCGCCATGTACGAGCCGGGCATCGCCATGCCGTGCCAGCGTAGCCAGTTCCGCCAGCGGTGGCGTCGTATCCACCAGCCGGCAGCGCCGAGCCCGAACGCGACGCAACCGATCAGGAACAGGTGCCAGTCGTGGGACCAACGAAGAACCGCCAGCACCGTCGCGGTGGCGAACAACACCGCCAGGCCCCAGACGTAGACGGTACCGGCCCGGGGATGCCGGCCGGGACGCTTGCGCGCGGTCGCGGCCAGCCCCCCGCTGACCACGCAGGTCAGTCCGGCGGCGATGTGCACGGCGAGGGCGGCCAGGAAGACCGGCCGGTCGTCGGGCACCTCGATGCCCAGAATGCCGATGCCGAGCACCGTCGTCACCATCACCGCGCCTCCCCGACTCTCGCCATCACCCTCCGACCATCTGAGGGTAGCAATCCTACATGTAGGATTGCTACCCTCAGGTTGGATCGTTGCCGAGGGAGGGTCGGGATGCAGGTCGACGGGGCACTGGGCTGCGCGATCGCCGCCACCGTAGCCAACGGTGCGATGATCCTGACGCTTCGCCGCCTGTCCGATGACGACCCGGACCGGATCGCCGTGGTGCTCCAGCGGTTCGCCCGGCTGCAGACGCTGCGCGCCGGTCTGCAGGTCGCCACACTCGCCGCGGCGGTGTGGGTGCTGGTCGCCACCGTGGCCGCCAGTGACGTCACGGCCGGATCGGGTGCGCGTTGATGGATGTCGAGGTGGGGTGATGGAGATGGGCACGGCAAGCGTATTGGCACTGGCCGAGGCGGCCGGCGTAGGGACCGAGCGGATCGGTGGGAAGGCCGCCGCCCTGGCCGGGCTGCTCGCGGCCGGATTCCCGGTACCACCGGGGTTCGCGGTCACCGACGAGGCGTTCACGCTGTCCGAGCGCGCCTTCGACGCAGCAATCAGCTCCGTGGTCGCCGAACTGGGCGGGGGGCCGTTCGCGGTGCGGTCCTCGGCCGCGGCGGAGGACCTCGCGGAGGCGTCCTACGCGGGTCTGTACGAGACGTTCCTCAACGTTCCGGTCGATGAGGTGCCGGCGGCCGTGCGCCGCTGCCACGCCGCCGCGACCGCCCCACGGGTCGTCGCCTACCAGCGCAGCCAGAGGGCCGCCCATACCGCCGGGCCTGGCATGGCGGTGCTGGTGCAGCCGATGATCCGGGCCGACGCGGCCGGGGTGGCGTTCACCGCCGACCCGGTTACCGGCGAGCGGGACCACGTCGTCATCACCGCCGTGCGCGGTCTCGGGGAGCGTCTGGTCGACGGGCAGGCGGTTGGTGACGAATGGACCGCCCGCGGCGGTGAGGTCCGGTGCCGGCGGGTCACCGAGCACGCCATCGACGCCGCGCAGGCCACCGCGGTCGCCGAGCTCGCCCGGCGGGTGCAGGCCCACGCCGGGGTACCGCAGGACATCGAGTGGGCCTACGCCGCCGGGCGGTTGTGGCTGCTGCAGGCCCGGCCGATGACCGCGCTACCCGAGCCGGTCGCCTGGGATCCGCCCGGGCCGGGGGTGTGGCAGCGCAACTTCCGGCTCGGCGAATGGCTACCCGAACCGCTCACCCCGCTGTTCGCCGACTGGCTCCTGCCGGCCATCGAGGCCGGGTTCGCCGACGGGCTACGCGCCACCGCCGGCACCACCTTTCCGTTCCCCAGCGCGATCGTCAACGGCTGGTTCTACGCCACCCCGCAGCCGCGCATCCGCCCCGGCCGGCTGCTGGCCGCCGTGGCGGCCACCCGGGGGCGGCTGCTGGCGTTCATGTACCACACCCTGATCCAGCCGCTGCACAACCCGGCCGGCGCCGACGCCGCGGCGCTGGCCGGCCTGTACCGGCGGTGGCGCGACGATATGCTGCCCGGCTACCGGGACCTCGTCGCCGCCGAGACCGCCGAGGTTGGCACCGCCACCCCGCCGCGACTGGTCGAGCTGATCGACAAGGTCGCCCGCACCGCCGGGGTGCACCTCGCGTACCTGGCTATCGTCGGCGGGTCGGCCTGGAAGATGGACAAGGCCCTGGCCCGCTTCGCCCGCCGACACCTGCCCGGCGTCCTGCCCGACGGCGTCACCGTACTACTCACCGCGCTGCCCGACGCTGGTGGCGACCCGCCGCCGCACGCGGTGGTAAGCCTCGACTGGTGGCACCCGACCCTCGGCGAACACCACCGCAGCTCACCGGGCACCGCAGTCAACCAACCGAGCCGTCGGCAGCCCTCCGCCGGGCGGCTCGCCGCAGAGGACGCCTGCCGCACCGCCCTCGCCGACCGGCCCCGGCTGGCCCGCCGGTTCACGAGGCTGCTGGCCACCGCCCAGCGCTACGCCACGATCCGGGAGGAACAGGCCCGGGCGCTGACCCTCGGATGGCCGCTGCTGCGCGCCGCCGCCCACCGCCTCGGTCACCTCCTGCACACTGCCGGCGCCATCGACGACGTGCACGACGTCTTCTTCCTCACCCGCGCCGAACTCACCGCCGGCCTCGCACCGGCACCGCCGCGACTGTCGGACACCGCAGCGGCCCGCCGGACCGCGTGGCAACGCCAACGCCGCCTGCCCGCGCCGCTGAGCCTCGGCCAGCCGCCCCGACTCCTGCGCACCGTCCTCGGGCAGCCCCGGCCCGCCGGTACCCCCGATGGCACGCTCGTCGGCCAGCCGGCCAGCCCGGGCCGGGCCACCGGCCCGGTGCGCATCATCCACGGCCTGGACGAATTCGACCAGCTCGCCGCCGGGGAGATCCTGGTCGCCCCGACCACCACCCCGGCATGGACGACGCTGCTGGCCCGCGCCGCCGCGGTGGTCACCGACGGCGGCACCATCGCCGCGCACGCCGCGCTGGTCGCCCGCGAGTACGCCATTCCCGCCGTCGTCGCCACCGGCGACGCGACCCACCGCCTGACCACCGGGCGGGTCGTCACCGTCGACGGCACCGCCGGCACCGTCACCCCCGCCTAAGCACGCAACTGGCCGTGCCGGGCGCCGACGGCCGTCCGGACCGTTGGTCGAGGTAACGGCTTTGAACCGAGCGGGCAGCGATGAGTGGCCAGGGTGTGATCGTGAAGCGGTGCGGCTGTGTGCAGCCGGGTACGCGACGGCGGCAGGGGCGGGCATGTCCGCGGCTTTCCGAACGGGGGTCATGGCAGCTGGTACTTCCACTGCTCGGTGACCACCATGTTCGGTCGAAGGGAGCGGGTCCGCCGGGGCGGCTACCCGACCCGCCAAGCGGCCGAGGCCGCTCGGGACGAGTTGTTGGAACGCTCGCGGGCCGAGCGCACCACACAAACCTGGACGGTGGCACGGTGGCTGCGGTACTGGCTGTCCACTCGGAACAGCATCCGGCCGAGCACGTTGCGTTCCTACACCGAGCACGTCGAGCGGCACCTGATCCCCCATCTCGGTCGGATCCGGCTCGGTGAGCTGACCGGCCGGGACGTAGCGGCGATGTTCGCGGCGTTGATCGCAATGCAAACCCGTTACGGCCGGCCGGTAACGCCGTCGACGCTGCACCGCATCCGGGCCACCCTGCGCTCGGCATTGAATGCCGCGATCCGCGACGGGCTGCTGCGCGACAACCCGGCCCGGTTCGTCGAACTACCGACGCCACGAAGGCCGCAGGCGCAGGTGTGGACCGACGCCCGGGTCGAGGCGTGGCGCCGCACCGGGCAGCGGTTCTCGGTCGCCGTGTGGACAACCAAGCAACTCGCCTGCTTCCTCGACTTCGTCGCCGCCGACCGGCTGTTGGCGATGTGGTGGCTGATCGCCCCGCGCGGGCTTCGCCGCGGTGAGGCGGCCGGGCTGCGCTGGGTCGACGTCGACCTGGACCAGAAGGTGATCATGATCGGCCAGCAGCGGCTCGCGTACGGCCACATCGTCGCCGAGGGGCCGCCGAAGACCGCCGCGAGCCGCCGCACCATCGCCCTGGACCGGGTCACCGTGCGGCTGCTGCGTGCCCACCTGCAACGCCAGCAGACCGAGCGGCTCGCCGCTGGCAACGCGTGGCAGGACTCCGGATACGTATTCACTACTACCGTTGGAGCTCGGCTACACCCGACTACCTCACCCGCCAATTCCGTCGGCTCGTCACCGACTCCGGGCTGCCGCCGGTCCGGCTGCATGACCTGCGGCATGGCGCCGCGACCCTCGTCCACGCCGCCGGCGCGGACCTCAAGACCGTGCAGGAACAGCTCGGCCACACGAGCATCGTGCGCAGGGCGGACACGTACACCAGCGTCCTGCTCGACCTGCACTTCAAGGTTGCCGAGGCCACCGCCCGACTCGTCCTCGCCGCGGCCGCCCGCAACCCCGGCCGACGACACCTTCCCAAGATCGGCACATCGAGGTCCGCAGCACCGGAGCCGCCCACCGGCCCGGAACCGGTACGGCCCAAGCGATCCCGCCGCACCCGACACCGCGGCAGGGGCCGCGCACCCATGACACACACGCGACACACAAAGATCAAAGCCGTATAGCCCGGTGGCTATACGGCCTGCTCACAACGGGGTGCGCCGCCAGGGACTCGAACCCCGAACCCGCGGATTAAGAGTATGCGCTGATGGGTCTCCTGGGTTCGTTCGGCAGCGGCGCTGGCCCCGTAGTGGCGCGGCACCGAGGTATCCCCGCGGACCCACTTGTAGAACCAGGACTGCGACACCCCAACGCCCAATGGCGCTTCCTTAAGTCCTGATGGGTTATGATCTTCCCTGTGGCTGGTGTGACTCGTATCGTCAAGGCGGCGCGGGATCGGTTACCGGATCGGGTGGCGATCGGGGTGTTGACCAGGACGTTTCCGCCGGAAT
>WNFV01003700.1_pt1 | contig 25316 bp, 24 predicted proteins | sample 5400101 | NCBI WGS metagenome assembly WNFV01 (sample SAMN13153361, study PRJNA577476) | soil metagenome | isolation source: 115 cm soil or saprolite under grassland replicate 1 | place: USA:California | collected 2016-06-15
CGGATGTGGGTGGGATCCGTGAACGATCTGCTAACTGGCTGGAAGTCTCACGTACTCCTTCAGGCCGGTGCGAGATCGGAACGAACGATGCGCTCGGCGCGGGCGCGCTGAAACCGGCATGACCGTACTGGACTGGCTGCTCGATTCGGACCCCGCCATCCGCTGGCAGGTGCTGCGCGATCTTGTGCATGCACCGGCTGAGGTCGTCGCGGCGGAGCGCGCGCGGGTGGCCACCGAGGGCTGGGGCGCCAAATTGCTGGCGTTGCAGGGGGAAGACGGCCAGTGGGCGGGAGGCGCGTGCTTCCCGGCGCGGAGCCTCAACTGGCGCGAGGAGGGCCAGGGCCAGCCCTGGACGTCCACGCTGCCGACACTCCAGCTGCTGCATGACTTCGGGGTCGACCCGACCTCTGACCGGGTGCGCCGCGCGGTCGCGCTCGTCAGGGACCAATGCCGTTGGGAGCACGCCGGGCAGCCGTTCTTCAGCGGCGAGGTCGAGCCGTGCATCAATGGCAGGACCGTCACATTGGGCATCTACTTCGATCAAGACGTCGATGGCGTGGTCGCGCGCCTGCTCGGTGAGCAGCTCGCGGACGGCGGGTGGAACTGCGAGGTGGAGAACGGATCTGTCCGCTCGTCGTTCGCGACCACGATCAACGTCCTGGAAGGACTGTTGGCGCACGAGCGCGCGACCGGTGGCTCTGCGGCATCCATCGCGGCTCGGCGCCGGGGTGAGGAGTACCTCCTCGAGCGAAAGCTGTTCCGACGCAAGAGCACCGGTGAGGTCGTCGACCCAGCCTGGCTGCGATCCTCGTTCCCGACCCACTGGCACTACGACGTGCTGCGTGCCCTCGAATACTTCCGCTCGGCCGGGGATGCGGCGGACCAGCGGATGGACGAAGCGATCGATCTGCTCCGATCCAAGCGGCAGCCCGATGGCACCTGGCTGCTGGAGAACACGCATCCCGGCACGGTCCACTTCGCGCTCGAGGACGGCGACGGTCGGCCCAGCCGGTGGAACACGCTGCGGGCGCTGCGTGTCCTCAGCTGGTACGAGCGGTCCGATACCTGAGCCGAAGGCTGCGCGGACCATGGGCTGTAGGCTCGCACCGGGCATGCGAACGATCCCGTCGGGCGCGCGGCGTCGGCTCCTGCTCGCCCTCGGCGTCACGCTCGCGGCCGCGCTCACGTCCGTTGACAGCGGCTCCGTCATGCAGCGTGCAGGCGGCCGGTCTGGGTCCATCGCCGCCCCGACGGACGCTCCACGCGCGGACCCGGTCGCGCACGCTCTCGCCCGTGTCACCGACGACCTCGCATACCTCACCGATCCACCGGCCACTGTCGAGACCACACCTGATCCGACGGTCGCGTCCACGCCCACACCGACACCCACCCCGGAGCCCACTCCCGCGCCGACGCCCCTGCCGACCTCGCGCTCGACGCCGCGGCCCACCGTGCGCACGGCCGCACCGCCTGTGGTCGACACATCCACGCAGGCCGCCGAGCTTCGGATGCTCGGGCTCATCAATGGGTCGCGGACGGCCAGCGGGCTCGTCGCGCTCACGCTCGATGCCAACGTGTCCGCGACCGCCCGAGCGCACAGCAGGGTCGAGGCGCAGGTCGGCTACGTGTACCACGACGGGCCCGACGGCACGGCGACGGCACGCGATTCGGCGGCGTGCGGGACCGGCTGGTATGGGGAGAACACGGGCAAGATCTGGAACGGCAACGTCGACGCGCTGCACATCGAGTTCATGTCGGAGCCCTGGGTCCCGATCGATCACCGCACGATACTCATGGACCCCCAGTTCCGTCGGGTCGGGGTCGGCGCGGTGCAGGGCTCGGACGCGCTCTACATGACGATGGTGTTCTGCCGCTAGGGGTGGCAGCGCGCGCCCGCTAGCCGCGGCTACTCGTTAGCGTGGGGTCGTCCATATCTTTGAAGGGAGACGACGTTCAGCTATGGCTGAGAGGAAAGCGGCAAAGAAGGGCACGCAGAAGTCCGCCAAGAGCACTACGACGAAGGGCAAGGGACTGACGGCAGAGGAACGAGCGGCGCTGAAAGAGACCGTCCAGGAGCGGAAGGCGGAGGCTCGCGGCGCGAACGACGAAAAGGCCGTCCTCACGAAGATCGCCGCGATGCCGGGACCGGATCGCGCCATCGCCAAGCGGCTCCACGAGATCGTCAAGGCCAGCGCGCCGTCTCTCTCGCCGAAGACGTGGTACGGGATGCCCGCCTATGCGAACAACGAAGGCAAGGTCGTCTGCTTCTTCCAGGACGCGGCGAAGTTCAAGGCGAGATACGCGACGCTCGGCTTCAGCGACACCGCGAACCTCGACGAAGGCGCCATGTGGCCGACCTCCTTCGCGTTGAAGGAGTTGACCGCCGCCGGAGAGGCAAGGATCGGCGCGCTCGTGAAGAAAGCGGTGAGCTGAGGCGTCACGCTCGGCCCGCCCAGCGAAGCACCCGCAGCGCGCGCAGCGTGTTCCAGCGGCTCGGCTTGCCGTCGCCCTCGTCCATCGCGAAGTGGATCTCGCCCTACCCTCCGGGGAGGTAGCCCTTTCCGATCGCCGGGCTGCCAGGCCGCAAGCGAAAGTCGCCGTGCGCGGCATCCACGAATAACGGATCGACCGACGCATTCCCATTCCGCGCGGCGAAGCCAGGCGCGGTCGTGATGGATGACGTCACCTGGTCTGGCTTGATCGGCGTAGGTCCGAAGAAGTCGGAGGCGATCATCGGCGCAGTGCTCGTTGCCGGCGCGCTCGGAGCGCTGTTCTGGTGGCCAAGCTCCTGGCCCTTCGCTCTCGCCGCAACACTGTTCGCCGTTCTTGGCACCTTGGTCGGGCTGCGGTTCACGCTGCCTCGAGGCGAGCCCGGAGACATCGGGTATCACGTCGGCCTGCTCGGCACGCTCGTGGTGCTGACAGTTCTGCTCGTTCAGTGGCGCCGTCGGCATGCGTAGTAGCCGCGCCTGAGGATCGCTACTTCGTCGGGTAGTCCAGATGTCGGCCGACGACCGGCAGGTACTGCCCGGCGCCGACGATGAGCGGCCCGAGCGCGCTCGCGAGGAGCTGCGGACGTACCGTGTCCTCATAGAAGGCGAGCGTGCTCGCGTACTTCGCGAGCTCCTCGCGCGGCAGCGCGTTCTTCGCGATCGCGGCCGCCATCTCGTCGAGCATGGCGGGATCGGCGATGACGCCGAACTGCGGCTGCGCCGTGATCGCCGCGCGCACCGCGGCGACGGCGACGTCGTCGATCGACGCCTTGCCGTGCAGCGGCGCGAGGACGATGTCGATGCTGAGCAGCGCGGCGAGGGCGATGTACGCGCCGACGAGCCCGGTCGCCGCACCGAGGGGCACGCCGAGGACGTTGTCCGCGGCGCGGAGGACGCTGATCCGGTGCACGACCGATGCGATGGCCGACCCGATCCGCAGGAGGAACCCTCCCGCGATCCCCACCACGGCGGCGCCGATACCGATCCCGAGCGCGCCGGCGGGTACGACGCTCGAGCCCGGTCCGGCGTAGAGCGTCGATAGTCCGAGGACGACGCCCGCGGTCGCGATGAGCGGGGTGACGAAGCCGCGTCGCCATCCGGCGAGCGCGCCGGCGAGGGTCGCGCCGATGAGGGCGACGTCGAGGAGCATCCGCGCGAGTCTATTGATGAGGCATAGCAGCCTGGTATCCGCGGGCATCCGGCTTGCATACGATGGGGGCGTGACGCTCAGACAGCTGCAGCGCGAGTGCGCCAGCAAGCGCACCGAATACCTCATCGCGCGGCAGGTCTACGCGGAGGTCACTCGTCTCGCCGTCGCCGACCGCACCGCGCTCGAGCGCGAGCTCCAGCAGGCGATGCTCGAGTACTACAGGGTCCACGGCGCGCTCCATGAACAGCTGCGCGCGCGCGGGCGAAGCACGCCGCGCCTCCACTAGCCGACCCCTCGCGTCCGTCCTAGACTGCCGCCGCTTCCTCAGCGCGTGGGCGCTGATCGTTCCCTGCGTGCCGGTGTGAGCCAGGAGGAAGGGGAACACCGCATGGCAGCACGGACCGCCGCCGCGCCCGGCGGCATGAACGCGATCGACCGCTACTTCCGCATCACCGAACGCGGATCCACCATCGGCACCGAGATCCGAGGCGGGCTCACGACGTTCCTCGTCATGTCCTACATCCTCGTCGTCAACGCCGTGATCCTCTCGCAGGCCGGCGTGCCGTTCCCGGCCGTCGTCGCCGCGACCGCGATCATGGCCGCGCTCTTCACCGGCGGCATGGCGCTGTTCGCGAACTATCCCTACGCCGGCGCCGCCGGCCTCGGCATCAACGCCGTGGTCGCGTTCGGCCTCGTCAAGGGCGCGGGCCTCTCGTGGCAGGGCGCGATGGGCGTCGTCATGCTCGAGGGCCTCGCGATCTGCATCGCGATGGCGCTCGGCGTGCGCCGGGCGCTCATCGACGCGGTCCCGTTCCCGCTGAAGCTCGGCATCGGTGCGGGCATCGGCGCGTTCATCTTCACCATCGGCGCGTTCAACGGTGGCCTCGCGCAGGCGACCGGCAATCCGAGCGACCCGGTCGCGCTCGGCAACCTCAACTCCGCGACCGCGATCGTCACGCTCGCCGGTCTCCTCCTCACGGTCGCGCTCTATGCGCGCGGCGTGAAGGGCTCCCTGCTCCTCGGGATCCTCGGCGCGACGGTCATCGGCGTCCTCGTGAACGCGGCGAATGGCGGCGCGACGTACAAGGACCTCCCCGGCGTCGCCGTCATGCCGGCCAGCCCGTTCTCGACACCGGACCTGTCCACGATCGGGTCCGGCCTCAACATCGAGGTCTTCACGAAGCTCGGCGTCATCGTCGCGCTCCTCACGGTCTTCTCTCTCATGCTCTCGGACTTCTTCGACACCGCCGGCACGGTCGTCTCGGTGGCCGCCGAGGGCGGCTGGCTGAAGAAGGACGGGACGATCGACCGCGCCGACCGCGTGTTCTGGGTCGACTCCCTCGGCGCCTTGTTCGGCGGGATCTTTGGCACGTCGAGCAACACGACATACATCGAGTCCGGGTCCGGCGTCGCCGAAGGGGCGAAGACGGGGCTCGCGAGCCTCGTCGTCGCCGTGCTCTTCGCGCTCTCCATCTTCCTCGCGCCGCTCGCCGGCATCGTTCCCCCGCAGGCGACGGCGCCCGCGCTCATGCTCGTCGGCTGGTTCATGTTCAAGCCGATCCTCGACCTCAACAAGGTCGGCGACATCGACTTCGCGACGGGATTCGCGGTGCTCCTCACGGTCTTCGTCATGCCGCTCACGTACTCGATCACGAACGGCATCGGCGCGGGCTTCATCGCCTACGCCGGGCTGAAGACCTTGAGCGGCAGGTCCCGCGACGTCTCGACGGCGATGTGGATCGCGTCGATCGCGTTCATCGTGTACTTCGCCGACCCCTGGCTGAGGCAGTTCATCGCGCGCTAGACGGTCCGGCACCTGGATCGATCGAGAGGCCCCGCCGCGAGGCGGGGTCTTCTCTTTCGCATAGCCTCGCTCGGTGATCGACGTCCTGCGGTACTGGGTCGTCTCGCCGATGACCGGCGAGGAGTTCGTGCGCGACGTCCCCGTCGCGCCGGAAGCGCTCGCGGCCCGGCTGCGCGGGTCGATCAACAAGCCGCCGAAGCGGATGCTCGGCGTGCTGAAGGTGACGGCCGAATGGATCGGCGTCGTCGCGGGGAACGAGTTCATCGTGTGGGAAAAGCGCCAGCACGCGACGCGGGCGGTCGGACGGATCCAGGCGCGGCGCGGCGGATCACGCGTCCAGGCGCACATCGGCATCACGCGGCGGACCCGCATCCTCCTACTCGTGTTCGTGGTCCTGTTCCTCGCGGGGTCATTCGGACTCCTCGCACGCGAGGGCGGCCTCGGGCTGGGCCCCGCGGGGCTGACGGTCGCGGCGGTCGGCGCCCTCTTCACGCTGACGATCTACCGCCAGCGCGCGGCGCTACGCGCGTTCCTCAGTGAGGTGTTCCGAGCGCCTGGAGAGGAGCCCGTGGCCCGCGCGCGCTGAGTGCGCGGACACCGCGGATCAGCCCGAAGCAGCCCGACAGCATCATCGCGCCGTACGGCGCCGCCATGTACCACCCGAGCGGCTTCGCGAGGTGCCGGTTCGGGCCCGTGACGGCGATGAACGAGAAGGGCGCGAGGTCGCGATAGCGGTCGAGGACGAGCGCGCCGTGGCCGTCATCGTCGAAGACCTCGTCGTGCGTGATCGATGCGGCGACGAGCCGCGCGATGAGCCGCTCGATCTTCTCGGTCGTCACGGCCTCGGTGTGGTGCTCCATGACGCCGAACAGCTCCTCGCCGCGCACGAGCAGGCCGAGCGTGTGCTGGTTCCCGATGTTGACGATGCAGGCGCCCCGTCCGGCGGCGTCCGCGACGCGCTCGTCCTCGAGGGCGCCGAGGACCGCGACGGGTCCAGTGTCCGCGACGATCGCGCCGGGGACGTCCTCCTGGATCGCGATAAGCCGGGTCATGTACGCCGGCGGCGTCTCCCAGACGTGGTCGACGAGCGTCGAGCCCGGCGTGAGCGTCCGGCGCCAGTGCTCGAAGCGGAACAGGCGGTTCGAGAACTTCGGCGAGAACCCATGGTCCTGGGCCGCGACCGCGACCGTCGCCGGCAGCCGCACGTCGTACGCCGCGAGCGTGCGCTCGAGCGCCGGGAGGTCGACGTCGCGCAGCTCGATGGCCACGGCGTCGCGCGGCGCGTCGTCAGTGATCTGCACGCCGCGTTTCCGCAACAGGTCGAGGTCGTCGTGCACCGTGCGCGCGGCCTTCTCCGTCGCGTAGACCTCGAGCCCGGCCTCGAGGTGGCGCCAGACGGCGTTCGTCGTGTGGTAGCCGCCCATGAGGTTGCCGTGGAGGAAGACGGCGCGGCCCTCGCGCCGCGCGCGCTCGATGCGCGACCCGAGGATCGCGGTCGCCGAGGGCAGGACGAGCTGGACGGCGTTCTCCATCGGCTGCGCGGGGTCGTGGACGACGACGTCCATGGTCCCGGCGCCGATGTCGATCGCGAGGATGCGCTCACCGCTCACGCCGCCGATGCTAGGCCTCGCTTCTTCTCGGATCGGGTCGTCGCCTCTAGAATGGACGTGTCCCTCGATCGAGGGGAGGTCGCATAGCCTGGTCGAGTGCGGAGGTTTGCTAAACCTCTGAGCTGGTTTTTTCCGGCTCCGCGGGTTCGAATCCCGCCCTCCCCGCCGGACGACGAGCCGGCCCCTGTCAGCTCCCCGTGGCGAAGCGCGCGAGCGACAGGAACGCGATCGGTAGCGCGGTCGATCCATTCAACGCGAGATCGGCCAGCACCTCACCCATGACGCTCGCGAACTTGAACCCATGCCCTGAGCAGGCCGACGCGAACACGACGCGCGGATACGTCGGATGGCGATCGACGATGAAGTGCTCGTCCGGCGTCTTCGTGTACATGCAGACCTTCGACGCGCGCAGCGGTCCCTTGCCGGCGGGCAGGTACCGGCCGATGAAGCGCCGGACACCCTCGTCCTCGCCCGCGACCATCTCGCGATGCAAGCGGTCGGGCTCCGTGATGTCTCCCGTGCCATGCCGCGCGACCTTCAGCCCCTGACCGTCCATGTATGGGAAGCCGTAGTAGCTTCCGTCGTCCGTCTCGATGACGTACACGGGCATCTCGCGGAACGCATCGGGGCGCGCGGGCTCGTACCAGAACAGAGGGACGCGCTCGACTTGCAGCGGCAGGGCGAGGTCGGGCAGGAAGTACGGCAGCCACGCGCCGGCGGTGAGCACGAGCGATCCCCCGCGCTCGGACCGACCGGCGGCGGTGTGCACATTGACCGCGGACCCATCGGGATCGGGATACCAGTCGTCGGCCCCATCCGCGAACCGCAGCTCGGCGCCGTGGCGCTCGGCGACGGCGAGGTGCGCCGCGATCGCCCGCTCGGGAACGAGATAGCCGGCCCGCTCCTCGACGATCGCGACAAGGTCATCGCCGCGGAACCACGGATGGCGGCGGCGGAGCGCATCACCCTCGAGGACCTCATGCGCGAGCCCGTGCTCGCGCACGCTGCGGAGCGAGCCCTCGACGATCGCGCTGCCGGGCGCACCCGCGTACAGGCCGCCGGTGGGGAAGAGGATGCGCTCGCCGGTCTCGCGCTCGAGCTCGAGCCAGCGATCCCACGCGCGGCGCAGCAGCGGCACGTAGTCGGGGTGCTCGAAGTATGCCGTCCGGATGACGCGCGAACGTCCGACGAACGATCCCATCTCGTGGCCGCGCGCGAAGCGCTCGATCCCGAGGACGCGCGCGCCGCGCCGCGCGAGCTCGGCCACGGTCGCGCTCCCGTGCGTGCCGAGGCCGACGACGATGACGTCGTACGCGCTCATTCGGCGCGGAACCATGACGCGACGGACCGCGCGGCGTTCCGGATGACGACGCGGTGCAGACCCGGCGCGACCGGGGGCACGTACATGATCGTGTCGAGGAGTCCCTTCGCGTCAGCGTGCGACGTCCAGACGGTACGCCCGTCGCTCTGGAACGCGACGGGCGCGGACGGCGTGAAGCCGAGGCCGACCACCTGCATCGGGAAGCCCGGCGCGCCGCCGTCGGGGTCGAACACGACCACCGGGCCGTCGCGGAACGCGACCGACACGAGGGCCGCGGGATGCGTCGACCCGAGGCCGTAACGGCGCACCGCGGTCTGCGGGCATGCGCTCCGCATGCCGCGCAGCACCATGATCACCCCCTCGCTCGCATCTTCCTCGATCGTCACGCGCGCGATCCGCCCCTCGGGCGGGCGGACCTCGCGCTCGCCGTGATAGCTCGGCGAGCCGTCGGCGTTGCGCAGCCGCGCTCCAGGCATGCGCACCCGGACGACGTCGCCCTCGCGCTCGGCCGTGAACGCGGGGATCCCGTACACGCCGCCGGCGCGCAGGCCGAAGAGGAACGCGATCTGGTCGTCGCCGAAGCGGAGGCCGCGCAGCTGCACCACGCTGCCGGCCTCACCTCCGGAGGCCGGCCCGCACGCGGGTGGCGGCGATGCGCACGACGCGGTCGCGAGGACGAGCGCGAGGAGCGGCGCCGCCCATCGGCCGACCACTAGAGACCGAGCGGTCGCACGACCAGTCCGGCCGGCACCTTCGGATAGAAGTAGGTCGTCTTCGCGGGCAACCGCTCCCACGCGTCCGCGACCTTCTTGAGCGTCATCGGGTCGACGGCGCGGACGAGGACCGCGCTCGTACCCGTCTCCGCCGCGGCGATCGCGCGATCCGTGTCGTGCTCGTACATGACCGTCCCGCCCGCGGACCGCGTGGGCTCGATGAGGAGGGCCTCGGCCTGCGCGATCGGCAGCGAGCGCCACGCCTCCGCGATGTGCGAGAGATCGACGTCCGGCCGGGGCTCAAGCCGGGTGAACACGCCGTCGCGCACGAGGACGATGCCGGGCTGCGTGTCCGCGAGACCGCCCTTGTCGATGGGGGCCGCCTCGAACGAGCGCGCGACCGCCTCGTCGAGCGCGGCGTTCGCGCCGCGGACGACGCGGTGGGTCGGCAGGATGCGCAGGCCCGGATCGTCGAGCGCGCAGAGGTACGCGAGCACGTAGTTCGGCGTGTCCTCCGGGAAGTCGATCCGCTTCGCCTCGTTCTCTTCCTTCAGGTACTCGAGCCCGACCTCGTAGCGGTGATGGCCGTCGGCCAGGTAGATCCGCGCGTCCCTCAGCGCAGCCGCCAGCCGCTCGGCGAGCTTGCGGTCCTCGAGCGCCCACAGGAGATGACGCTCATCCCCGATGCGCGCCTCGGCGACGAACCGCGCCGGACCCCGCGCCATCCACTCTTCGAGCATGTCCGCGACCTTCGCCCGCGGGTCCTCGAAGAGCCCGAAGATCGGGCTCGCGTTCACGCGCGTCAGCCGCAGGAGGCGGAGCCGGTCCGTCTTGTCCTTCGGTGTCGTCTGCTCGTGCGGGCGGACGATGCCGCGGCCCATCTGGTAGAGGCGGAGCGCGCCGAAGAACCCGCGCCGCCGGAGACGCTGGCCGTCGAGCTCGAAATAGTGGTCGTACAGGTAGAACGCCGGCATCGCGTCATGGCGCATGACGCCGGTCTCGGTCCAGCGGTCGAGCAGGGCCCTGGCGCGGGAGTACTTGTTGTCCACCGGGTCGTCGCCGAGTGCGTCCTTGCCATGCTCGATCCGCACGAAGTTGTGCTCGCTCCGCGCGTACAGCTCCTCGCGCTGCTGCTCGCCGATGACGTCGTACGGCGGGCACACGAGATCCGCGAGCGGACCCGCCTTCGACTCGTCGAAGCGCAGCCCGTGGAAGGGGACGATCTCCGCCACGTGCGCCATGGTGCGGCACCGCGCCACAGCGAGCATGCGGGCCCTTGCATGGGATCAGTAAGGCGTCGAGCGGGATGACGCCCGTTCGACCGGTCGGTTCGCGGGGTTACCCGAACGTGAGCGGGTCGCCCTCCGCGGTCCTCGCGCGCCTTCTCATCGCATTCGCGCTGCTTGCGAGCGCGTTCGCCCCACTATCGAGCGAGCGCACGCTCGTCGCCGCGGAAGAGATCGTCACCGGTGCCGCGATCGACCTCCCCGACGATGGCCTCGACCCGCTCCGCTGCGTCGAGCGTGTCGCGATCCCGACCGTGGAGAACGCGCTCGAGTCGAGCTGGTCGCCGGACGGCACGCACATCGCGTACACGAAGATCCTCGCGACGTCGTCGCGGCGCTCGGTCACCGGCTACGAAGAGGATCCCGGCCTCGGCATCCTCGACGTGGCGACCGGCGGGATCCGCTGGTTCGGGGCGGGAAAGGATCCGCGCTGGTCGGGTACGGGGACGTACCTGTCGTTCTGGCGCGCGGGGCACGTCTACATCGTCCGCGGTGGCCGGGTCATCGACCGCATCGAGGCGAGCACGCCATCGGTCCGCTGGGTCGGCGATCAGCTCGTGTACTTCCTCTGGGACGAGATCCGCGGATGGACCGAAGAGGCCGACGTCGCGATCTCGCACGTCTCCGCGCAGTACATCCCGGAGTACCCGCAGGACTGGACCGAGTTCAGCGCCGACGGTCGGCTGTTCACGCTGACGCGCTACCACATGGATGGGCAGGCCGAGCGCTACGTCGGCGAGACGCGCACGGGCCAGCTCGCGCCGCTCACGACCGCGGGCACGACGTATACGGAGTGGGCGCCCGTCGGGCAGACGCTGCTCGTGCGCTCCGACGAGCAGGTCGAGCTGCGCGGCGCGGGTGGTTGGACGGCCTCCGCATCCGTCTCGTCCTTCCCCGGCGCCGTCCACGGCTGGACCCCCGACGGGAAGCTGCTCATGGGGCAGGTCTCATCGACCGTCCCCGCGGGACCGACGTTCGATCGCTTCGCGCTGTGGGACGGCCGGTCGATCGGCGCGGTCGCCACGCTGCCGAACCTTCTCGGGAGCCGGACGTTCAGCGCCAACGGCCGCTTCTTCGCCGGCATCGCGCGCGCGGGCCTGTACGAGACGCAGCTGGAGGTGTATCGCTGCGGCACGCGCACGTCGGCCGTCCCGTCGCGCGCGGACCCGATCTCGCGCGCGCGCCAGCAGCGCATCGACGAGGACCCGCGTCGGCTCGTCCGTCCCGCGATCGGCTACTTCTCGCAATTCCTGCAGGGCGCGCACACCGGCGTCGACATCGCCGCGCCGTTCGGCTCGATCATCACCTCGGATGACGAGGGCCAGGTCACGTGGGTCGGCTGGCGGCCGGTCGGCGGCCGCGCCGTGTGCGTCCTCCACGACGAGGGCGTCGAGAGCTGCGCCTACCACACCTCGCAGGCGCTGGTGCGCGTCGGACAGCGCGTCGCGCGCGGCGAGCCCATCGCGCTCATCGGCATGACCGGGCTCACGACCGGTCCGCACGTCCACTGGGAAGTGAAGCAGGGCGGCCTCATCGTCGACCCGCTGAAGCGCTAGCGATCCATTCCGGCGACCATAGCGGCGTGTCGCGGCCGCTCCTCATCACGGTGATCGGCAAGGCCGCCCGCGACCCGAGCGATCCCGTGCCGCCGCAGGCGCTCACCGCGGCCGAAGAGGTCGGTCGGCTCATCGCTGAGGCGGGCGCCGTGGCGGTGACCGGCGGGCTGTCGGGCGTCATGGAGGCGGTGAGCCGCGGCGCGAAGGCCGCGGGCGGGCTCGTGATCGGCGTGCTCCCCGGCTTCGACAAGCGCGACGCGAACGTATACGTCGACGTCGCCTTCACGACCGGCATGGGCTTCATGCGCAACACGCTCACGGTCCGCGCGGCCGACGCGGTGATCATGATCTCCGGCGGCATCGGCACGCTGAATGAGCTGACCGTGTCGTACGAGGACAAGCCGACGGTGATCCTCGAGGGTACCGGCGGATGGGCCGACCGCATCCGGGACATCGCATACAAGGGCGTGCACCTCGAGGAGTCCGGCCGGCGCACCCTCTATTACGCGAGCACGCCGCGCGAAGCGGTGAGCCTCGCGCTCGAGCTCGGTCGCAAGGACGCCCGCGCCCCGCAGGGCGGTCAGCAGGAGCTGCGCTAGCCAGGGAACCCGAACGGGCTCGCCGTCGTCCTCAGGGCATCCGCCACTGCGGTTGGAGGTGCCCGATGCGTCCCTGGCTTTCCGGTCTGACGCTCGCGATCCTGTTCCTCGCCTTCGGCGCGACGCCGGCGCTCGGCTGCGCCGGCCTCATCGGTCCGAACGGCGCTGTCAACGTGACCCGCACGACCACGCTCGCGGCGTACGCAGACGGGATCGAGCACTACGTGACGTCGTTCTCGTTCGAGGGCGGCGGGGCCGCATTCGGCTCGCTCATCCCGCTGCCCGGTGTCCCGACGAAGGTCGAGCGCGGCGGCGCGTGGACGCTGCAGCGCTTGATCCGCGAGACGGAGCCGGTGAAGGCGTTCGCCGTCCCTGGCGCGCTGACGGCGGACGCGGTCCGGTCGCCGGTCGACGTGCTCCTCACGGCGAAGATCGACGCGCTCGACATCACGGTCATCCGCGGCGGCGGCGCCGCCGTGGGCGAGTGGGCGCGCGACAAGGGCTTCCGCCTCTCACCCGACGCGCCGGAGATCCTCGACTTCTACGCCGACCGCAGCCCGATCTTCCTCGCGGCCGTCTTCGATGGTCAGGCCGCGGCGCAGCGCGGGCAGCGCGTCGGGGATGGGACGCCGGTGCATCTCACGATCCCGGTCGCGCAGCCCTGGGTCCCGCTGCGCATCCTCACGCTCGGCAAGGCGCCGACGGACCGCGTCGACGCCGACGTCTACCTGCTGACGGGCCGGCGTCCGGCACTGCTCCCCGGCGCGCCGACGAGGGGGCTTCGCGTCCTGACGGACCAGGCCGCGAGCAAGGCGCTCCTGAACGACCTTCGCTCCGACGAGGGGATGTCGTTCATCCCGACGGCGGCGTGGCTCACGAAGGTGCGCGTCGACGGCGCGGCGTCCGATATCCGCTTCGACCTCGCGATCGATCCGACCGGCGTCGCGACGCCGTCGCGCGTCGCCGCGGGGCTCGAGGCGCCCTCGACACCGAAGGCGCCCGCGACCCCGACGGCCGTCGATCCCGACCGCATCGTCCCCGCGCTCATGCTCCTCGCGGGCTGGCTCGCGGTCCTCGCCCTCCTCCGTCCGTGGGCCCGTCGTCGGGCATGATCCGGATCCTCCTGGCGTGCGCGGCGCTCGTCATGTCGAGCGCCGCGTGCGCCCCCGTCGGTCAGCGCGAGGTCGAGATCGTCCTGCGGCACTCGCATTTCGAGCCCGCCGCGCTCACGGTGCCCGCGGGCGTCCCGATCACGTTCGTCCTGAAGAACGTCGATCCCATCGATCACGAATGGATGATCGGCGATGCCCGCTTTCACGAGCGGCACCGCACGGGGACGGAAACGCTCCACGACGGGCGTCCGAACGAGATGACCGTGCCCGCGCAGAGCGAGCGCCGTACCACGCTGACGTTCGCGGTCCCCGCGACCCTGACCTTCATCTGCCACCTGCCGGGCCACGAGCGCTACGGGATGGTCGGGAGCCTCACCAGCCGCTGACGATCCTCTCGGCCCACGCGGCCGCCGCGAAGAGGCGCCGGTCCTCGCCGGGCGCACCGACGAGCTGCAGCCCGAGGGGCAGTCCCGCCGGCCCGCGGCCCATCGGGATCGTGATCGCCGGAGCACCCGTGAGCGACCAGCGCGAGCAGAAGATCGGATCGCCGGTCGTCTCCGGCGTCGGGGCTTCGTCCTTCGCCGCGAGCGTCAGGACCGCGTCGTAGGGCGACGCCCAGGCGTCGAACGTCGCGATCAGCCGGTCGCGCTCCGAGAGCGCCGCGCGGTATGCCGCATCCGGGATCGCCTCGCCCTCGGCGACGAGCGCTTTCGCCACGTCGCTCGCCTTCGCCGGATCGCGCGCGATCGCGGCGCCGATCGTGCCGACGCTCTCGCGCGCCATGATCGTCCGGAGCAGCGGCACCGCGTCATCGACCGCCGGCGGCGGCGCGGGCCACTCGATCGCGCGGCCGGCGGCGGCGAGCGCGTCGATCGCTCGCTGGAAACGCTCGCGCATCGCGTCGCTCGCGCCGTCCCAGTGCTTCGTCCGGATCGCGGCGAAGCGCGGCGGCGCTTCGGAGGCGCCCGCCCACCACGCGTCGATCGGCGCGCGCGCGATCGCGGCGCACAGCCATGCCGCCCCTTCGACCGTACGGGCGAACGTGCCGGCGTGGTCAAGTGTCGGCGCGAATGGCATCACGCGGTCGAGCGACAGGCGTCCGTACGTCGGCTTCGCGCCGACGACGCCGCAGAACGCCGCGGGACGGATGACGGACCCGTTCGTCTGGCTCCCGACCGCGCCCGGGATCATGCCCGCCGCGACCGCCGCGGCCGACCCCATCGACGAGCCGCCGGGCGTGCGCGACGGGTCGTGCGGGTTCCGCGTCGGCCCGGGATGGAAGAAGGCGAGCTCGGTCGTGACGGTCTTGCCGACCACGATCGCGCCCGCGGCCTCGAGCGCTTCGACCGCGGCGGCGCTGCGCTCGGGGACGCGGCCCTTGTACAGCGGCGAACCGTTCTCGGTCGGGATGCCCGCCGTGTCGAAGATGTCCTTCACGCCGATGGGGACACCGTGCAACAAGCCGAGGGCCGCGCCCTCGCGCGGCTTCGCGTCGGCGGCGTCCGCGAGGCGCACCGCGCGCTCGCGGTCCAGCCACGCGAACGCGTGCACCGTCGGCTCGCGCTCGTCGTAGCGCCGCAGGCACGCGTCGACGAGCGCGCGGCTCGTCGTCAGCCCGCGGCGGATCGCCCTCGCGGCCGCCGGGAGGTCTTCGAGGTACATGCGACACGCATGGTGACGCGTGGCGTCCAGCCGCGCGGGAGCGGCTGCAGCGATCCGCGGATCCTGCGAAAGCCGGCCTTGCGGAAGAGCGCCTCGGTCCCGATGAACGCGAAGTCGTCGTGGACGCGCTCGCTGCTCTCGCGTGGGTAGGCCTCGACCGCGGGCGCGCCCTGCTCCGCGGCGTACGCGACGGCCGCGCGGATGAGCGCCTGCGCCACGCCGCGGCCCCGCACTCGGCCGTGCACCGTGATGCACGGGATGACCCAGACCGGGACGTCGTCGACACGCGGCGTCGCCTTCGACCCATCCACCCGCGCGAGCTCTGGGCGTGGGGCCACGGCGATCCATCCGGCGACCTCGCCGTCGAGATACGCGAGGAGGCCGGGCGCGCGCCGCCGCCGCGCGAGCGCCGTCATCAGCCGCCGGTTCGGCGAGCCGCGTCCCGGCGGCACGGGCGTCTCGCGCCGGGTCTTCGCCGTGAGGCGGGGGAACATGCAGTAGCACGCGCTACCCCACGTCCCGCGCAACACCTCCTGCATGTCGTCGATGCGCGATGGTGTGAGCCGGACGATGGTCAGCTCGCCGCGGGCAGTGCTTTCTGCTTTCGCCATCTGACCTTCAGCAGTCTGCGCAGCCGCGCCTCGGCCTGCTCCCGCCAGCTCGCCGGACCCGCCTGGAGCGCCAGCAGCGTCTCGAGCATCGTCACCGCGCGGTCGATCTCACCTCGTCGCTCCAGCGCGCGCGCGAACGCCAGCGAGGCTCGGACGCGCGTGGTGGCGTCGCCTTCCACGTACGCGCTCTCATAGCAGCAGAACGCGGCCTCGACCTCGCTCTGCCGCTCGAAGATGCGCGCGAGGGCGAGCGCGGCCGGCGCGTGATCCGGGACGCGCCCGCGCCGCGCGTCCATGACCGCGCGGGCGACGCGGTCGGCGATCCGGACGAGCGAGATCACGTCGCGCGCGTTGTGCCGGAGCACCGGGGCGATGATCCGGTCGTCGCGGATCCGCAGCCAGTGGAAGAAGCGGTCCGGGATGAGCGACCCTGGGATGTCGTCGTTCCCGCGGGGCTCGTCGAGGATGGAGGCCTCGAGCTGCCGGAGGGTCGTCGACCCGAAGCGGTCCTTCCAGAGCCGCCGCGCCGGATGTAAGAGATCCAGGTGGGAGTCGTCGACGGCGAGCTCGCCTCGCAGCGCGAGCACGACGCGCGTCCGGAGGATCGGCAGGTCGAACGCTTTGCCGTTGTACGAGGCGCACGCGCGGAACGCGTCGAGCTCGCGGTGGATCGCCGCCACGAAGTCGCGCTCGGCACCGAGGCTTTGCAGCAGGTGCTGCCGCAGCACGAGCTGGCCGTCCACGATGTGCGCGGTCCCGAGGAGGAACACGTACGTGCCCGTCCCGCCGGACAGCCCGGTCGTCTCCGTGTCGAGGAAGACGATGTCCTCCCAGCGCTTCGGCGGCTCCCCTCGAAGGCCCAGGTGCGCGAGGGTCAGGGGATCGGGTGGGGTGAGCCCCACCACCTCGAGGCCGAGACCTCGCAGATCGAATCTCTCCTCTGAGGTAGTGAATGGACCGGCTCCCCTGACCGGATGTCCCTGCGGGGCTGCATGCGTTTTCGCATCAAATTGGTGCGAGGTCGCATCAAATTGATGCGGGATCACATGCACGCCTGAAACCGCTGCCCCAGCTCCGGCCGATCCCGCGTCCGGCGCTCCGACCTTCTTTCGAGCGTCCGCGGAATTTGAACCAATTCGGTTCAGATCTGCACCGGATCGGTTCACATCTGGCGGAGCGCTTCGGAGAGGTCCCCGTTCATCCGGATCCGCCGATGGCCGAGCTCGTTGTTCCGCCTCCCTGAGGACGGCGCGGGCGGCGGCCACCCGGGCGAGTCGGTCGCGCAAGGCGAGGGTCATGCGAGCAGCTCGGCCACGGACGACTTGACGTCGTGGCCGATCGCGCATGCGGGGCCGACGCACGACGGGCATCCGGTCTCGCAGTCGCACGCCGCGAGATGCTCGCGCGCGCGATCGAGGAGCGGCTCGGTCGCGCGGAAGAGCCGCTCCGAGAACCCGACGCCACCGGGCGTCATGTCGAAGAGGAAGACAGTCGGCCGCTCCGTGTGCGGCGACCGCACCTCGACGGCGAGCCCGAGGTCGTGGGGATCGCACATGAGGAACAGCGGGGCAAGACCGTGGAGGAGGTTGCCGAGCCCGGCGAGGGCGACCTCGATGCGCTCGCGCGGCCATCCGGGCGTCGCGTCGGGCGCGAGCGAGAGCCAATACGAGGTCGTCTGGAGCTCCTGCTCGGGCAAGGTGATCTTGCCCCAGCCGACGTTCTCGTGCGTGTACATCGTGAGCTTCTTGTAGACGGTGGCCAGGGCCGTCACGAGGCCCTCGCCGTGCGCCCGCACGAACCGGTCGCGTCCCGCGCGCTTCGGGACGCCGTCCTGCGCGAACTCGTCGAGCACGCGGATGCGCACGCTGAGCCCCGCGTCGGTGTAGTGGTCGACCTTCACCTCGCTGACGTAGGCCTTGCCGCTCGGCCAGTCGAGGCGCTCGACCTGGAACTGCCGTGACTCGTGGAGATAGATGGCCTGCTCGTGCACCAGGACCGGCGCGGCGAAGCGGTCGACCTCGCCGATCACGCGTGTCCGGCCCGCCGTGGTGTCGATGATCACGACGTTGTCGTTGCTCGCCGTCCGCAGCGACATGTCCTCGGCCGGGAAGGACTGGGCGGACCAGTGGTACCGCCCCTCGGCCTCGTGGAGGATGCCCTGCTCGTCGAGGTAGGAGAGGACGCCGGGCGTGTCCTCGGTGCCGAACCGCTCGGCGCGCTCGAAGGGCAGCTCGAATGCCGCGCACTTCAGATGTCCGACGAGCACGTGGAGGTTGTCGGGGTTCACGAGGCCCTGCTCGGGCGGGCGGCCGAGGACGAAGTCGGGGTGCTCGATGACGTACTGATCCGTCGGCGACGACGTCGCGACGAGGAACGCGGCGGCGAGCTCGCCACGCCGGCCGGCGCGGCCCATCTGCTGCAGCGTCGACGCCACGGTGCCCGGGTAGCCGACGAGGACGGCGGCCTGCAGCGCGCCGATGTCGATCCCGAGCTCGAGCGCGTTCGTCGACACGACCCCGCGCACCGACGCATCGCGCAGTCCGCGCTCGATCGCGCGCCGTTCGCTCGGGAGGTACCCGCCGCGGTAGCCGCGAACGAGGTCGGGCGGCCACTGCGGCTGCGGGAACCGCGCGCGCAGATACGTGAGCAGGAGCTCCGTCTGCACCCGGGTGCGCGTGAAGCAGATCGTCTGCACGCCGGACGCGAGGAGCGTCGCGGCGATGTCGCGCCCGGTGAGGAGCGCGCTGCGGCGGATGCCGAGCGACGCGTTCACGACGGGCGGGCGCACGAAGACCAGGACCTTCTCGCCGCGCGGTGCGCCGGACTCGTCGATGAGGACGACGTCCTCCTCGACGTGTCGGCGCGCGAGCTCCTCGGGGTTCGCGATCGTCGCCGACGTGCAGATGAACGTCGGGTGCGAGCCGTAGAACGCGCAGATGCGCCGCAGCCGGCGAAGGACATTGGCGACGTTGCTCCCGAACACGCCGCGGTACGTGTGCAGCTCGTCGAGGACGACGTAGCGCAAGTTCTCGAACAGCTTCACCCACTTCGTGTGGTGGGGGAGGATCCCGGTGTGGAGCATGTCGGGGTTCGTGATGACGACGTGCCCCGCCGACCGGATCGCCGCGCGCGCCTGCGGCGGCGTGTCGCCGTCGTACGTGTAGGTCTTGAGCTCGATCCCCATCTCTTCCGAGAGCGCTCCGAACGCGGCGAGCTGGTCCTGGGCGAGGGCCTTCGTGGGGAAGATGAAGAGCGCGCGCGCCGACGGGTCCTTCGCGATCTCGTGCAGGACGGGGAGGTCGTAGCAGAGCGTCTTCCCGGAGGCCGTCGGCGTGACGACCACGGTGTGCTTCCGCGCGTGGGCCGCCTCGAGGGCCTGCGCCTGGTGGGAGTAGAGCGCGTCGATCCCTCGCCCGCGCAGCGTCCGGACGATCCGCTCGTCGAGCCAGACGGGGAATGGCGCCAATCGCGGTGCGGCGGCGGGGATGCGCTCCCAGCGCGTGACCATCGCCGCGAACTCGGGATCCCGCTCGAAGGCGTCGAGGATCTGCTCGAGGCTGAGCCGGCCGGGGGACCGAACATCAGTTCGCATGGGGCCGCCGAACGATATGGAACGTGCGTTCGGTCGTCAAGGCGGCCGAATTGCTGCGGTCTATCCGCCTCGGAAGAGGTGAGAGCGATGCCAGAGATGCGAGCGGAGACCGAGCGAGAAGCACGGCGCAAGGGGATCGATGGGCAGGCCGAGAAGCCGACGGACCCCTACGACCTCACGTCGATGTCGCGTCCCACGAACGTGCACCGGACGAAGCGCGATGAGACGCAGCCGCCGGAGGCGGATCCGAGCGGATCGACCACCGAGCCCGATCCCGCCACCCACGAGGAGCACCTCCGCTCCCAGGGGCAGGGGCCCCTGAGCGCGAAGCGCGGCGGCTGAAGGGCCGAGAGCGGTCTAGCTGAGCCGCGCGGCGAAGCGCGCGATCGCGCGCAGCACGTACCACGTCCCGAGGAACGCGAGCGCCTCGAGCGTGAACTGGTGGAACACGTAGAGGCGGTCGGCGACCAGGAGCGAGGCACCGAGCGTCGCGCCGTCGATCGCGCGATCGACGGTGAGGAACGGCGTGAGCAGCGAGCGGACCTTCGTCATGGCGGAGCAGCGTAGCGCCAGGACACCCTCCCGCGCATCGGGGTACTCGCTTCGCTCGTACAGGCGTCGCTCGTCCTCATGCGTCGGCCTACGGCCGCCGCCCTCGTCCTCGCTAGCCTGTAGCCTTCGGCCGATCACAAGGGGAGGGCCGCCATGCCAGCCGTCCGCCGTTCCACGCGCACCGCCCGCCGCTCACGCACCGCCGCGCCACGCCGGGGACGACCCGCCCGCTCGCGCGCCGCGGCGGCGCCGGCCGATCCGCTCGAGAAGCTCGAGTTCCGCCTCGTCGGCCCCTTCCGGGGTGGGCGCGTCGGCGCGGTCGCGGGCGATCCGAACGACCGGATGACCTTCTATTTCGGCTCGACGGGCGGCGGCGTGTGGAAGACGACCGACGGCGGCCGCTACTGGACGAACGTCTCGGACAAGTTCTTCGAGCGCGCTTCGGTGGGCGCCATCGCGGTCGCGATGAGCGACCCGAACGTCATCTATGTCGGCATGGGCGAGTCGTGCATCCGCGAGAACGTGTCGCACGGCGACGGCGTGTACAAGTCGACGGACGGCGGGCGCTCGTGGCGCAATGTCGGCCTCGGCAACACCCGCAACATCTCGACCGTCTGCGTCGATCCGCGCGACCCCGACACCGTGTACGTCGCGGCGCTCGGCCACGCGCACGGCCCGAACGGCGAGCGCGGCGTCTTCCGCTCGCGCGACGGCGGCGCGACGTGGCAGCGCGTCCTCTTCCGCGACGAGCGCACGGGCGCGATCGACCTCTCGATCGACCCGAACAACCCGCGGATCATGTACGCCGCGATGTGGGAGACGATGCGCCTTCCCCACACGATGACCAGCGGCGGACCCGGCAGCGGGATCTTCAAGACGACCGACGGCGGCGACACTTGGACGGAGCTCACGCGCAACGCGGGCCTGCCGACGGGCCTCCTCGGGAAGGTGGGCGTGGCCGTGGCCCCATCGCGGCCCGACCGCGTGTACGCGGTCATCGAGGCGAACGACGGCGCGGTGTACCGCTCCGATGACGCTGGCGGCTCGTGGACGAAGCTCTCCGAGGACCGCAACCTGCGGCAGCGCGCCTGGTATTACACCCACATCTTCGCCGATCCGCAGGACGCGGACACGGTGTGGGTGCTGAACGTCGACGCCTGGCGGTCGATCGACGGCGGGAAGACCTTCCAGCAGTTCGAGATCCCGCACGGCGACAACCACGACCTCTGGATCGACCCGAAGGACCCCAGGCGGATGATCGAGGGGAACGACGGCGGCGCGACCGTGACGTTCAACGGCGGCCAGACCTGGTCGACGATCTACAACCAGCCGACCGCGGAGATGTACCACCTCGTCACCGACACGCGGTTCCCGTACCGCATCTACGGATCGCAGCAGGACAACACCGCGATCGCGGTCCCGAGCCGCGCGCGGATCATGGGGATCAACGAGGTCGAGGCATACGAGATCGGCGGCGGCGAGGCCGGATGGATCGCCGTGCGCCCCGACGATCCCGAGATCGTGTACTGCGGCAACTACCAGGGCTACCTGACGCGGTACGACCATCGCCTCGGCCAGTCGCGCAACATCATGGTCTGGCCCGAGATGAGCTCGGGGCATTCGGCGAAGGACGTGAAGTACCGCTTCCAGTGGACCGCGCCGACGGTCCTCTCGCCGCACGACCCGAACACCCTCTATCACTGCGGCAACCACGTCTTCCGGTCGCGGGACGAGGGCCAGACGTGGGAGCGCATCAGCCCCGACCTCACGCGGAACGACCCGACGAGGCTCGGGCCGTCGGGCGGTCCGATCACCAAGGACCAGACGGGCGCCGAGTACTACTGCACCGTCTTCGCGTTCGCGGAGTCGCCGCTGCAGCGCGGCCTGCTGTGGGCGGGATCCGACGATGGCCTCATCCACGTGTCTCCGGACGACGGCAAGACGTGGCGCAACGTGACCCCGCGCGGGCTGCCGGCGTGGTCGACGGTGTCCACGATCGAGGCGTCGCCGCACGACGCCGACACGGCCTACGCGGCGATCGAGCGCCACATGCTCGACGACTTCCGCCCGTACCTCTACCGCACGACCGACCGTGGCCGGACGTGGACGAAGATCACGGCCGGGATCCCCGACGACGACTTCTGCCGCGTGGTCCGCTGCGACCTGACGCGCGCGGGCGTGCTGTACGCGGGCACCGAGACGGGCGTCTACGTCTCGTACGACGACGGCCGCCGCTGGCGCCGCGTGCAGGCGAACCTCCCGCACGTGCCGGTGCACGACATCGCCGTCCGCGAGAGCGAGCTCGTCCTCGCGACGCACGGCCGCTCCTTCTGGGCGCTCGACGACATCGCGCCGCTGCGCGACTGGGCGGAGCCGAAGCGCGGCCAGGACGCGGTCCTGTTCCGCCCGCCCGTCGCGTACCGCGTGCGGTCGAAGGGCGGGTTCGGCGGCAAGCCGATCCCCGGGCGCAATTACCGGTTCACGGACGCGACGATGATCGCGTACGAGTTCGCCGAGGATCCCGCGACCGGGGACAAGGTCGAGTCGTACCTCGACGCGGGGAAGAACCCGCCGACGGGCGCCATCGTCCACTACTGGCTGCGCGCGAAGCCCGAGGGCGAGGTGAAGCTCTCGTTCCACGACGCGCGCGGCCGCCTCATCCGCGAGTTCACGAGCCGCAAGGACCGCCCGACCGAGGCGGCGCCGCCCGAAGCGCAGCTGCCTGGCGAGGGCGCCGAGACGCTCGGCACCGCCGCCGGCGTGAGCCAGGCGAAGGACGAGAAGAAGGAGCCGCGCGTCAAGAACGACCCGGGCGTCAACCGTTTCGTCTGGGACCTGCGCCACCCCGAGGCGACGAAGATCGAGGGCGACCCGTCGATGGAGGAGTTCGAGCGTGCGCTCGCGGGACCGCAGGTGCTCCCCGGCCGCTACCAGGCGCGCCTGACCGTCGGCGGCGAGACGCTCACCGAGGAGTTCGAGGTCCGCGTGGACCCGCGCGTCGCCGCGGAGCCGCGCGAGCTGCAGGAGCAGTTCGACCTGCTCATGCGGATCCGCGACAAGATCTCAGAGACGCACGACGCGATCAACACGATCCGCACCGTGCGCGGACAGGTCGAGACGTGGGAGAAGCGGACCGCGTCGGACCGCGGCTACCGCCAGGTGACGAAGGCCGCGGCCGCGCTGCGCAAGCAGCTCGGCGCGATCGAGGAAGAGCTCATCCAGTGGCGCGCGAAGAGCCGCCAGGACACGCTGAACTGGCCGATCAAGCTGAACGCGAAGCTCGGCGGTCTCGCGGCCGCGACCGCGCAGGCCGACGCGCGCCCGACCGCGTCGCAGCTCGCGGTCTTCGAGGACCTGTCGCGGCGCGTCGACGCGCAGCTCGAGAAGCTGCGCGGCCTGATGAGCGGCGACGTCGCGCGGTTCAGCACGCTCGTGCGCTCCGCGAAGCTGCCGCCGATCGTGGCGCCGGCGGCCGAGCGGCGGAAGGCGCCGGAGCGCAAAGCGGCGGCGCTGCGATCCTGACGGCCCGGTGACCGCGAAGCGGTACGACGGCTACCGCTCCTTCCGGTACCTGCGGGAGGGGGAGGACTACCGCGCCTTCGCGCTCGCGAAGGACGTCGGCCGCGTCGCCGCGCATGACCTCGGCCTGAGCGAGGAGCAGCAGCGGCGCGCCGACCGGATCATGGCCGCGCACCCGATCGTCTCGATGCACGACCACACCGCCATCGCCCCCGAGGATCCGCGCGAGCTGCTCGAGCAGCGCCGCCAGGGCCGCGACTGGACCGGGTACGCCGGGCTGGCCGCGTCCGGGACGGACGTGTTCTTCGAGAACTTCATGGACGGCACGGCGCTCATCACGTCGAAGCACGGGTGGAAGTGGGACGACGTCGTCTTCGACCTCGGGATGCGCCTCTCGGACATCGCGCACCAGGCGCTCGTGTACGTCGCGACGACGGTCGACGAGGTCCTCGCGGCGAAGGCGAGCGGCCGCATCGCGTTCGTCGCCTGCCTCGAGGCCGCGACCGCGATCGAGAACGAGGTCGACCGCGTCGACGTGCTGTACGGGTTCGGCATCCGCTGCATGGGCATCACGTACAGCGAGGCGAACGCGCTCGGGACAGGCCTCCGCGAGCAGCACGACGGCGGGCTCACCGACCTCGGGCGCTCCGTCGTGCGGCGCATGAACGCGCTCGGGATGACGATCGACCTCGCGCACGTCGGCGACCGCACGTCGCTCGACGTCATCGAGCTCTCCGACCGGCCGGTGACGATCACGCACGCGGGCGCGCGAGCACTGTGGCCGACGCGGCGGATGAAGCCGGACGACGTCATCAGGGCGCTCGCCGCGAAGGGCGGCATCATCGGGATCGAGGCCGCCCCGCACACGACGATCACGCAACGGCGGCCGCGCCACTCGCTCGCGTCCGTGATGGAGCACGTCGCGTACTGCGTCGACCTCGTCGGGATCGACCACGTCGCGCTCGGGCCCGACACGCTCTTCGGCGACCACGTCGGCCTGCACCATGCGTTCGCGGAGGCGCTCTCGATCGGCCGGATCATGGAGGGCGTCACGTACGAGCGCGTGCCCTACGTGGACGGCATGGAGAACCCCGGCGAGGCGATGCGCAACGCGGTCGGCTGGATGGTGAAGGAAGGCTGGAAGGACGAGGACATCGCGAAGGTCGCGGGCGGGAACGTGATCCGGGTGCTGAAGGAGACCTGGGCGCGCTAGCGTTGCCCGCTGAGGGCGCGGCCGCGGCGGTCGGAGCAGGGAAGCTTCTGCTTGAGAAGCTACACGGCAACCCATTTGCGCGTGACCTGCCGGTTTTGATCGTGGATGGGAACAAGCCGGCGAGCGACTTGGTCCGAGGACCCCACGCGTTGACGCTGCGTAAGCCCTTCCGCTTCGACCGGTTCGTCGAAGCGGTCGAGTCACTTGCAATGACCACCAGCGCAAGAAGCCGAACAGATCCGCATCACCAATAGCGTCTTGTTCTTCAAATCGGTTAGAGGCGGCCTGCTGGCCGCCTCGCTTCTTCTCTGGGCCGCTTCTCTGACACGAATTGCTGTACCCACCCGTCACGCCGTGAGGCCGTCTTGAACGCCACGCACAGACGGCGCCACGAGGCCACGTCCAAGCGCGTGGTGTACGTAGCGACCACCGCGCCGTCCTCTGATCGCGCACATTAGCCCGCGATCGCCAGCGTCGTCATCGCCTCCTCGGTGCTCGTCATCTTCGCCAGGTACTCGAGGCCC
>WNFV01002342.1_pt1 | contig 25314 bp, 22 predicted proteins | sample 5400101 | NCBI WGS metagenome assembly WNFV01 (sample SAMN13153361, study PRJNA577476) | soil metagenome | isolation source: 115 cm soil or saprolite under grassland replicate 1 | place: USA:California | collected 2016-06-15
CCGCAGGTATTCGTCGCGCGTGATTTCACCCTTCGCGTATCGGGCGTCGAGGATCGATCGCGGCTCGCTGTGCGGCGGCATGCCGGCCGCCGAGACGGGCGTCGGCGTCATCGAGACGGCCTTCGCGACGAACACGAGGGCGAGGGCCGCGAGGCCGAGGACGAAGACGCCTCGGAGCGTCCAGCCCGCGTCGAGCGCCGGGCGGGGACCGACGATCGCGCCCCAGACGCCGAACCACAAGGCGACCGGGGTGAGGATCAGGAGCGCCGCCGCGAGGACGATCCAGAACGCGGGGTCCTGACGCAACGGGCGTGTCGCCACGGACCGCTCGACGGTCCCGCGGTTATTTGAACCTGCGCAACCACGCACGAGGCTCGCTTCGATGGCTCACGACGGTGGCGCGAGGCCCTCGACCGCCGCGACGATCCGCTCGAGGTCCGCCGGCCCGACGCCCGGATGGACGGGCAGTTCGAACAGCCTCGGGGTGAGGTCCTCCGTGACGGGGCATCGTCCGCGGATCCTCAGGTCGCGCAACGCCTTCTGGCGGTACAGGGGCATCGGGTACGACGGCCGGCAGCCGATGCCTTCGTCGGTGAGCGCCCGGACGATCTCGTCCCGGTCGAGCGGGAAGGCGTCCTCCCGCCGGACGACGTACTGGTAGTACGCGTGGACCATCCAGTTGCCTTCCGACGGCGGCACGAGGCCATCGATGCCCTCGAGGGCCGTTGTCAGCGCGCGGGCGTTCGCCCGGCGGGCCTTGACCCAGCCGTCCAGCCGCTTCAGCTGCACGAGGCCGATCGCCGCGGCGATCTCCGTCATCCGGTAGTTGAAGCCGACGAGCGCGTGCTCGTACTTCGACGTCTGCCCGTGGTCCCGCAGGAGGCGGGCCTTCGCGGCGATGGCGTCGTCGTCCGTGGCGATCATCCCTCCCTCGCCGGTCGTCATGTTCTTCGTCGGGTAGAAGGAGAAGCAGGCGGTGTCGCCGAGGTTGCCGGCCTTCTTTCCGTGGTACTCGGCGCCGTGCGCCTGGGCCGCGTCCTCGATGACCGCGATGCCGCGGTCCTTCGCCGCCCCGAGGATCGGCTCCATCTCTGCGGTCTGGCCGTACAGGTGGACCGGCATGACCGCCGCGGTCCGACGGGTGAACGCGGCCGCGGCCTTCGACGGGTCCATGTTGTACGACGTCCGGTCGACGTCGGCGAAGACCGGCTTCGCGCCGCACAGCAGGACCGTCGAGGCGGTCGCGAAGAACGTGAGCGGCGGGATGACGACTTCCTGACCCGCCTTGAGGCCGTGCGCGAGGAGGGCGACGTGCAGGGCGGCCGTGCCGTTCGCGACCGCAATCCCGTGCTTCCGCCCGACGTCCCGGGCGAACGCCTCCTCGAACGCCTTCACCTTCGCGCCCTGTGCGAGCATGCCGGACGCCAGGACGTCCTTGACCGCCGCGAGTTCGTCCTCCCCGAGGATCGGGCGGGCGATCGGGATCATCGGAGCGCGGAACCGCATCCCTCGTATGAAGGTTCGCCGCTCACTTCCGGCGGCGGGAACGAGCCTTGCGTTTCGGCTTGAGGTCCGGGTACGTGCGGCCGTCGTGGGCGCATCGCATGCGCGCGTCGAGGGGTCGGCCGCATTCGCAGACCCAGCCGATTCGCTTCGCCGGCACGCCGGCGACGAGGGCGTGCGGCGGGACGTCCTTCGTGACGACGGCACCGGCGGCGACCATCGCGTTCCGGCCGATCGTGATGCCGCAGAGGATCGTCGCGTTCGCACCGATCGAGGCTCCGTCGTCTACGGTAGTCGGTGCTACCTCCCAGTCAGGACTCACCGCCCGTGGATAGAGGTCGTTGGTGAAGCATGCGTGAGGACCGACGAATACTCGGTTGCCTAACTTGACCCCGCGGTAGAGCGTCGCTTCGTTCTGGAGCTTGCAGCTGTCGCCGATTCTGACGTCGGTGTCGACATAGACAGCCTTTCCGAGTTTGCAGTTTCGACCGACTCTAGCACGCTCCCGAATCTGAACCCAGTGCCAGACGATAGTGCCGTCCCCAACGCTCGCGTCGGGTGAAACGTCGGCTGTTGGGTGAATTCGTACCGCCATGGAATCCAGGAGCCCCATCCACGTCCAGATAAGAAAGCTTCGTTGGTCGGATGCGCCATGCTCAACCAAGTATCGAGGCTGAGAATCAGGTCTCAGGGTTGAAATATTCTCGCGGTGGCCTCTGCCATTTGTGGATGTCGCCACGATGAGCATGGGCAGTGAACACCAGTTTCAGATCATTCTCGACTCTGGTTTGACCGACGGATTGGGGACGCTTGTTGCGTTGTGCCTCTCACTGGCCCTTGTGCTCGTAATGATGCCGCCCCTGATTCGCAAGATGCGTGCCGGCGGAATGGTGGGCAACGACGTGAACAAGTTGTCGACCGCCCAAGTTGCCGAGCTCGGCGGGATTGCTGCGCTCTTCGCGTTCTCGGTCTCGCTGACATTGGTCGTTGGCATTCAGAAACTGATCGGCAACGTCGCCGAGCCCCCGTTCCTCGCCGTCATCAGTGTGTTCTTCATGGCTGCAATGATCGGACTAATTGATGACATCTCAAACCTCCGACAACGACTCAAGGCAATCGTTGTTTCGTTTGCGGCCCTGCCGCTCATGTTGGTTCATATCGGACCAGCGGTGGTTGATCTCCCACTTGGCTATGAACTGGACTTTTCTCGGGGGATGTACCTGCTCTACTGGTTGATTCTCGTGCCCATCGGCGTGACCGGGGTCGCGAACGCGATGAACATGTCCGCGGGTTACAACGGGCTAGAAAGCGGACAAATTGCCGTCGCATCATTCACGCTCCTGGCAATCGTGTACTTGAGACAGGGTCCTGACTTCGCGCAGCTGATCTTTGCCTCGTTACTTGGTTGCGCGTTGGGCCTTTACTACTTCAATCGCTACCCGGCTCGAGTTTTCATTGGAGATATCGGCACGTTGGGACTCGGCGCTGCTCTTGCAGCCGGAGCGATTCTCGCGCACATTGAGTTTTACGGCCTCATTGCTATCGCGCCGGCTTTCTACGAGGCTGTTGCCACAGCCGTTTACGGCCTCAGAGGTAGGAATGGCGAACGCAAGCAGGCTTGCCGCAACCCCCGGATTGCGGCCGACGGAACCCTTGCCCCGCCAATTGGCGCGGAACGATACACACTGGCGTATCGTATTCTTTCGCTTCGTCCAATGACGGAACGAAAGTTGGTGCGTGCTCTTCTGGGCCTCTACGCGCTAAGCGGTGCGGTCGCGGTTGCGCTGAGCGTGGTGTGACGACCATGGATCGCGCAACGAAGGGGGTCTTGGCCACCATGCAGCGCGCTTGCTCGCTCCCCATCCGATACGGCCTGACACCCAACCGAATGCGAGCTCGACTTCAACAGATGGCCCAATTACTTGCTCGACGTGATTCGATTGGCACGGTCACAGCGACCGCGTCGACGATTGCTCGGCATCCGGAACTCGTTCGGGATCTCCGCGCCTTCGACGTCGCAATCCATGGCTTCCATCACACGGCGTATGCCGGAAAGGCAGCCCAAGTTCAGGCTGATGATCTCGACTCCGCGCGACGTGTATTTGAGCGGTTCGGGCTCGAGTGTCGAGGATTTCGTGCGCCGTACCTCAGTGAGGACGGTGCGACGTTACGACTTCTTCGTGAGCGGCGGTTCCTGTACGATTCCAGCAGTCCCCACTACGTCCTACCGCTCCAACCAAGCAGGCGAGATATGTGGGATCTCGCTCGGCTTCGGTATCCGAACTTGCAACATGGCCCATCTCAGGTGCGGTGTGTCGATGGGCTCGCCAGAATTCCGGTAAGCCTGCCGGACGACGAAATTCTGATCGACGGCCTCGGAGTTCGTTCAACGCTGTCGCTCACGAAAGTATTCGCCGAAATGATGGATGCATGTCAGGCGACAGCCGGCCACCTGGTAATCCAAGTTCACCCTGAACGGGTCGGCTTCTGCGCGGAGGCGCTTGCCAACCTGATTGATCGCGCGATTGACGCTGACGCGTGGATCGCTCCGCTGGTCGACGTCGCCCGGTGGAGCCTTGAGTCCGGATCCTCGCGTTCGGCGTGGCCCAAGACCCACTCGTTTGCCCTGTCAGTGACAGGGGACCTTGACGCAGCTGCTCTCTCTGACTTCGCCTACCGAATTTGGGGTGCATGATCATTGCAAATATTGGACCGGCTTCCCGAGTCCGAATGGAGCGAATTCGTTTCGAGCCAACCTGGCGCAACACTGTTCCAAAGGCCTGAGATGCATCGCGTGCTCGAGGGGGCAAAAGGATACTCTCCGGGCGTTCTCGCCGGCGAATCGGGAAACCGCATCATTGGTGTCCTGTCTTACGCCATAGTCACGCACTCGGCTCGCGGGCGCTTTCCCCTGACTGCTCGCACCATCGTGGTCGGCGGGCCTCTTGGCGATTCGGCCATAGTGCGTCCGCTCCTCAAGGCCCTTGATGGCAAGGTCGCACGAAAGTCGGTCCTGTGTCAAGTTAGGAACATCGTTGCGAGCCCTGATCCAAGTCCTTTTCTCGACCTTGGCTACACATGGGAAGACCACATTGATTTCGTCTTGGATTTGACCCGCGGCGATCGAGCCCTGCTCCAAGGGATGTCTAAAGCAAGGCGGAAGGGCATCGCGCAGGCGGATCGACATGGCCTCTCGCTACGAGTTGACGATCCGAATGTCGAGCAAAACTATTCCCTCCTTCGAGCCACGTACGAGAGGGCCAAAATCCCGCTTGCCGATCGGAGCCTCTTCGAGAGCGCATGGAAGCATCTTCGCGTGGGGGGAAATCTGTGGGTGATGGATGCGATTCTCGAGGGCCTTCCCTGTGCCTCCCGATGGGTTCTCCGATGGGGCGACCATCTTTACGACTGGTACGCGGGGTCAAGCGATCGTGGTCGAGAGACTCATGCGGACGAGTGGCTCGTCTGGCAAGTCCTCTCTCGCGGGGTCCGCGAGGGCCTACGAACCTTTGACTTTGGGGGGGCGGGAAGACCCGGCGAAGAGTACGGCCCGGGTGAGTTCAAGCGGCGCTTCGGTGGAGAGGTACGCAACCCAGGACGATTCGAGAAAACATACCGTCCGATTGCACGTAGAGCCGCTGGGCTGGCGTATCGAATATGGAGAAAGCTTCCGTGAACTACCAGGATTACAGCCGTGCAGTCCTCCTCGAAAACCCTTGGCTCGAATTCAATTTGCCTCGACACGGACGGGTACTCGATGCGGGTTGTGGAACCGGCTGGGCAATTCGGACCCTTGACAGGAAGGGCTTTCAGACAATCGGGCTCGACTTGCAGTGTACGACGCCGAACTCAGTACATGGTACGGTAGCAAGTCTTCCGTTTCGAAGCCAGAGCTTTGATGTTGTGGTTTGCGCCAGGACGCTCCACCACGTCGAAGAAGAGCCACGCGTTCTCCGGGAGTTCGCTCGCGTCCTGCGCCCGACTGGATTTCTACTAGTCTCCGTGGCAAATCGTTGGTCATACACTCTGCTACAACTGCGAGTCGGATCACCGCGATGGAGGCCGAACCCGACTCAGCCTCGTTACCGCTTATACTCCTCGACCGAGATGGTGCACCTCTTGGAAGCGGAAGGGTTTGATGTCATAGGGATCCGGGGTTGCCACTTTGCCCCCCAATTGCTCGGTCAGAATCCCGAACGCGCGTATCTGCGCTTTTTTGCAAACGCTGACTCTTCCCTTGGACTCAACCCGATAACGGCTCGATTCGGACCTCTTTGGGTTGCATGTGGGAGAAAGCGATGAAGTTACCTGAAGACGTGGTTAACGACCTGAGCGACCTGGAGATTCGGCGGTTCCACGAGGAGAGCCCTGGCTTCACTCCGTTCCAAACGGGAGAAATGATTGAAGTGTACCGACGAACGCGAGGGTGTCGCCCTCATGTGTTCGGCTCGCTGGGACCCGGGGGAGCACTCGCGGGTCTGATGGTCTCAGTGGTCTTTCAGGACGCTCCGGCGATTGCGCACGCGAGCGTTCGAGGCGGACCCGTGTGCCACACAGGCTTTCAGACAACGCTCCCAAGCCTGTTAGAGTCGCACGAGCGGCGGCTCGCTCGGACGACCTTATATACTCGGATTTATCCATATGAAGCCAGCGACACCATCCACTCGGTTGCTCCAGGACTGGGTTTTGAGCGAACCCCTTGGCTGAACTATCTCGTCGGAATCGGCGACCTAGAGTCAAGCTGGAGGGCGCTGACAAGAGAACGAAGAAAGGGGATTCGGAAGGCGGATGAGGCAGGCCTCACTGTTCGCGATGCGCATTCTGACTCAGATATCGAATTGATGTATCGGATGCTGCGCCAGACGGCGGGGAGGCATCGCATCCCGATGCAGCATCGTTCTCTGTTCCTCGCGGTCCGGGAGATTCTTGCGAAGAGCGGGAAGGCACGGCTTGTGTTCGCATTCGCTGATGGCGAGGCGGTGGCGTGCCGCGTCGTCCTAGCTTGGGGCGACCGTCTCTATGATTGGTACGCCGGCTCCCATCGGCGGGGCTATCTGATCCATGCCAATGAGTGGCTCGTTTGGCGCCTTATGGAATGGGGCCACGAGAAGGGATTGCAGGTGCTTGACTTCGGTGGAGCGGGGGACCCGGCCCACGCATACGGTCCGAGGGAATTCAAGCGTCGGTTTAACGGGACAGAGATCGAACTAGGCCGGTACACACGTCGCCACTACCCTCGCTTGGTTCGGGTCGCAGAGGCCGTTAGGATGGTTTGCGGAGGAGGAACAGGAGAATGAGGTATCTCTTTGTAGTGGGTCATCCCGCCCACGTTCATTTCTTCAAATACGCTATCAGAACGCTACGAGAGCGGGGTCACGAAACCCTTGTGGGCGCTGTCTCGAGAGAGGTAACAGTTCAACTCCTCCGCGCATACCGGTTGGAGTACTTCGTGTTCGGGCGCTCCTGGTCGTCACTACTCGCCAAGGCGATCGGCGTAGTACCAAAAGACATCGCTCTGCTCATGCGTGCCGGAAAGTTTCGACCCGACATCGTCGTGAGCACTGGCATCCCCTACGCGGCTCATGTCGCGACGATTCTGGGTGCGCCTCACATAGCCTTCGGCGACACTGAGCGTGCTGTCCTGGTTGCGCGGCTGACCTTGCCATTCACTGATTTGGTCTGCACGCCAGCCTCCTTCGAAGCGGATCTTGGCTCGAAGCACATCCGGTACAACGGCTGCAAAGAACTAGCGTACCTGCATCCCAACTACTTTCAGTCGGATGCATCCGTGCTCGGCGGCCTAGGTCTTGAATCAGAAGACCGGATAGTTATCGTCCGCTTTGCCGCTTGGGACTCGAGCCACGATCTCAGAGACTCTGGGTTTCGGTTCGAGAGTGAAGGCGCCGCCTTAGACTTCCTTGCGAGTCTGGAGCAGTACGGCAAGGTCTTGCTAACATCCGATAAGCGCCTAGGTCCATCGTTCAAACGCTATCTCGTGTCCGTTCCGCCGCAAAAGATGCACGATCTTCTATCCTGCGCAAGCTTGTACGTCGGTGAAGGGGCGACGATGGCGGCCGAGGCCGGTGTGCTTGGTGTGCCGTGGGTATTCGTCTCACAGACCGGACGGGGTTTCCTTCGGGAACAAGAGGTCGTCTATGGGCTAGGGCGCACCGTGAAGGGAGTTGAAGCGGCGCAGGAAGTCGTCCCCGAGCTTCTTGCTCCATCTGTCCCCGAGGAATGGCGGGTTCGCCGCAATCGCTTCCTGGCAGACAAGGAAGATGTCGTTCGCTTCGTCGTCGGGGTGCTAGAAAACTATCCCGAAATTCCGTCTGATCGAGGCAGGCATAGTCGATGAACGTCTCGTTGGTAGCCGGATTCGATCCGTCACTGGATGCACCAAGTGGCGTTCAGTCCTACACGATCTCGCTTGCAAGATACCTGTCGAAGCGTGGCTTTCAGGTCGACTTGCTGGGAGTGGGCGCGTCGAAGGGTGGCTTCGATGACTTTGACTTCTATCCTGTGCTGGCCAGCCCCGGCAGAGCCTGGGACTTCACATGGGGACTTGCCAAATTCGTCCGCCGAAATAGGACCGCTTGGCAAGGGATAGTACATGCTCAAAGGCCCGATGATCTCCTGCCCTTCCAGGTGTTATCGCGGAGTGCCATCCGTGTTGTCACGATGCATGGTATCCACGCGATTCACGTTCGACTCCGACGTGGCCGGTTGATGGAGGCTGCCTATCGAAGTGGCGAATACCTAGCCCTGCGCCGGGTGAATGCTGTGATTGGGGTTTCCCCCGACACGGCAAGGCGAATTGTTTCCGCCTACCCGTTCCTGCAATCAAGGCTGTGGGAGATTCCGGCAGGCATCGATCTTGAGATATTCAACCTCAAAGACCGCATTGAGGCCCGACGGCGGTTGTCTCTCCCCCTTGAGCAGAGAATTATCACCTTCGTCGGGCGATTTGAGCCGGAGAAGAACCTCCTTGGGATTCTCAACGCGTTCAAGACGGTTTCAGCTCGGCATGGAGGCGTAATGTTAATCTTGTGTGGGAGCGGAAACTTGGCTCAGGTTCTTCGCCGTGAGGCGGGCCGTCGGGATGGGCAAGTCCGAATGATCGACCCGCTGCCACCGGAAGAGCTCTCATGGTTGCTATCCGCTTCCGACCTTGTCGTCATTGCATCCGCGCACGAGGGGCTTCCGACCGTGGCGCTGGAGAGCATGGCCGTCGGTACTCCAGTTGTAGGAACAGAGGTGGGGATTCTGCCGAATTTGATTCAACCGGGCCGCAACGGCTATCTCGTCGGCGAAACAGTCGACCTTCCCGAGACCATGGAGAAAGCGTTGTACCATACGGAATGGGACAAATCGATGTGCAGGACATCCGTGGAGCCGTACGGATGGGATAACGTGGGCAAATCAATTGCGGAGGTGTATCATGCTCTTTCCGCGTAAGGTTACCTACTCCCTGCTCTCGCTGATCCTCGTCATTACGGTTCTCTTCCGTTACCCGCTCGAAGTTGGCCACATCCTTGGGTCTGATTCCACTTTTATCGTCTCGCTCACTGACTCGATCATCGAACTCAACCGCGCGGCGTGGATCATACATCCGACATCCTACCTCGGATTATATGCGCTCTCGTATCCCAGCGCAATGCCTTTCATACTCGCGGATGCGAAGTTCCTTGGAGGTGTGCCCATCGAGGGCGCCGCGCTGCTCGTCGGACTCGTATTCTCCGCCATGGGTACGATGGGGGCGTTCGCCGCGAGCCGGGCCGCTCGAGCGGATGACCGACTTGCTCTCATTGTCGCGTTGCTTTTCGCGATTTCTCCATTCCTAGTGAAGGATACGCAATGGGTAGCATCATCGAGGGGCTATGTCACGTCGATGGTCCCGATCCTCTTCCTCCTCTTGTTCCGGCACATGCGGACACGTGATGTCCGTATTATCGCGGTACTCGTTGTTCTCGTATTTACCATGACTGCGATTCATCGTATGGGAGCGCTCGCTATTTTCGTGTTGGTTGCGTATGCGTTTTCGCTTCCTTTCCACCGAGTGACGCAACAATTACGTTTCGCGCTAATCCGCTACGAGGCACCGTTCAGACTCGCGTCGCTGGCCATCGCCGTCTCCAGTTTTTTCGTCCTCTTCTATCTTCAGTTCCAGTTTCCTGGTCTTGGTGGGGTTGACGTCGTCCAGGAATTTGGGAGTGGAGCCTTCTTCAGCGGATCCTCGTTCCCGGCACTGGTCGGCAATATGGGGGTTAGTCTAGTCGGCAAGGTAGGCCTGCTCTTTCCGTTGGCTATTGTCGGACTTATCCGGTTTACGTGGCAGCGCCCTAAGGAGGACCGGGACAAATTCATCCTTTCAGCGGTTTTCGTGATCATCCCGCTACTCGCGTTCCGGGACTATGTCTCTGAGTTCCTGATTTACTTGTTCGTGTTTCTGATTGCTCTCTCGTTGTTTCCGCGAAGGGCGCTCGGACAGAGGAAGAAGGTCGTGGTTTTCCTCCTAGTTGTTGGCTTGGTCATGTCGAGCTTTGTTTTCGGTTGGGTCGTCAAGGACTACTGGCGGGAACACTACTATACCGATGGCCCGATTTCAGACGAACTGTACTCGGACTCACTTTACTTTACCTGGAGTGCAAACGGGACACTTCTCTCGAACGAGGGTCTGTCTGCGGGTAGAATTGCTGCAGTCTCGGGAAGGCCCGTCCTGCCGATTGGAGGCGCATCGATTCATTGGTTCGGGCCACAACAACTAACGTTCGGCTTCGTCAATCCCAGATCGGTCGCGGTCCGCTCAATACCTTGGACGAGCATCTCGTTCCAGACGGACGAGATCTTCGCACCCCTGAATGTCCCGAACGCGAAGGACGACTACGAGACGATGTTCTACAACCCGCTGGGCGATGCCGGTGCCACTCAACTCATGGATCAATACGGCGTTCACTACGTGTTCGTGCTGAACTCGCACTCGGCAGAGTTTCAGAGCTATTTGTGGCGACCGTCTCCGATGGTCCAAGACACGACGATGTCAAGATACAAGACATTCGAATCGGACCTCTATTCGATTTGGTTCCTCGGATAGTGTCCAGACATGCGAGTCGCGCTGCTCTCCCCATACGCAGAACCAGTCAAGGGAGGGATTACCAGTTACACCCGCGAGCTTGCCGAGGCATATCGGCTCAAGGGGTTCGAAGTCCTCTTCCTGTCGACGGTCGGAGGGACCGGTCCGTCCGTTGAAACGCTCGGACCATCGCGCCTTGGCTTCTTTCTCCGCGCGACGCTCCGGTTGATTCGCTGGAAGCCCGATGTAGTCCACGCGCACTCGCACTGGTACACCTTGCTTCCAGGAGTCGTAGTCAAATGGTTGCTTCCTTGGACGAAACTGCTATTTACGTTTCATACTCCGAGCGCATCCGGCCAACCCGGATGGAGAGATCGAATATTCCTATGGCTGGTCGGTCGCTCCGACGGAGTTGCTTTCGTCAGCGCCGATCTGATGGAGTCCACCGGCCTTCCACCGTCCGTCAACCAAGCCGTTATCTGGGCTGCACCCGAGAGTCTGGTCCTGAGGGATAGCGGCCCTAGCCTTGTTCCTCGAGGCCGCTCCATCCTGTTTATTGGGCCACTCGTTTGGCCGCGAAAAGTCGCCGGGGTTCTCGTCCTTCTCGAGGCCTTCGCTCGGGTATCACGGTCGTTTCCAGAATGGCGTGTCGTGATAGTTGGAGACGGGCCGGGCAAGGTCGACGTCGAACGTCGAATCCATGAGCTTCAACTCGAGAACGTGGTCGTTCTCAAGGGTTTCGTTCATGACATCCTGCCGGAAATTGCCTCCGCTGGAATCTACGCACAAATCTCGTTCCAAGAGGGTCTGCCCATATCCCTCCTGAATGCGATGGCGGTTGGATCGCCGGTGCTCGCCACCGCGGTCGGCGGAATGGCGGAGGTTATCAGACACAGAGTGACGGGATTTCTTTCGGCGCCCGACGTCGGGTCCGTCGCCGTGGCGCTGATCACGATGCTGGAAGACCGGGACCTCAGGTCTAAACTTGGCGCTGCAGCTCGCGAAGAGATTAGGCGCGATTTTTCTTGGGCGCGTGTCGCGGACCGATGCCTGACGCTGGTCACAAAGGGATCCCCATGAAGCGGTTCTTCATCACCGTCGACGTAGAGGAGGACCTCCCAGGAATCATTCCAAGAGGCCAATTGGGCCTCGAACAGGGAATGCGGGACCTGATGCGAGTATTCAGCGGACGTGAGATTAAGGCAGATTTTTTCTTTCTCGCCTCTGTCGTCCGTTCACATCCAGATCTCGTGAGGGAGGTTCAGAGTGGTGGTCACCGGGTAGGGAATCATGGATTGAACCACCGATTGCTATGCTCACAGCCGGCCCGGGCGCAGAGAGCCGCCATCCGTGAATCAACTCGGGTCATCGAGGAGGTTTCGGGAGACCGTCCGAGGATGTTCAGGGCACCCAACTTTTCAGTAGATCAGACCACCCTCGAAATCCTTGAGGAGGCCGATTATCGCGTCGACTCATCCGTTCTCCCTGGCCGCGCTCTTCGACGCTTCGGGTTTCTGCCAATCTACGACCATCGGGCCTCAACCGTCACACCGCATCTCATTCACGGGGGGAGCTCCGACCGGACGCGACAACCCATGCTCGAATTGCCGGTGACGCCGAACCCGTTGCGCCCGGGTGCTCCGTTCGGCCTTGGGGCAGTCCACTACTACGGCGTAACTGCGATGATCGATGCGCTTGATCGCGTTCCTACGCCAGACATCGTTTTCCTAATCCATCCCTGGGAACTCGTGGACTTGGGCCGATACTATCCATCTTTGCCGGAAGGGTACGTTCGATCAAGTGCCAATGGCGCCGAGAAACTCGGCGAGTTCATGGATTACGTCCGAACGCGCTTCCATCTGGCGGGCGTCCTGAGCTACGCCTTGGAGTACCGATCGCCATGACTCCGAGAGTCGCATTTGTTTGGCCTTTTCCGCCGGAGGCTCCCACCGCCGCTGCCGTGAGACTTTCAGGATTCTTGGACGCAGCACGTCGAGGGGGGATACAGACTCTCCTCCTCGTACCCGTCTCGAACGGCTCGCGCGAGGCGACTCAGCTTCCGCCTCTATACGATGCGCTCGTCGCAGCCGGTGGATCGGCGTACGCGTTAGCGCGGCTGCCTGGCTCTGTGTTCAGGCTTGCTCGATACTTGAGGTCGAACAGCTGCAATCTAGTCGTCGCGAGCAGTCCAGCCCCGATGTTAGCATTTCAAGCACTGGTGGCTGCGAAGCTCCTCGATCTCCCTTTCGTTCTCGATATTCGTGACACTTGGGAAATGGAGACATTCACACATGAAGGCCGGCTCCGCAACCGACTGAAAGCGTTCTGCGAACGGGCATGTGTCGGCGGGGCTACTCGTGTAATGTGCGTGACGAAAACGCTGCTTGGTCAACTGGCTTCGAGTTCCGGTGTGCCTGTAAACCGATTCGTGTTCGTCCCCAACGGAGCAGACCTCTCTCTCTTCAGTCGACGCCAGGAGACCACCATTGCAGACCTGGTTTTTGCCGGTAGCCCCGCGAAATATCGGAACGTTCCCGGAATTCTCGACGCCATTTCCGAGCTGCGTATCTTCCTGCCAGACGTTCGTATCCTGTGTCTAGGCTGGGCTGGATTGCCAGAAGAGCGAGAGATTCGAACATGGGTTCGTGACCGTCGTCTCGATTCGAATGTAGTTCTTGAGCCGAGCGTGGCGCACCGCGATGTGGCAGTTACTCTTCCTAGGTGTCGACTCGGAGTTGTGTCCATCCCGAACAGCCCTGCCTTTCGTGCAGCGGTGGGTGCAAAGACGTACGAATACCTAGCGAGCGGCCTCCCTCTTGCCTGTCTCGGTCCCGAAGGGACCTCGGAACTGCGGACCTTTGTGGAAGGCAACAAAGTCGGATTTTTTGCTACAACACCAAAAGAGTTCGCAGAACGGGCGTCAGAGCTTCTCCTGCACGAGGAGGCGCGGGAGTTACTGTCCGACCGGTGCGTCACGGTAGCGCAGCAGTTCGACCGGCGAACGATCTCTGATTCTTGCCTAGGAGAGGTGCTGGTGCCGCTCGCAAGGATGGATTGACGGGAAGATTGCATTGTCGCGCGCACGAATTGGGTTCATTCACATATCGCGGGGAATGGAAGCATCATTTGTTCTTCGCGATTTCGAGATTCTAGCCGAGACGTTCGGAGTTGATCCGCTCTTTTACGGGAGCCGCAGAGACCTGTACAAGGTCCTTCGTGTCGTTTCGCGTTCCGATCTTGTCGTTTGCTGGTTCGGTTGGGACCACGCCTACTACGCCACGAAGGTCGCAAAGATGTTGGCAAAGCCTGCGATAATCATCTCCGGGGGCTTCGAGGTGGCAAACGTTCCCGAAATTGGTTACGGAAGCCTTCTGCAGTCGCGAACGCGCAACCGTGTGGTGCGCGCTTTTCGGAGCGCAACGTTGATCATTGCAGACTCGCGTTTCATTCGTGATTCGATAGAGGAAGTCAGCGGCAGGCAAGATGTGTTGCTTGTTCCGCTAGGGTTCGATCCCGCGGTGTACCCGCTTGGCGAAGAAAAGTCGGACTTGGTGATCACGGTGGGCGACATCACCGAGTCAAACATGGAGCGAAAGGGACTCCGGAGTTTTCTTGCTCTTTCGCACCAATTGCCCAAGACGAAGTTCATGATGGTTGGTGGCGGCGACGAGTCTCTAATGAGTCGCATTCGGTCTTCCGCGCCGCCAAACTTAGTCTTGACAGGGCGTGTCCACGACGCGGAACTTCTCGAGATCTACAAACGGGCAAAGGTCTTCGTTCAGGCGTCTGCACACGAAGGATTTGGTAGCGCTGTCGCCGAGGCAATGTTGGCGGGATGCTTCCCCGTCGTCACAGACCGAGGCGCGCTCCCCGAGGTGGTGGGTCCGGAAGGACTTGTCGTGCCTTGGCGCGACGTGGCCGCCCTGGTCGAAGCGGTGAAAACCGCCATTGCTGCTTCTCCTGAATCATCGTTGCGGTGTCGCAGACGGATCATGTTGGAGTTCCCTCTTGAGGAACGGAAGCGGGCTATCAAGGCCGCCGTCATGCGTCTTCTGTAGCCCGGCCCGGCAGCTGCTCGGCTTTCTCGATGTCATTCCTCGTCTCTACCCTTCCTTCTTTGTACATGAGCCGATACTTCGGTGAGCGAACCTCGTCATCGAGCAGATCCGGATACGGACCGAAACGGGCCTTGTCGTACGGCGCAAGTTCGCGCGCCAACTCCCGAATTCTCGCGCGCATCGCCTCTGTGAGGTCGGTCGTCTTGTAGACGTCTTTGATCCGATGGGCTACGTATTCATGGAGAGTTGGGAACTGAGTCTTGTCGGGCAGGCTCATCCACTCCGTCCAGAAACGGCGATAAAGCAGTCGCTTTGCCGACTTCACATTCCTCATGTGGAAAAAGTATAGTTGGCGCCACTCGAGACGCTTGTAATACCAAGGCACCTGAAGGACCTCAAATCGTCCGATTTGTTTGTACGCAATCTTTCGCGAGAAGGTGAAGAGAAACGGTTCTAGTTCCACGTCCGCCTGAGGGATTTGGTGGAAAATGTCCCCATCCACGCTCACCGGGCCGATCCATATGCAGTAATACCGCCTTGCGTCAAGGGAAATCGCGTTCTTGGTCAAGTTCGAAATCGCTCTCGGGCCTGTGGTGTGAGCGATGAAGTCCCCGTGCCACCGGAGGATCCACCGAAACCTCGTCAGGTCCAGGTTGTAATTCACCGCGGCACAGAAATCCTCTCGGTCAAAAGTGTATAGCCGAAGCTTACCTCCCAGTTCATGCTCGAGCCGAGTCAGGATTGAGGGGGTTTTGTCGTCCGAGCCGTTATCCACGACCACGATTTCGTTAACGACTTGCTGAACCGAGCGCACGCTCTTTTCAATCCAGTCTTCTTCGTTCTTTACGGTCATCATAGCGCTGATTCCGGCAGGCCTTAGCCCTGAGGAGGGCGGAATCAGTCCGAATTTCGGTAGTAAGGAGAAGACGGTCCTGGCTGCTTGCTTCATCTTGCTCGTGTCGCTCACCTCCTTATCCACAGCGCGGCCGCAACTGACGTGGAATGAAGGTTGAGATCAGCGAGCGTTCCTTCGGACTCAGCAACAGAGACTCGCCGACGAAACACGCACCCAACACAACGAGTGACGCCGCGATTCGGAGCGGACCGGCCCAGGCGAGAGCGATGAAAGCGACGGCCACGGAGGCGGCTGCCCAAGTCGCTGGTGCCTTCATCTCGCGTAGGTCGAGATCGAGAATCGACCTCGCGACCACGATGAGCGCTGTTGCGAGAGCGCAGTATCCGAAGAAAATTGATAAGGCCGCGCCAGCGATCCCGAATGGAGGGATTAGAAGAAGCGTAGTAAGCACGACGATGGCTGACCAGATGCCGTTTACGGCAAAGCCTATCCAAGTCTTGCCCGTGCCGGCGAGTTGTCCACCGATTGCTGACCCGGCTGCAACCAACAGAGCCGAGGCAGATAGGATAGCCAACGCCGCGGTGCCGCCGAGGAATTCGGAGCCGTAGGTCCAGGTTATGATCTCTTGGCCAAACAATATCGCGATGACGACAAGGGGCGTGGACACGAACGTCGTTGCGCGGGTCATTTCAGCCACCAAGGCCCGTCCTCTCTGAGGGCTCGTTGTGCTGAGGGAGGCGAGGGCTGGGAAGAGGGGGACGCCTACGGCAGAAGGAATGAACGTGATGACGTTGGAGAGTGCGTACGCAATAGAAAACGCGCCGAGTTGATCGAACCCACCGGAGGTAGCCAGGGTCGAGCTTACTAGGTAAAAGGTTGGCAGCACGACCAGACCGGAGAGTAGCATAGGGAGGCTGTACTCGAGCAACGCCCTTCCCTTCATCCCCATAGTTTGCGGGTTCGAAGGAAGCCGATCGATTGATTTTTCTACAGCCCGTAGTGAAAGCGCTCCTGGGATTATCGACGCGATCGCGAAAGCGACAAGAGCCCCTTCCGTTCCAAGCGTGGGGGCCAACGCCAAAGCTGTCACCAGACCTATCGCGGCTGCGGCAAGATACCGAATGTTCATAGCCCGGACCTTTCCCAAACCTTGTAGCGCACTCGTAAAGAGCGCGAACACCGGTCCGAAGATGGTCAAAGGAACGATGAGCAACAGAAGCGGGAGAGTTCTCGGTCCATAGTACGGGGCCAAGACAAAGACGGCGACCATGGCGAAACCCAAGGCCGTGAGAGTCGTTGTAATGGAAGAGAGCTTGATAGCGGCGCGCAAAGTTCGATTCGCCGCCTCTCGAGACCTGCCTGCTTCTCCGGCAACGAACTTTGTCACAGCTGCAGGGAGACCACAAGCGGACACGCTCGCAACCAAAGTCATGATGCTCAGGACTAGCGTCAACAAGCCAAAGCGATCCGGACCAAGGATTCGACCCACGGCGACCGATTCAAAGAGACCGAGGAGCTTCACTCCGACGAGTGTGAGGAAAGATGTAACAGTGCCGGCGACAATAAACTGTCGAAGGCCAGAGGTTGGTTTCACACGGGCACCAGCTCGTCCGCCTTCACCGCCACGATGCGAAGTCTGGGGGCGGCAATGACTCGCAGCGGTGGAATCTTGCCGAGGATCCTGTCCTTTCCCAGGCGGACGCTCGGGCCGAACGAGTCGAACCCAACCGCCTTCACTCGAAAGCCCGCTGCCTCGCAATGGTTCACTAAGTGCCCAGGAGAGAACAAGCTGTAGTGTCGGTCCTCTGAGGTTCGATGGGTGTACCCACGGGCGTGATCGATTTGCAAATGCCATCTCCAGTAGCCTGCATGGTCTGTGACCAGTTCGAGGGTACCACCGGGTCTAAGAACGCGAAACGCTTCGTCTAGGAAATGGCCCGGGTTGCGGAGATGCTCGAAAAGACATCTCGTATAGACTTCCGTGAAGACCGCGTCGCGAAATGGGAAACCTTTCTCGACATCGCAGACCAGTGTGCACGTTGAGCTCCGTGCGATGTCGACACGGACGTCTCCATAACCGTCTTCTCCCGCGCCTAAATTGAGGACGAGGGGGCTCTCAATCGCGCGATGCGGTCCGGGGCTCATGAGAATCCTGTGGCCTCAGCGCAGGGTATTTCGCTACAAGCTCTGACGAGAACTCCGGATGGCTCAGACCAAGCTCTATGTTGGCGATGAGCCAGCCCGCCTTGTCACCAACATCGTACCGTCGGCCTGGGTATCGGACGGCAAAAACGTCCTCTTGCTGTAGCAGTCGGTTGATGGCGGGAGTCAGCCCCACGTCGTGTTCGGAGTCCTGCGCCTCCCTGCGAATAGCATCCAAAACGCCCTCCGTAAAATGGTAGCGACCAATTATCACAAGGTTTGAGGACGCGCGGGATGGATGCGGCTTCTCCTGGACTCCCCGGACTTTCATCACGTCGGATTCCTCCCATTGTCCCGAAACTACGCCGTATTTGGATAGCTGTTCCAGCGGGGCTTCTTGTACGGCAATCACTGATGCGGACCGGTCTTTGAAGACACGCCCAACTAGCCCCTGACACGGCTCCTGAGAAACGCAGATATCATCGCCCAGCAGGAGTCCGAAGGCCTGCCCGTCCAAGTAGTCCTGGCCCGCGAGGATTGCGTCTCCCAGGCCTCGAGGCTCCTTCTGCCGTACATAGAGAAGATTCGCCAGCCGGCTCACTGCGCGGACCTTTTCGAGATGGGACTTGTTGCCCCTTTCGAGGAGGTATTGCTCGAGCTCCGCCGCTCGATCAAAGTGGTCCTCGATGCTTCGCTTGTGCCGACCAGTGACTAGAAGGATGTCGCGGTAGCCAGAGGCCACCGCTTCTTCAACCACATACTGGATTGCAGGCTTGTCAAGGAGAGGGAGCATTTCCTTCGGGGTCGATTTCGTGTATGGCAGGAATCGAGTGCCTAGGCCGGCCGCTGGAATCACCGCTTTCATGGCCGCGCTTCGAGCATTATCGGTTTTTATAACGCTTTGCACAACGTTATTAGCCGTGGTAACCTCGCGCTGAATGTTGTCCAGCATCGCGGTCATTGGAGCCGGCTACGTTGGGGTTTCGAGTGCTACAGCGTTCGCGAAACTGGGCCACCGGGTAACACTCGCGGAGAGAGATCTGATTCGGGTGAAGAGCCTGGGCGAGGGTCGTGTGTCGTTCTTCGAGCCGGGTCTCGATCGCGCGTTCTCCCGCATGGTCCGGTCGGGCAAAATCCGGGTGACGAGCGACACTGTTGATGCTACACGTGGCAGCGGTCTCTTGTTTCTCTGTGTGGGGACTCCACCGAATCGGGACGGTTCATTCGACTCTTCCCAGCTCCTCGTCGCGTCGAAGGAGTGTGGTGAAGGCCTGCGCGGGGCGCCGTTTCAGGTCGTCGTGGTGAGGAGTACGGTCTTGCCGGGCACCACGGACGGACTCGTGATCCCGACGCTTGAAGCGGCGTCGGGACGGCGTGTCGGGGAATTCGGGGTATGCGTGAACCCAGAATTCCTGCAAGAGGGCCGGGCGCTGCATGACAGCCTCAACCCGTCGCACATCGTGATCGGTGAGGCGGACCGTCGGAGTGGCCTCCGGCTTTGGCGTCTCTACGCCCGATTCCGCTGCCCCAAGATCCGAGTCGGGCTCCGCGTCGCCGAGGCTATCAAATACGCGACTAACGCCTTTCTCTCGACCAAGGTAACTTTCGCCAACGAGATTGCCAACATCGCAACGCGGCTCCGAGTCGACTCCGATGAGATCCTTCGCGGGATGGCGCTCGATCCCCGGATCAATCCGCAATTCCTGCAGCCGGGCGCCGGATTCGGGGGATCGTGCCTTCCCAAAGATTTGAGAGCCCTCTCGACGTTCGCACGAAGCCTCGGGTATGAACCACTCCTCCTCGACTCTGTTCTGGCTTCGAACGATCGACAGCCGCTCGAGGTGGTGCGGCTGCTCGAGGAGGAACTGGGAGACCTCCGCGACTGCCGAATCGCGATCCTCGGGCTTTCGTTCAAACATGGAACGGACGATGTCCGAGGGACACGCGCGCTACCCATCGCGGAAGAACTGAACCGCCGCGGCGCACACGTCGTCGGGTACGATCCCCGTGCAGGCGCCGCCTTCGCAGAACGGGCGCCATTCTTGGAGCTCGCATCCTCTGTCGCTTCCGCGGTGGACCGTGCTGACGGCTGCATTATTCAAGCAAGCTGGAAGGAGTTTGTGTCCATTCCATCGGCGGACTTTTCGAGGATGAAAAATCGTGTGGTCGTCGATGCCCGCCGGACCTGGACGGTAGAACGAGTCCCTTCCGGCGTTCGTTATCGCCGAGTCGGCTGACTGCGCGAAGTTCTGGATCGAACGCGAATGGCAGACGTAGGCTCATATCGTGTCCAGAAGGAGGTTGGACGGGACATCTCAAGTTAACAACGGCGCTTCTTCGTTGCTAGGACGACGGCCGCATACGGGACACCGGTTTGCGCTGATGTGGCAGCTCCGGTGATAGTACGCGCCGCATCCACAGCGCGTCGCCGGAACCACGGGCGTCAATATATCGGAACAGATGACGCAAAAAGATTCGGGTCGTCTCGACTTAGGTCTCGCATTCTCCCCCGCTTTCGTCGTTTGATTCTGCGGAAAGAACCTGAACAAGACCCCCCAGAACAGCGTGATCCAGCCGAGGAAGATGAGCCATCCTGCGTAGGAGTGCGCGAGGAGCATGTTCTGCAAGTCCGTCTCCGGCGAGTCTGCGTAATACCCGACAAGGACGATGACCGCCATCCGGAGGACGTTCGCCACATATGCAGCGAGAAGACCGAGGCCGAGAAACGTCCAAAGGCGTTTGGATGGGTTCGTAGTTTCGGTCATGAAGAACGCGAGGAAAGCAGACGCGAAAATGCCGAACGAGTAGATGCCAGAGCATGCTGTCGTAATCACGACGGTCACCTGGATCGGATCGTGTTGCGGCGTGAAGGTCAAGCCGGGAGCGGTCGATCCCGCGACGGAGTGGACTGTATTGCTCACGCCGATTAGCTGCAGGATCGCGCTCGTCTCCGGGGCGAGTGCGACCCAAGAGTACAGGTCAACCGACCGGTCAAAATCCGCGTAGTAGGCGCGCGCGAGCAGCAGGGGCACCACGAGGATCGCGTTGAGGCACACGAAAAACAGGAGGACGAAATCGCGCTCGCGGTCGTAGCGGGCCGGAACGAACCGGTACGCCATCAGCGTGGCGGCGCTCAGGAGGACGATCGTGTCCTCGGTCTGAATCGCCGGGGTAGCGGAAAGCAGCAAGTTGTATCCGATATCTGCAAGCACGATCCCGACGCCAAGCGCGGGGAACAACGGCACGAGTCGGCCACTCAGAGTGACCCGGTGCAAGACTCGGCTGGCGATAGAATCGCTGCCGGAGGCAGCAACCGTCCCGCTAGGCCACACCGCCCACGCGAAGAGCGCCCCTCCTGCGACCAGTAGCGGCAGCGCAAGCCACTCTAGGACCGTCCCCTTCGGTCGGTCGATGATAAGGCCGACGCCCGCAAACGTCGTCAGGAGGGCGAGCAGGGCGGCCGCGCGGCGGTTCTCCACGAGCTTCCTGGCCCAGCTCTCGACCTCCATGGTCTCGTCACCGGACGACCCATCCCCTCCATATAAGAAGCCTCGCGGCTCGTTATCGGCACCGCGAGAGGTCGGACGATTCAAATAGCTCAGCTCCATACGACGAATCGGTCGGCCATGAAGGTCGTCGGCGGTTCCGCGTCGGTCCCCCTCGCGAAGGGGATCACCCGCGAGCTCTCCGCCGCGTATGTCGACGTCGCCTTCGAGAGGCACCCCGGCGGCTTCCCGGACGGCGAGCGGTACGTCAGGCTCCTCGGGGCCGTGGCGCGCGATCACGTCGTCCTCGTCCAGACCACCCATCCGGACCCGATGATCGTCGAATTCCTCCTCCTGGCCGATGCGATCCGCGATGCCGGCGCTCGTCGGATCACGGCCATCGTCCCGTACTTCGGCTACGGCCGACAGGGCAAGCGCTTCCTTGACGGCGAGGCGATCTCCGCCAAGACGATTGCGAAGCACATCGCCATCGACTGCGACGAACTCCTGACGATGGCGATCCCGGCTGACCCGGAGATCCTCAAGACGTTCCCGCTCCCCACGCGCGAGGTGAGCGGCATGCCGGCGATCGGGCGCTACCTGAAGTCCGCGAAGGTCGACGTGCTCCTCGCGCCCGACGAGGGCGCTCTCCGGCTCGCAAAGGAGGCGTCCGCGGTCGCCGGCGTCCCGTTCGACTTCCTCGTGAAGGAGCGCATCGATTCGTACACGGTGACGATCGAGCCGAAAGCCCTCGCCGTCAAGGGCAAGTCCGTTGGGGTCGTGGACGACGTCATCTCGACCGGCGGGACAATCGCGACGGCGGCGAAAGAGCTGAAGGCCCAGGGTGCGCGTCGCGTGATCGCGGCGTGCGTCCACGGGCTGTTCGTCGGCAAGGCGGAGGAGAACCTCAAGGCGTGCGACGACGTCATCGCGACGGACACGATCCAGTCGCGCCACACGAAGGTCAGCGTCGCCCCGGAGTTCGCCGCGGCGATCCGGACGCTCGGATAGGCGGCTCAGCCGATCGACGCGAGGAACGTGACCGACACGGCGAGCAGCAGGCCGGCCCATATCAGGAGGCCGAGGTTCTGCATGTCCGACGTCCGCTTCGAGCCGAGTGCGCCCGCCGTGCTCGCGAGGGTGCCGAGGACGCCTCCGGAGATCACGAGGAACCTCGCGAGGCCGCGCGCGTTGATGTCGCCGCTCCAAATCGCGATCAGCGCGCCGATCCAGATCGCCAAGAGGCCGATCGCGTTCAACGAGAACACATTCCGGCGCGTGAGCATGCCTTCCATCGACATCGGATAGTACTGCCCGGGATACGGCGGTGGCATTGGCTGGGACATGGCCGACCTCTCCCGCGCGATGGGCGTCGGCTTATAAAATAATGGCGGGGTAAATATATATGAGGGCGAATCGAGCGTTGCTTCGGCCCGTATCCGCGCGGACAACGGCGGTCGGGATGCGGCCGCGTCCCACGCCTTCCTCACGGCGCCGGGGTGCTCGTACGTCCCCTCGATGGCCTTCGAGGGCTTCGAGCTCGTCGGTCACGCGTGATCCCGACGGACGCCGGATAGCCAAACGTACTTAGTCGAGAGGCCGCTTCGAGACGCGGGCGTGATGCGATGTCCGAAGTCGAGGTGCGGACGATCAAGGAGGTCAACCTGAAAGGCGGCACGATCGTCGCGGCGTTCCCGAGCGTCGGGCTCGTCAGCACGATCACGGCGACGTACCTGATCACGATGATGCCCGTCGACCAGGTGTGCGCGCTCGAATCCGCGGACTTCCCGTCCCTCTCGATGATCTACGCGAAGAAGCCGAAGTTCCCTGCCCGCGTGTACGCCTCGGCGGAGCACAAGCTCGCAATCTTCCTGTGCGAGATGCCGCTCCCGATGTCGACCCACCGGCCCGTCGCAAACGCGCTCCTGAAGTGGGCCCACGACCATGGCGCGCGACAGATCGTCCCGCTCGAGGGCCTCCCGGCGGACCCCGATGTGCCGGTGGCGGGCGAGCCGCCCGTGTGGGGGGTTGGCAGCACGGACCGGGCCCGGGCGGAACTCGACAAGCACCGCATCACGCAGCTCGAGACGGGCATGATTACCGGCGTGAGCGGCATCCTCCTGAACGAAGGCCGCTGGCGCAACGCGGACGTCATCGCGCTCCTCGCGGAGGCGCGGTTGGACATGCCGGACGCCCGCGCGGCCGTCGGGCTCGTCAAGACGCTGGACGAACTCCTGCCGGAGATCACGATGGACCTGAAGCCGCTCCAGGAGCAGGCGACGGCGCTCGAGGGCCACCTCACCCGCCTGAAGGAGCAGGCGAAGCCCCTCGTGCGTCCGGAGCCCGTCCCGACCGACATGTACCGCTGAACGGGCACAATGTCATAAGCGAGCGGTCGTTTCCAACTCGAAGGAGGAGGCCCCGCGTCGGCGAAGCGAGGCCCCTGAGGGGACCATGGCGACGGATCCGGTGTGCGGCATGTACGTCGACGAGGGCACCCACCTCACCGCGATCGTGCGGGGCCGGAGGTACTACTTCTGCTCGGAGACGTGCCTCGAGACCTTCACCGCTCCGGAACGCGAGATGCGGCGGCTCAAGCGGCTCACGGCCCTCAGCCTCGGCATCGGAATCCCGCTGTTCGTCGTCGGCCTCGGACAAGGCCTCGGATGGTGGCTCGCCGGGCTCGAGGCGCCCGTGAACCTCGTCTTCTTCGTCCTCGCGACCCCCGTGCAGTTCGTTTCGGGTTGGCGGTTCTACCGCGGATTCTTCGACGCGATCCGGAACCGGAGCGCGAACATGGACGTCCTCATCGCGATCGGCACGAGCGCGGCGTACGGATACAGTGCGGTCGTCACGTTCTTGCCCTTACTCGGCGTGACGCTCGCGGACAAGGGGACGTACTACGACACCGCCGCCGTGATCATCGGCCTCATCCTCCTCGGGAAGTATTGGGAGGAGATCGCGAAGGGCCGGGCGGGGGACGCGATCCGCAAGCTCATGGACCTTGCGCCACGGACCGCCCGCGTGATCCGCGACGGTCGGGAGGAGGAGATCCCCGTCGAGCTCGTTCAGCTCGAGGACCTCGTGGTCGTGCGCCCGGGGGAGAGGGTGCCCGTCGACGGGACGATCGTCGAAGGATCCTCCGCGATCGACGAGTCGATGATCACCGGCGAGTCGATGCCCGTCGACAAGCAGGTCGGCGACACGGCGATCGGCGCGACGATCAACAAGACGGGGCTCCTGAAGATTCGTGCGACCCGCGTCGGCGCCGACACGACGCTTAATCAGATCATCAAGCTCGTCGAGGACGCGCAGGTCGCCCGCGCGCCGATCCAGCGGCTTGTGGATCGCGTCGCCTCCGTGTTCGTCCCCGCGGTCGTCGGGATCGCGACGCTCGTCTTCTTGATATGGATCCTTCCGCTCGGCGAGACGATCGCCCGCTCCCTCGTGTTCTTCATCGCGGTCCTGATCATCGCCTGCCCGTGCGCGCTGGGCATCGCGACCCCCGCGGGGATCATGGTCGGGACGGGCAAGGGCGCGGAGAACGGCTTGCTGATCAAAGGGGGCGAATACCTCGAGAAGGCGCACAAGCTGACGACGGTCGTCTTCGACAAGACGGGCACGCTCACGAAGGGGCGGCCGTCCGTCACGGACGTGGTGGCGTTCGGGGCGTTCTCCGACGGCGAGGTCCTCCGGCTCGCGGCGTCGGCGGAGAAGGGCTCGGAGCATCCGCTCGGGGAGGCGATTGTGCGCGCCGCCGAGGCGAAGCAACTCCCGCTGTCGGACCCACGCGAGTTCGAGGCGACTCCGGGCCTCGGCATCCGCTCGAACATCGATGGGCGCAGGGTCCTCCTCGGCAACCGCCACCTCATGGAGGACGCCGGGGTCCGCGTCGATGCGGCGGAGTCGTCGCTCGAGCGGATGGAGGCACAGGGGAAGACCGCGATGGTGCTCGCGGTGGACGGCACGCTCGCCGGAGTCATCGGGGTGGCGGACACGTTGAAGGAGCACTCCGTCGACGCGATCCGCGCGCTGAAGTCGATGGGCATCGAGGTCGTCATGCTGACCGGCGACAACCGACGTACGGCGGAGGCGATCGCCCAGCAGGCCGGCATCGATCGCGTGATCGCCGAGGTCCTGCCGGCCCAGAAGGCGGACAAGATCAAGGAGTTGCAGTCGCAAGCCAAGATCGTCGCAATG
>WNFV01003556.1_pt1 | contig 25300 bp, 28 predicted proteins | sample 5400101 | NCBI WGS metagenome assembly WNFV01 (sample SAMN13153361, study PRJNA577476) | soil metagenome | isolation source: 115 cm soil or saprolite under grassland replicate 1 | place: USA:California | collected 2016-06-15
CGCAAGTGAGCAGCTCGATTCCCACCATGCCCGGATGGCGGTCCCTGGCGAACTCGTTCAAGTACGCGACGCGGTCAGCGCTCACTCGAGACCTCCTTACATGATCGCGGTGGTGCTGCCGCCGTCGACCTGGACCGTTGTGCCTGTGATGTAGCGGGCCTTATCGGAGGCGAGGAAGACGGCGAGGTTGGCGACGTCGTCGGGTTCGCCGAGGAAGCCCATGGGGATGCGGGACTCTTCCAGGGACACAGCCTCTTCAAGAGACTGCTTCTGTCGCTTGGCACGCTCTTCGATGAGGGAGATGAGGCGCTCTGTGGCGATGTTGCCGGGGCAGATGTTGTTGACGGTGATGCCGTGCGGGGCGAGCTCGCGCGAGAGGGTCTTGGCCCAGCCGATGACGCCGAGGCGGGTGGCGTTGGAGAGCATGAGGCCGTCGATGGGCTGCTTGACCGCGACGGAGGTGACGTTGATGATGCGGCCCGAGCCGGAGCGGCGCAGGTGGGGGAGAGCCTCGCGGGTGGTGCGGACTGCGGAGAGCAGGTTCTGCTGGATGGCGTGCTGCCAGTAGGTCTCGTCGAGGGACTCGAAGGCGCCCGTGGGGGGGCCGCCGGCGTTGTTGACGACGATATCGAGCCGGCCGAAGGCCTCAGCGGCGGCGGCGACGGCGGCCTTGATGTCTTCGTAGCGGGCCATGTCGCAGATGAGGGAAAGGGTCTTCGCGCCGGTCTCGATCCGGATCTCGTCCCTCGCCTTGTCCAATGGCTCCTGGTTGCGGGCGCAGAGGGCGACGGAGCAGCCCTCGCGGGCGAGGGCGAGGGCGATGGCGCGGCCGATGCCGCGGCTGGCGCCGCCGACGAGGGCGGCTTTGCCTTCGAGGCCGGTGTCCATGGGGGTATCGTGGAGGAGGTGGGAGATAGGAGCAAGGAGGGGGTTGGAGGTCAGGGGTCAGGAGGTAAGAGGTACGAGGTGCGAGGTACGAGGTACGAAGTACGAGGTACGAGGTCGGGATCCGGGTCAGAGGTCAGAGGTCAGAGGTGGTGCGAGTGCGTTCGATCGAGGGAAAACGACACGCAATCAAGTGTGATTTCCCGTACGAATCTTGATTGAAGGGAGATGGTGCATCGTGGGAGTTGATTGATGGGCGGCGATTTTTCATTCGCGCTTCGTGCATTTGGGCCGGTCTACGCGTGCTTGCCTTGATTGATGGGCCATCAAAGCTTTGGGGCTGACGGTCAATCGAGTCGCGGGACTCCAGTGGTGCCTGGTGGGTGAGGTGCAGCGTCATCATCCTCAGGGTAGCGGAAAGCGGCGGGAACGCAAAGGAGGAAGTGGCACTCGGCAGAGGTCGACAACACTTCCCGCTGGGCCTGAGGCTCTCGAAGCAGCGAGCGGGACGGGCGCGCCAGTCGGTGGTGTCGCCGGCGCCTGAAGGCATCGGGCTACATTCGCGCGTTGTGTTCTGCGACTCCGTTTTCACGAGCGGACGCGCGTATGGAGGCCTAAAGACGCTCCGCCACATTCGCGCCGCATCTTGACAGCGGTTCGTTGACCGCCTGGCGGTTGGGTGCTAGACTGCGGGCGAAAATTGAATAAGGAGGGCGCGGGTGCTCCGCGACCTTCCGGCGGCGGTCATGTCGCCGTCGCGAGGGCAGGAGCTAAGAGCGAAGCCGGTTAGAGGCCGGCGCTGTCCCGCAACTGTAGCCCCGGATCGCACCGTTATCCGGATTGGCGGAGCGAAGGGCGAGTAGGGATGAAAGATCCTTCGCTATCGCTCGTTTAGCAGCGAGCTTGCCGCTCAGGATGACAATACGCGACACCGGGGGAGCCAGGTCGCCTGCCTGCGTCCGGAACCATTCAGCCTTCGAGGAAAGGCATGGGCCCGGCGCAAGGAAACGCAAAGCCCCTGCCATCGAGGCAGGGGCTGTTGTTATTCTTCGCCGGCTGTGCCACCTCTTGTTAGTTGTCAGTGATCAGTGGTCAGTGATCAGTGATCACTGACGCAACGTTAGGAGGTGCTTCGGTGAAAGTCAGGCGTTTGTGGGCGATTGGGGTGCTGTTCATTGCGGTGCTAATCGTGGCGTGCGGCGGCGGCGATGATGAGGAGGGCGGGCAAGCGGGAACTGCGACTGGGACCGCGACTGCCGGGGCGAGCGCGTTTGCGGCGTTCGATTGCGACAGGGAATACCCGGGGACGGCACCGGACGCGTCCGGGTTTCCCCTCGAAGTGACGGATGACAACGGGGAGACGCTGACGCTGGAGGCTCCGCCCGCGGCGATCGTTTCGCTTTCGGCGGCGCATGTGGAGGTGCTGTACGCGATCGGGGCCGGGGACCAGCTTGTCGCAGGGGACAAGTTCTCGGACTGTCCGAAGGCGGCTTCGGAGCTGGAGCATCTTGATTCGTTCCAACCTAGCGTGGAGGCGATCGCGGCGCTGAACCCGGACCTTGTGCTGCTGGCATTCCCGGACCCCGACTTGCAGGAGGCGCTGGATGGGGTAGCGGTGCCTTCGATGTTGCTCGGGATACCGGACTCGGTGGATGGAGTGATCGATCAGATCGAGCTTCTCGGAGGCGCGGTTGGGCATGCCGACGAAGCGGCGACGCTCGGCGGAGCGATGGAGCAGCGGATCGAGGAGATCGTGCAGTCGCTGCCGGAGGTGGAGGCGCCGCCGAAGGTGTTCCACGAGGTCGATAACACGCTCTTTACAGTGGGGCCGGGGAGCTTTGTCGGGGACCTGTACGACATTTTGAAGGTGGAGAACATCGCGGAGGCGACGGGGGAGGCGTTCCCGCAGATGGCGCAGGAGGCGATCATCGAGGCGGCGCCGGACGTGATCATCCTGGCCGATGAGGTGGCCGGCGAATCGGCGGAGACGGTGAAGGCGCGTCCGGGTTGGGATTCCATTCCTGCGGTGCAGAACGACCGCATCTATGCGGTCGATCCGGATATCGTCAGCCGGCCGGGGCCGCGGGTGGTGGAGGCGCTGGAGACGCTGGCGGGGCTGTTGTACGAGTAAGGGTGCTATTGAAGCACGAAGACACTAAGGCACAAAGACACGAAGGAAATCGGAAATGAGAAACGGAAATGGTGGCTGTCATGGTAAGAGGTACGAGGGTAGAGATCGGGTAAGAGATACGAAGTACGAGGTACGAAGTGCGACGTCGGAAGTGAGAGGTTCAGAGTAGCGTGGTTGCGGGGGTTAGCAAGCCGAAAGTCTCGGTTGGCGATGATGTGGTCATCGCTGCGGCCGTGGGAGGGCGATTGTGGCCGCGGCTTATGGGTGGGTGCTTCGTGCTGCTGGTGGTCGCGCTGGTGGCGCTGGCGGTGGGGCCGGCGAACGTGCCGCTGGAGGCGACGGTGAGGATACTGCTGTCGCACCTGCCGGGGGTGGGCATCTCGGATGAGGTGTCGCCGTCGTGGCGGAACATCATCTGGGAGGTCCGGCTGCCGCGGGTGCTGCTGGCGGGGGCGGCGGGGGCGACGCTGGCGATGGCTGGGACGACGTACCAGGGGGTGTTCCGGAACCCGCTGGCGGACCCGTACCTCATCGGCGTGGCGACCGGGGCAAACCTGGGGGCGACGATCGTCGTGGTATCGAACGCGGACGTTTCGGCATACGGGCTGAGCCTGCTGCCGCTGGCGGCGTTCGCGGGAGCGATCATTTCTGTCGTCGTCGTGTATGGGGTGGCGCGGGTTGGAGGCGCGGCGCCGGGGACGACACTGATCCTGGCGGGCGTGGCGCTTTCGTCGCTGGCGACGGCGATCACGGCGTACTTGATGCTGAAGAGCACAACGAACTCGCTGACGGTGCTGTCGGTAGTGCTGGGCGGCTTCAACACAGCCACGTGGGTGAAGCTGGCGTGGGTACTGCCTTATGCCATCCCCGCGGCGGTCGTCATCATGGCGCACGGGCGCATCCTGAACGTGCTCAACCTGGACGAGCAGCAGGCGCGCCAGCTGGGGATCGACGTCGAGCGGACGAAGATCATACTGCTGGGCGCGGCGTCGCTGGCGGCGGCGGCGGCAGTGTCGGTGGCAGGAACGATCGGGTTCGTAGGGCTGATCGTCCCGCACGCGATCAGGCTGGTGTGGGGGCCCGATAACCGCGCGCTGCTGCCGATGGCGATCGTGCTGGGCGCGGCGTTTCTGATCGGCGCGGATGTGGCGGCGCGCATGCTGGACAAGCCCTCGGAAATTCCTGTCGGGATCATTACGGCGTTCTGCGGAGTGCCGTTCTTTCTGTACCTGCTGCGGCGGTCTGGGCGGGCGCTTGTTTAACCACAAAGGCACGAAGGCACAAAGATGGAAATGGGAAAGGGAAATGGGGGCGGCGGTCTGGAAGAGCGGGTATTGGATAAACCACAAAGGCACTAAGGCATGAAGGAAATGAGAAATGGGAAGACGGGGTTAGGTGTTAGGTGATAAGTGAGGTGTTAGGGTGACGACGGAGTCCAGAATCGAAACTCGAAAGCTGAAAGAAAGCGGTGCCCCTCCTCTCGAGGTTCGTGGGCTGACGGTGGTGTATGCAAGTGGGAAAAGGACGCTGGTGGCGTTACGGGATGTTAGCCTGCAGGTTGGGGTAGGGGAGATGCTGGGGCTGGTGGGGCCGAACGGGTCTGGGAAGACGACGCTGATCCGGGCGGTGACGAAAGTCGTCTCGCCGGTCAGCGGGGGCGTGCGTTTGTGCGGAGCCGATGTTGGCTCGCTGTCGCAGGTGGAGGTTGCGCGGCGGGTGGCGGTGGTGCCGCAGGAGCCTCTCCTGCCGGAGGCGTTTACCGCGCTGGAGTGCGTCCTGATGGGGCGGACGCCGCATCTGCGTTTGTTGGAGAACGAGGGGGCAGGTGATTTCGAAGCGGCGCGGCAGGCGATGGTGCGTACGGATACGTGGGAACTGGCGGAGCGGCCGGTGGGGGAGCTTTCCGGAGGTGAGCGGCAGCGGGTCGTGGTGGCGCGGGCGCTGGCGCAGGAGACGCCGGTGCTTTTGCTGGATGAGCCGACGGCGCACCTGGACATCGGGCACCAGGCGTCTGTGCTGGGGCTGATGCGGGCGCTGTGCCGGGAGGAAGGGAAGGCGGTGCTGGCGGTCGTGCACGACCTGACGCTGGCGGCGGCGTACTGCGACCGGCTGGTGATGCTGGGGGCGGGCGGGACGGTTGCGGCTGAAGGGAGCGCGGGGGAGATCCTGCGACCGGAGTTGTTGGCGGAGGCTTACGGCGCGCGGGTAGAGGTGTTCCCGCACCCGCGAACGGGGCGGCCGGTGGTGGCGCCGTGGGTGGTAGACTGACGGCTGATGGACGAACGTCGCGCGGAACCGGGAGCCTGCTTCACCACGGAGACACAAAGGCACGAAGGTTGAAATTTGATCGATGGCAGGTTGAGAGCCCGTGATCCACAACACAACTCCATCTGGATTCTGTGGCTTAGGAGGCTGTTCACGCCCCGCTTCCCCGCCAGATTCCTTCGCGAAGGGCGTTTCGTTCGCTGGCCGGCATGGTCGTCGCTCAGAATGACACGACACATGCCTGCACAGCGTAAGTCGAAGCTGTATACACGGTCCGGGGACGCCGGGACGACGATGCTGTTCGGGGCGGGGCGGTTGCCGAAGGACCACCCGCGGGTGGAGGCGTTCGGGGCTGTCGATGAGCTGAATTCGGCGCTGGGGGTGGCGATCTCGTTTCTGCCGGCGCGTGCGCGGCTATTCGTCGGTGCGGACGCCAAGATCGCAGTCCTCGAGGGGCTGATCGACGAGTACGATGCGAAGGTCCCCCCGCTGCGCACGTTCATCTTGCCGTCGGGCTCGCAGGCGGGGGCGATGCTGCACCTGTGCCGAACGGTGTGCCGGCGGGCGGAGCGGGCGGTTGTGCGGCTTTCGCACGAGGAGGCGGTGAACCCGGACGCGATGCGCTACCTGAACCGGCTGTCGGATTTGTTGTTCGTTCTGGCTCGCCACGTCAACAAAGCGGCGGGGAAGCCGGAGACACAGTGGCGGAAGGGGTAATACTGGGGCTGTCGGAACCTGCGAGTTCCTTCGAGAGCCTCAGGACGAACGGAAAAGGCGCGATACGTGAATAAGGCGGACCGGAAGGCGGAGACGCAGTGGCGGAAGGGATGAGGATTGGCCGCGGATTAGCGCGGATTTGACGCGGATGATAGAGATTGGCTGGCTTGACTGCTCGAGGCGTTGGTACTCCGCTCGTTCCTTCGAGAGCCTCAGGACGAGCGGGAAGGAAGCCCCTTCCACCAGGAACGATCTGCCCGACTGCGCATGATTCCTGTTTCTGATGAGCCGAAGTCGCGGACGGTCCCGTTCGTAAACGTCGCCATCATCATCGCCTGCGTGCTGGTGTTCGTGTATGAGCTGACGCTGTCGGAGTTCGATGTCAACCGGTTCTTTCTGGACTACGGGGTCGTGCCGAAGCAGCTTTCGGACTGGATTGAGGACCCTTCGGGGCTGGATGAGCCGGCGACGGTGATCACGTCCGCGTTCGTTCACGGCGGGTTTTTGCACCTGGGCGGGAACATGCTATACCTCTGGGTGTTTGGCGACAATATCGAGGATGCGCTGGGGCATCTGCTCTACCCGCTGTTCTACGTGGCGGCGGCTGTGGGGGCGGTCACGCTCCAGGTGGTGGTGGATACGAATTCGATCATCCCCATGGTGGGCGCAAGCGGGGCGATCTCGGGAGTGCTGGCGGCGTACCTGGTGCTTTATCCAACCGCGAGAGTGAGCGTGCTGGTGTGGTTCTTTCCGCTGGCGGTGCCGGCGGCGGTGCTGATCGGGTTTTGGTTTGTGATGCAGCTGTTCACAGGTTTCGCGACGATCGGAACGGCGGAGGGCGCGTCGGAGGGGGTGGCGGTGTGGGCGCACGTGGGCGGGTTCGTGACGGGGCTGGCGATCGTGCTTGTAATGCGACCGTTCATCCGCGTGCGGCCGTCGCGGCGGCGGACGGAGATGTGGTGAGGGAGCTGTCAGCTGTCAGGTATCAGCTATCAGTGAGGAGTCTTTCTTAGCCTCTGCGTAATCTTGCTGCGGGATGGATGGCTGACCGATGATGCCGGCTCGCGCTGCTGTACAATACCGACGCCAAGAGAAGGAGCGCATCATGGGCAATCCTTACGAGACTGATCTCGGCCGTAATCCGGCGAATTACGCGCCGCTGACACCGCTCTTGTTCATCGAGTGGAGCGCGTACGTCTACCCGGAACGGGCAGCGGTGATCCACGGGCAGCGGCGTTTCACCTGGGCGGAGACTTATGCGCGGTGCCGCCGGCTGGCGTCGGCGCTGTCGGAGCGGGGGAACGGCCTGGGCGATACCGTGGCGTTGATGGCGGCGAACACACCGGAGATGTACGAGGCGCATTTTGGGGTGGCGATGACCGGGGCCGTGCTGAACACGCTGAATACGCGGCTCGACGCGGAGGCGATCGCGTTTATGCTTGGGCACGGCAACGCGAAGGCGGTTATCACCGACCGAGAGTTCGCCGAGACGATGCGCGACGCGCTGGCGAAGCTCGAGCGCCGGCCGCTGGTGATCGATATCGACGATCCGGAGTACGATGGGCCCGGCGAGCGGCTGGGAGAAGTCGATTACGAGGAGTTCATCGCGGGAGGTGATCCAGATTACGCGTGGGAGCGGCCAGCGGACGAGTGGCAGGCGATTTCGCTCAACTACACGTCGGGCACGACAGCGGACCCGAAGGGTGTGGTCTATAACCACCGCGGCGCCTACTTGAACGGCATCGGTCATATTCTGCAATGGGGCATGCCGCGGCACTCCGTGTACCTGTGGACGCTGCCGATGTTCCACTGCAACGGCTGGTGCTTCCCGTGGACGATGGCGGCGAACGCGGGCACTAACGTTTGCCTGAGACGAGTGGACCCGGCGTTGATCTTCAGAGCGATCAAGGAGCACCGGGTGACGCATTACAGTGGAGCGCCGATCGTCCACAATCTGCTTGTCAACGCGAGCGCGGAGCTACGTGAGGGTATCGACCACAAGGTGAACGCGATGGTGGCGGGCGCCGCGCCACCGATGGCGCTGATCGAAGGCATGGAGCGCATGGGCTTCGATCTCACGCACGTCTACGGACTCACGGAGACTTACGGGCCGGCTTCGGTCTGCGCGGCGCAGGACGAGTGGAGTTCACTTGACGTCGGTAAGCGCGCCGAGGTCAACGGCCGGCAGGGCGTGCGCTATCTGTTGGAAGACGGGATGACAGTGATGGACCCGGAGACGATGAAGGAGGTGCCCTGGGACGGCGAGACGATGGGCGAGATCATGTTTCGCGGCAACATCACGATGAAGGGATATCTGAAGAATAAGAGGGCGACCGACGAGGCGTTCGGCGGGGGGTGGTTCCATTCCGGCGACCTAGCGGTGATGGAGCCGGACGGCTACGCCAAGATCAAGGACCGGGCGAAGGACATAATCATCTCCGGCGGGGAGAACATCTCTTCGATCGAGGTCGAGGACGTGCTGTATCGCCATCCTGCCGTGCTTGCAGCGGCAGTCGTCGCCGCGCCGGACCCGAAATGGGGTGAGACGCCGCGCGCGTTCGTCGAGCTGAAGGACGGGTTACAGACGACGGAAGCGGAGATCATCGCGCACTGCCGGGCGCATCTCGCGCGATTCAAGGTGCCCAGCGAGGTGGTGTTCGGGACGCTGCCGAAGACCTCGACCGGGAAGATCCAGAAGTTCATCCTACGGGAGCGGGCGAGGTCGGCGTCCGCGATTGAGTGACGGTTGGTCCACAGAGAGCACAGAAGCGGCACAGAATGAATTGGGGAACGGGAAATGAGGGGCGAAGGTTCAGCCCGATAGTCGGTCAATCGGTGTTATTGACGGTTATGCTGAACCGGACCGGCCCAGTTAAATGCTGCTGTCGCGGGGCTGCGGCGGTAAGGACGGCGAGCGCCTTCTTAGCGCGCGCTAAGCTTACCTCTTGACGCCTGTCGGGCCCTGTGGCTAAATGACATTTGCTCACGCCTTAAGCGAGGCCTCAGAGACGCGCCTCCGGGGCGTCTCTACGCGAGACCGAGATCAGAAGGAGAGCCGTTATGGCTAATGGAACCGCTGTTGAGGTGCCCGTGGACCTGGCGCAGGTGGCGGAGGAGAAGGGGATACCGCTGGACCTGGTGCGCCGAGCGATGGCGCTGGGGTTCCCCACTGACGCGATCAAGGGGCAACTGGCGATGCCGGGCGTGACGGCGGAGGCGGCGGAACAGTTCATCGCCGCGCAGGAAGCCCTACGCGGTCCGGGCGGAGAGATAAGCGTGCCGGCCGACCTGCTGGAAGTGGCAAGGAAGCATGATTGGCCGGAGAGCCTGGTGATGCGGGCGCTGGCGCTGGGCGCGGCCCCCGACTTCGTGGCCAAGCAGATTGAGGCGGGGATTAAGGCGGACCAGGCGGAGCGCTTCATTCAGCAGCAGGAGGCGGCGCGGGAGGGCGGGCTGGCCCAGACGCTGGACTTATCGTGGATGAAAGTGCCAACGGAGTGGGGAATACGGGTGCGGCCGGGCAGGAAGGGGATGACGGTCGGTAGCCTGAACGTGAGTACGTATGCGGACATCCCGGACTTCTGGCCGTACCAGACGGAGATGCCGCGCGGCGCCTACCCGCTGAAGGGCGTGGCGCCGATGGGCTACTCGATATACGAGAAGGCAGAGCTGTGGTCAGATAACTCAGCGGACCTGTACGAAGAGGCGATCCAGCGTCGCTGGCGACCGGCGACGGACATTCCCTGGGATACGATCGAGCCGCTGCCGGACGAGATCGAGCGGGCGATGGGCCAGCTCTGCACGCACCTTTGCGAGCGCGGCCTGCTGGCGGGGGATATCGTCGGCAGGTGGCTGCCGGAGATGTCGTATGGGTACCACGAGGTGAAGCTGTACCTATCGACGGCGGAGTTCGACTACGCGCGGCAGTTCGAGGTGTTCCGGAAGCGGGCGATGTGCAACGGAGGCGGGCTGGGGTTGCAGAGCCCGGGCTACTTCCATCGTGCGATCATCGACGCACGCGCCTGGACGGAGGCGGCGGTTGTTCTGGACATCCTATCAGCCAGCAACGTGATGGGCCTCTACCAGATCGGCGCGTACGTGGCCCATAACGAGGCGGAGTCGCTGATATTCCGGCTGTGCATGCAGGATGTGGCGCGACAGCTCTCGTATGGGGTGCAGCACTTGAAGTACTTCCTCGCGAAGAAGTACGACAGGCGGGAAGAAGTGCACAGCTATTGCAACAAGGCGGAGGCGGTGTTCGTGTTCGAGGAGGAGAAGGACGTCCCGCTGCGAGAGGCGTTGATCATTCTGCTCGGCGGCGGCACGGGGAAAGAGCAGGTGGCGGACGGCATCGCGAAGCTGGAGTACTTCAAAGGCCGCTGGGTGCGCGATTACGTCGCGCGGCTGGCGGCGGCCGGCTTCCCCGAGCGCCGCGAGAAGCTGCACCCTTCGCTGAAGAAATACATCGAAGAGCCGGTGGAAGCGGCGGCTTAGTTAGATCGAGTATGGACGGCGCAGAGACGTTGACCCCACCCCAGATTCCTTCGCGGAGGTGCGTGTTTCCGCGCGAGACTGTGGTGGCCGCTCAGAATGACGAGTTGAAGAAGGAGATCGCCCAATGACGCAGGAAGTGACGACGAAGGCGACATTCCCATCCGTTGAATGGTTCAACGCGATCCGGGAGATTGTGAACAATGACCCGGGTTACAGGCACATCGGGACATGCGACGCGCTTGTGGGCATCAAGATACCGGACCTGGAGAAGAGCTACTTGATGACGTTCGAGGCTTTCGAGGTGTCCGACGCGCGCGAGGTGTCAGCGACTGAGGCGGAGAATACGGATTTTTGGCTAGAGATGCCGTACATCAAGTGGAAAGAGATGATCGAGAACATCAAGCAGAACGGCAAGGCGGATCTCCACCATACGCTGAACACGCTCGACATCGAGGATCCCGAAGACCTGGCCCGGTCGCACGATGGCTACCGGCGAGACGCGTTCTACCGGTTCAACCAGACGTTTCAGTACTTCTTCGACGCGTCGGCGCGGATCGAGACAACGTTTCAGTAAGCTTCATCACTCACGTTTAGGGGTCCTACGAACGGGCGATCGCGAGGAATTCGGGTTATCGGCACTCGTAACGAGTGCGCTCATAGCTTCGTCCTTTAGATATAGCGATGGGTGCTGTCGTCTTTATCTATGTGTCCTTGCCCCTGAATAGACTGCCATGACACAACTGCCGAACGGCCGGAGGAACGGACAGGCGGACGAGCAAATCCTTGTCGCCGTACGTGACGAGGGCGAAGAGAGCCTTGGACAGGGCAGCCTGATCGACGGCGTCGTCAAAGCAGAGCGTATTGTCGCTGCCTTGATCGAGGCGGGGGTGGAGCCGGAGGCTGTGAAAGCGCTGCGGGCGCGAGAGTTGCCGCTGCGGATCTCGCATCGCTGGACTGTCGAGCTGGTCGATAAAAGCGCAGCGGACGAGGGGGCTCCTCACGCGGCGCCGTTCCCGGCGAAAGATAGGCGAGGACTGCGCACAAAGGCGGCGCAGCTCCTGGAAGATGTCACGCCTTACCGGCCGTTTCAACTGCGGCTGGACCGCGCCGTCTGGTTGGGGCTGTGGGCCGCCTCGCTCCTGGTACTCGGCATGTCGCTACTCACTTCGCTCTCGCGCGGGGCGGCGCGGGAGTTTGTCGTTGAGATACCACCTCCCGTCGAAGGTGGGATTCCGACGCCGGGCGCTCCACAGAGCCTGAATCCGGAAGCACAGCAGGTATCACCGGTAGTTGCTGGGGCTTCGCAGGTGCCCGCATGCGTCCTGGGCGGGTTCAACGATTGCCAGTGCCAGGACTTCGCCACGCAGCCGGAAGCGCAGGCTTTCTACGAGGCACACCCGCCGGAGCCGGGACACAACGTGGACCCGAACGGGGACGGCGTGGTGTGCGAGTGGCTGCCGGCGGCGGCGCCGTGAGGGCAGGCACTCAGGCCTGCCCCTACCGGAATTCGATGCGAGGATAGAGGCGCTCTTCCAGCTCAGCGGTGATCGAACGGGCAAGTGAGGTCCCGCCGCGAGCAAGGAGCCTCTCGAACAGCGGGCGGTGGGGGCGCACGTAGCGGAGACGACGCGGAGTCTTCCCCATCTCGCTGGCCATGTCGAGCGCTGTCTCGAGGTCGCCGAGCTCGTCGACGAGGCCCATCTCTTTTGCCTGTACGGCCGTGAAGACCTCGCCGGTGGCGTATCCCTTTGCGACCTCGGGGTTGAGGCCGCGGGCGCGGGCGACCGCGTCGACAAACCAGTCGTAGTACTGGTGGGTCAGCGCTTCCACTTTCTGTTGCTCCTCGTCAGTGGGCTCGCGCCAGGGCTGGAACATACCTTTGAGCCGTCCCTCGTGCGTCATCACCATGCGGACGCCCACCTTCTCCATTAACTCCTGAACGACCGGCCGCATGAAGATGACGCCGATGGAGCCGATCAACGAGGTGGGGAGAGCGACGATCTTCGTTGCCGCGCAGGCGATGAGGTAGCCGCCGGAGAGGCCGGCGCTCATGACGAATGCGATCGTCGGCTTGCGTGTGGAGAGGTGGCGGAGCGAACGGTGGATGGCGTCGGAGACGGGGGCGGAGCCGCCGGGGGAGTCGATCTCGACTACCACGGCGCGAATGCGGTGGTCGTCGGTGAGCGACTTGATGGCGCGCACCATCTCCGGCCCGCGCACCTGCGTGCCTATGGCGCCGGTGATCTCGAGGATGGCGATGCGGGGGGCGCGCCAGGGGAGCGAGATTGGTTGAGTGATAGCGGTGTCCATTGGTTAGTTGTCAGTTTTCAGTTTTCAGTTATCAGTTGTCAGTATAGCCGAGGACTTCTATCCGAGGGCATCGAGCTGCGCCAATGTCTCGTCGATTGACGGGATCTCCCATTGCTGCCAGCCGAGGTAGGCGTAGCGGACGATGCCTTCCTTGTCGATAACGAAGAGGCCGGGGCGCTGGCCGAGGGAGATCATGGCGCTCTTGACGTCGTACATGCGAAAGACCTCGCGGTCGGGGTCGGGGAGGCAGGGGAATGGGAGGTCGTTTAGCTGGAAGTAACGGCGCGCGTTTTCGAGTGTGTCTGGGGCGATGGCGAGGAGTTCGGCGCCGCGCTTCTGGAACTCTTCGTACCGATCTCGCAACTGCGAGAGATGCCTGCGGCAGAACGGTCACATAAAGCCGCGCAGGAAGACCAGGACGACGGGCTTCCCGCGGAGCTCTGACAGGGTGACGTCCTGGTCGTCGATGGCGGCGAGGGTGAAGTCCGGGGCTTCGGAGCCGACGGGGACGGTGTCGCTGTCGACGGGCATGGCGGTTTGGATTCTAGGTCGCGGACGGTGTCGCGTCAACGGGCGTGGTAGAGACGCGCCTGCGGGGCGTCTCTACGCGGGTGTGTTTGCAGACAGCGATTGTGATGCTTGTCTGCGCTCCGGTCCTTCGGCTACGCTCAGGACAGGCTTCGGTTCCTCAGCCCTTCGGCTGCGCTCAGAACGGGCCTGCGCTGACGCTAGAGACGGCCCTTCGATTACTCACGAACGGAGCGCATGCCTGTGCTATTATCCGATGGCGATGCGAATCATTCTGTTTACGGGCCGTGGTGGCAGCGGCGTCAGTTCGGTCGCCGCGGCGACGGCGGCGGCGCTGGCCAAGGCGGGGCGACGGACGCTGGCGTTCGGATTGGGGTCCGGTCTCGGCGACGCGCTCGGGGCAGAGCTGACGCACGATGTGAGCGAGATCGCACCGGGCCTGTTCGCGATGGAGGCGGGACACGGGCAGGACGAACCTGACGAGTTCCGCGACTGGCTGGAGGACCTGCTGGACTGGCGTGGGATCGAGCCCGAACTGGCCGAAGACCTGGCTGCATTGCCCGGGGCGAACCAGATCGGGCGGATGCTGAACCTGGCCGGCCATGTGGAACACGGCGGTTACGAGGCAGTCGTCGTAGATGGCCTTCCGCTGGAGCAGTTCCTCGATATCCCGCCGTCACTCGATGCGGCGGCTCGCTGGTTGGAGCGCTTGTTCGCGCCGCGCCAGAGCAATGTGTTCGAGCCGTTTGTGCGGATGTTCGCGGCGGATTACGCCTCCGCAGGCGAGGAGATGCTGGAGATTGGACGCGAGCTGCTGGGCCGCCTGGCGGACCTGCGAGAGCTGTTCACAGACCCGGCAGTGACCTCAGTGCGAACTGTATTGCGCCCGGACCGCACGGCGGCGGCTGACGCGCGCGAGGCGCTGACGGCATTCTCCCTCTTCGGGTATGCGGTGGACGCTATGGTAGCGAACCGGATGCTTCCGGCTGAGGTGACGGACCCATTCTTCGAGGGTATGCGCTCAGAGCAGGAGGAGGCGCTACGCGAAGCCGGTGTCGCGGCGGGCGCGATGCCGGTGCTCAACGCAGTTGAGACGAAGGCGGCGCCGAGGGGAATCGACGCGCTTCTTCGCCTGGCGGAAGACCTGTACCAGGGCCGGGCGCCGGCGGATGTGCTGCACTGCACGGCGTCGCACTCCTTCTCGCAAGGGCAGAGCGAGTACGTTATGAGCCTGGCGCTGCCGTTTGCGGAGAAGAAGGACCTGGCTGTCGAGCAGCTGGAGGACGGCGTGGCGGTGCACCTGAATGGACGGCGATGCGTGCTGCCGCTGCCAGCGGAGGTGCGGTCCCGCGAGGCGTCATCGTGGTCGTTCGAGCCGCCGATGCTGAAGATCGTCTTCGGACGCTAGCGGTCGAGGCGTCCGTGGTCAGTCGATTCGACGAATACCTGGTGCACCAGACCGAGCAGCCGCTGGCGCGGGTGGCTTCGGACCATCCGGAGTGGCAGGACCGGTTCTATTTCAACATCCACGACCGTGGCGGCGAGTTTGCGGCGATCACGGGCCTCGGTGCGTTCCCGAACCGGAATGTCACGCAGGCGTACCTGTTCGTCGTGCATGAAGGCCAACACTACGCCTATTTCAACGTGCGTCCGCTGGTCAACGACCGTGAGGAGATGCGCGCAGGAACGCTCTCGTTCTCGGTGGTGAATCCGCTGAAGTCGTGGCGGTTGGACATCGCTGATGAGGCAAACGGGATCAGCGGTTCGCTCGAGTTCCGGGCCCGCTGCCCGCTGTACCTGTTCAGCCCGATCCGCTGGCGGGACGGGGATCACTTGGTCGTGGACCAGATGCATTACACGCAGGCGGGCGTGTACGAAGGGTCGCTGAGGATAGGAGACCGCACGGTTACCGACCTGATCGGGATGCGGGACCGCTCGTGGGGCGTGCGGGACATGGCGCTCGTGCCGTTCTGGACCTGGATATCGGCGCAATTCGAGGAGTTCTGCATCTCGGCGTGGCTGTGGGAAACGCCAGAGGGCGAGGTTATCCATGCGGACGGCGCGATCGTCCACGAATCGGGTGAGGCCAGGCCGGTGACGGCGATCGCACACGAGCTCGAACTGTGGCCTGGGACAAAGAGACCGCGGCTGGGACGGTTTCAGCTGACGATGGCGGACGGGGACACGGTCTCGCTGGAGGCGCGCGAGATCGGCTCAATATTCCTTGGCCCGGGAGTCGGACGCTGGAGCGATTCAGATGCGGATGCTCTGGCGAAGGCCGATGCGTCGGCGTTCGGGTTCGATCAGCACTGCCGGTTCGAGATGGGCGACGAGACGGGGTTTGGGATCGTGGAGTATATGGTAACGGGCGGGTACGAGCGGTATGGGATTCGAGCCGTCAGGATAGGTGGCTGAGCGCGGGTAGCATAACGACGGAGTGGGTGTAGGCGCCGGAGAGTGCCCGAACGGCTTCCTCCATCGCGTGTGTTGCCTCCTCGACGGTGATGCCCGGCTCGAACCAGATGGGTTCGCCGACGCGGGCGAGGACCGGCGCCGGGCGGGAGTGCTTGGTGCCAGGGGGGAGCACGTTTGCGGTCCCTTCGATGTAGATGGGCAGCACCGGCACGCGTTGTCCGAGCGCCAGGATGGCCGGCCCCATGTGGAAGGGCAGCAGCTCGCCAGTTCGCGAGCGCTTCCCTTCGGGGAAGATGAGGAGCGACCAGCCGTTGCGCAGGAGCCACTGAGAATAGGCCAGCGCCTCGCTGCCACCGCCGCGCGTGATGGGGAAGGCGTTGTAGCGGAGCGAGTGCCACATGCCCTTGATCCGTTCGCGGTACATGCGGTCCGCAGCGGCGACGACCGCTGTTCGGTCGTAGATGTGGTCCGGCAACAGGGAGAGGGCGACCGCGGTATCGAAATGACTGGCGTGGTTAGCGATGATGATGAGAGGGTTGTGGGCGGCTTTGAGGTTCTGTCTGCCCTCGACGGTCAAGGGCTGACAGAACCTGCGGACGTGGCGAGTAACCGTCCACGGCCGGGCGATTCGCCTGTAGGCCCGCGCCCAAGCGCTTAGTGCCCAGCGATACGGCTTGACCTCTTCGGGCGCCTGGACTCGTTCTCTTTGGCTGCTGACCGGAGCAGTGGTCATATCAGACCTCCTTCTGCGAGGATCGTCCCCCGCGAGACTCAGTTGATCCTAGCGCGAACCAACAGGGACCTGTTTCCTTTGTGTATTACAAATCGTAGAAGCTTGCATTGCGAAACCCTGCAAAGGTCGTAGCCTATATCAGCGCTTATGCGGAAGTGGCTTGCTGGGGAGCCGCCGGCCGGGACGCGAGCTCACGGACGGCTAGCTCCATCGTGTGCTTGGCGTCGCCGATGGCCGTGCCTTCAGGAAACCTGAGAAGTGCGCCGACGCGGGCGACGACGGGGGCCGGCCTGGAGACGTTGGTGCCCGGCGGGAGGATGTTTGCGGCGCCCTGGATGTTGATGGGTAGTACGGGCACGCTCTGTTGAGTCGCGAGGATGGCCGGACCCCCATGAAAAGGCAGAAGTTCTCCGGTGCGCGAACGCTTTCCTTCCGGGAAGATGAGGAGGGACCAATCGTTGTGGAGGAGCCACTGGGAGTAAGCGAGCGCCTCTCTGCCGCCGCCACGCGTTATGGGGAAAGCGTTGTAGCGCAGAGAGTGCCACGCGCCCTTGATCCGCTCGCGATACATGCGGTCGGCGGCGGCGACGACGGCCGTGCGGTCGTAGATGGAGTTTGGCAGGAGCGAAAGGACGATCACGGTATCGAAGTGGCTGGTGTGGTTGGCGATGATGAGAAGGGGGTTCTCGAGGTTCGCAAGGTTCTCGCGACCATCGATGGTGAAGGGGCGGCAGAACTTGCGCACGTGGCTTGCGACCGTCAAGGGCCGCGCGATGCGACGAAATGTCCGGGCCCAGGGACTGAGCGCCCACTTGTGGGGCTTGATCTCCCGCTGAGCCGAAGTCTGCTGTCCGCCGTGGGTGACGGAAATATCGGTCATGGCCAACCTCCCTGTGGGCGGGCTTAGGAGGCTTTATTTTACGCCGTAACGCGGCGTTCTTCCATAATCCGGCGCAGGGCCGTGATCATCTGGGCGATGTTCAGCTCCTGGTACACGGGGAAGCTGAACAGAGCGCCTTCGTTCACTGTATAGATGTTGCGGCGCCCTTCGCGTCGCTTCGCGATGAATCCGTTCTCCTCCAGGTCACGGACGATCTGGTAGACGGCCCGCTCAGTGAGATCGGTGCCGCGGGCGATCTCGCGGAGGGTGGCGCGGGGGTTCTGAAAGAGGTGGGTGAGCACGAGTCCGTAGTTGCTGAGGAAGTTCCATTTCTTTGCCATAATTAGCCCCCGAGATCTCTGTGCGGGCGATTCCGCGCCGTTATCGTCACGCACAGGGTTGACAGCTTAAGCATGCGGCAGGTATAGTGACTTCTGCTCAATTGCAGAATTCGAATTCCATAATGGTAAACCAAAGCGCCGATATTATAACGCCAATGACTGAATTTGAAAACTACTTTGACCGATACCGATATGGAATTCAGGTGTCATTATGCACATGACGCCAATTCTTGTCCAGTAGCAGGGCCTTTACCCCGCAGATCTCAGCAGCGAACGCACCCCGGTACGATGACGACTCTACGGCTTTTCGGCTCGCCAACGCGTGAAGACGCTGTTGACGCCGTGCGAGGAGTCGATAAGTTTGCGGAGAAGTACCGGCAGTACTTCCCTCGCGTCTTCGCTTACGTCTATGGCCGGGTGCACAACGTTCATCTGACGGAGGACCTCGTCGCGGACGTGTTCGAGCGGGCGTTCTTGAAGGCTGATTCGCTGAGAAACGACGAAGCCTTCTCCACGTGGCTTTTTACGATCGCGCGGAATGTCATCATAAGCCACGGCCGAAAGAGCTATCGCGAGACGGTGGTGGACCCGGAGGTGTTGCGAGAGATAGCGCCGAGCGGGGCATCAGTTGAAGGCGATGTCCTCCTGCGCGAAGAGTTGACGGCAGTCACGCGACTGCTGCGGGACTTCCCGCAGCGGGAGCAGGACATCATCTCGCTTAAGTTTGATGCGGAGCTAACGAACGTGCAGATCGCGAAAATCATGGGTTTGAGCGAGCCGAACGTGCGCGTGATCCTGTTCCGGACGCTGCGCAAGCTGCGGGAGCGAATGACCGCACAGCGCAAAAGCTAGGCTCTCGATCCGCTAACCGTCTGGCCCGGACTCTTTCATGAACTATCCCCGCGCAGGCTCTACCAGAATCTTGGCGTGCGTCTCCGGGTCGCCGAGCGATTCGAAGGCTTGAGGCAGATCAGCGATCCCAATCTCTCCGGTAATCAGCGGGGAGACGTCGATATCCCCGCAGGCGATGTTGTCGAGCGTTTGCCGGAACTCGATAGGGTCGTAACCCAGCGCGAACTGCACGGACAGCTCTTTTGTCACGCCGATGATGGGCCAGATGGTATCCGCTTCCATGCAGACGCCGGCGACCACGATGCGTGTGGATCTCGGCGCGAACCGCATGATCTCGTCGAGCACGCCAGGTAGGCCCACGGCCTCGAAGACTACAGGGCTTCGGCCGGAACCGACGCGCTGCCACTCGTTAATCGCTGGTTCCTCTTTAGGATCAACGGTCACGTGGGCGCCCATGCGACCAGCGAGTTCGCGGCGTTTGGGCGAGAAGTCCGCGGCCACGATCGGCTCGACGCCGCGCAGACGCAGCCCGGAGATGATGGCGAGCCCGATTGGGCCGCAGCCCAAGACGATAGCCCCCTCGTCAGGCTGAATCGCGGATTTCGCGACGGCGTGAATGCCGACAGCCATTGGCTCAGTGAGCGCGGCGTGGCGCGGATCGAGACCGTCTGGGACCTTGAAGCAGAGCGCCGGCGAGAGCACCATGCGCTCCCCGTAGCCCCCAGGAAAGGCATGCGAGTATCCCACCTGGGCCGGCCCGTTTGGCGTGATTACCAGTGGAATTGAGACGACCACGTCACCGGGCTCGACGCCGGATGCGCCCGGTCCGAGTTCAAGCACGCGCGCAGAGAACTCGTGGCCCATAACCACGTCTCCATCCACGTCTGCCGGAATGCCCATGGCGTCCGACAGTTCAACGAGGCGGTCTAGATGCTTCAGCGCGTGCAGGTCAGATCCGCAAATGCCACAAGCGAGCGTCTCGACAAGTATGTTCCCTGGACCAGGAACGGGGTCTGGCACCTCTTTGACGGTCAGGCGGCCGTCACGCATTACCGCTGCGCGCATTACTCTGCAGTCCTCCTATGAAGTCGCTGGCGTCCCCGATGGGAGTCGAACATATACGCACGGCGCCGGGCGACGAAAGATCCAATGGGGCTCGGCGGCGGCCCGTCGCCCCTCGACCCGGTAGGCGATGGGGACTCTGTCTCTTCTCGCTGTAGAGGACTTCGCTATCATTGGCGCAAGTGTACGGCATTGGAGCGGTACGGGTGGCAGGTGGCTGAGTGCTTCCGGCGTCGTCTCTTCCGGACGCTGCGCAAGCTGCGAGAGCGCATGACCGCTCGGCGCAAAAGCCAGAGCCCGCTTCCGTCTGCGCCGCTAACCCCGTCTTTCCGAAACAAACTCGAAAGGGCGAAGTCAGGCTGAACCCCAGTCGCTCATCGAAAGCCATTAGCGGCGGCCATGAAAGTTCCATGTCCGACCGGTTGCCCGGTTGAGAGCCTGACCCCGGGGTGCTTTAGTCTACGCGAGGTCGTCGGCTATCGGCAGGCCGACAATGTTGTAGCCGGCGTCTACGTAATGGACTTCGCCGGTGACGCCGGCGCCGAGGTGCGAGCAGAGGTAGGCTGCTGCGTTACCCACGTCCTCGAGAGTGATGTTGCGGCGGAGGGGGGCGACCTCGCGAAAGCGCGAGTGGAGGCCCTTGAAGCCGGAGACGCCGGCGGCGGAGAGGGTGCGGATGGGGCCGGCGGAGATGGCGTTCACGCGGATGTGTTTGTCGTGGGCGCCGAGGTCGCGGGCCAGGTAGCGGACGCTGGCCTCGAGGGCGGCCTTGGCGACCCCCATCACGTTGTAGTTCGGAAACGCCCGCAGCGAGCCGAGGTACGTCAGCGTGAGGACCGAGCCGCCCTCGCGCATGATGGGAAGAGCCGCTCGTGTGAGAGCTGTTAGCGAGAAGACGCTGACGTCCATCGCGAGGTGGAATCCATCTCGCGAGGTGTCGTAGAAGGCACCGCTGAGCTCGTCGCGGTTGGCGAAGGCGATGGAGTGGACGAGGATGTCGATGCCGCCGAGGGCGGCCTTCGCCTTGTCCATGACGGCGGCGATGTCGTCGTCTTTGGAGACATCACACGGCTCGATGAAGGTGGAGCCGACGGAGGCGGCGAGTGGGCGGACGCGGCGTTCGAGGGCCTCGCCGGCGTAGCTGAAGCCGAGGGTCGCGCCCTCACGGGCGAAGGCCTGGGCGATGCCCCAGGCGATCGAGTGGTCGTTGGCGACGCCGAAGATGAGGGCGGTCTTGTTGTCAAGAAGGCCCATTTCGCCCCACCCCGCGTGTCCCTCGCGGCGCCTTGTTCCTCCTTCTTGTTGTCGGGGACTCGTTCTTCCCGCCCGCCCGCCCGGGAGGAGTGAAACTGGGGGACACCCCCAGACCCCCGGCCTGCCGGCGGCTTTTCCTCACTTCGACACCGCCGCTGCTCTTGCGCCAATCACGCCTTGCTTTCTTAGCTCAGCGATCTCTTCCCAGGTGAGGCCAGCCTGGAGGAGCACCTCCTCCGTGTGCTGGCCAAACTCGGGTGCTGGTTGGCGGATGCTGCCGGGAGTGGCGCTTAGGTTGACCGCCGGCGCGACGATAGGTAGCGGGCCGTAGGCTGGGTGGTCCAGAGTTGTGAGCATGACGTTCTCGATGATCTGTGGGTCTTTCTCGAGGTCTCGATATTCGTGCACGACCTCGAAGATGAAGTCATGGCGGCGGAAGAGGTCCCGCCAGAAGGCAGCGGGCTGGGTGGCGAAGATCTCGTCGAGGCGGGCGATGAGCTGCATCAGCTCCGGGGCGTGCATTCGCATCCATTCCAGGCTCAGCCTTTCCGGTTCCAGCCACTGGCCCGTCACTTCGTGGAGCGCTTCGCGGAAGGGCGGCCAGTAGCGGCCGAACTGGGGCATGCCGACTATCAGCCAGCGGCCGTCCTGTGCCTTGTACTGGTTCCAGAGGGGACTGGTGAGGCCGCGCGGGATTCTCGGAAGAGGAGAACCGCCGTAGTTGCCGGACATGAGGTAGCTGGAGATGTTAAACGCCTGGACCGCGATCTGTCCCTGGAGGAGCGATCCATCTACCATCTGGCCGATACCGGTGCGCTCGCGGTGGAAGAGGGCGAGGACGATGCCGTAGGAGAGAAGGAAGGCGCTGACCTGGTCGGCCATGCCGCCGAAGGTGCGCGTCGGCGGGGCGTCGGGCTCGCCGGTGACGCTCATGAGGCCGCCGCGGGCCTGAGCGAGCGGGTCGAGTGCGGGGCGCTGTGCGTCGGGCCCCTTCAGTCCGAAGCCGGACGCCTGGCAGTAGATGAGCCGCGGGTTGATGCTGGATAGCGTTGCGTAATCGATCGCCAGCCGTTCGCACACGCCGGGGCGAAAGTTCTGGACGACGACGTCGGCAGTGGCGACGAGACGGTAGAAGATATCACGCCCCACCTCGGACTTGAGGTCCAGCACTATGCCACGCTTGTTGCGATTATGCGTCTCGAAGTAGGCGTTGGGGCCGCTGTCGCCGATATCGTAGCGGACGAGGGAGCGGCCGGGGTCGGGCGAGTCGGGGCCTTCGATCTTGATGACGTCTGCGCCCCAGTCGGCGAGCATGGCGGTGGCCATCGGGCCCTGCTGCCAGATGGTGAGGTCGAGAACGCGGATGCCTTCGAGGGCGTTCATCGTGTGCAAGATAGCATATGTTCCTCTTTATCGCGTTGAGGGGCAGCCGGCAGCTTAGGCGATGGGAACGTTGCCAAGCCAGCGGACGTCGGGTCGACGTCCTCCAATCGCGCGGATTAGCTTGTCGTCCGCGGTTACGAATTCAACACCGAGCTGCTCAGCAAGCGCGATGTACATCGCGTCCATGATGTAGATCGAGAGTTCGATTGTGATGTCCATTGCTCGGTGAATCACGGAATCAGGGTCAGGCTGCGTGCCCAGATCAGATCCAAGGAAGTGGGCCAGGTCTTGTTTAGCATCCGAATGAGAGATCCGGCTGCTGCGAGCGGCAGAGCCTAGGGCGTTTGCGACCTCGTGGCGAATGATGTGAGGAGCTGTGCTGCCAGCAGCAATTATCGAGTCGAGGACATGATCGGCCTCGTGAAGAAGGTTCTCATCACGCAGATACCATTTCGCGGCGACCGAGGCGTCGATCACCCACCGATCAGGACTCCTCATCGATTAGCTGCTCAATTGTCTTTTCACCGGAGGCTACTTCGTTCATTCGCCGGCCGACTCGAATTAAGGTAGCGGTGTTGATGTCTATCGGGCGCTGAAGGGCGGGAATCTCTGCGGCCCATCGGCGACGGCGTTCGATCTCTTCCGCTGCGGGTGGCCGCATCATATACTCGCGGAATTCGTCGCGTGTCATGTCCAAGACGTTCTTGCGCTGTACCATGGTCGCCTCGATGTCCTCCTCCCTCACGCGGACGCTCCGCCCGATTCTCGTTGCCGGCAGGCGCCCCGATCGTATGTGGCGACGAACCGTAATCGGGTGGAGGCGGAGGCGCTTCGCGACTTCATCAACAGTCAATAGTTTACTCATGCTTCGATGTTAGCAGGAGATAGCACGAGTATGCAACAGGCAGCATTCTAAGGAATCATGGTGCGCAGGCGCCCGACGACGCCGGTAAGCGCTTCGCCTGCCGGCGCTCGCAAGACGATGTCGCATAGCCCGGTAAGCGGCGTCTGGTTCGGGTTGACCTCGATGAGGGCGCCGCCAGAAGACTTGACGTCCACGGGAAACTGGGCGGCGGGATAGACGACGGCGCTGGTGCCGATCAGGAGCATACAGTCGCACATGCGCGTCTGGTTGATGCACTCGTCGAGGGCGTCGCGGGGGATGGGCTCGCCAAACATGACGGTGTCGCCCTTGACGATGCCGTTCGTGCAGTCTGGGCAGCGTGGTGGCAGCTGGTCCAGCGGAATTTCCCCGTACGGCCAGCGGTGATTGCAGGCGATACAGCGCAGCTTCGTGCGGTTGCCGTGGATCTCCGTGATCGCCTGACTGCCGGCGAGCTGGTGCAGGTTGTCGATGTTCTGAGTGATGATGTGCTGGAGATGGCCCATCTCCTCGAGGTCGTGCAGGGCGAAGTGGCCCGCGTTCGGAACAGCGGTCTCGAGCGCCTGGACGAGCTCCCCGAGTCTGCTGGCCCGCTCCCGGCGCTGCTCCCACCAGCGTTTGGGGTCTTCGACGAAGCGCTCATAGTCGCGCAGGTCCGGCTCGCCGTGCTTGGTCCAGAGGCCCTCGGGCCCGCGGAAGGTGGGGACGCCGCTTTCGGCGGAGAGGCCGGCCCCGACGAGGGCGACGACGTGGCGGGAGGCGGCGATGAGTCGCGCGGCGTCTTCGATGGCGCGATCGAGGTCATCATCACGCTCGCCCTGAGGCTCTCGAAGGGTCATTCTCTCACGAAGCTGACGATGACGGTGCGTTCGCGGGGGCCGTCGAACTCGGCGAGGAAGATGCCCTGCCAGCGGCCGAGCGCCAGGCGGCCGTTCTCGACCGGGATGTAGGCGGACTGGCCCACCAGGGTGGCCTTGATGTGGGCGTGGGCGTTGCCTTCGGCGTGGCGGTAGCCGGCGTTTACGGGCACAAGCTCGTCGAGGCGGGCGATCATATCGGCGCATACATCCGGGTCGGCGTTCTCGTTGACGATGATGCCGGCCGTGGTGTGCGGCGCGAAAACGTGGGCGACGCCGTCGAGTATACGCGCGTCGCGAACGGCGCTGCTCACGCGCTCGGTGATGTCGAGCAGCTCCTGGTAGTCGCCGGTGCGGACGGTGATTCGCTTGGGCAGGATGGGCACCTCCGAGCGCGTATTATAAGGGTGATAGGTGACAGGTGACAGGTGACAGGTTCCGTTCCGTACTGATCATTGCGGGGTCAGATTCCAGCGCGGGTGCGGGTATTCAGGCGGACCTGAAGACATGCGCGGCGCTGGGTGTGTACGGTACGACGGCGATCACGGGGCTGACGGCGCAGAACACGATGGGCGTTATGGCGATCCACGAGGCGCCGGCGGAGTTCGTGGCAGCGCAGATCGACGCGATCGTGGCGGACATCCGGCCGGACGCCGTGAAGACTGGAATGCTGGCGAGCGCGGCGATCATCGAGGTGGTGGCGGCGAAGGTGAAGGAGCATGCGTTGCCGTTTCTCGTCGTCGATCCGGTGATGGTGGCGAAGAGCGGCGACCGGCTGCTGCGGGAGGACGCGGTGCGGGCGATGCGAGAGCTGCTCGTGCCGCTGGCCGACGTGGTGACACCGAACCTACCGGAGGCGGAGGACCTGCTTGGGCGGTACCTTCGGACGGATGAGGAGATACGCGAGGCAGCGAGGGAGATTCAGTCGTGGGGGCCGCGGAACGTGGTGATGAAGGGCGGGCACCGTGAAGGGGAGGCTGCGGTGGACATCCTGTTCGACGGCCGAGGCTTCCGTGAATTCTCGGCGCCTCGCATTGAGACAACGAGCACGCACGGGACGGGGTGCACCTTCGCCTCGGCGATCGCTTCATTCCTCGCGCGCGGCGAGACGGTGGCGGAGGCGGTTGGACACGCCAAGGAGTACCTGACGGAAGCGCTGCGGCGGGCGGCCCCGATCGGCCACGGGCACGGGCCGGTGGAGCATTTCTGGAACGTTCGGAAGGAGGAAGCAGGGGGAAGGAAGGAGGGTCGCAATGGCTGAAAAGCCCAGGCCGGCTTACCTCAGGGACCACAGGCTTAAGGGGAAGGCC
>WNFV01003733.1_pt1 | contig 25297 bp, 26 predicted proteins | sample 5400101 | NCBI WGS metagenome assembly WNFV01 (sample SAMN13153361, study PRJNA577476) | soil metagenome | isolation source: 115 cm soil or saprolite under grassland replicate 1 | place: USA:California | collected 2016-06-15
TGAAGTTTCTTCCCACCCTGAAGGGCGAGACCGAGGCCGAGGTCTCGGCCGTGGCCAAGGTCCTGAGCCAACTGCCGAGTGCGCCGCCGCCCGGCGCGCCGGGAGCGGTCGGGGTGGTCAGGCTGCCGGCCGGCCTGGACCCGGCGGCGAACTACACCTCAGCCTGGAAAGAGGTGATCAACATGGCCAACCAGAGTGGGCGCACGCATAGCTTTCGCGCGATGCAGGACGCCGCGGAGCAGGCGGCGCCCCACGACGGTCTCGGCATCGTCGGCTTCGCCGGGGTCGCGGCCGGAGCGGTCTTCATGCGCGACGTGCTGCCGATCGAGAAGGTACTTCTGCTCTACGAGCCTTTTGCTTCTGCGCTGCCCTACGAGTCCCTGGCCTAGACAAAGGCGCTTGTCGATACCGCAGATGTATACCTGCGAAAAAGAAACCCCTTGACAATGTCGTCGAATCGTCGCAAATTTGGATTCGATTCGTTCTCCGTCCGGGTCCACCGACAGTCCACGCAAGGGTTGGCCTCCAAAAGTAGGCAACGGCCGTAAAGCGGCGCAGAAAACCAGAAGCGTGTCACCCGGTGGCCTCCGGGTCGAGGCGGTGTCCGCTGCAGGCGCCGCCTCGTTTTTTTGTGCCAACTCCTTCCCACGCAGTGGGGAGGTGGCCGGCTAAGCCGGCCGGAGGGGCCGGTCCCTGGTTCGATAATTCGCCGTCGTGATCGGAGAGCTGGCCGCGCCGGCCTCGCGCCGCCGGCCGGCGCTGTCCAACCGGCGGTTTCGCACCCTGCTTCTCGCGGTGGCGGGGATTCCAATCACCGCGACCTACCTGTGGCAGGCCGTGATCCAGCCGATCTTCTTCGGCGGCTATCTCGGTGACTTCCAGGAGAGCTACATGCGCGCCGCGGGGCGCGTCGCCTCCGGCCTGGACCCCTACGACCTGTGCGCGACGATGGGCTGCTCCGAGCCGACCGGCCCGCAGTACGTGATGCCGCCGCTGCTCGCGTGGATGCTGCAGCCGTTGGTCGGCGTCGACAGCCGCGCGATCACGGTGGGCGCGGTCATCGTTCTGAATGTCTCGCTCGCGCTGTTCCTGTGGACCGCTTTGAGGGCGTTGAAGGTCGACGACTGGCAGCTCACCGTGCTGCTCGTCCTCGTTGCGCTTGCCTTCGAGCCGGTCGTTGGCAACGTGGCCGAGGGACAGGTCAACCTGGTCCTGCTCGGACTCTCGGGCGTCTGGCTTCTGGCCTGGATCGAGGATCGATGGTGGGGTGGTCTCGCACTGGGCGCCGAGGTCGCGATCAAGCTCATCCAGGGGCCGGTGGCGCTGCTGGTGATGTGGGCTCGGCGCTGGGCGATGCTAGGCGCCGCGGTGGCGAGCGGGCTCGTGCTGTGGTTGGCGGGCGCGCCTCAGTACCTGTTCGAGTACCTGGTGAAGGTGCTGCCGGCGGTCAGCGCGGGTACCGGGTTCTTCGAAAACCACTCGCCCGGCGGCACTTTCGCTCGGATCTTCGATCCCGATACCTTCTTTGCGACGCGCGGCAGCCCCGCCGCTGCGCGCGTGCTGACGCTGCTGCTTGCGCTGGCGGTGCTTGCCGTCACGTTCGTAGTCCTCCGGTCGCCGGCGCGCTCGAAGACGGGTCGCGCGCTGGAGGCGGCCGCGATCGTGGCGGCGACTCCGCTCATCGCTTCTTACTCATGGGGTACGCACCTCGTGCTGCTGCTGCTTCCGATGGTCGTGCTCATCGCATGGTCGGTACGACGTCGCGACTGGAGCGTTCTCGTCCTGGTAGGAATTTCATGGTTGCTGATCGGACCTGTGCACAAGCTGTTGCAGGCCCTGTTGGTAACGGGGTATACGGATGTACTGGTGCTGAGGGTGCTCGCGGAGTTCGGTGTGGTGGGAATCCTTGCCCTGTGGATAGCCTGCCTGATCGCGGTCAGGCGTTCCGAAAAAGTGGCAAAGGCTACTGTTTAGGGGCTTGTCTGAGGCACCAGTTCCCCTGTTAGGCTGTGTCGGCTTGAGCCCATGCCCTCACTGATTTCGCAAGCAAAAACGGTCGTGTTCGATGTGCCGAAGCACGGCAAGCTCGCCTATTGCTTGCTGCGCGACGACCGTGTGCCGAAGGCGCCCAAGGTGGTGCTTCTCGCCGCGCTGGGGCTCATCGCCAGCCCGTTGAACTTTCCCAAATGGATTCCCGTGCTGGGCGAGCTGGACATCCTCGCCCTGGGCATCCTGGCCGTGGAGACGTTCATCGCAGCCTGCCCGGTGGATATCCGGCGCGAGCACGAGGCCGCGTTGAAAGCGAAGCAGAGCGTCTGGGATCGTGATGTCCGGGACACCGTGAGCGCCGCCCGCCATGGAATCGGCCGTGTTGTTCATCGAGTAGGTTCGCGAGTCCGCCACCGCGACGAATATGAATCCATCTCGGAGGTCGGGTGAAGTGCGGGTCTTGCTGACAAAGGACGTCGAGAACGTCGGCCACGCCGGCGATGTGAAAGAGGTCGCCGATGGCTACGGCCGCAACTTCCTGCTGCCCCGCAAGCTTGCGGTCGCGGCGGGCAGGGGGGCCGAGGCGGAGGCCAAGCGGCTGCGCGAGGCCGCGGTCAAGAGGGAGACCAAGGACCGCAGCGAGGCGCAGACCGTGGCTGACGAGATCGACAACAAGACGGTCGTCGTGCGTTTGAAGGTCGGCGCCGAAGACAAGGCGTTTGGCTCGATCACCAACCAGGACATCGCCGCGGCGCTGAAGGCTCAGCACCGCGTGGAGATCGATCGGCACAAGATCGAGATGAAGGAGCCGATCAAGACGCTGGGCGAGCACCAGGTCGCGCTCAAGCTGCACCGCGACGTGAGCGCCCACGTCAACGTGATCGTCACGCAGGACCGCTAGCAGGACCCGGCATGGCGACCACGCTTCAACTCGCCGCAGGGCGGATACCACCGCACGACCTCGACGCGGAGATGTCGATCCTCGGATCGATCCTCCTCGACCCGCTTTCGATCGCCAAGGTGCTGCAGTTCCTGCACCCCGAGGACTTCTATCGCGAGAACAACGGCCAGATCTATCGCGCTGCTCTTGATCTGTTCGCGGGTGGCGAGCCGATCGACAACGTCACCCTGGCCTCGCAGCTGCAGTCGATGGGGCTTCTGGATCGCGTCGGCGGCCGCGCCCAACTCGCGTCGATGCAGTCGGCGGTGCCGACCGCCGCGAACATCGAGTACTACGGCCGGATCGTCAAGGAGAAGGCGTACAAGCGGCGGCTGATCAGCGCCGGCGGCAACATCGCGGGCTACGGGTACGACGACTCGATCGAGGCCGAGGACGCGATCAACCAGGCGCAGTCACTGGTCTTCGGCGTCGCGGACGATCGGGATCAGCGCGAGCTGGCTCGGCTGTATGACCTGCTCGGACCCGCGATGGAGCGCATCTCACTCCAGATGGAGAGCGGTCAAGGTGTTGTTGGAATTCCATCAGGTTTCCATGACCTCGATCGGATGACTAGCGGCTTCAAGGACAGCGACCTGATCATCGTCGCGGGTAGGCCGAGCATGGGGAAAACCAGCTGGCTTCTCAACATCGGTTTGCATGCTGCACTGGAAGCTCACAAATCGATCGCAATCTTCAGCCTCGAGATGTCAAAAGAGCAATTGACGGAGCGATTGCTCACCGAGCAAGCGCAGATCGACGCCCAGCGGATGCATCGCGGCCTCTTGAGCGAAGCCGAGTTCGACAGGGTGTCGAATGCGTTAGGTCCACTCGGTGAAGCGTCGATCTACATCGACGACACGCCAGTTATGGACGAGTTGACTCTTCAGCTGAAAGCGCGCCAGGCCAAGATGCGCCACAACATCGACATGATTCTTCTGGACTATCTCCAGTTGATGCATGGGCGGTCGCGTGGAGAAGACAATCGCGTGCAAGAAGTCTCCGCAATTTCGCGGGCCCTTAAGGGGTTGGCTCGTGAGCTCCGCATACCGGTCGTCGCGGTTTCGCAGTTGAGCCGCGCGCCGGAACAGCGTCCAGACAAGCGCCCGATCCTCAGCGACCTTCGCGAGTCAGGCTGTCTTGCCGGTGACACGCCCGTCTATCTTCCCGACTCCGGAACATACGTCGCCATCAAGGACCTCGTTGGCAAGACCGGCTTTCGCGTCCTCGCGCTCGACCAAGGCTGGTGGCGCATGGAATGCAAGCGAGTCACCAACGTTTTCGCTACCGGCACCAAGCCGGTGCTCAAATTGACTACCCAGCTCGGGCGCTCCGCGCGGGCAACGGCGAACCACAAGTTCCTGACCATGGAAGGCTGGCGGCGGCTCGACGAGTTGAAGATCGGGCAACACATCGCACTGCCTCGAATCCTTCAAGGTCCCGACAAAGACACGATGTCCCGGGCCGAACTCGGTTTGCTTGGTCACCTGATCGGCGACGGCTGCACTCTACCTACGCACGCGATCCAGTACACGACGAAAGATCCGACCCTGGCCGAAGAGGTTGTCCGTCTCGCGAAGGAAGTCTTTGGTGATGCAATCCGACCGCGGATTCACTCGGAGCGGACATGGATTCAGGTCTATCTGCCGCCGACACGACACCTCACTCATGGTGTGCGCAATCCGGTTCGAGTTTGGCTTGAGGAGCTGGGCGCTTTCGGCCTTCGTTCGTACGAAAAGCGCGTTCCGCGCAGGGTCTTCGAGCAGTCGGCGCTTGGTGTTGCTTGCTTCTTACGGCATTTATGGGCGACGGATGGCTGCGTGCGGTTGACTCGCGACCACTACGCCTCCATCTACTACGCGTCCAGCAGCGAAGCCCTGGCACATGATGTCCAGTCGCTGCTGCTCCGTATTGGGATCAATGCCAGGCTCAGCCGGCACAGTCAGGGCATGAAGGGCCGCGACCAGTTTCACGTCACGCTGTCCGGGCAGACCGAGATGCTCGCGTTCCTTTCCATTGTCGGTGTGCTGGGCCAGGAGAAGATCACGCACGGGGCGCTTGTACTGGACTACCTGCAAACCCGGGAGGGCAAAACGAATCGAGACGTCGTCCCCTCCGCCGTTTGGGCGTTGTACGCGCGCCCTGCGATGGCGGCAGCGGCCATGACTCAGCGCACGATGAAAGGCCGACTGGGAATGTCCTACATGGGTTCAGGTATCTTCGGCCAGAACCTCAGCCGGGCACGAACCCGGCGCGTCGCCCTGGCAGTCGGATCCCCCGACATGGAGTTGCTCGCGACAAGCGACGTCTACTGGGATCGGATAGCGGAGATTTCACCGGACGGCGAGGACGAGGTCTTTGACATGACCGTTGGAGGTCTTCACAATTTCGTTGCCTCCAACATAATTCTTCACAACAGCATAGAGCAAGATGCGGACGTAGTCATGTTCTTGTTCCGACCGGAGTACTACAAATCCGACGAGAAGCCGGGCATCGCCGAGGTCCACGTCGCCAAACACCGCAACGGCCCGACCGGCACGATCGAGCTCAAGTTCCGCCGCGACCACACCCGCTTCTACAACCTCGAGACGAGGCGACCCGAGCCCGGCACAGAATAGCCCCCGTGGTCATCATCCTGGTCGGCGGCCAGTGGGGGGACGAGGGCAAAGGCAAGGTCATCGACTATCTCGCCGCGAAGGCCGACATGGTCATCCGCTCCCAGGGCGGGAACAACGCCGGCCACACCGTCATCACCGAGCACGGCGAGTTCAAGTTCCAGCTCATCCCGAGCGGCATCCTCTACCCCCACTGCACCTGCATCATCGGCAACGGCGTGGTCGTCGACCCGATCGTCCTCCTCAAAGAGATCTCCCAGCTCAAAGAGCGAGGCATCGACCCCAAGAACCTCATCGTCAGCGAGCGCGCGCACATGGTCATGCGCTACCACCCGCTCTTCGACCAGCTGGAAGAAGAGGCGCGAGGCGACGACCGCCTCGGCACGACCTGGCGCGGCATCGGCCCCGCGTATGCGGACAAGATCCGAAGGATCGGCTTCCGCATCGGCGACCTCCAGAAGGAAGCCTTCATGCGCAAGAAGCTGGCCTTCGTCGTCGACCAGGTCAAGAACCCGATCCTCGAAAGGCTCTACGGCAAGAGCGCCTACGAGTGGGAGTCGATGCTCGACGAGTACCTCCACTACGCGAGGGAGCTCGACAACTACATCAAGGACACCTTCCCGATCATCCAGGACGCCCTGGACACCAACAAGAAGATCCTCCTGGAGGGTGCCCAGGCCACCATGCTCGACCTCGACTTCGGCACCTACCCCTACGTCACGAGCTCCAACCCCACCGCCGGCGGCGCGCTGACCGGCAGCGGTATCCCGCCGACCAGGGTCGACCTGACCATCGGCGTCTTCAAGGCCTACACGAGCCGCGTGGGCTACGGCCCCTTCCCGTCAGAGCTGACCAACGAGGTGGGGGACCAGATCCGCGAGCGCGGGCACGAGTTCGGCACCGTCACCGGCCGCCCGCGACGCATCGGCTGGTTCGACGCCGCGGTCGCGCGCTACGCCGTGAAGCTCAACGGCGTCGGCGTGGCCGCGCTGATGCGCCTCGACATCCTCGACGACCAACCCCAGCTCAAGATCTGCACCGGCTACGAGTTCCGCGGCGCCCGCCACGACCACCCGATCGCCAACATCTCCCACTACAAGCACTGCACGCCGATCTATGAGGAGATGCCGGGATGGCAGCAGGAGATCGGGGCCGCGAGGTGCTGGGAGGAACTGCCACAAAACTGTCGCGACTACGTCGAGCGCGTCGGCGAGCTCATCGGCGCTCCCATCCAGCTGGTCGGCACCGGCCCCAAGCGCGACCAGTTCGTGACCCGCGGCCGCGAACTCTTCGATTGAAACCGAAGCCGGGCGTCGAGGCCCAGCTGACCTGGCCGCAGATCCACGCTTTCCGACTTCAGCGCCACCACCTCACGCATCGCGCACCCAGGGAGGAGCTCGCGAACGTGGTGGGCGGGATCGGCGGCGCCCAGGCCCAGCTGATGTCCGCCGCCGAGATGCAGATCGCGGTCCGGGTCGACTGCACGACAGCCGACGTGCGCAAGGCACTCTGGACCGACCGCAGCCTGGTGAAGACGTGGCTCATGCGGGGCACGCTCCACCTCGCCCGCGCCGACGACCTGCCCGTCTACACGGCGGCGATGAGCAGGCGCTGGATCAAGGTCAGCAACGCCTGGCTGAAGTTCGTCCAGGTCACCGAGCCAGAGCTGTGGAAGCTCGTCGACGACATCGGCGCAGCCCTCGACGGCAAGCCGTTGAGCCGTGAGGAGCTCATCGCGATCGTGGGCAAGGGCAAGCCGGCGCGCATCACCCAGGCCCTGCGATCCGGTTGGGGCGGCATGCTCAAGCCCGCCGCCCGCAACGGCCGCCTCTGCTTCGGACCGAACCGCGGCCAGAACGTGACCTTCGTCAACCCAAAGCAGTGGCTGCACGACTGGCATGACGTCGACCCGGAGCAAGCCATCGTCGAGGCCGCGCGTCGCTACCTCCGCGGCTACGGCCCCGCCACCAAACAGGACTTCTCACGCTGGTGGGGAAACTGGCCCGGCGTCGGCAACGCCGCCTGGTCGGGTCTTAGGGACGAGCTCGTCCCCGTCGCAGTCGGCGGCGCCCGCGTCGACGCGCTCGCCACCGACCTCGACGACATGAGAAGGACAAAAGCCACCAGGTCGGTCCAGCTGCTGCCGCTCTTCGATCCGTACCTGATGGGCTACGCCACGCGCGATCACCTCTTCGACCGCGTCCACGCGCCGAAGGTGAGCCGCACCGCGGGCTGGATCTCCGCGGTCGTCCTGGTCGACGGCGTGGTGGCCGGCACCTGGACCCACACCACGGCCAAGGGGGGCAAGTTGCGCATCGAGGCCACGCCGTTTCAGCGCCTCACCTCCGCCGTGACCTCGGAAGTCCGCAAACGCGCGGACGAACTCGCCAAAGCAGTGGACGCGACCCGAGTCGAGGTTGTGCTCGCCTAGATGGTCTTGACGACGCGCAGGTTCGCCTCGCGCTGACGCAGGCGCCGGTTTCGCCTCCAGCGCTCCATCGCGATCGACGACGACCAGTAGATGATGACGACGACCGCCATCACCGCCTGGATCGCCGCCACGGTGAAGAACGCGACCTCGATCCCGTGGCCTCCGAACCACGCACCCTCCGCGGGGCGTCGCAGACCGACTGCAAACAGCCCTGCCGCGAAGCCGAGCACGGGCCTCACCGCCCACGATCCCGGCAGCAGCCTGCGGTCGGCGAGCAGCAGCCCTGCGACGAACCAGGTCGGACCGCTGTCGAGCTGAAACAGCGGGTCCCACCGGAACGTGTAGATGGCGAGCAGCGAGCCGACCAGGAATCCGAACAGCACCACAAGGCTCACGCGCCGCGCGTAAGCGAGCCACGCCACGCCAATCGCGATCGCCAGCAACGAGGTGGCGAACACCGGACCCGGAACATTGCCCACGTAGAGCTGGATGGGGTCGATGGGCGCGGATGCGGGCGCGAAGAATTGGTACCAGGTCCCGATCGGATCACCAAACGGCTCACCGTTCGCAGGGTTGATGTACGCAAACGGCGCGCCCCTGGTCGCAAGCGCGATCACGGCGTAGGCGAGCAGTCCGGCCTGGGCGCGGATCGCGGGCATGTAGCGCGTACGCAGGACCTCGAGCACCACCGCGAGCACCGCGATCTCGATCGAGATGAGAAGGCCCGCGCCGGCGCCGATAAGCGCGATGCCAAACACGGGCGCCAGCAACAGGTTCGCGCCCGGATGAGGAGCGCGGCCGCGCCAGATCAATCGGGCAGCGATCACCCCCACGATTCCGGCGGCCAGCGCGATCGCCAGCATCTTGAACGCAGGGACTTTGAAGATGATCAGGCCCGCCGCGACCGCGGGCAGCAGCGCGATCGCCGTCACGAGGTCGTCGGGAAGAGTCGCCGGCCTGAACGCCGCGCGGTCGAGCGCGGAGCCTATCTTCACGATCCACGCACGCGGCGATCTCGCCTTGGGCTCTCGGGACCCCCCGGCTGGCACGTGCGGATTGTAGGCAAAAGGTTCGGGACCGCATCTCTGGGTGATAATCCGCACGTTCGTGTCGCGGCTTGGCCAACGTCTTCTTGCGACGATCGTGGAGCTGTGGGTGGTTGCGATCGCCACCACGAGCGCTCTGGCGGGCGCGCTCCCTGACTCCACATGGGTTGCGCTGACTCCGCTTCCGAACCAGCCACGCGCGGCCCTGTTCGCGCTCGCGGTGGACCCCTCGAACAGCCAGGTCGTTCTCGCGGGCGATTCTCTAGGTTCCATTCACAGGAGCATCACCGGCGGCGTGTCCTGGTCGACTGTTTACGGAAGCAGGTCGGCGATCACCGCCATGAGCTTCAATCCGTACACGAAAGGCCTCGCCCTCGCGGGGACGCGAGGCGCGGGAGCGCTGATCAGTCGCGACGGCGGCGCGACGTGGTCGGCGACACGTGGACTCGAGGGTCGCATCGTCCGCGTCTTCGCCTTCGCGCTCACGCTCGTCGCCGCCGGGACCGACCACGGCGTCTACGTGAGCGTCGATGGCCTGACCTGGAGGCAGTCGGGGCTCACCGACCTCAGCGTCAACGCGCTGGCCGTGGAGGCGATCCACGAACCGGTGAGGCTCGTCGCCGGCAGCGACGCGCAGCTCTCTGCAGGCGGCCTGCCGCTCTTGCAGACCCTCGACGACGGCGTGACGTGGAAGCCGTTCATTCCCGCGATCAGCGGCACGATCGCGGTCAAGCTGGCCACGGGGCCGCTTCCTCCGACAGGCAACATCAGGCCGCTGGTGGTCGGCACGAACACCGGCCTCTTCGCGTCGAAGGACAATGGCGCGACCTTCGTCCCGCTCAGCGGCGGTGGACTCCTGCCCACCACCGACTACACGCAGGTCAACTTCATCGCGAACCATCACGACCGCTACTACGTCGCGAGTGACGGTGGGGGATCAGGAGCCGGGGGACTCTGGCGCACTGACAGTGCGGGCCAGGCTTTCACGTCGCTTCGTCCACCGGAAGCGTCGGTGTCGGCGCTCGCGGTGTCCAACGACGAGAAGCCGGTGCTCTACGTCGCGACGTTCAGACCAGCCACTCACATGGCGAACCTCTGGGCCTATCACGACACCGGCGGCACCCCGCAGGGTCCCCCGGTGACGGCTACTCCCGCGGTCAGCGGCACGCGCCAGGCGAGCCCCGGCGAACCATCGCTGGTCGACCAGCTGATCGGCTCGGCCCAGCTTCCCTACATCGGACTTGGGCTCGGCGCGCTCGCGGTCGTCCTGACCGCGGTCGCCGCGCATCTGCGCGGCCGGTACAGGTAGGCCGCTAAACTCGGTCGAAACTTGACGACGCCACACGATCGGCTGCGGGAGTTGGGCCTCACGCTTCCAACGCCACCTGCACCCGCGGCTTCGTACGTACAGACCAGGTTCGTGCCGATCAACGAGAAGCGCGCCCTGCTTTACGTTGCGGGGCAGGTCTCGGCCGAGGGAGACCAGATGCTGACCGGCCGATGCCCGGATGAGGTCTCGGTCGAAGAGGCGACGCGGCGGGCGCGATTGTGCGGGCTGCGCGTGCTCGCTCAGATCGAGGGCGCGATCGGCCTCGACAGGGTGGAGGCGATCACGCAGCTCATCGGGTTCGTCCACTGCGCAGACGACTTTGGGGAGCAGCCGAAGGTCATAAACGGCGCCTCCGATCTGCTGGTCGAGGTCCTGGGCGAGGCGGGCAGGCACACGCGGGCGGCGCTGGGCACCAACTCATTGCCGTTTTCGGTGACGATCGAGATCGCAGCGGTGGCGGTTGTCCGTACTCGCTGACATCCGCGGCCGCCTACGTCGGCCGGGCGCGCTCCTGGTCGGCTCGCTTCTGTATCTCTCGATCCTGTTCGGGGTGATGCTTTGGCGAGGCGTCTCCATCGAGCCGGAGTGGGTGGTGCTCGCGCTTCTCGTCATCGCGGTCGCGATGGGTCGCGGCCGAACCTTCCTCGCCGACTGGTTTCCGTTCCTGCTGCTGTTCTTCGCCTACGAGGCGATGCGCGGCTTCGCGGCCAAGACGGGTTTTGCGCCCCATGACCTGTCCGGCATGGAGCGCGCCGTCTTTGCGGGCACTCTGCCCACGGTGGACCTGCAGCACGCCTTCTACAACCCAAACGCGATCGGGATCCAGGACCTGGTCGCGATGTTCTTCTACTTCATGCACTTCCCGCTGCCGATCGTCGTCGGGTTCGTCTTCTGGATACGCAGCCGCGACCACTACCACCGCTTCATCGCCGCCCTGCTGCTGATGTGCTTCCTCGCGTTCATCACGTACCTCTTCTGGCCCTCGGCGCCGCCGTGGTGGGAGTTCCAGGCGAGCAAGGTGCCACCGGCGGACGTGGTGCACAAGATCCTCAACGAGACGGTCGACAAGCTCTGGGGCAAGTACTACATCGTCACGCCGCTGTACACGAGCCTCAACCCGAACCAGTTCGCCGCCTTCCCTTCGCTGCACGCGGCGTTCCCGATGCTCGGCGCGGTTTATGCGTGGCGGAAATACCGCTGGCTGTCGGTCCTGCTGATCTTCTGGTCGCTTGCGGTGCTGGCGTCGATCGTGTACCTCGGCGAGCATTACGTCATCGACGCGCTCGACGGCCTGGTCTACGTATTCGCGGCGACTGGACTTGTCGAGGGCTTTGTCTGGTGGCGCAAGAGGCGAGAAGCCTCTAGGCCTGCCACACCTTCCGCATGATCGTCCGTGCCAGCTTCTCCGGGTCGTGGTGCGACGGTTTGCGGACGTTGACCACGTCCGAGGCGATGAAACGAACCTCGGGGTGACGAGTGATGTCCTGGGGCCGGAAGACGACCGCCTCCTGACCGCCGGTCGGCGGGTGCTGAGTATTCGAGTTGACCAGCACGAAGTCGAAGACGTTGGCCCCCACGTGCTCGCGGATCACGCGCAGGTAGTCCGGCACGCCGTAACCGTCGGTCTCACCTGGCTGCGCGGCCAGGTTGCAGATGTAGAGCTTCAGCGCCGCGGAAGCCTTGATCGCCTCGACCATGCCCTCGACGAGCAGGTTCGGCAGGATCGAGGTGTAGAGCGACCCAGGGCCGACGATGATGAGCTCGGCGTTCAGGATCGCCTGCGCGGCTTCGGGGTTGACCTGCACACCATCGGGCTTCAGGAACACGTGGCTGATCGGTGAGTTCTGCTTGGGGATCTGCGACTCGCCCTCCACGTTGCTGCCGTTGATGGACGCGACCAGCGTGACGTCCTGCAGGGTGGACGGAACGATCGTGCCCTTGACCGCCAGCACCTTGCCGGACTCGCGCAGCGCCTGCTCGAAGTTCCCGGTGACGTCGGCCATGGCCATGATGAAGAGGTTTCCGAAAGCGTGTCCGTCGAGCGAGCCTTCCTTGAAGCGGTGGTCGAAGAGCTGTTTCATCAGCGGCTCGGCGTCGGCGAGAGCGATCAGGCACTGCCGGAAGTCGCCGGGCGGGAGGATTCGATACTCGTCGCGCAGCCTGCCTGAGGATCCGCCGTCGTCGGCGACGGTGACGATCGCGGAAAGGTTGGAGGTGTAGTTCTTGAGGCCGCGGAGCAGCGAGCTCAGTCCCGTCCCACCGCCGATGGCGACGATGCGCGGGCCGCGGCTCCGCAAGCGGAACGCGTGGATCACCTCGACCACGCTGCTCGTGCTCGTGCCGGGGAGAAAGGGACCTAGCACCGACTGCGTGAGCTTCAGGTAGCTCACGACAAGCAGGCCGACACCGAAGATGCCGAAGACGATGGCGCGCGCCCAGTAGGGCAGGAACTGGAGGGTGATGTAGTAGAAGCTGTGGGGTAGGGTCGCCGTCTGGTAGATCTCTTTGAGGGCGTAGGCGACACCGAGGACGAGTACGAGCTCCGAGGCCATGAGCAGCAGGAGCCAGCGCTTGATCTGGAGCCCGGGCGTGAGCCAGCGAAGCCAACGCGTCGTCGATGTGAGCCTTCTGGCCATCTACCCCGCCTGCAACAACGAATGGAAAACGTGCAAGGTTACTCTGGTACTACGCTTCGAAAGGAAGTATGGGGACTTTGCGCGGAATCCGTAGCTTCGTTCGATTTGTCGCACTAGCGCTGGTCGCCGCCGCGGTCGCCACCGAGCTGGCCAAGCCTGCCGCGGAGAGGACCTGGCACGGTCGCGTCTTCGATATGGTGCCCTACGACTTCCGCCCCCCGACGTGGCAGCGCATCCGCGACGCGTACTGGAACACCAACTCCGACCGTTTATTCAACGACCGCGTGTTCGGTGTGGGCTGGGCGGTGAACCTCTATAAAGCGAAAACGCTCATGGAGGAAGTTTTCAGGCAATTGATGGGAACCCAGGAATCGCTCCCGATCCGCATGAGCTCACGTTCGGAGAGCGCCGGCAAGGAGTAGACGGCCGGCTCCTTAGAATGGGTCGCCGCCCGCTGGAGTGGGACTTGGGGAGTGGCGCAACGGTAGCGCAGCTGACTCTGGATCAGAAGGTTGAAGGTTCGAATCCTTCCTCCCCAGCCACGATGCCACATCTGTATTTGAATCACGCGGTTACCCGAGCTTATCGTTAATCCCTGCTTGACATTACGCGGCGAAGGGGTGGAGCAGGTCGAAGGGGTGACACCTAACGGGGTTGCGTTCAGCTTCAAGCTCGGGCGAAAAGACGACTTCTTGGAGATCATCAACGCAGATGGGTCTCCAGACCTTCGCCGGGCGCTGTTGCAGCGCGGCGGAATCGAGATGGTGAACCAGACCTGGTTCTTGGCTCGTGACCGTCGCTCCGTCGTCATCGAGCAGTGGGACGGAACGAGCCACGAGCACACACTCGGTCGCGGCGGCAAGTTGGGTTTGCCATGTCCAGCGAAGGCGGGAGAGCTGTGTGACGAAACCTGCGACCACTCGATCACCTGCAACTCGCCCGCTTGCCAGCAGTTCTTCTCCGACGATTGGCGCAGGGCGCACCCCGTAGTGAACGTCAGCTCGCCGTACAAGCCGGCCCCCCGCAGCGAGTACGTTCCCATCGCTTCCCCGGTCAAGGCGCAGCGCCCGCTGACAGTGACCGAGCACGAAGCGAAGATCGCGCACGCGGCCGAAGAGTGCACCTCACTGGCTAATTCGGCTGCGGTTGGGAAAGCGATAGCCGACGCGCTCCAACCGCATCTTTACCAAGAGACAGCGAAGCGGAAGTGACCTCTCTTCTTCCCCTTGTGAGAGGGCGGTTGAGGGTCAATTCTCAGCCACCCTTCATGCTCGCTCGAAAGAGCACGTGACCAGCCCTTACTCCTTGATGGGGGCGATCGGGTCAGGTAACCCACCCGCCGTCCTCTCCTTTCCGTAGAGCGGTAGATGACAGTCCGCATCATCTGGATGGCCGACTGAGAAACGTGGCGCTCGCTCCACATGCAGCAGGAGGCGGTGCGGATCAACAAGAGCGCAGCGGCGCAAGAGGCAGCCCGCGAGGTACGCGAAGCGGCTGCGGATTTGCTGTTCGGGCGCAGCGACATCGAGTTCGAGGTGGACAGCCCAGGGAGGGAGGTGGCTCGATGAGAACCGGCATTGGAAGCCGGTTGACCTTCGTCCTCTACGGCGTGATCGCCCAAACAGGCCGGCAGTTCTTAGGCGAGGAGGGCACTCCTCAGCCGCACGTGCACGGTCCCCGCGGGACGGCACTTGCACCTCGAGATGGCGCACCGTCTCGAGGTATAACGTGGCCGCCCTCGGCGGGGGTATCCTTCCGGAACCGTGGCGACATTCGACTCTCGTGTCTTGCTGCACTTCAAGCCAGCGACCATGCTGTGCGTTGGCTGTTTCGGCGTGATGCCGCCGCTAAAGAAGGAAGTGGTCCAAGGGCGCTCGCATCTCGTCAATGCATTCCTGTGTCCAACTTGCGGCATTCGATATGAGCACGATCCCAGTCGAACCTATCTTGACGAGAATGGCCTAAGACGATATCTCGGGCTGATGAGCGGTTGGGGTGAAGGTAGCTACTTAGTCGAGTTCAAGAAGCCGCTCGAACATTGTCGCGACCTAGCCTTTATAGGCGCTCAACTGGAGGCAGGAGGCGATTACTGGACGCCTCTGAAGTGTCTGTTCGCCTCGCTAGAGAAGGCCGAGCGATTCGTTCACTTTGTGTCGTTCAGCATCGACATAGCCATGTGTGGTGCCCTGGCTGTTCTGGCCGAGCGGGTCGATGTTCGCGGCATCGTAGGCGTTGCGAACGAAAGCGTCGAGGATGAGATCAAACGGCTCAAGCTCAGAGTGAACATTTACGGCAAGAACCGATGGGGGGATGTGCCACACCAAAAACTGATTGTGGTCGATGGCGTTCTGGCGTTCAAAGGCTCGGCGAACCTTTCAACCCAAGCGTGGCATAAAGCGGGGAAGGCCAAGCAAGAGTTGGTTGAGTCGGTGACGGACCTATCGGCGGTTGTCGGACTGGATAACACGTACTTTGCGAGGTTATGGGCACAAGTGAAGCCGCCTGTCGCTAAGGTCAATATCGGCGACGACATCCCATTCTGAGTAGGTCTACTTTCCGGGCAGGATGTCGAGGTACTCGTTCAGTTTCTCATTGACGAACGTGCTGAACGTCTCGTAGTAGCGATCCCTCCGTGGTGCCAGTCCAACGTGATGGGTAACTTTCGCGACGATCTCTTGGCCTGCCGCCACGGACACGTCGACTATGCCGATGGTGCCAATGTGGGGGTCTTTCTTGGTCGCCCACACCAAGCGCCACAGCTCTAAGAAGTGCCTCTCGTTTCCCTTCCAGCCAATGATGAGCACATCGGTGGCTTCGTTCAGCGCCTCTTTGAGCTTCGCGATGTGGTCAGGGGGGCATACGAAGTCACTATCTGACTTGGTGGCCATTGGGATGGCGATGCAAGGAACACAGGGCGGATACATCCCGTCGGAAACATGGAAGATGCCGTCCTCCGTGAACTCCCCTGGCGGATCGCACATGGTAGTCGCCCATCCCGTGCCGCTGGTTCGACCTGCCCTGAGAGGATCTATCCATTCAGCCCGGACCTCGCGCCACCAGTTGACCGAGCCGTGCAACTTGAAAAGTTGGTACCTTTCGTCGGCGACGCAGTTTTCGACCTGCTCAATCCTGAAGCGGGGCAGTAGGTTCGTCAGCGCTTCATCGAATAGCGTGTCGTAATTGAACGTGACGATGGCCACACTCTCCCGGGAGTGCTGCCGCCACGGCTCCAACCCACCGACGAGCTGGGTGAAGTTGGTTATCCGGTCGGGTGCCTCCCCGACCCAATTCTCAACTACCTCTGCTACGAGTTCGCGTATGTAGTAGCGGACTGCCATCAACTGGCGCGGCAGGTGTTCCTGGCTTGCGCTTTCGCCACGAATCCGCTCGAGTTCTTCCTCCACCGAATCCCCCGCCTTACGAAGCCGCACCATTAACCCTTGGCTCGGCGGGAAGCGGGCCACGTACCTGCCGAACCTCTCACCGAAAAGACTCTTTGCGAGAGGCGGTCGGGAGCCAGTAGTCGGGGAAGTTGCGTCACGGTCAACAAATCTCGACTTCACGATCTGACGCCGCCAATCTGAGTCAAAGGTTGCGCCCGCGCCGACGATGATCAGGAGCACCGTCAGAAGATTCTGATGGATGGTTCTAAAAGGACCCCGCGCGGCCGCCTGATGCAGCCGCCATATACTCCATTACCGATGGCAGAAACAACGTCCGGTCATCCCTACATACGCATCACGATTCGTCCTCCCGACCCGCCACCCAGCGGCGTAATGGCGCGGGCAAACCTCGCGGTTTTGGAGACATGGATCGAAGACCGCTTGCCGTGGGTCGGCAAGGTCAAGGTCTACAAAGAGGGTGGCCAAACCATTGTCGCCGGGCGATGGGACCAGAACGCGATCGCTAACTGGTGGGCACGTGAAGAGGAAGGCGACCCGAGCGACGATTAGGTGGTTGACGGTTAGCTCGGCGTAGGGTAGGGCACGATTCGGGACGCACTAGCCCCCTCGTACACCCCCATCCCTGGTCCTGCTCCCATAACGAGATACTTCGAATAGAGCCGCCAAATGAACCGCCACTGGTCGGCTTGTGGGTCAACTATTTCAACCGGCAAGCCGGCTTGCTTGGCGTCCTGCGCACTGAAAACCGCGCTGTGGTCGCGTGGCACGTCAACCAACAATTTCTGGAGGTGGCCTTTGAGCCTTTCAACCTCCTCTTTGGTTCGCCCCGGAAGGCTTTGCAGAGCCTCGCTGACGAGGTCGCCGGTACGCGCTAAGGCGGATCTGGCTTGCTGCACTTGAAGGGCGGTCACATCGCTCAGAAGAGCGGCGTGAAGGGGATACGTGTCTGGCCTTTCAGCGACAGCCTTTTCTGCATTGTCCACGGCGGCGATGATGTCCTTTGCCGAGACGAGTCCCGGCTGGCCAACAATCTGAAACTGCGGATCAACTGGCCCGAGGTCGCTGGTTGGACCCATCAAGATATGGTGCGCCCCCATCACGAGAACGGTCGCTGCGCTCTTCGCGATGTCGGGAACGATGATCGTTAGTTCATTGCACCTGACTTGCAGGGATCTAATCAGACGAAGGGCGGCTTCACCATCGCCACCCGGCGACACTAACAACAGGTGCAGGTCTTTTTTTGGGTCAGCATCGTGGATCAGCTCTTCGACGTACCAGACGCTTGAGCCGAAAAGCACGTCGATAACTACGATCAAGCGACACCCGTACAGCTCCTGGTAACGACGAATCCACTCCTGCCGCTGATACCGCTCAGCGTGCTCTGCGTGGAATAGCGGGGACTGAGACGGGAAGCCGTCTAGTCCGGTGCCTGACTCGGCGGGATGCTCCGAACTGTCGCGAAAACTGGTGACTTGCCCGCCCTCGCTTTCCGGCGATCGGCTCGGACCTGCTTGGCTCGGTCGATCTTCTCCTGCCATTTCCCGTCAGAGAAACTAGCAGGCTTCCGGAGCGCCCCTCTCTTCAACTTCATACGTCCTCGCTTCAATCGGGAGTGGCCGCTTTCCGCGGGATCATACACAGAACGTCTGTTCGCGTCCACACTCTTAACAGGGTACCTGGACCGCAGCGAGCGATGCCCCGCGTCCTCAAGCTCACCCGTCGAGATCGTGGTGGATCGGCCTGTACAGGTCGATCAGCTCCTCCCGGACGCCGTCGATTTGTGCATCCAGCTCGCGATACCGCCGGTAATGTCTGCGGCCATCGTCCTTCATGGGCAGTGGATGTTGCGGGTCCTGGCCCCATGCGCCGTTCATGGAATCGTGCCAGCGGTCGAAGGCTTTCTTACGCATTCGCTCAAGCTTTTTCAGCTCGTGTCGGAGCTTCGGAATCGACTTCTCCTGAGGCACCAAGCGCGAATGTAGCACCAGGGGTTCAAGCAGCTAGAGAAAGGGCCGGATGTTGAGTCCGGCCCTGCTACGCCCTACTTCCAGAGCGCCTAGGTCAGCTTGCCGCCTTTTGACAGCGTGATGATCCAGCCGGCGATTCGCATCTCCATGTGGTAGACGCGAGCGTTCCAGTCGCGAGTCACGACCGGTGGGCGGTTCGGGAACTGTCGCTGCTGGTGCCCGACCGAGCTCATGCGCCCGGCGACGGACAAGCCTTGCATGCCGACCGTTTTCCGCAGGTCGGCGAACGGATAGGTCGGCGCGTGCTTGGCGATCTCGGGGAGCAGTTTCTTGGCGTCGTCCTTCAGCCCGATCCAGAACTTCGTGAAATCCTCGGGCGTCCAGTCGATGATGGCTGGCTGGACTTGGCCCTTAGCCTGCCCGTTGACCTGGAGCACTTTTAGCAGCTCGGCGCGGAGGTCTTCTCCTGGTACGCCTTCAAGTGTGATGGTGAGCTTCACCCTCCTTCCTCCTTTGAGACACGGATTAGGCGGCAAGATGCCTCTGGGTGACAACCATAAAGCAAACAGTGACCATTAGACGCCACTGTGTCTACATAGAGAGGCCGGGAGAAGGGATGCCAAGCAACAAAAAATGGCTGGGCAGTCCCGCCGATGATCGCGAAGACGCTCTCGCCCTCCGGGTGACCGACGTGCTGGACGGCGACTCCCGCCGCTGCTGAAGCCCGCATACACTCACTCCGCGGTGGATATGCACGCCGTCGATCCAGCCGAGTGGGCGCGCACGAAGGGCATGCGCAGGGTGCGGGCGGCGCTCCAGTCCAGCCTGTTGTTCCCGGCGCTCTCCAGCTTCTGCCGGTTGACCGTCCGCGACCGCGAGCTGCTGCGTGAGCTCGACGGTCCGGCGGTTTTCGTCGCCAACCATGTGAGCGCCCTCGACGCGGTGGTGATGGCCGAGGCCCCGATCCCCAGGGGCGGAGGTGCCAGGCCGCACCTCGAGTACCTCAAGGACCTGCTGCGAAAGAAGTGGTCGGTGATCGTCTTTCCCGAGGGCCGGCTGACCGCGACCGGCGCCATCGGGCAGTTTCGCAAGGGCGCCGCCGTCCTGGCCATGGACGCCGGCGTCCCGATCGTGCCGGCCTTCGTCGACGGCATGTACGAGGTGATGCCGCGCTTCCGGCGCGTACCTCGGCGTGGCCACGTCACGGTCACTTTCGGGGCTCCGATGCAGGCCCAGCCGGACGAGGACTATGACGCTTTCATCTCGCGGGTCGAGGCTGCCGTCAGGAAGCTCGCGGGGCCCAGGGGCATCGCCGTCGAGCCGCCTTCGGGGTCGAGTCGGTCGGAGGGGCCCAACTACTGGTACTGATCGGCGCTGGCGTTTTGTCGCCAGGCGGTGACAGAACTCAGGCCAAGTGTCGTGGAAATATCCTCGTGTAGGCTATCCTGCCGGAAATGTCCGAGGTCTTCTTGGTACTCCAGCTTGCCATCGAGATCGCGTTCGCGATCCTGGCCATCCGAACTGTCGCCGCCTGGGCGCACCAGCCCGACCGCCGGCACGGCAACCTGGCCCTGGCTCTGGGGTCGCTCGCGGTCGTGGTCCTCCTCGCTCCGGCCCTGGGTTCCGACGCCTCCTACTCCCAGGTCGTGACCGACGCGGTGGCGGTTGGCTTCCTGATCTCCGGGTACGGCCTGTTCATGTTCCGGGACTCGTTCGTCCCCTTCGAGAAGACGACCATTCGCATCGTCACGGTCGCGGTCGTTGCGGTGGGGGTGCTCGACATCGTCGACCAGCTGCCCGCAAACCCGGACAGCCCGCACACCGCGGTGCAGACGCTCTCCCTGGTGGCCACGGTCGGGGTGTGGGCGTTCTGCATTCTCGAGCCCATCGCTACGTTCTGGCTGGCCTCGCGCGGACGCCCGGCCGTGGAGAAGGCTCGTCTGCGCGCGATATCGGCCGGCTACGCGGGACTTTTCCTGGTCGTGATGGTCGGTGTCGTCGCCGGCACGCTCAACGACAACCTGACGCTTCTGATCGACGTGCTCGCCCTGGCCACCGTCCCCGTCCTGTACGTCGCCTTCTTCCCGCCCGTGTGGCTGCGCAGGATCTGGCGTCAGCGTGAGGAGGACCAGTTCCGCCACGCGCTCCACGACCTGCTCCTCTACAGCCCGGACCGCACTACTCTCGCCGACCGCGCCCTCGGCTGGGCTGAGCGCCTGGTGGGTGGGGAGGCCGCCTTCGTCCTCGACTCGGATGAGTCGGTGCTCGCCACACATGGGATCACCAGGGGGGATGCCGCTTCGCTGAATGCCCGGTCGTCCTATCTGACGGTCCACGGCGGGGGAGACAACTACTCACCGTGGCGGGCGGGCTCGACTCTGGTGGTGCCGCTCGACCTCCAGCAGGGGCACGGAGCGATGGTCATCCTGTCCGGCCGGATGAGCCCGATGTTCGGTGACGATGAGCTGAGCCGGTTGCGTGAGTATGCCGCGAGCATCACCGCCGGCCTCGACCGCGTCACCCTCCACTCCAAGATCGCGGCACTCGAACGGGCCAAGACCGACTTCCTGAACATCGCCTCGCACGAGCTTCGCGGGCCGATGACCGTGATCAAGGGCTACCTCACGATGCTCGAGGCGGGCGCGCTCGGTGAGCTTTCGCCAAAGGCCATGTCGGTGCTGCCCCTGCTGATCTCGAAGTCGGACGAGGTCAACTGGATGGTCGAGCAGATGATCGAGGCCGCGCGGCTAGAAGAGGGAAGGCTGTCTTTGAAGACGCGACGGATGGACATCGTCGAGCTCACCGACTCCGCGATTGACGGTGTGAAGATGATGTTCAGCGACCACGACCTGAAGGTCGAAGCGCCCCCGGAGGCGATCGAGGCGCAGGTCGATCCGGATCGGTTCCAGATCGTCATCCGCAACCTCCTCAGCAACGCCGCCAAGTACTCGCCACCGGGCACCGACATCAAGGTCGACGTCAGTCGCAACGGCGACATGGCCATGGTCAAAGTGACCGACCAGGGCGTCGGCATCTCGAGTGCCAACCAGGCCCACCTCTTCACGCGCTTTGCGCGTATCGAGACCGGGTACAACGTCCAGGGGACCGGACTCGGGCTGTGGCTTTCGCGCGAGATCGCGCGCATGCACGACGGCGACCTCACCGTCTCGTCCCAGCCGGGAGCCGGCAGCACGTTCACGTTCTCGGTGCCGCTCACCCACTAATCTCCGGTTGTGAGCCCGGATGCCCACGGCTCGTTCGCGCCGCGGCGCCCACTCGACCTTCGCCTGACTCTCGCTCCGCTCAGCTCTGGACCGTGGCTGCGTCACGAGGGCCACGCGATCTGGCGCGCCACGCGCACACCGGCCGGAGCCGCGACGACGCGGCTGGAAAAGAACAACGGCTTCGTCGACGTGCAGGCGTGGGGGCCAGGCGCCAATTGGGCGGTCGCGCATGCGCCGTCGCTGTGCGGAGAGGACGACGATGACAGCGGCTTCATCCCCCACCATCCGCTGATCACCCGTCTGCATCGCGTGATGAGCGGCATGAGGATGCCGCGCACCCAGGCAGTGTTCGAGGCGCTGGTTCCGGTCGTGCTCACCCAACAGGTCACGACCGAGGAGGCGCGTGAGTCGTACCGGCACCTGGTCAACGCGGTCGGCGAACGCGCGCCGGGACCGTTCGCGCTGAAGCTGCCGCCGGCGCCCGGCGTCCTGGCCGATATGCCGTACTGGAGCTTTCACCGTTTCGGCATCGAGCGCCGGCGCGCCGACATCGTGGTCCGCGCGGCGCGGAGCGCGAAGCGGCTCGAAGAGACCGTTTCCATGGACATCGCGGCAGCCCATCTCCGCTTGCGGGCCTTTCCCGGGGTGGGTCCGTGGACCGCGGCCAAGGTGGCGATGGTGGCGCTCGGCGACGCGGACGCGGTTCCCCTGGGCGACTACCACCTTCCGCACTCGATCGGCTACGCGTTCGACGGCTCGCCGCGCTCGACCGACGAGCGCATGCTCGAGATCCTCGAGCCCTATCGCGGCCACCGGGCGCGGGTGATCCGGCTCGTCACCCATGCCGGGATCGGCGCGCCGCGGTTCGGCCCGCACAGGCCGCTGCGCAACATTCTCGACCGCTGACTGCCCCACCTTCACCTCCCCGCTTGCCGGGGAGGTCGGCGCCGAAGGCGCCGGGTGGGGGCGGCCGGCCTAGTTATCTAGCGTCGCGAGCTCCTCTTCCGCCAGCTCGACCAGCTCTCGCATGCCCTCTGCGTCGAAGATCAACCGCGCCCCCGCCGCGCCGTAGAGCTCCGGCAACGGCCTCGTCGCCCCAAGCGCCAGCGCCTCGCGGTACTTGCGCACCGCCCCGGGCCGGTCGCTCAGGCTGTTGCGCCAGACCTGCAGCGCGCCGAGCTGGGCGATCCCGTACTCGATGTAGTAGAACGGGAAGTCGAAGAAGTGCGGCTGGTAGTACCAGCGCGCGATCCGCTCCGCCTCGAGGCCGCTCCAATCGACGATGTCGCCCTCGAAGCGGCGGCGCAGCTCCAGCCACTTGCGGTCGCGCGCCGCGGCGTCCCGACCTTCCGGGTTGGTGTACATCCACTGCTGGAAGGCGTCGACGGACGCGCAGTGGGAGAAGAACGTCAGCGCCTTCTCCAGGAGCCACCGCCGCGAGCGGGGCGCGTCCTGTTCCGGGTAGTAGCCGCCGTGCTCGCGGTCGATGTACGGAGCGGCCAGCAGCTCCATCGACATCGACGCGACCTCCGCCATCTCCGCGCCCGGATGGCGCTGGAACAGAAGCGGCAGCCGGCCGGCCTCGAAGACGTGAAACGCGTGCCCAGACTCGTGCAGCAGGGTGCGCACGTCATCGTCCACGTTGACGCTGTTGGCGAAGATGAGCGGGAGGCCGCGCGCTGGCAGCCAGTCGCAGAAAGCGCCCGGTGACTTGCCCTTGCGGTTGTCCAGATCAAGGAGTCCGGCGCTCGCCATCCTTTCGAAGTAGCCGCCGAAGTCTGGATCGACCTCGCCGAAGACCCGTTTCGCCCGCTCCACGAAGTCTTCGATGTCGCGATAGGGCTTGAGGGGCGTTCGGCCTTTCGGATCGGCGACCAGATCCCAGGGCCGCAACCTGTCCACGCCCAGGTAGCGCCGCCGCCGTTCCATCAGGCGGGTGACCGCCGGCCGCACAGCCACCTCGACCGCCTCGTGGAATCGGAAGCAGTCGTCAGGCGTGTAGTCGAATCGGTTCTTCTCGCGGTGCATGTAGTCGCGGAAGTTCTCGAAGCCCGCGTTCCGCGCGACCTGCGTGCGCACGTCGTACATGCGGTCGAACAGGTCCGCGAGAGCGTCTCTCTGCTCGACGTAGGGCCGGTACATGAGGCGGAATGCGCGCTCCCGGACCGCCCGGTCCCTCTCTTCGAGGAAGGGCTGCATCTGCTGGGGCGTCTTTTCTTCGCCGTCCCAGTCGACGGTCATCCCGCCGATGACCTTGGCCCACTCGGTCGAAAGCCTCGCCAGCTGTTCGAACAGGGGCACGTTGGCTTCGTTGAAGATCTCCATCTGGTTGCGGAAGCGACGCACGGTGGTCTCGAGATCGGGCGTGACGTAGCCGAGGTCGACGAGGCGCGTCTGCAGCCTGACGCGCTGCTCATCCGCCCTCGGCTCGATCTCGCTGCTGAACCTCAGCCGCGCTTTCTCGCGCTCAGGGTCAGCTGTGTTGCACGCGTAGGCGAAGTTGGCGAGAGCCGAGGCCTCGGTCAGGAGGGACTCGAACCCCGACCAGTCGCTCAGCCACGCCTCGATGTTGCCGTTGTCCAGGGGTCGGGTCGCCAGCTCCTCGTAGTAGGGCGCCACGTCGCGCCACGTTGCGTCCTTGAACGCTTCAGCCGACTCCGGCAGAGCTATCGCCACACCCACCGACCATGCTACAGAGGGACCTGAGTTGAAATCCTCGGCGCTTCCGCTGCCGGCTTCCGTGCGCGCTTCCGTCGAGTCCGCGCTGGGCGAGCGGCCTGCGGAGGAACAGTTCGCGTGGATGAGCTGGGCGGGGACGGTGTGGCGGCTCGCGGCCGATGGTCGGGTCGTGTACGTCAAGCGCGCCGCCCACCTGGAGGGCGAGCGTGACCGGCTGGCCTGGCTCGCCGGGCGGTGGCCGGTGCCCGAGACCATCGGGTTCTTCCACGAGCTGGGGGATGACTGGCTCGTCACCCACGCCGTGCGCGGTGTTCCCATGTACGACCCCTCCGTCGGCTGGGTGCCGGACCGCGTCGCCGCGACGTTGGGCGCCATCCTCCGCGACCTGCACGCGACCGACGCCGGCGATTGTCCGTTCGGCGAGAAGAGAGCGGGCCACGTCCTGGTCCACGGCGATTACTGCCTGCCCAACGTGCTGGTCGAAGAAGGGAAGCTGAGTGCCCTGGTTGACGTCGGGCAGACAGGGCTCGGCAACCCTGAGATCGACCTGGCGGCCGGAGTCTGGACGCTCCAGTACAACTACGGCCCGGGGTTCGCCCGCACGTTGCTGGACGCCTACGGCTGGCCGCCGATGAGCGATGCGGCGATCGAGAAACTGCGCCGCAAGTACAACTCCTCCCCATTCATGGGGAGGTGGCGCCCGAAGGGCGCCGGAGGGGCCGCCTCTAAGTCGGCAGGACTATGGTCTCCACGGCCCGCCAGCAGTACCAGGCGGCGATCGTCCGGTAAGGACGGAATTTCTCGCCCTCGGCCATCAGGGCCTTCGGCGCGATGATCTCCCGCTTCCGGTGGACAAGGGTCCAGCCTTTGCGCACGCCGTAGTCGTCGACCGGCCACACATCGAGTCGCCGGAGCTGAAAGATCAGGAACATCTCCGCGGTCCAGGGCCCGATGCCTCGCACCTGCACGAGCCGAGCCTTGAGATCGTCGTCCGAAAGCGAGTCCACGTCGGCCAGCGGCACCGTCCCGTCCGCCACCT
>WNFV01011126.1_pt1 | contig 25296 bp, 25 predicted proteins | sample 5400101 | NCBI WGS metagenome assembly WNFV01 (sample SAMN13153361, study PRJNA577476) | soil metagenome | isolation source: 115 cm soil or saprolite under grassland replicate 1 | place: USA:California | collected 2016-06-15
ATGTCGTGAAGCGCGCCCGCCAGCCGGATGCGCTCGACGGTGAGCTCGTCGAGGTCCATCAGCCGCGCGGTGATCCCGCTCAGGTGGGCGACCCTGTGGCCGTGGCGCGTCAGGTCCAGGTAGCGGCTCTCGAGTGTCCGCTCCAGCTCCACCACGGCCCTGGCGGCCCTGCCGGACTCCTCGATCTCCCGCTCACCCGTCCAGACTTGCGTCAGCACCCTGAAGCCCCCTTGGTCGGCTGTTTGAATCCCCACTGCCCAAGCAAACGGGCGGGGCGCCTCCGCGTAAGGGGCTATCTACCGCTTCGGTTTAGGCGGCCTGCGCCTCAGCCTTGCGCAGTCCACGCCTCGCGAAGACCGCTAGAACGAGCACGAGGCTCCCGGCGGCCATGAAGGCGAGGACGACATGGAACGGGTCGGCCGCCATCAGGCTGCGACCGGCCTCGACGATCGCGGTCGCGGGGTTGAGCTGCGAAGCGGTCTCCACCCAGCCCTGGAGCAGGTCGCGGGGGACGTAGACCGGGGTCGTCATCAGGATCATGAAGACCGGGATCTGCATCGCCGGCGCGGCCTGCATGGTGCGGAAGCGCAGCATCATCCCGGCCGCGAAGAAGAACGCCGCGACGTTGACTATGAACGCGAGCACGAAGAGACCGAGGAGGTCGACCCCACTTGCGTTGACGTCCATCCCGGTGATCAACGCGATCGCGAAGACCATCGTCCACACCACCAGCGTGCGAACCACCGCCGCGAGCCCGAATCCGAGCACGACCGCGGAGCGATCGGGGGCGGCGGCGAACAGGCGGCGGGTGAAGCCGGAGTCGAAGTCGGCGCCGATCGAGAACCCGATGAACACGCCTCCGAACGCCGCCGACTGCAACAGCACGAAGACAAACTGGAAGGCGTTGTAGTCGTAGTAGTCGAAGCCCGGCGCGTTGCTGACCGCGGACAGGCCGCCCGCGAACGCCGTGTAGAAGAACAGCGGGAAGATCAGCGCCGGCAGCAGCAGCGCCGGCCTGCGGATCACCAGGCGCAGGTGGCGCCACGCGACCGTCCGCACCACCGACAGGTAGCGGGCGCGGCGCGAGCCGCCGAACGCTGCGCGAGCCGCGCTCATGTCCGCACCATCCTCTCGCGCATCGCCCGCGTCGCGGCGAACAGCGCGGCGGCGAAGATCGCAACCGCGACGCCGAAGGCGATCCCCAGGGCCTCGCCGTCCCAGCCGGTGATGAACAGGCTGCGGATCCCCTCGATCAGGTAGCTGACCGGGTTGATCGTCGCGAGCGTCGCGAACCAGTCCTTCTCGATCAGGTCGCGCGGCAGCACCGCCGAGCTGATGAACAAGAGCACGAACATCAGCGGGAACAGACCCTGCACCGCCTCACCGGAGCCGGTCCGCAGGCCGACGAACAGCCCCACCGCCCCGAACGCCGCCGCGATCGTGAACGCGAGAACGAAGAGGACGGGCAGGCCGAGCGGCCCGGCCTCGAAGTGCGCACCCGCCGCGAGCCCGGCGAGCAGGTAGGTAACGACCTGGACCAGCGTCACGAGCATGACCCCGGCGAGCTGTCCGGCGAGCAGCGCCGAGCCGCGCATCGGCGTCAGCGACAGGCGGTTGAAGAACCCGCTGCCGATGTCGTCGGCGAGGTTGGTGCCCGCGGTGTTGGTGGCGAAGAACGCTCCCTGCATGAAGGGGAAGGCGAGCACGAACGTCAGGTAGGAATCGGTCGGGAACCCCGGGATGTCCGTGGCCGTGTCGAGCCCGCTCGCGTTGATCGCCAGCAGGAACAGTGGGAACACCAGCGCCGGCACGATCATGATTGGCTGGCGCACGGTTCTCAGTACCGAGCGCCACGCCAGATATCGCGCCTGGTTCGGGAGCGCGCTGTGGGCGACCGCCGAGGTCATCGCGCCTGGGCTGTCGCCGGCTCGCGCTCGTGCTCCCCGGTCTCTTGCTCCTCTTCTTCGCCGGCACCCTCGAGCGAGCGACCGGTCTTGGCGAGAAACACGTCGTCGAGGCTCGGGGCGTGGAGCTTGAGGTCCGCCACCCGGATCTCCTCCGCATCGAGGGCCCGAACCACGTCGGCGAGCTCCTCGGTTCCGTCCGTGAGTCGCACCGCCGCGGCGCCGTCGGAGGCCGGGAGCGGCTGCCCGAAGCGCCGCAGCACCGCCTCCAGTGAGTCGATCTGCGACACCTCGACGGGTACCGCCTCGACGGTCGGTCGGCCGATCTGCGCCTTGAGCTCGGCGGGCGTCCCCTCGGCGACCAGGTGGCCCCGGTCGATGATTCCGACCCGGTCGGCGAGCGCATCCGCTTCCTCGAGGTACTGGGTGGTCAGGAACACGGTCATGCCATCGTCGCGCGACAGGTGGGCGACCTCGTCCCAGAGGGCGGTGCGGCTCTGGATGTCGAGGCCGGTCGTCGGCTCGTCAAGGAACAGGATCCGGGGGCCGTGGACCAGCGCCAGCGCGAGGTCGAGTCGCCGTTTCATGCCGCCGGAGTAGCCGCCGACCCGGCGGTCGGCCGCCTCGGTCAGCCCGACGCGCTCGAGCAGCTCGTCGCCGCGGCGCGTGATCTCGTCCTTGGCGAGGCCGTGGAGGCCTCCCTGGAGCTTCATGTGCTCGCGACCCGTGAGGAACGGATCGAGTGCCGCCTCCTGGAGCGCGACGCCGATCGCATCGCGGACCGCGGGTCCCTCGGCGACGACGTCGTGCCCGGCGACGCGGGCGCTACCCGAGGTTGGCGGGAGCAGGGTGGTCAGGATGTGCACCGCGGTCGACTTGCCGGCGCCGTTGGGGCCGAGGAAGCCGTAGATCTCACCCGGCGCGACGCGAATGCTGACCCCATCGACCGCGCGCGGCCCGTCCTTGTAGACGCGGACGAGGTCGTGAACCTCGATGCCGTGCTCGTCTCGTGTCGTCGCGATGCCGTTGACCATAGGGGTGGGTTTGCCGTTGTGGTTCATGATGCTTGGTATATCACAACTATAGGTACAATGAAACATAAAGATTTGCAAATGTCTTTTTGCACAAGTACGATTTCCACATCATGGCCACGCGGACACCCATAGAAAGCCGGGAAGGAACCTCCTTGAGCACCGCCGCCGAGGCATGGATCCTGATGCACCGCATCCACTGGGCCGAGAAGCCTCGTTTCATGGCGATCGGTCAGGAGTTCGACCTCGCCCCGCAGCAGGGCATGGCTCTGCGGGCCCTGCACGAGCCGCGTCCGATGGGCGAGCTCGCGAAGTTCCTCGCCTGCGACAACTCGAACGTGACCGGCATCGTCGACCGTCTCGAGGAGCGCGGGCTGGTCGAGCGCCGCGCCGCGGAGCGCGACCGGCGCGTCAAGCTGATCGTGCTGACCGAGGAAGGCCATCGCGTGCGCCGCGAGATCGAGCGCCGCATCACCGAGCCGCCGCAGGCGATCGCCGATCTACCCGAGAAAGACCAGCTGGCGCTGCGCGACATCCTGCGCCGCGCGCTGGCGCCGGCGGACGAGCGCCCCGAGTAGAGCGCTGCGCCGGGCCCGGCGACGCTGCCAGACTGGCGCCCGCATGGCGAAGCGAAGCAAGCGACATCGAGCCCGCCAGCCCGCGGCGAGCGTCGACTACGCGGACGCCGAGGGCAACGTCCTGACGCTGCGCGAGTCGCTGACCCCCGGCACGATCCGCAAGGTCGCGGAGCCGCCGGCCGGCAGCGCCGTCTCGATCGACGACGCCTGGAAGCGGCGAACCGAGATGCTCTTCGAGCGCCTCGCCGTCCGCTGGGAGATCGCGGGCCTGCCGATCAGCGACCAGAAGACGCTGCTGGGCCGCTACCGGATGGCCGACGCCGACACCCAGCGCTGGGTTCGCCAGACGATCGACGCGCACGTCGAACGCCACATCCCGGAGCTCGCCGAGCGCTGAGGCGGCCGCCCGCCGGCGCGCGACTTGCGGGTTGCGCTGCGCGCCGGAGCCGAAGTACGTTTAGCCACGCGGCGCGCTCGTCCACCCGGCGCCGCGCAGCGCACGATGTCAGCCCCCCTCAGGCAGCAGCTCGTCAAGACGATCGCCGCCGCGGCGCTGGCGAGCGCGCTGATCGCCGCCGCCGCCGCGGGCGGCTCGGCCCCCGCCGCGACTCGGGCGGGCCGCGCCGATGACCTGACCGCGATCCGGGACATGCTCCTCGTGGGCAACAACTGGGACGGGACGGTGGACGTGATCGATCCGGAGACGCTGGAGCGCGTCGGTCGCTTCGAGTCAGCCCCCGACTTCGAGCAGGTGGTCTCGCAGATGTCCCCCGAGCAGCAAGCCGCCCGCCAGGTCAACAACGAGTTCGCCGCCGAGGGCCACGACCAGCTCGTCGACGACATCTGGGGCTCGCCGGATGGCAGCACCGTGTACGTGTCGAGGCCCAGCCTCGGCGACGTGGTGGCGATCGACGTGACGACCGGCAAGGTCGTATGGCGGACTCCGGTGTCGCTGTACCGCTCCGATCACATGGCGCTCTCGCCCGACGGTCATGAGCTGCTCGTCTCGGCGACGGTGGCAAAGGTCGTCCATGTCATCGACACGTCCACGGGAGCGATCATCGACGAGTTCCCGACCGGCGACTTCCCGCACGAGAACGAGTACTCCGAGGACGGGAGCCTGATCTTCAACGGCAGCATCGGCCGCGTCATCACGCCGGACAATCAGATCCTCGATCCCGCGAAGGGCGACCGCTGGTTCACGATCGCCGACGCGCGGACCCACGACGTCATCAAGGTGATCGAGTTCGACCGCGGAGTGCGGCCCTTCGTCGTAATGCCGGACAACCGGACGATGTACGTGCAGCTCTCGTTCTTCCACGGCTTCGTCGAGTACGACCTGCAGGAGGAGCGGGTGATTCGGACGGTCGAGTTGCCGCTGAGCGAGGAGGCGCAGCAGATGGAGCCCTCCGACTACCCGCTCGACTCCGCGCATCACGGGCTCGCCATGAACGAGGACTACACGAAGATCTGCGACGCGGGCACGGTCTCCGACTACGTGGCGATCCTGGAGCGCGACGACCTGAGCGTCGACCGCATCATCCCGGTGGGCGACATGCCCTACTGGGCCACCTCGAGCTCGGACGGCAAGTACTGCTTCGTCGCCAACAGCAACAGCGACGACGTCTCCGTGATCTCGTACGACCAGGCGAAGGAGGTTGCCCGGATCCCCGTCGGCGATCATCCCCAGCGGATGCGGATGGCGCCGCTGGTCGTTCCGCGGCTCCAGCTCTCGGTGCGTCCGCGCCGGGTCGAGCGCGGTGAGAGGACCAGGCTGCGCTTCCACGTTCGGGCGGCCACTGACGCCGGGGTGCTCGCGGGTGGCGGCTCCGGCATGGCTCCGGTCGCGCAGGCGACGGTCCGGATCGGGAACAAGCACGCCGTCACGGGGCAGCGCGGGTTCGTGACCCTGGCCAAGCGCTTCAAGCGCCGGGGCCGGATCCACGCCTTCGTCGAGGCATCGGGGTTCGCGAACGGCGAAGCGGTGATCCGGGTCCGAAGGCCTCGCTAGCCGGAAGCCTGCGCCTCCAGGCGCTCCCACGTCGAGCGCTACATTCCCCGTGCTCGCATAGGCTCGCCGCGCAAGCGACCCTCCGGAGGCCCACATGGCGACGATTCTCTGCGTGCTCTACGACGATCCCGTCGACGGCTACCCGCCCAGCTACCCGCGCGACGCGATCCCCGCGATCGACCGCTACCCGGACGGCCAGACGGCACCGACTCCGCAGGCGATCGACTTCACGCCCGGCGAGCTGCTGGGCTGCGTCTCCGGCGAGCTCGGGCTACGCGGGTTTCTCGAGCAGGGCGGACATCGTCTGATCGTCACCGCCGACAAGGACGGGCCCGACTCCGACTTCGAGCGTGAGCTTCCCAACGCGGAGGTGGTGATCTCCCAGCCCTTCTGGCCCGCCTACCTGACGGCGGAGCGGATCGCCAAGGCGCCGCGCCTCGAGCTGGCGATCACGGCGGGGATCGGGTCCGACCACGTGGACCTCCAGGCGGCGATGGATCGCGGCATCACCGTCGCCGAGGTGACGTACTGCAACAGCATCAGCGTCTCGGAGCACGTCGTGATGATGATCCTGGCTCTCGTACGCAACTACATCCCGTCCTATGGCACGGTGGTCGACGGCGGGTGGAACATCGCCGACTGCGTCTCGCGCTCCTATGACGTCGAGGGCATGCAGGTCGGCACGGTGGGCGCGGGCCGGATCGGCTCGGCCGTGCTGCGGCGCCTGAAGCCGTTCGACGTCGGCCTGCACTACACCGACCGTCACCGGCTCGTTCCGCAGGTCGAGCAGGAGCTGGGGGTGATCTACCACGACTCACCCGAGGCGATGGTCGACGTCTGCGACGTGGTGACGATCAACGCGCCGCTTCACCCCGAGACCGAGCACCTGTTCGACGACGAGATGATCGCGCGGATGAAGCGCGGCGCCTATCTCGTCAACACGGCGCGCGGCAAGATCTGCGACCGCGAAGCCGTCGCGCGGGCGCTGGAGTCCGGGCAGCTCGCCGGCTATGCCGGCGACGTCTGGTTCCCCCAGCCCGCGCCCCGGGACCATCCGTGGCGGACGATGCCGCATCACGGCATGACCCCGCACGTCTCGGGCACCAGCCTCTCCGCCCAGGCTCGCTACGCCGCCGGCGTCCGCGAGATTCTCGAGTCCTGGCTCGACGGGCGCCCGATCCGCGACGAGTACCTGATCGTCGACGAAGGCAAGCTGGCGGGCGCCGGCGCGCATTCATACAGCGCCGGCGACGCCACCGGCGGCTCGGAGGAGGCGGTGCGCTACTCGCGCTCCTAGACGGAGCCGTCGCCCTCGAGGCGCTCGGCGAGCCGGTTCATGCCGCGCTCGCGCGCGGCGGCGGCCGCCCCGACCCGGTCGGTGGGCTGATCGGGGGGCCGCTCGACGCCGGCGTCGCGCAGCGTCGCGATGTCCTTGAAGGCCAGCAGCTCGTCGCGTCCGCCGAGCAGCGCACTGCGAAGCGCCGGCCGACGCTCGCGGACCGCGGCGTCGAGCACCGCCTCGAGCGAGCCGTGGCGGCGTAGCAGCTCCGCCGCCGTCTTCTCTCCGACTCCCTTGGCGCCGGGGATCCCGTCGGAGGGGTCACCGCGCAGGGCGATGAAGTCGGGAACGAGCTCGGGCCCGATGCCGTAGCGCTCGCGGACCTCGACCGGCCCGACCTCCTCGGCGCCCCTGGCGCCTCCGGTGCGGACGTAGAGCACCGTGACCCGGTCGCCGGCGCACTGGAACATGTCGCGGTCGCCCGTCATCAGCAGCGCGCGGCCGCCCGCCTCGAGCTCGCGGCGCGCGTACGAACCCAGCAGGTCGTCGGCCTCGAGCGAGTCGTGGCTTGCGACCGTCCAGCCGAAGGCCCCGAAGAACGCGGCGCTGTCGGCGAATTGCGGCGCCAGGCCGTCCGGGAGCTCGGGGCGCTCCGCGTGATAGGCGGGATAGAGCTCGACCCGGTAGGCGGCGGCGTCGGGGCCGAAGCACAGGACGACCGCCCGCGGCTCGTGGCGCTCGACCTCGCGCAGGATCAGGTTGGTGGTGCCCAGCAATGCGTTGACCGGCGCTCCGTCCGGTGCCTTGATCGAGTCGGGGAGCGCGTAGAAGGCCCGAAACAGCAGCGAGGGCGCGTCGACGGCAAGCAGCGGCGCCGCGGCGGGGCTCACTTCGATGGCAGCGAGGCGGCGAAGTCGGCGCCGGCGTCGACCCACTCGGCGAGCTGGTCGTCGGAGCCCAATCCCTCGGACGCGACGAAGATCCAGCCCTTCATGGGGCGCCCCGAGTAGTCGAACACCCGCGTGTGCTCCTCGGCCAGGGCGCGCTCGGCGTCGGCTGGCGCGAGCCGCACGATCAGCTCGTCGCCGAGCACGCCGCAGGCCATGTTGCCGCCCACCATGAAGCCGATTCCGCCGAACATCTCACGCTCGCTGAGACCGTCGCGAAGCGCGATCGCGTCGCGCACCCGCTCGGCGAGGTCGGCGTCGTAGGCCACGAGAGGATCGTACGGCCCGCGCCCGAGCGGTGGTGGGTATGGTTTGGTGCGGTTTGGGAGCGAAGCTCAGATCTCGGCGGGCGCGGATGTCGCTGATGGCGCTGGTCGCGGCCGTCTCGGCGCTGCTGGTCGCGGCGGCGCTCGCGTCATCGGCCGCGGTGCACGGCGTCTCTGCCGGCGACAACTTCTTCGATCCGACGAAGGTCAAGATCGGGCAGGGGGAGAAGGTCGAGTGGACCAACGACGGCTCCAACGACCACACGGTCAAGTTCAAGGGCGCGAAGAACAAGGTCATCGGCCCCGGCGAGACGACCAGCAAGAGGTTCAAGGACGTCGGGAGCTTTTCCTATCACTGCACGATCCACGCCGACATGGACGGCAAGGTCGTGGTCAAGGACGTCTAGGCCGGACTACTTCTAGTCCGGGACTATTTCTTCTTCTTCGGCTTGACCTTCCAGTCGGAGGAGGCCGGCGTCGGGTCGGTGTTGCCGGCGGCGTCCGTGGCGCGGACCTGGAAGCTGTGCTTGCCCTTTCCGACCTTGAAGGTCTCGGGCGAAGTGCAGGGCTCGAAGCTCGCCGAGTCACGCTTGCACTGGAAGGTCGAGCCGGGCTCGCTCGAGGTGAACTCGAACGTCGCCGACCTCGACTTGGACTTCGCCTTCGGCCCCTTGGTGATGGTGGTCTCCGGCGGCGTGGTATCGCCCCCGGCGGGCCCAGGCTGAGGTTCGGGGGTCGGCGGTGCCGGGTTCGCCGTCTCGTCGGCGCCGATGTCGACAGCGGCCCCCTGCACGCGCGGCTCGCCGTCGATGTCCGCCGTTCCGGTGAGGGTGTCGGTGGCCCCCATGTCGATCGTCGGCGATCCGGCGAGCTCATGGAAGTCGCCTAGCGCGGCATTGGCGAAGATGGGCAGCGCCTCCTGATTCGTCGGGGCGGTCGACGGGGTCACGGTGGCGTCAGCCCCCGACACGTTCTCGGTGATGTAGTTGGAATAGGAGAGCGTCACGTCGGCGCTGTTCCCGAACTGGGAGTCGGTTCTCGCCCGCACGTCGGTTTCCCCGTCGGCGATCACGTCCCTGGCGTCGATGAGCACCTGCCCGATCGTGGGGTCGGGGTCCGTGAAGACCTCGGCGGCGACGCCGACGGAGTTGACTCCGTCGGCGATCGCGGTGACGTTGCGCAGGTTGACGACGCCGGGTTGGTTATACGAACTGACGCCGATGCCCGCGGCCCCAGCCGACCAGCACGTGCTGTCACGCAGCGTTGCGGTGTCGGCGAGGCACGCCCACGCGCTGGTCGCCTCGGCGATTATGTCCTCGGCGATCCCACCGCTGATCGCGAACGCGGTGCCGCCGCTTAGCGTGTTCTGAATCTTGAGGTGGCTGACCTGGGTTTGGCCGTTGATGCCGAAGTCTCCCCCGACGGTTATCGACTGGGCCGAGGTGATCCGCGGCCGCGGCTGTCCCGGGTCTCCCTGGACCTTGGTGTCGGGCACGACGAGCAGCGGGTCGGTGAGGCTGTAGGTGCCCGTGCGGATGAGCACGTCGTCGTTGCTCGCCACCGCGGTTGCGTCCTCCACGGCACTCTGGATGTTGCAGGGATTCAGCTCGGTGCACGGAGAGGTGTCGACCTCCCCTGGCGCGGCATAGCGGTCGGCTCCCAGGGCGGGCGCCGCAGCGGTCAGCAGCGCGACGGCCGCCACGGCCACGACGGCGCGGCCTCTGCCGCCCCATATGAATCGCAGGACTTTCAGATTCTCCCTGGCGATACCACAACGCTAGACGATTCCCGCGCGGCCGATGCTCCCACCGGCGGCGGGGACACGACCGAGAAGGCCTTCGAATCCCTCCCAGAGCAGCGCCATGGCCAGCTCGGTCACCTGCTGGCGCGGCACCTCGCGATGCTCCCACCACCACTGCGCGAGCCCGTTGGTCGCCGACTGTGCGGCCTTGGCGAGCATCCAGGTGGCGGTCTCGTCGGGCAGGTCGAACGGCGCCCCGGCGTGCGGGGCCCCGAGCCTGATCAAGTCGACGATGCCCGCCGTGGCGCGGTCGTGGAGGCGCCGCCACGCCGCAGCGATCTCGGGGTCGTTCGGGGGATCCCGAAACAGGAATCGCCACACGAACGGGTCCTCCTCGACGAAGCGGAAGTAGGCCTCGAGGCTGGCGCGCTGGAGCTCGGCGCCCGGATCGCCCTCCACCTCGCCGATCGAGCGCCGGATCAGCTCCTCGCCGTGAAGCTGGAGCAGCTCGATGTGAAGCTCGCGCTTTGAGCCGAAGTGGTCGTACAGCACCGAAGCGACGACTCCGGCTCGTGCCGCGATCTCGCCCATCGACGCGGCGGCGTAGCCGTGCTCGGCGAAGACCTCCGTGGCGGCGTCGAGGATGCGGGCGCGGCGCTCTCCCGCGCTCAGCCGGCGCCGCGCCCCGTCGCGCTTGCTCGTCGAAACCGATGACACAACCGAACCTCGATTCGGTAGGGTACTACCTCACCGAACGGCGATTCGGTTATGGCCGGCGAACTGGAGGCTGACATGAGCGAGGCATCGCAGCGAATCCCGGCGGGCAAGGGATCGAAGGGGCGGATCGCGAGGGTGGGGCTGATCCTGCTCGGGGGGCCGCAGCTCGCGATCGGAGTGTGGGCCCTGCTCGCGCCGCGGAACTGGTACGAGAGCTTCCCCGGCGGAGGCAACGAGTGGCTTCCGCTCTACGGCTCCTACGACGAGCACCTCGCGACCGACGTCGGCGCGACGTTCTTGGCGCTCGGCCTCGCCCTGATCCTCGCCGCGGTGTGGCTCGACCGCCGCGCCGTCCAGCTTGCGCTGGTCGCCTACCTCGCCTACCAGGTTCCGCACTTCGTCTACCACCTCGGCGCCGACGACGCGCTGTCGGGCGGCGACCGCGTGCTCAACGGAGTAGCCCTCGCTGCGGCGGTCGCCGCCGCCGCCGCAATGCTCGCGCTCACCCGGCGCCTCTCCCAGGCCGGCGCGACGGCCGGTCCGCCGGCCCCGCTCGGCGACGCCGATGCGGGCGGCAGCCGGCTGCGGACGAAGGTCCGCGGGCCCTTCGCGGGCCTCGTTCGCTGGTACGGGCGGCGGGCCTACGGCGCCGCGCCGGCGCCCGTGGAGGCATACCTTCACCATCGCAAGCTGCTGATCGGCTACGGGCTCTTCGAGACCACGGTGGAGCGCTCGGCCCGGGTCGACGCGCGGCTCAAGGCGCTGGCCGAGACGAAGGCGGCCGCGGTGGTCGGCTGCGAGTGGTGCATGGACTTCGGGTCGCGCTACGCGCTCGACCACGGGGTGCCCGAAGAGCAGCTTCGCGAGCTGCCGCGCCACGGCGACAGCGAGGCGTTCGACGGGCTCGAGAAGCTCGTGCTCGACTACGCCGCGGCGATGAGCCGCACCCCGGTCGAGGTCTCCGACGAGCTCGTCGCGAGGCTCCAGGAGCGCTTCGACGACGGCCAGCTCGTCGAGCTGACGAACGCGATCGCGATCGAGAACCTCCGAGCGCAGTTCAACCACGCCCTCGGGCTCGACCCGCAGGGGTTCTCGGAGGGCGCCTACTGCGTCGTCCCGGAGCTCGCCGCCGCGCACGACGGCGGCGGGCAGCGGGCGGGCGTTCAGCCATAGTGCCGACTGTCACAGACCCCGCCGCGGCGAGCGCCTAGGCTCGCGGGCGCGAATCCCAACCGGAAGGAGGCGATCTTGCCCGACAAGGTCGAGGTCAACGAAGCTGCGCTCAGCTAGGCGGATGCCGGGCTCATCCCCGAGGGCGACGGCTGGTTCATCGTCAACATCGCCGAGTCGCAGGGGCTCTCCGACGACCGGCTCGGCTCCGGCGCGATGTTCGAGGCCACCATCGGCGACTTCCCGCAGCTCGGGATCAACGTCCGGTTGCTCGAGCCCGGACAGCCTGCCTCGATGTATCACCGCGAAAACCACCAGGAGGCCTTTCTGGTCCTCAGCGGGGAGTGCATCGCGATCGTCGAGGGCGAGGAACGGACGATGCGCAAGGGCGACTTCCTGCACTCGCCGCCCGGCACCGCGCACGTGATCGTCGGCGGTGGCGACGGTCCGAGCTCGGTCCTGATGGTCGGCGCGCGAACCGCAGACCCCGGGGTCACGTTTCCGGTCAGCGAGGCGGCGGCCCGCTATGGGGCGTCGGTCGAGGACTACACGGAGGACCCGGCCGTCGCGAACGCGGGGGTGGCGCCCCGGCCGGCGAAGCTGGGCAAAGTGCCGTGGTAGGGCCGTGCCGCGGCAGGCCTCAGCTCATGTAGCTGATCCCGAACGTGAGCACGAGGACGACGTAGGCGACGACGACGCCGATCAACGCCCCGCCGATGTAGGCGAGCGCCTCGTTCTCGCTCGTGCCGTCACCGTCGATCAGGCGCGACAGCAGACGTGTGAACACTCCAGCACCTCTCTTTCTCTAGGGCCTGCGGGGTTAGCTGTCGGGCTCGCGCCGAAAGAGCAGCGCTACGGAATTGACGGTCCGATTCGCCCCGAGGACTCGGATCCCATTGGCATTGGGCCCAAGCCCGAGGTTGGTTCCCCCGCCCCCCGGATGCGGTGTCCGGGGGCTCGGCAGGTTGTCGGCGCCGACTCTAGCCCAGTGATCGGAGGGCTGCGTGTGGGCGATCGCACACAGCAAGAAGCAACGCGCTCGCCGGCGCCGCGGCGCCCTCATGTGCGGCGCGTAACGACCCGCGGCTGGCCTGTTTTGCTCGTTGCGCGAGGGGTAGGCGAAACGGGGTAGGCAGTAGTCGAGTCGCAGACAGGAGAGGTGATTTCCCATCGCGACCCGCACTGAGACAGACAGAGGCGCCGCTGCCCAGAAGGCCGCGGCGACGAGAAAGCAAAACGAGGCGAAGCGCAGCCGCTCAGCGCGCAAGGCCGCGCAGACACGCGCTCGCGCTCAGGCGAACCGCCTCAAGGCGGCCGGCCTGCAGGCGCAGCGGGCGGCCGATACGGCGATCGGCACCACGGTGATCGCCGGCGAGACGCTCGCCGATACGGTGCGCCCGCTGACGAGCCGTCAGCAGGCCACGCGCCAGTTCGGCCGCGCGCGCCGTCGAGCCGCGACGGAGCTCCGCAAGGCGGAGCGCCGTGGCGCGACGTTCCGCCGCCGCACGCAGCGGCAGCTGGCGAAGCGGCGGAGCGAGGCGACGCGCTTCGCGCGGCGCAACCGACGCAGCGCCGAGCGCCGGGTGTCCGACGTCCAGTCGGCCGCCGAGGACGCGCTGAGCCGCGTCGAGTCGCAGGCCAGGACAGTGGCCTAGCGACCCGTCCAGTTCGACAACGAGAAATCGGGGCCTTGAAGGCCCCGGTTTTTCGTGCCCGCGAAGCCGCTCAGGCCGCGGCGGGGGCGGGGTCCTCTCTCACGATGACGGTGTCGGCAATCGGGATGATCTCGTCGACGGGCAGCTCGGCGAGATCCGCGTGCTTGCGGATCGCCTCGGGGCTGGTGGCCTGGTAGATGCACACCGTGCCCACCGATCCACCGTCCTCATCGAGAACGTAGCTTCGGATCCAGCGGATTTCATCGGACATCTGCTCGTCTCCCACCTTGCGCGAGCGCTCCGCGGCCTCCTGAAGATCGCCCGGCGAGCGCCACCCGCTGCGGCGCAGGATCGCGTAGTTGTTCATGAACTCCCCTTTCGAGGTCGATTTTCGCCGTATCCGATTGGGTTGCCAGCTCTCTGTCAACCCATAGCCCGTATCCGTTACGCGGCCAGCGGATAGGCTCACGCGTCGAGGCCCCGCCATCGCTCCGAGGCGAGGCGCGAGATGGATTCTGAGACGATCAGCCTGGTCACGATCCCGATCTTCACCGGGGCGATCGGCTATCTGACCAACTGGAGCGGGGTGTGGATGCTGTTCTACCCGGTGCATTTCGCCGGCTTCCGGCTGCCCGGGTTGGCGCCGCTGGCCCACGTTCTGCCGCGGCGCATCCAGCAGATCCCCGGCGTGATGCAGGGCGGTCTCGGGTGGCAGGGGATCATCCCCTCGCGCGCCGCGAAGATGGGCAGCATCGCGGTCGACAAGGGGATCGCGAAGGTCGGCAGCCCCTCCGACTTCTACCAGCAGCTCGAGCCCGAGGCGATCGCCGAGCACATCCTGACGACGGCGCGCCAGGACATCCGCGACGTCGTCGAGCGGATCATGGAGCGCGAGAACCCGCGGATGTGGAACGACATGCCGCCCCGGGTTCGCGAGGCCGTTCACGCCCGTGTCCAGGAGCAGCTCCCCGACATCGTCCGCGAGGTCACCGACGAGATCGGCGAGAACATCGACCAGCTCCTCGACGTCAAGCTGATGGTGATTCGGCGGATCGAGGAGCATCCCGAGCTCGCCAACCGGATCTTTCTCGAGGTCGGAAAGCGCGAGTTGCGCTTCATCATCAACTTCGGCTTCTTCTTCGGCTTCGCATGCGGGATCCCGACCGCTTACATCACCGAGGTGCTGCTGACGCAGTGGTGGGTGCTGCCGATCGCGGGCGTGATCATCGGCTACGTCACCAACTACCTCGCGATCAAGATGATCTTCGAGCCCGTCGAGCCGCGCAAGGTTGGGCCGTTCAAGGCCCATGGCCTGTTCCTTCGCCGCCAGCCCGAGGTCGCCGGGATCTACGGCGAGATCATCGCCGACGACATCGTCACGATCGGCAACATCGGCGACGACCTTCTGTACGGACCGCGCTCGGATCGCACCCGGCAGATGATCGAGACCGCGATGCGCCCCGCGATCGACCGCGCGGTGGGTCCCGCCCGAACCGCCGTCCGCGTCGCCGTCGGCACGCGCACCTACGACACGATCCGCCAGTCGGTCGCGACCGAAGCGGTCGAGTACACGATGACCCCCCTGACAGACGAGGAGTTCAACCGCCGCCAGAGCGCCGCGGTCAAGAAGCTGATCACGGCTCGCATGCGCGAGATGGGCTCGGCCGACTTCTCGGAGATGCTGCGCACCGCGATGCGCGAGGACGAGCCCGGGCCGGGACCCGACTCGGCGACGCCGCGCGCCGACCCGGGCCTGCGCGGGGCGGCGCCGTCCCTGGCGCGAATGGCCGCCGAGGCGTGGTGGAACACGGCGGCGTGGGCGATCGGCGAGGCGGCACGCGCAAGCGATCGAGCCCTGCGCGCCGCACGTGCGCTCGCGGACGCCGCGCCCGTCGAGCGGCCCTCGCCGCGCAACTCGCGCGGCGAATCCGGCGGTCCCACGGCCGGCGGGCGCCACGAGTCGTTGCGCGAGCGCGGCGCCGAGCTGCTGCGCAAGTCCGCCGACGTCCACTTCGACCAGGACTCGCACCCCGCGTACGAGCACATCCTCGAGGACCTCGCTCCCGACGAGGCCCGGATCATTCGCCTGCTCGCCACCAAGGGGCCCCAGGCCGCGGTCGACGTCCGGGCCGGCATGCCACTCGCCTCCCAACTCGTCGCGCTCGGCCTGACGATGATCGGAGCCGAGGCGGGGTGCCGGTATCCCGACCGCATCCAGCGGTATCTCAACAACCTCAACCGGCTCGGCCTGGTGTGGTTCTCGCGCGAGAAGATCGAGGACCCGATGCCGTATCAGGTGCTCGAGGCGCAGCCCGAGGTCAAGGAGGCGATGAGCCAGGCGGGGCGCCTCGGCCGGACCGTGCGCCGCAGCATCCACCTGACTCCCTTCGGCGAGGACTTCTGCAGCGCCGCGCTGCCCGCCGACACGATGGAGTTCGAGGCCGTCGTCGACGTCCGTCAGGAGGTGGACAGGGACTGATGGGGGAGTCCCAATGGTCGCTGTGGTCCGAGGACTCGCTGCTCTGCATCGGCTCTCGCGGCTCGCTGCTCTCGATCGGGTCGGTCGGCTCGGTGCTCTCGGTCGGATCCGCCGGCTCGGCGGCCTCGGCGTTTTCGATCGGCTCCGCCGCCTCGATCGGCTCGGCGCTGTCAGCGGGGAGCCGCGGCTCGCTGCTCTCCGCCGGGATGCCTGGGGCGATGCTCGGCGAGCCGGCGGAGCGGGGACAGCTGCTTCTGGGAGCGGGGATCCTCGCCGCGGTGGCGCTTGCCGTGGCGTGGGGCGCGCGTAACTGAACCGCGCCCCCGACGGTGAGGTGCACCATTTTGTCCCTATAGCGGGCCTCATGAATATCCGGTTTGCTCAGGCTGCCGCCCTGCAGGTCATCGATGAGCAACAGGCCAAAATGGGCGCGGCGCGCCGGCATCCCGCGCGAGTCGGTCGGCCGAACCGCCGGCACTGTCCTGCCTAGAGTTCGCTGAGCGGGCCTGATGTTCCTCCCGGCGCGCCCGCCGGGGCCGAGCTGGGCCGACCGGCTATTCCCGCAGCTCTACGCGCTCGATCGTCTGGGCCTCGACGGGACGATCGTCCGCGCCGGTCTCCGCCGACTCGATCGCGCTGACGGCGTCCATGCCGTCGGTCACCCGCCCGAACACGGTGTGCTTGCCGTTCAGCCATGGCGCCTCCTGCGTGGTGACGATGAAGAACTGCGAGCCGTTCGTGTCCGGACCGGAGTTCGCCATCGCGAGCGCCCCGCGAACGACCGAGTGCTGATTCGGCTCGTCCTCGAAGGTGTAGCCGGGCCCACCGCGCCCCGTGCCCTCGGGGCATCCGCCCTGGATCATGAAGTCGGGGATCACGCGATGGAAGATCAATCCGTCGTAGAACCCGTCCGCAGCGAGCTTGCGGAAGTTCGCGACCGTCTTCGGCGCGTCGTCGTCGAACAGCTCGACCGAGACCGGTCCGGCGCTGGTGTGGAGGGTGGCCTGTGACACGCGGCCCAAGACTATTCGACCTGCGACAGCCGCCCGGCCCGTCGCCTATCATGCCCGCTCCGCGAGCGTGAGGGCGATGCTCGCCGGCGGGAGACCCGACCCCGAGCCTTCGCGCCGTTGCCGTTGTTAGTAACCGAGGATGTTCGCGATTAGGGACAAGCCGCGCCTGCCGGCGAGCGCGATCGCGTTGGCCGCGGTCGGCTTCGCCGCCCTCGTCGCGCTCGCCATCGGGCTCGCTGCGCTCGAGGGCGCCCACGCCTCCAAGCCCGACAAGCCCGACCTCCCTCCCGGCCTCGCCCAGAAGCCGAACATCATCGTGATCACCACCGACGATCAGACGGTCGCGCAGCTCAACGAGTCGACGATGCCGACCGTGATGAGCCAGCTCGCCGCCCAGGGGACCACGTTCACGAACATGATCGCGACCACGCCGCTGTGCTGCCCCTCGCGCGCGACCTTCCTGACCGGCCAGTACATGCACAACAACGGCGTGACCTCGAACAGGCCGGGCTACGAGAGCCTGGTCCGCAAGCGCGCCGTCCTGCCGGCCTGGCTGCAGAAGGCGGGCTACGTCACCGCCCACGTGGGCAAGTACCTGAATCGCTACGGCAAGTCCGTGCGTCCGGACAGCACGCCCGCCCCCGGGTGGGACGAGTGGGTGGCCGCGCTCGAGCCGCGCTCGTATTTCGACTACGAGCTCCAGGTGAACGGTCGCACGGTCAAGTACGGCAGCGACGACCCGGACTACCTGACGCGCGTCTTCAACTGGCGCGCCGTCAAGCTGATCCACAAGTACGTCCCGCGCAAGCAGCCGCTTTTCCTTTCGATCGACCAGTTCGCTCCCCACGAGCGCGGCGCCGGCGATCCCGCCGAGCGCTGCGCCGGAGGGGCGATCCCCGACCCGCTGGACAACCAGCTCTTCGACGGCGTGCCGCTGCCCCAGCCGCCGAACTACAACGAGACGGACGTCAGCGACAAGCCCTCGTTCATCCAGGACCTGCCCGACATCAGCGAGGAGGAGCGACTCGACATCGAGCGCAGGTGGGGGTGCGCGCTCGCGTCGCTCGTCGCCGTCGACCGCGGGCTGAGCCAGATCATCGCCGAGCTGCAGAACGACGGGGAGCTGGACAACACGGTGATCATGTTCTGGTCGGACAACGGCTTCTTCTACGGCGAGCATCGCATCCCGGCGGAGAAGACCATCCCCTACGAGGAGGCGCTCGAGGTCCCGATGATCTGGCGGGTGCCTTCCCAGTACCTCGGCGACACCACCCAGGCGCGGACCGCGAGCTCGCTGGTCGGCAACATCGACATCGCGCCGACGATCCTCGACCTCGCCGACGCTCAGCCCTGCCTCGGCAAGGCCGCCACCAACTGCCGGATCATGGACGGTCGCTCGCTGCTCGGCCTGATGACCGGCGACACGACGGGATTCGGGCCCGACCGCACGCTGCTGATCGAGCAGGGGGTGTGCGGGTACCGGGGCGTGCGCGACCTGACCGAGGTCTACATCGAGCACCTCGGCACCCGCATCGAGAACACCGAGACCTGCAACCCGGAGCTCGAGATCGAGCATTACGACCTCGGGGCTGATCCATTCGAGCTCAAGAATCTCTATCCCGCGACGTCGAACGGTGTCCTCGAGGCCCAGGGCCGCCTGTTCGACGAGCTCAGCGAGCTGCGTGACTGCTCCGGGGTCGAGGGCCGCGATCCGGCGCCGCCGAGCGGGCACTACTGCCAGTAGGGATGGGGGTCGACGCGGGAGAGCCGCGGGTGCTCGTAATCGCGCTCGCGGCGCTCGCGGCGCTGATCGCAGCAGCGGCTGTCACCGGGGACTCGACCGCCGCGGCCCAGTCGGCGGCCAAGAAGCCGAACATCATCGTCATCGAGACCGATGACCAGACGCTGGAGTCGTTTCGCTCCGAGGTGATGCCCAACGCGGTGAAGCTGATTGCGGGTGACGGCGGGACGACGTTCACGAACGACGTCGTGACGACCCCGCTGTGCTGTCCGTCGCGGATCAGCTACCTGACCGGGCAGTACGGGCACAACAACGGCGTGCTCTCGAATCGCACCGGCTACTCGGTGCTCACCGACAAGGGAAGCGTGCTGCCGGCGTGGCTGCAGGAAGCCGGCTACGTGACGGCGCACGTCGGCAAGTGGCTGCATCAGTACGAGACCACTGTGCATCCGAAGACCAAGGTGGCGCCGGGCTGGGACGAGTGGTACACGGCGCTCGAGCCGCGCGCCTACTACGACTACAAGCTGTACGTGAACGGCGGCAAGGAGAGCTTCGGCGACGAAAAGCGCGACCACCTGACCACCGTGCTGGGCCACACCGCGCTGGAGCTGATCGACAAGTACGTCCCGAAGTCCAAGCCGCTCTACCTGCAGCTCGACGAGTACGCGCCGCACTCCGGGCCCGGAAGCAAGACGGCGCGCTGCAAGGGCGCGGCTGTCCCCGCGCCCTCCGACGATGGCGTGTTCAAGGACGAGGAGCTGCCGAAGCCCCCGAGCTTCAACGAGGAAGACATCAGCGACAAGCCGTCGTTCATCAAGGAGCTGCCGTCGCTGAGCTCCGCGGCGATCGCTGCGATCCAGCGCCGCTACCAGTGCGACCTCGAGTCCTTGGTCGGCGTCGACCACACCGTCAAGAAGATCTGGCGCGCGCTCGGCAAGACCGGTGAGCGCGACAACACGGTGATCGTGTTCACCTCCGACAACGGCTACTTTTTCGGCGAGCACCGGTTGCCGGCGAGCAAGTTCCGCGTCTACGAGGAGGCGCTTCGCGTCCCGCTCGTGATCCGCGTGCCGCAGGCGATGCTCGGCGCCGCCCCGGTCAGCGAGGTGACCCAACCGGTCGCGAACATCGACATCACGTCCACCCTGCTCGAGCTGGCCGGCGCCGAGCCATGCGCCCCGACCGGCGGGTGTCGCGTCCAGGATGGCCGCTCGCTGCTCGACCTGATCGGTGGCAACACGGCGAGCTGGCCGGCGGACCGTGGAATCGCGGTCGAGTTCAAGGAGAAGGGAGTGCCGAGCGAGCTGAGCGCGAGCTGCGCCTTCTTCGGCGTCAGGACGGCGACCAACATCTACGTCGAGCATCCGCTGATCCCGGACGAGAGCGGCAACGCCTGCAAGCCGTCCGATGAGGCCGAGCTGTACGACCTCCACAGCGACCCGTTCGAGCTTCAGAACCTGCTGCCCGTGCAGCCCGGCAGCCCCGCGGCTCAGACCGAGCAGGCGCTCAAGGCGCGGCTCGAGCAGCTGCGCGACTGCGCCGGGATCGAGGGCCGCGATCCGCAGCCCCCGAGCGGGCACTACTGCGATTGATGACGGTCGCGCGCGTGAGACTCGGCGCGGTGGCGCTCGGCGCGCTCGCGATGGCCGTCGCCGCCGGGGCATCGTCGGCCGAGCCCACGCTGGGTGCCAAGCAGGGATCGCGCCCCAACATCATCCTCGTCGTCACCGACGACCAGACGCTGGCCGCGTTCAACGGCCACACCATGCCCTACACGATCGGATCGGTCGCCGGCCAGGGGACGACGTTTGCCAACGCGATCGCGGTGACGCCCCTGTGCTGCCCGTCGCGCGCGTCGATGATCACCGGCCAGTACGGCCACAACAACGGCGTCGTCAACAACAAGCCCGGCTATCCGGCGCTGAGGGACAAGCCCAACGTCCTGCCGGCGTGGCTGCGCGCCGCCGGCTACTACACCGCCCACGTCGGCCGCTACCTGAACGAGTACCCGCACGGTCGCAACACCAAGCCCGCGCCCGGCTGGGACGAGTGGGTGAGCGCACTGGAGCCGCGTCGCTACTTCGGCTACGAGCTCCAGGTCGGTCGCGACTCGGTCGAGTTCGGCAAGAAGGCCAGCGACTACATCACAACGGTGCTGAACAACCGCGCCACGCAGATCATCAGCAAGCAGGCCCCCAAGCCCCAGCCCTTCTACCTCCAGCTCGACCAGTTCGCCCCGCACGCGGGGCCGGGGATGCCCAAGGGGCCGTGCGCCGGCAGGGACGTCCCCGACGCGCTGCCCGCGGACTACGCCCAGTTCGCCACCGAGCCGCTACCCACGCCGCCGTCCTTCAACGAGGAGGACATCAGCGACAAGCCGTCCTTCGTCCGCAAGGTCCCGCTGCTGACCGAGAAGAGAATCGCCGCGATCACCCAGCGCTACCGCTGCGCGCTCGGATCGCTGCCCGCCGTTGACCGCGGCATGGCGGCGATCGACGCGGCGCTCGCCCAGGCCGGCGAGCTCGACAACACGGTGGTGATGTTCGTCTCCGACAACGGCTTCTACTACGGCGAGCACCGCCTGCCGCGCGAGAAGATCCGGCCCTACGAGGAGGGGCTGCGAATCCCGCTCGCGATCCGGGTCCCGGCCGGCGTGCTCGGGGCGCCGGTGGTCTCCTCGGTCGACGAGCTGGTCGCGAACATCGACCTGACGCCGACGATCCTCGACTTCGCCGGGGCGCTGCCGTGCATCGCACCCGACCACTGCCGGGTGATGGACGGGCGCTCGCTGGTGCCGCTGCTGCGAGGCGAAGACGGCTGGCCGCCGGATCGCGGCCTCGCGATCGAGTTCAGGACCGCGGACGAGAAGTTCAACACCTCGTCGAGCTGCGAGTACCACGGGATCCGCACGCCCGGCCAGCTCTACGTCCAGCACGTCAGCGTCCCCAACGCGGTCGACGGGACGTGCGAGCCGGCCGACGAGCGCGAGCACTACGACCTCGCCGCCGACCCGTTCGAGCTTCAGAACCTCTATCCGGCGGACCCCGAGTCGCTGACGGGCTTTGTCGAGGGCCTTCTGGCCGAGCGCTCCGCCCGGCTCGCCAACTGCGCCGGCATCGAGGGCCGCGACCCGGCGCCAGCGAGCGGGAACTACTGCGAGTGATGACGGCAGGCAGCGGAAGCCGGGCGGCCGGCATGCGGCGCAGCGGGTGCGCGATCGCCGCGGCGGGCGTGGCGGCGCTCGCCGTGCTCGGCGCGACGATCGCGGCTGGCGGGGCCGAGCGCGCGGCCGCCAAGCCACAGGTGCGGCCGAACATCATCGTGATCGTCGCCGACGACATGCCGCTCTCGTTCCTGCGTGAGGCCACGCTTCCCAACACCATCGAGCTGCTCGGGCACCAGGGAACGGAGTTCACCGACAGCGTCGTCACCACCCCGCTGTGCTGCCCGTCGCGCGCCGCCTACCTGACGGGCCAGTACGGGCACAACAACGGGGTGCTGTCGAACCGTCCCGGCTACGAGGACCTGATCGGGAAGACCAACACGCTTCCGGTCTGGCTCCAGCGCGCCGGCTACACCACCGTTCACGTGGGGCGGTACTTCAACGGCTACAAGCAGGTCGGCGGGACCAAGGTCGCGCCGGGGTGGGACAAGTGGTACACGTCGCTCGAGCCGCGCAACTACTACGACTACGACCTCGAGGTCACCGGCAACACGGTCCATTACGGCAAGAAGCCCGGCGACTACCTCACCCACGTCCTCAACAAGGTCGCCCTGCGGACGGTCCGCAAGCAGTCGAAGCGCAAGAAGCCCTTCTACATGCAGATCGACCAGCTCGCTCCCCACGACGAGTGGCGAAACAGCGGCGGAGCCTGCGGCGCGAGCGCGATCCCGGGACCCGGGGACCTGGCGCCGTTCGCCAACGAGCCGCTGCCGGAAGGCCCCTCGTTCAACGAGCAGGACATGTCGGACAAGCCCCCCTACATGCAAGTTCGAAACTCGCTCGACGAGCAAACGGTCGCGGACATCACGCGCGAGTACCGCTGCCGCCTCGCCTCGATGCTGGCGGTCGATCGCGGGGTGCAGCAGATCGTCGCGGCGCTCTCCGCCAGGGGCGAGCTCGACAACACGATGATTGCGTTCACTTCCGACAACGGCTTCTACAACGGCGAGCATCGAGTCCCGTTCGAGAAGTACCTGCCGTACGAGGAGGGGATCCACATGCCGTTGCTGATCCGCTTCCCGACCAGCGTCGGCGCTGTCCCGACCGTCGATTACACGGTCTCGAACATCGACCTCACCGCCACCGTCCTCGAGCTCGCCGGAGCAGCTCCGTGCGCGGGCAAGGTGTGCCGCGTCCTCGACGGGCGCTCGTTCCTGCCCCTGGCGCGCGGCGAGTCCCCGGATTGGGCCGCCAACCGCGCGATCGTGATCGAGCTCGACCGTCGCTTCGGCGAAGGGGTGGCGTCCCTGCCCTGCCTCTATCAGGGGGTGCGGACCTCGAGCGCCATCTACGTCGAGTATCTGAGCCTGCCCGACCCGATTGACGGCCTGTGCCAGGAGAGCGCCCAGTACGAGCTCTACGACATCGACACCGACCCATTGGAGCTTCAGAACCTCTATCCCACCAAGCCGGGGTCGGCCCAGCGCGTGCTCCAGGACTCGCTCAAGGCGCGCCTCGCGGCGCTGCGCGACTGCGCCGGGATCGAGGGCCGCGACCCCCTCCCGGCAAGCGGGCACTACTGCGAGTGAGCACGAGGCTGACTGCCGCGGCCCTCGCGGCCGCCGGCGCGGTGGTCACGAGCTCGCTCGCGATCGCCTGGGAGCCCGCCGACGCCGCGCCGCAACAGAGCCCAAACATCATCCTGATCGTCACCGATGACCAGACTGTGGCGCAGCTCAGCGAGGCGACGATGCCGAACACGCTGGAGCTGATCGGGGCGCAGGGGACGACGTTCACCGACACGGTCGCTACGACGCCGCTGTGTTGCCCGTCGCGCGCGTCGATGATCACGGGACAGTACGGCCACAACAACGGCGTGCTCGCCAACGCCGGTGGCTACAAGCACCTGGAGGGCAAGCGCAACGTGCTCCCGGTGTGGCTGCGCGCCGCCGGCTACCACACCGCCCACGTCGGGAGATGGCTGCAGGGCTACAAGGGCGCGAAGGTCGCCCCGGGCTGGGACGAGTGGTTCACGATGGTGGGTGAGGACCGCGCCTACTTCAAGTACGTCCTCAGCGACGACGGCGAGAAGCTGCAATTCGGCAAGGGGCCCCGCGACTACGTCACCCGCGTCCTGAACCAGGCGGCGCTGCGGATCGTCCGGCGCCAGGTTCGCAGCCCGAAGCCGTTCTACCTCCAGCTCGACGAGCTCGCGCCGCATGCGGACGCGTTCGAGGGCGGAAGCGGGGGCGTTTGCTCGCACAGCGCGATCCCACCGTCGCTGGCGCCGGCGGGCTTCGAGGACGCGCCGCTGCCGCTGCCGCCCTCGTTCAACGAGCCCGACGTCGCCGACAAGCCCTCGTTCATGAAGATCCTGCCGACGCTCTCCGACGAGCAGGTCGCCGAGCTCGTGCGGCAATGGCGCTGCCGGCTGGCGTCGCTTCCCGCCGTAGACGAGGGCGTGCGGCGGATCGCAGACGCGCTGGATCACGCCGGCGAGCTCGACAACACGGCGATCCTGTTCGTCAGCGACAACGGATACTTCTTCGGCGAGCACCGGGTGCGAACCGAGAAGTACCTTGCCTACGAGGAGGCGATCCGCCTGCCGCTGCTGATCCGCTTTCCGGGTGGCGCGGGCGCCGGCGCGGTCGTCGACGCGCCGGTCGCCAACATCGATCTCGCGCCGACGATCCTCGAGTTCGCCGGCGCGCCGCCGTGCATCGGCAAGAAGGCGAGCATCTGCCGCGTCATGGACGGACGCTCGCTGGTGCCGCTCGCCCAGGGCGGAGCATGGCCGCAGGACCGAGCCCTGGCGCTCGAGCTGACGCGCAAGGCCGGGACGGCGAACGCAGCGCTGCCGTGCACCTACCAGGGCCTCCGCGTCGACGGCCAGGTCTACATCGAGCACTCGAGCGTCCCGGACCCCGCCGGCCAGTGCCAGCCCGCGTTCGAGGTCGAGCACTACAACCTCCTGAACGACCCCTACGAGCTCGAGAACCTCTACCCGGCGCCGGGCAACAGCCCGACCGCGCAGATAGAGGCCGCACTGGCGGCGCGGCTCGCCATACTCCGCGACTGCGCCGGAATCGAGGGCCGCGACCCCGCGCCGCCCAGCGGCCACTTCTGCGAGTAAGCATCCTGCTTCGACGTCGCTATGCGGTGCCTATGCAGGACGCTTGCGGTGTGACCCATGCCACGAGGCCGGCGGGCCGCCCTTGATCTAATTAGGTAGGCCATGAGGTGCCCGTCGTGTGGCAACGAGAACCGCGAAGGCGCGAAGTTCTGCGACAGCTGCGGTACGGCGCTCGAGACGCCGGCGCACGACGAGGCACAGGCCTCCCCACCCAGCCCGGATGAGCCCGGCGTCCGCGCTGGTCCCGAGGGGCTCGCGCCGCCCGAACACGACGGCGACCTCCCCGACGCGCTGGGCTCGGGGCGTTACCGGGTCGAGAGCTTCCTCGGGCGCGGCGGGCGAAAGCGGGTCTATCTCGCGCGCGACACCTCCGAGGACCGCGACGTCGCCGTGGCCGTATTCGATACCGAGGGCGTCGAGGCGACCGTGCTGGCGCGGGCGCGGCGCGAGGCCCAGGCGATGGGCAAG